>Ga0315275_10001286_pt1 | contig 21956 bp, 21 predicted proteins | sample YL17G03_0_MG_FD_205557 | JGI IMG/M metagenome (GOLD analysis project Ga0315275, IMG submission 205557) | Sediment microbial communities from Yellowstone Lake, YNP, Wyoming, USA - YL17G03_0 | ecosystem: Environmental > Aquatic > Freshwater > Lake > Sediment | place: USA: Wyoming | collected...
ATCAGGAGGCAAAGAAGCTGTCGGAGGACTGGGTTTCGCCGGCCATCACGGTGAAGGGATTCCATTCCTTCTCGGCTCACGCGGATTCGAGAGGGCTTCTCGCCTGGCTCGGCGCCGCCCGGGGCGTGCAGCACGTGTTTCTCGTGCACGGCGAGGAGCGCCAAGCCGCAGTACTCGCGGAGGCGATACGCGGGACACTCGGCCTCGAGGTGACGGTTCCCCGGAGAAGGGACGGCTTCGTGCTCACCCCGCGGAAGGGCGCGGTTCCGAAGGCTTTCAAGGAACTTCCGGCGGCCGGCGTCGACACCCTGAAGCGCGAAGGGGCCGCGGCGCCCGACAGGGTATACGAGGGAAACGAATGAAGAGGATCGTCGCATTACGGCTCGCCCGGACGCTGCCGCTCGTGATCCTCATCTCAATCGCGGCGTTCGCGCTCTTGCACCTCGCGCCCGGCGGGCCCGCCGGCCTGTACTCCGGCGACGCGAGGATGACGGACGGCGATCTCGCCCGGATCAGGGCGAATCTCGGGCTCGACAAGCCGCTTCCCGTGCAGTACCTCGTCTGGTTCAAGCGGACGTTTATCGGTTTCGATTTCGGGACGAGCTACGTGACGGGCCGCCCGGTGGCGTCCATGATCCGCGAGCGGATCCCCGCGACGCTCGAGCTCATGGGGTCGGCTTTCGCGCTCGCCGTCGTTCTCGGGCTCTCAATGGGAATCGTATCGGCGCTTCGCCGGGACGGCCTGCTGGATCAGTGCTTCTCGGTCGTCTCGGTCGTCGGGCTGTCGATTCCCGTGTTCTGGCTCGGCCTCATCGCGATCTATCTCTTTTCGCTGAGGTTCGGCGTTTTCCCGAGCGGCGGGAGGGAAACGATCGGATCCCCGGCCGGATTCCTCGACCACGCGCGGCACCTTGTGCTTCCGGCGTCGGTTCTCTCGATGAGCTTTCTCGCCTCGTGGAGCCGCTACACGAGGGCGCAGGTCCTCGAGGCGATCAGGGGAGATTTCGTACGGACGGCGCGCGCGAAGGGGCTCAGCGAAACGACCGTGGTCTGGAAGCACGCCCTCCGGAACGCGGCGCTCCCGATCGTCACGGTGATCGTCATGCAGATCCCGACGCTCTTCACCGGCGCCGTCATCACGGAGACCGTCTTTTCATGGCCCGGGATGGGGAGACTGTTCTACGAAGGTCTCAAGCGGCACGACTACCCGCTCGTTCTCGGCGTCGTCGTGGTTCTGTCGTTCCTCATCATTCTCGTTAACCTCATCGGCGATATACTGTACGCGGCGGTTGACCCGAGGATCTCTCTCAACGGCGCCGCCCCTTCATCCCCGCGCACGGAGGAGCCATGGCGCAGGAAATCGGACACGGCCTCTGCATAGGTGCGGGGCCGGGGCTCGCGAGCGAGCGGAGCTCAGCGTGCGGCCGCGCCGGGCGGTTTTTCGAATACGGGCCGGGGGTCTATTCGCTCATGCTCCTTGCGCTTCTCGTCGCGGTCTTTGCGCTCGCGCCCCTCATGACCCCGCACGGGAGGGACGCGATGGATCTAGGATCCATCCTCGCGCGGCCGTCGGCGGAGCATGTTCTCGGCACGGACGAGCTCGGCCGCGATGTGTTCGCGCGGCTCATCTACGCGGGGCGCTTCAGCATGCTCGTCGCGCTGTGCTCCGTGGCGATTGCGATCGCGATCGGCGTCTTCATGGGAACGGTCGCGGGCTACTTCGGTGGGGCGGTGGACGCGGCGGCCACGATCGCCGTGGATCTGTTCCTCTCGGTCCCCGTTTTTCTCGTGCTTCTCGTCGCGGCGTCCGCCGGGGGCGGACGGCTCTGGTTCGTTCCCCTCGTGATCGGCGGAATGAGCTGGATGGAGACGGCGCGTATCGTGCGCTCGCTCGTCCTGTCCCTCAAGGCGGAGGGCTTCGTCGAGGCGTCGCGCGCGGCCGGGGCGGGGGACGGGAGGCTGATCGTTCGCCACCTGCTGCCGCAGACGCTGCCCGCGGTCATCGTCGCGGCGACGATCGGGTTCGCGCAGGCTATGCTCATCGAATCGGCCCTGAGCTTCCTCGGCTTCGGCGTTCAGCCCCCCGTGCCGACCTGGGGGAACATGCTCGAGAACGCGAACGTCTTCATCCGGGAGGCGCCGCTCGCCGCCTTTGCACCCGGCTTCATGATCTTCGTCACATGCCTCTCCTTCCATTACATCGGCGAGGGTTTGCGCAGAATGCTTGCCATCGAACGCTGATACGGTTACCTTCAATTCCATGAACGATTCGATCAAGGCCATCGGACTCGTCTCGGGAGGTCTCGACAGCGCGCTCGCCGTCGCCGTCGTGAAACGCCTCGGCGTGGACGTCCTTGCCCTGCACGTGTCCATCGGGTATTCCCCGGCCTTCATGCGGCGGGAAGTCGCCGGCGAGAGCCCCGCGGATCTCGCCGCGGAGGGAGCCGTCCGGATGTCGGCAGCGTTCGGAGTTCCCGTACGCATGCTCGATGTCACGGAAGAGTACTTCGACGTGCTCCTCCACCCGCGGCACGGCTATGGCGCCAACGCGAACCCCTGCATCGACTGCCATCTCTTCATGATCAGGAAGGCGAAGGAGGTCATGGATCGCGAAGGCGCGCGCTTCGTCTTCACGGGGGAGGTTCTCGGGCAGCGGCCGATGTCGCAGAACTACAAGGCGCTCGAGCTCATCGATCGCGAGTGCGGCCTCGAGGGGCTGCTTCTTCGCCCCTTGAGCGCGAGGCTTCTTCCCGAGACCGCCGCGGAGAGGAACGGCTGGATCAGGCGGGACGCCCTTCTCGACATCCAGGGGCGCTCGCGGAGGCGCCAGATGGAGCTCGCCCGCGAGCTCCAAGTCACGGGCTATTCGTCACCGGCGGGCGGGTGCATGCTCACCGACGAAAACTACGCACGGAAGCTCAAGGACTGGATGAAGTACCGGGGCGCCTCGGCGCTCACGCACGAGGAAACGCTCCTCTTTTCCGTGGGGCGGCATTTCAGGGTTTCGCCGTCGGTGAAGATCGTCGTCGGAAGGCGCGAGGCGGAGAACCTCTATCTCGAACGTGCCTGGCGTGGGGAATGGCTCGCCTTCCCGCTCGACGGTCCCGGACCAACCGTTCTCGTGCAGGGAGCGACGACGGACGATGATCTGCGTCTCGGCGCGTCGCTGGTCGCCCGTTACTGCGACGCGAAGGCTTCACTCTCGGTGAGGGTAGCGGTGAGAAGGGGAGAGGAAGAAAAGATCTTTGAGGTCGCGCCCGCGGCCGAGGACCTCATCGAGCGCCTGCGCATCTGAGCGGGCGGGCCGCCGCGTTCAGACCTCGTCCCCCCAGAGCCTGCGAAGCTCCTCCCGCTTTTCGAGGAACCGCTTGATCATCCTGCCGTGGCTCTCGAATGCCATCTTCGGGAGATCATCGAGGTCGAAGAACCGCGCCTCATCGGCGTCGTCCCCGGGACGAATCGCGCCGTCAAATCCCCCGAACGAGTATCCGATGATGAGGATCGAGGTGCCGTAAAACTTGCTCTCCTGGTAGATGATGTCGATGAGGGACGGCTCGCGCGCGACGATGCCGCACTCCTCTTCGATCTCGCGCCGTGCCGCGTCAGCGGGGCTCTCCCCCGTCTCGATGAATCCCCCCGGGAGCGCCCATTGGTTCTTTCCCGGCTGCCTGCTTCTGCGAATGAGGAGAATGGACCCCTCGTCGTCGAGCACGACGCCCGTCGCGGCCGGGATCGGATTTTCATAGATGAAGCGCTGCTCCTTCCCGCAGAAGAGCCTCTCGCGCCCTTCGGACTCGCGCGCTCTGAGCGGCGATCCGCAGTATGGACAATATTGCTTCTTGTCGTTCATTTCACCAGCTCGCCCAGGCGGCGATTGAGTTCGCTGTATAGTCTCCGGCAGCGGTGAAATAACCCCCGGCGATGAGCTGGTCGTTGAAGATCGTGAGGGCGAAGACGCCTCTGCCGGCGCCGCCGCTCATCCCCGATCCGACCGGCATCCAGGCGCTGCCATTCCAGGAGGCTACGCAGTTCGCCGGGAGGCCACCGGCGGTTGTGAAATCGCCCCCCGCGATCAACTGACCACCGTGGATGGCAAGGGCCTCGACGCCCGGGTATGCGCCTCCATCCACGCCGGAACCGAGGGGGGACCAGGAAATCCCATTCCAGGCGGCTATATTTCCGGCGGGGATGCCCCCGGCAAAGGCGAAACTCCCCGCGGCGATCAACTGGTCATTATAGACGGCGAGAGCGTTGACACGAGGAGATGCGCCTCCGCTCAGACCTGATCCGAGCGGCGACCAGGAGATGCCGTCCCACGCGGCGATATTGTTCGAGGCAAAGCATCCGGCAACGCCGAAATCACCCGCCGCGATCAATCGGCCGTGGTACACGGCGAGGGCGTACACCTGTCCGTACGAGTGGCTGCCCCCGCTCATCCCGCCTCCCAACTCCAGCCAGTAGCTCCCGTTCCATGCGGCGATTGCGCGGGCTGCGACACCGCCGGCATTATCAAAGGTTCCGCCGGCAATCAGCTGAGCGTTGTACGATGTGAGAGCGAGGATCGTATCGAGATCCATTCCGGGGATAGGCGACCACGAACTCCCGTCCCATGAACAGAGGGGACCGGGGCTCGAAGGATCGGGAAACTTCGCGGCTATCAGCTTCGCATCGTGGATGGTGAAGGCATTGACAGCGTTGTTCACCCCCCGACCGAGCGGCGACCAGGAGCTTCCGTTCCAGGCGGCAATGTTGTCGGCCGGCACGCCTCCGGCGGCCGTGAAGTATCCCCCCGCTATCAGCGTACCGTCATATACAGTCAGAGCCTTCACATTCGGGCCATACATTCCATCAGAGCCCATTCCGGATCCGATCGGCAACCAGCAAAACGTGCAAGGCAGAGTGCTTTCGCGCGCGACGTTTGACAGGGCGGACAGATTGAGCCTCTGGTCGGCGGTCTTCAGGGCAAAGTAGTACTCGGTGTTCGCGGAAAGCCCCGGGACGGAGAACGTTTCCCTGCTTCTGGAGTAATTCGGCGCCGGCTCGAGCTCGGCTTGAACGGCGGAGCACCAGTTGGCCTCGCTTATCGGCGATATTGAATACCGGATATCATAGCTGGCGGCGGTGCCGGCATCTCCATCATTCCCGGGCGCCGTCCACGTGAGCTGAATTTCGTGAGCGGTACGATGGGTCACCGCGAGATCGGTGACCGCGGCCGGCGGGATTGTGTCCAGCAGGACCAGGGTCATTCGCCGCGCGACGTTCGATAGGGGTGACCAGTTGGACCCATCATCGGCGGCTTTCAGCGCAAAGTAGTAGCTCGTGTTCGGAGAGAGGCCGGTTGCGACGAATGTGTCCGCATCGCCGGCCGCGCCCGGCGGCGGCTCGCCCGTTGAGCGCGATGCGGAAATCCACGTGGCGGTTCCGATCATCGCGGTTGAATAGCGGATATCGTATAGGGCCGCGGTGCCGACGGCAACGTCATCACCGGGAGCCGTCCAGGTCAGCATCACGGAATGATCGGTGGGATTGCAGGGGGTCAGGTCGGTAACGGCCGCGGGAGAAATCACGTCGATGAGCGGTTTCGGCCGGGCTGGATCATCCCCGGACGAGCAGCGCACTATCGCACAGAGCACCGCGAGGATGCTGCAGACACCACGACATACGAATCTCGATCTGCGCGTCACAATCTAAGCCTCAACGGATACGAACCATTGCTTCGCGCGGAGCTCCATCTCGATTTGTGCCGATGACACTATGAATGTAATCAGTCTCGCCGAAATGCGCAAGGTTCTTTACCCCGAATGCTGTCATTTCCCGTTGCCGCAAGCCCGCTCCATCAATTAGCATCGACTGCGACCGTATGAAGGGAGCCGGAGCACAGACATGGAAAAGCGCTTCGACGTCGTCGGCATAGGCTACACCGCGCTCGACTATCTCGGCATCGTGCCCCACCTCCCCGCCGGGAACACGAAGCTCGAGGTGCGAGACTTCATGATCCAGGGAGGAGGCCCCACGGCGACCGCCATGGTCACGTTGAGGCGCCTCGGGCTCACCGCCGCATACGTCGGCAAGGTCGGCGACGACGGCTTCGGCGCCCGGATGCTCGAAGAGCTGCGCCGCGAGGAGGTCGACGTATCCTCTGTCGTCGTCGAGCCGGGAGCAGCCTCCCAGTTTGCCTTCATCATGGTCGATGCGAAAACCGCGGCGCGGACGATCCTCTGGACGCGGGGGAGCGTTTCACCCTTACAGGCGCTCGAGGTGAGGGCCGATCTCGTCGCTTCCGCCCGGGGTCTCTTGATCGACGATCTCGAGCCCGAGGCGGCCCTCGTCGCCGCGAAGGCGGCGCGCGCACACGCGATTCCCGTGCTCATCGACGCCGGGTCCCTCCGCGCGGGGGTCCGCGAGCTTCTCCCGCACTGCGACTATATCATCGCGAGCGAGCTTTTCGCGGAGCAGATCTCGGGCGGGAAAGATCTGCGCACGGCGCTCGAGGTTCTGAGTTCGTTCGGTCCGAGGGCCTCCGTTGTGACGCTCGGCGAGAAGGGGTGCGCGTTTCTATCGGGGGAGGGGATCGTCGAAGTCGCGGGGTTTGCGGTGGAGGCCGTTGATACGACGGGGGCCGGGGACGTATTTCACGGCGCCTATCTCTTCGCCGTTCTCGCGGGGTGGGACACGCTGAAGGCCTGCACCTTTGCGAATGCCGTCGCCGCGCTCAAATGCAGAAGGCTCGGCGGGCGTGCCGGAATCCCCAGCCTTTCCGAGGCGCTCGCGTTTCTCGCGCGCGAACGCCCCGGCATCGATTTTCCATTGCGTCGCTGAGCGTCGGGCGCGAAGTACGGCGAGACTCATTTCAGCGTGTAGTGTTTCTCTTCCCCCGTCGCAAGGTCGAGGACGATCCAGCCGGGGGGCTCGAGAAGCCCCATGAGATCGCCGGGACTCGCGAGCCACGTCGTGCCGATCCGCTCGATCTTCATCCGGTGCGTGTGGCCGTAGAAAACGGCGATGTACTTCTGGGTGCATGCGAGTCCCTGTGCGAACTCGGGGCGATGGGTGAATGCGACCTCGCCGTTTTCCGTTTCGACAAAGCCCACCTCTCCGTGCAGCTTCACGTTCGGGAATTTTTTCGAGGCGACGTTCACGATCATGTAGCGGTCGCCCTCGTTGTTGCCGAACACGACGTGGACGGGCCCGCTGAACTTCGCGAGTCGGTCGATGACGAAGGGGGAGACGAGATCCCCGCAGTGGAAGAGCGCGCCGACGCCGAGCGTGTTGATCTCGGCGAGCGCCTTTTCGATGTTCTCGAGGTGGTCGTGCGTATCGCTGATGACGGCGACTTTCATCGGATGTCCTTTCTCTCCGTCACGCGCGTGACCGGCCGATGGGTCAGTGCGTTCTTCGGCGCTCCGTTTCAGGAGCACTTCGAGTATACGTGTACCTTCGCCGCTGCGGCAAGAAGAGCCTCGATGAGTCCTTCACAGGCCCCCCGAGAGCCTCTTTGATCCTTAACTCCGTTCATGAGATTCGCTTCTATGCCTCATGGCACGCCTCTTGATTCCCCGTTTTTCAGATAGGGCCGCTGCTTCTCGTTTTTTTTGCGGGGGAAAACCAGGAATGTCCGGGGCTGATAAAGCGAAAGTCATTGATATAAAAGAATTTAGGGCCAGGCGGAAGGGCTCGATCAGCGTCTGCATGATCGTCCGCGACGAAGAAGAGTTCGTCGGCGAAGCGCTCCGCAGTGTCAAGGATCTGGCCGACGAGATGATAGTTGTCGATACAGGTTCGAAGGACGCCACGATCCTCGAGGCCGAGAAAGACGGCGCAAAGGTCTACGAGATCGAGTGGTCCGGCGATTTCAGCGAGGCTCGCAACGCAGCCCTCGCGCGCGCGACGAAGGAATGGATCCTCGTGCTCGACGCGGATGAGGCTGTCGCGCGCGTCGACCATGAGAGAATCCGTTCCCTTGTTCGTCACGGGGACGATGCGGCCTTCGTCTTCGAGCAGCGCACGTATACGAGCGCTTCGACGGTCCCGGGGCTCAAGCCGGTTTCCGGCGCGGACGGAATGGCCAGGGGCGGTGCATACTTCACGGACCGCCAGATCAGGCTCTTTCGCAACCACTCCGCCATCCGCTATGCCTGCGAGATTCACGAGAGCGTCGAGGAATCGCTCATGACGGCCGGCATCCCGGTGCTCGACGGCGGTATCGTCGTCCACCATTACGGCAGGGTCGCGCAGTCGAACCGCGTGCACCGGAAAACGCTCGCCTGGTGCGCGCTCGCCCGGGAGGGAATGGGGGCGTGCCCCGGAAGTCCCGCCTACCTCTTCGAGATGGCGGCGCAGCTCCTCGATTTGGGCAGGCTCAACGACGCGGTCGCACACGCGGAAACGGCCCTCGATCTGTACCCGGACCGCTGGGAGTTCCTCAACATCGCGGGGCTCGCGCACCTGAGAAATGGAGACCGGGAGCAGGCGCTTCTGTGCTTCCGGTCGGGTTTGCGGATGGCGGGAGGGGCGCAGAGCGAGCTCTCCAACAACATGGGCGTCGCCCTCATGGATACCGGCGAGCCCGCCGACGCGCTCCCGTACTTCGAGCGCGGCGTCGAGCTCGAGAGGGACAACCCCGACATCCTCCGCAACGCGGCCTCGGCCTGCGCCCTCACCGGCGAACTCGAAAAGGCCATGGAATACATCACGCGGTCGCTCGCGATCGATCCGTTCGCCGCGCATTCGTATGCGATCCACGCGGATATCCGCTACCGGATGAACGATTGGGCCGGTGCGACGCGCATTCTCGAAACGATGCGGTTTCTCTCCGGAACGCCGTTCAAGGTTTACCTCAAGGTGATCCAGCTCTATACGCGGATGCATCTGGTCGAAGAGGCCGATGCGATCGCGCGGCGCTCGTGCGAAGAGTTTCCCGAACGGGAGGATCTCTTCTACCTCGCCGGCAAGATCGCGGAGCTTCGCGGCGACGACGACCGGGCGGTCTCACTCTACCAGCGCGTACTCGCCGCCGATCCGGGTCACGCCGATGTTCTCAAATGCCTCGGGTGCATTTACGAGCGGCGCCTGCGTCTCCACGATGCGCTCGCCGCGTTTCGAGAGGCGCTTCGCCTCAAGCCGCGCGACGCCGAGCTCGAGGTGAACGTCGGCATCGTGCTCGACAAGCTCGGTCTGTCCGAAGAGGCGGGCCGGCATTTCGCGAGCGTGATGGCGCGCGGCGAAAGTTCCGGATTCGCATACAACGCCTTCGGGTGCCACCTTGCAAGGTCGAACAAGTTCGACGAAGCGCTCGTCTACTTCACGAAGGCGGTCGAGTGCGAATCGGGCAACGCCATGTACTGCCAGAATCTCGGTCTCGCCTGCGAAAAGATGAACCTGCAGGAGCGGGCCGCCGAGATCTACGAAAGGATGGCGGCGATCGATCCGGGGACGACTCCCTTCGTGCGCGAGAGGCTTCTGAGACTCAAATCCCCCACCGCGTAGAGAATCCCCCGGCAGGCAGTGGACCCCGCCCCCTCCCGATGTCATCCTCTCTTGAAAACCATGGGCGCTCCGTGAGAGAATGGACGAAGAGCGATTCATCACGCCCAAACGAGTCAGGAGCAGGCTATGGAGCGTCTCAAGATAGGGATCGCGTTGAGCGGCGGGACGGCGAAGAGCGTCGCCCATATCGGGGTCCTGAAGGCCCTCGCCGAGCATGGAATCGGGATCGATTATATCGCGGGAACGAGCGGCGGCGCGATCGTCGCGGCGTTCCACGCGGCGGGCAAGAGCATCGCGGAGCTCGAGGCGCTCGGCGGCGGGATGCGTTGGCGGGATATCGCGGGGCTCACGATCCCGCGGCTCGGCCTGCTGTCGGGGGACAAGGTCCGCGATTTCGTCGTCGCCGAAATCGGGGAGGTTGAGTTCGGGGATCTCGCGATTCCCGTTGCGATCGTGGCCTCCGATCTCACGGCCGGCACGGGCAGGATATTCAAGCGCGGCAGCGTCGCTCTCGCGTGTCAGGCGAGCAGCAGCATACCCGAGTTCTACACACCGGTCGAAATCGACGGGCACATCCTCATCGACGGGCAGTTCTCCGAGTACGTTCCCGTCGCCGCTCTCACCTCGCTCGGCGAGATGTTCGCCATCGGCGTGAATCTCGGCTACGAGAAGGGAATGAAGAAGAAACCGCGGAATCCCCTGGAGATCATCATTCAGGTTTCGAGCTTCATTGCGCAGCAGAACGCCGTCGCGTCCGAGCGACGGGCCGATTTCATGATCCGTCCCGATCTCAGAGAATTCGGCCCGCTCGAGCTCAACAGGGCTTCCGATATGATTCACCGGGGGTACACCGAAACGCTCAAGATCATTCCGGAGCTCAAGGCGGCGATTTCGTCGGGAAGGAGCGGTCAATGATTTCGGTCATCGCTCTTCTGACCGATTTCACATGGCACAACTGGTACATCGGCGTGATGAAGGGCGTTATCGCGAGCGTCAATCCGTCGGCGAGCGTCATCGATCTCTGTCACAACGTTTCGAGCCAGGATGTGCGAGAGGGGAGCTTTGTCCTCGGCTCGAGCTTCGCCTTTTTTCCGCGCGGCACGATATTCGTCGCCGTCGTCGATCCGGGGGTCGGCAGCGACCGCAAGAATCTCATCGTCAAGACGGAGAGCCACTATTTCGTCGCGCCGGACAACGGTATTCTGACCTCGATCTTCGAAAAGGCGAAGGTCGAAAGGGTCTACGCAGTGAGCCCCGGGAAGCATACGCTCGCTCCCAAGGGCGCCACGTTTTTCGGCAGAGACATTTTCGCCCCGGTCGCCGCGCATCTCTCCCTCGGCGTGCCTCCCGAAGAAATCGGGGACGAGGTGAAGTCGGTGCTCACGGTACCCGCTCTCAGGCCCTATATCAATGAGCAGGGTGAGATTTCCGGGAGGGCCGTCTACGTCGACACCTTCGGCAACATCATCACGAACATCGAGGAAGCGTATCTCAGGAGCGTTTTCCCCGGAGAGATCCCGCGCGATGATCTCACGGTCCGGCTGGCCGGGCAGACGATCAAGGGCGTCCGGAAATACTATGAGCAGGGTGAATACGGGAAGCTCATGGCGATCGTCAACAGCTGGGGTTTTATCGAAATCGCCGTGAACCGGGGGAACGCGTTCCAGTATCTCGGTCTCACGGAGAAGAAATCTCTCGAAATCTTCATGTTCCGCGCGGTACAATGACCGGGTCTCCCACAGGGAGATCGACAAACGGATCAGGGTCAGGAAGTCACTTCGGGAGGTCCCTCGTATGAGACTGAGACCGATCCTCGTATTCCTAACGGCGTTTCTTCTCGTCCTTCCGGCCGCGGCGGGTGCATTCCGGCTCGAGGAAGTCCGGCAATGGAGCTTTCCTGTCGGCGAGAATCCCGGATTCGAGCTCGAGAACGTGAACGGCAACATTCGGGTCGAAAGCTGGGAAGGAAGCTCGATCGAGGTCACGGCGGAGATCAGGATCAAAGCACCGAGCAAGTCGAAGGCACGCAGTCTCTACGAAGGCATCGAGTTCGTGGCTGAGAGCGACGCCTCTCATGCCTCCGTGCGCGCGGTGCTCCCGCGGATTCGGCAGGATGAGTTCCAGGACTTCGGCTTCGGGGAGCATACGGCGTTGCGCATTCGCTATGCCGTCAAGGTGCCGAGGGGGACATCCCTGAAGGTGAGCACCGTGAACGGCGACATCGAGCTCGCGCTTCCCGAGAGCGCGGGTGTGAAAGTCGAGGCGCACTCGGCGCACGGCCGCGTTTCGAGGAAATAGCCTCCGTGGCGAGCTTGAGCACATACGATAATTTCCATATCGCAGATCATGGAGCACGGGGCGGAGCTTTTCGCCTATGGCACCGCCGTCGTTGTGGAGGATGAGAGATGAAACTTGGGGCATTCGAGCTCACCGCGATCGAGACGGGGACCTTCAGGCTCGACGGGGGCGCCATGTTCGGGGTCGTACCGAAGGTCCTCTGGAGCCGGACGAACCCCGCCGACGGGAACAACCGCATCTCGATGGCGATGCGCGCACTCTACGTCGAGGGGGCTGGGCACCGGCTCGTTATCGACAGCGGCGCCGGCACGAGCTTCGGGGAGAAGATGCTGCGCAACTACGTGATCGAGACGAAGGGGCTCCGCGCGGCGCTCGGGGATAAGGGCATCGATCCGGATTCGATCACCGACGCGGTCGCGACCCATCTCCATTTCGATCACGCGGGAGGCTTCTGCTACCGCGCGGACGCGGACCAAATCGCGGTCTCTCTGCCCCGCGCGATACACCATATTCAGCGCAGGCAGTGGGAGGCGGCGCTCGGCCCCAACGAGAAGGACCGCGCGAGCTTCTTCCCCGAGTTTCTGCTCCCGATCGAGAAGGCGGGGCTCCTGCGACTCGTCGACGGCGTCGTCGAGATATTCCCGGGCGTCACGCTCATTCCGACCGACGGACACACTCCCGGCCATCAGGTGATCCTCGTATCGACCGCCGAAGGGAGCGTCCTCTACTGCGGCGACCTCATTCCGCTCGCCTCGCATGTGAACCTGCCCTTCATCATGGCCTACGATCATTTTCCCCTCACGACGCTCGAAGAGAAGAAACAGATGCTTGGGCGGGCCGCCGACGAGGGATGGATCCTCTTCTTCGAGCACGACCCGGAAATCGCCGCGGCGCGGGTTCAGAGAACCGGTTCGGATGGATTCACAATCACGGAAACCGTGGAGATCGGGTAGCGCTTGATGGACGCTGATGCGGATCTGATGCTTCGCGTCGCGCGGGGGGAGGCGGATGCCTTTCGCACCCTCGTGGAGCGCTTCGAGAACCCCGCATACAATTTCTTTCTGCGCCTCACGGGGAATTCTCTAGACGCGGAGGATCTCACCCAGGAGCTTTTCGTTGCGCTCTTCCGCACGGCGCGGAAGTATCGTCCCGAGGCGCCGTTCAAGAGCTATTTCTACCGGATCGCCTCGAATATGGCGGCGAGCCACATGAGAAAGGGGAAGATCAGGGCGGCATCCTCCATCGATGCGATGATGGAGGGGGGATTCGACGTGGCATCGGAGCGCCACGAGGATGATCCGCAGGCGTCTTTCGATGCTCGCGAGATGCGGAGACGCTACGAGGCGGCTCTCGCGGATCTCCCGCGCGAATGGCGCATCGCCATCGAGCTCAGGGTTGCCCGCGAGCTTTCGTACGAGGAGATCGCCGGAGCGATGGGCAAAAGCGTCGCGGCGGTCGAGTCGATTCTCTACCGGGCCCGGGAACGCCTCGCCGGAGAATTGGGCTGGCAGGGCGGTGCAGAGGGCGATACGTAATTCGTTACACGGCAGAGGATTGCACACTATTTTGCGATTCTCCGAAGTTCAGCCGCAAGTTTCCGCGATTTCGCGCGTTATTACAGGAGAGGAGGAGCCGGGAATGGATTGCAAAGAGTTCCGCATGATGATATCCCGGGAGCTCGACGGAGCATTCGAAGCGGTCGAGCGGGAACGGCTCGATCTGCATCTCGCCGCGTGCGCGGGGTGCCGCAGGTTCAAAGAGCTGTCGCTCGCCGGCCTCTCGATGCACCGCTCCGTGAAAGAGGTCGAAGCGCCCCCGTCCTTGGCGCCATCGATACTGGCGGCAGTCGAAGCGCGGCGGGACGCGGGATGGATCCACGGATGGCTCAGGGTCGGGGTGCCTGCCGCTGCGGCGGCCGCCGCGGTCCTTGGCATATGGGTCGGCGGCCTCATTCATGAAAGCTGCACGCCGCTCAGCACGGGGAATCACACGGATGTTCTCGAGCTCGGATACCTCGACGAGTATCCGCCCGGTTCATTCGGTGACATCCTGATGGCTTCGAACGAGGGAGGCGGAAATGGGCAGAGATAGCCTGAAGATCGCGCTTATTCTGTCTCTCGCCTTCAATCTCGCCGTGGTCGGCGCCTTCGCGTACGGATATGCCCGGAGGCCCGCGCCCGGGGTCTTCGGTCCCCCGCCCGGAATCGCGCCGGGAGACTCATTCGGCGGGCGCTGCAGCCGCTTCGCGAGCCAGATCGGCATTCCCCGGGAGCGAGCCGTCCGCTTCTCGCATGTTATGGCGGATTCCTCTGAAGGCATGCGCGATCTGCGAATGAGCCTGCAGAAGGCGCGCGGGGAGCTTATAGAGCTCATCGGCGCCCCCGAGAGCGACGAGAAGGCGATCATGGCGAAGGTTGACGAGATAGCAGCCATTCAGGGGCAGTTGGAGAAGAAGCTCATTGCGAGGCTCCTCGGCGTGAGCTCGACCCTCGAACCGGGAGAGAGGGAGAGATTCATGCGCGAGATACGGTGCCGGTGTATGCCGTTGGAACGTGGTGTCCCGAGAGGTCCCAAAGGGGCGAGAAAGGAAAGCGAGGTCGGAAGATGAAGAAGGGTTTCGTTGTCGTCATGGCATTCGCGCTCATGCTGCTTCTGAGCGCCTCGATGATCGCCGCCCAGGAGAAAGCGACGGGCGAGAAAGAGATGAAGATCACCGACGAGCAGAAGGGGAAGGTCGAGGAGCTCAAGATGAATTTCCGCCTGAAGACGATCGATCTCAAGGCGGAGCAGCAGAAGCTCGGGATCATGCTCAAGAAAGAGATGATGAAGCCCGAGCCGGTCATGCAGGACATCGAAGGCATCGTAAAGAAGATGTCGGCTGTCCGGGAAAAGCTGCAGCTCGCCGGAATCGAGCACATGCTGGCCATGCGGAAGCTCCTCGGCCCCGATTGGCGGAAGCTCATGCGCCCGGGAATGGGCGGGTGCAAGGAGATGATGGGCGGTCCCGGCATGAAGTGCGCCGGTGATGAGAAGGATGTAATCGTCATGCGCGAATCTATGCCCGGCAAGCGTGAGGGGTGCGGCATGATGGGCACGCGTGGCATGCGGATGCGGACCGCTGGTCCGGACTCCAAGCCCGGCTGCTCGATGGAACGGCCCGGCATGGCCGCGATGAAGGGCGGCTGCATGATGGACAAGGGGCAGGGAATGGGTGAAAAGGGCGGCTGCATGATGATGCAGAAGGGCGGAAAGTGCTCCTCGCATATGTCGGGAAAATGGCACAGCAAGATGTTTCGCCCCTACGGCAAGAAAGGCTGCTGCTCCGGAATGAGCGGCGGCATGATGCACAAAGGCGCCATGGGCGCCGGCGGGTGCATGGGCGGGAAAACCGGCAAGAAAGGCTGCAGCATGAGCTGCACGGAAAAGGGAGCCCAGAAAGAGATCAAATGCGAGGTTGAAATTAAGGAAGTAAAGAAGCGCTGACACGTTCTGAAAACGCGCACGCAATGCCGGGGCGGCGGAGCAGCCGCCATGAGACCCCCGAGGGGGAGGTGAAAGCCTCCCCTTTTTCTTGGTTCGCTAGAGCCGGATCGCCGTCGTGAAGTAGAAGAAGGCGCCGCTGTAATCGATCTCGATCTTTCTCCCCGGCTCGAAGTAGCCCACATCGCCGTATTTGTCGTTGAAGGTATCTATCGTGAGCCCCCGGTAGCCGAGCTGCATGCCGACTTCGATCGGGTTCAGGAAATTCGAGTGAATCTCCGCGTACGCCTCATATCCCCGGTCCTCTCCCTTGAATTCCGAAAGGCGGCGCTCGTTGAGCTCGTTCGTGCCGTAAACCGATTTTGCGAAGCACTCGTTGGCTCCGACGCACAGGTTGAAGACGTTTTCGATCCTGAGGAGCACGAAGATCGCGCCGATGGTATAGACGTCCGAGGGCGTCCGGTACGAGAGCGAGGAAGACGTTCCCTGGGCATCGGTCTCGCCCCAGAAACGCTCATAGCCCCCGGTGAGCCCGAACGTATTCAACCCCCACACTCTCCCCTCGATACGGAAGTTCACGCCGCTCGCAATGCCGTCGAGCGGCACGTTGTCGGCCTGGGCGATGAGGCCGAGATGCCGGTTCAGCTCCGCCATGCTGTAGTAGCCGGCGCCGATCCCGCCGACGGCCGAGAACCCCAGAGGGAACGCCCCGGCCGGCCGCATGGGAAGGGAGAGAAGCGCGACAGCGCCGAGGACCACGATGATCGTTCTTTTCATACCGTCTCCTTGTGCCGTGTAGCGATCCGCCATGCCGACCTCACTTCATTCTCCGTTCCAGGTAACCGGCGAGCCTTCTCATTCCCTCGACGATGTTCTCGAGCGAGTTCGCATACGATATTCTCAGGTACCCTTCCCCGTGCTCGCCGAAGTCGATCCCCGGAGTGACCCCCACACCCGCCGAATCGAGAATGTCGAAGGCGAGCCGGTACGAGTCCGGGTCGATATGGCTCGCATTCACGAAAAAGTAGAACGCCCCCTTCGGCTCGACGGCGAAGGGAAGACCGAGCCTCGGGAGCGCCTCGCAGAGGTACCTGCGTCTCGCATCGTAGCGCTGCTTCATCTCCTCGATTTCCGGGTGCTCCTCGGAGAGGGCCGCCACACCCCCCCGCTGCACGAACGAATTCGCGCAGATGAAGAGGTTCTGTTGGAGGATCTGGAGGCGCCGCATGTGCTTCGCGGGAGCGATAAGGTAGCCGAGTCTCCAGCCGGTCATCGCGTAGAGTTTCGAGAAGCCGTTAAGGATGAAGGCCTCGTCGGTGAATTCGAGGGCACTGTGCTCCTTCTCTCCGTAGACGAGCCCATGGTAGATCTCGTCCGAGATCACGGGAATGCCGAGGCTGCAGATTTCGGCGAAATCGTCTTTCGGGATGAGCGTGCCCGCGGGATTGGAGGGGGAGTTGACGATGACGGCGCGCGTCCGGGGGCCGATCGCTTGGCGCACGGCGTCCGGCTTCAGTTGGAAGCCTTCCTGCTCCCGCACCGGAATGCAGCGCGGCACGCCCCTGAGAAACCTGATAAAGTTCGGGTAGCATGGGTAGCCCGGGTTCGAGATGATGATCTCATCCCCCGGCTCCTTAATGAGGAGCGAGAGGACGAGGAGCAACGCCGGGGAAGTCCCCATCGTGACCAGAACGCGTTCCTCCGAAACGTTCGTTCCGTATTTTCGCGTGTGGTGCCGTGCGACCGCGGCGCGGAGCTCGCTGATGCCGCGGCTGTCGGTGTAATGCGTCTGTCCTTTCGCCAGAGCATCCGTCGCGGACCGCACGATGCGCGGCGGCGTGGGAAAGTCGGGCTCTCCGACCTCGAGATGAATGATCGAGCGCCCGGCGCGCTCGAGGGCGAGAGCCTTTTCGAGCACTTCCATGACGATGAAGGGCCGTATTTCGCACGAGTCATTCATGCGCCCCCGCACAGTGGGCCTGACTGGTTTCCCGGAGGGTTTTCGGCGCGGTTTCATGCGTTGATTCCCGGATGCATCGCCTTAAGCCGGCATATGCCATAAACATATTGCCGGCCGGGAGCCAAGTCAATCACATCGTTCGGCGCTTTCGGCGGGGTCGCGGATCGTCGCGAGGGTCCAATGGCGCCCCGTGACGCCGCAGTCGCGCCGATGCGAGAAGAAGCGTGCGGGATCGCAGGCGGTGCAGAGCTTCGTTGAAAAGATGTTCTTGCGTTTGACGCCGTGCGAGGCGATCTCGCGTACTATGAACGAGGCGAGGTCGAGGTGCCAGGCGCCATGTTCGAACCTTCTCGCCTCCCTCGGGAACCGGAGCGCGTCCTCCCGCGACACCGTGTAGCATTTCCCGCAGATACCAGGTCCGACGACGGCCACTGCGTAGGTCGTATCGATCCCGAATCTCGACTGCATGAGGCCGATAGCGCCTCCGATGATATCCCGCTCGGCGCCGCGCCTGCCGACGTGCAGGGCGGCGAGCGAGCGCTCCGGTGGGGAGTAGATCACGACCGAGTAGCAGTCGGCGGTGCTGATCGCGAGCGTAAGGCCGCTCTTCGCCGTCGCGAAGCCGTCGAAGCCCTTGTAGTATCCTCCCCTCGTCACGACGGCGATCTCGGATCCGTGAATTTGCCCGGTTCTCGCGAGCCTGCGCGAAGAGATGCCGAGGACCTCGAGCACGATCTTCCTGTTTGCGCTGATATTCCCCGAGCGGTCTCCGAGCGTTCCCCCGAGGTTCAGCGATTTGAACGGAGCGCCGCTCGCGCCGCCGTCGCGCGTTGTAATGTACACCTCGAGCCCGGGGGCGATCGCCTTGAGCGCGGGGAACGTACCAAGTGTGAGTCCTGAACGTATGATCCATTCCATATTTGTTCTATTGACAACCTGCGACCGGATAAGGATAGCTTATCGGGTGATCTTTTCAAGGATTGTCGGAGGCGTTGCATGAAGTTTTTCGAAGGATACCGCTGCGGCTCGTGCGATCGCGAGGTTCCCGCGGGCTCTATGGCCGGCGAATGCCCGGCGTGCGCCGGCCCGCTCCTCTGCGTCTATGATACCGGCGCCATTCGAAAAGCCATGGCGGGCCGGGCCGGGGCATTGGCGCCGGCGGGAACGGGAGTCTGGCGCTACAGCCGTTTCCTCCCCGATTTTGTCCGGAAGGTCACGCTCGGCGAGGGGAACACGCCGCTCATACCCGCGGGGCGCCTCGGGGAGTTGATCGGCGCACGCGAGCTCTACATAAAGGACGAATCATCGAATCCGACGGGCTCCTTCAAGGCTCGCGGCATGGCGGTCGCCGTGTCGCGCCTTGCGGAGCTCGGGATCGCCAGAGCGTACATTCCATCTGCGGGAAACGCGGGCCTCGCGCTCGCCGCGTACGGCGCGGCGGCGAACATCCGGTCCCATATATTCATCCCGTTCGAGACCCCGGAGGGCGTGGCGGAGGAATGCCGACTCTACGGGGCCGAGGTCACCGTCGTTCCGGGAATACTTCCCGATGCCGCCAGAGCGCTCGACGCGGCGGTCGCGGGGGATCGTTCGGGCGTCGTGAGCACGTTCCGGGAGCCGTGCCGGGTCGAGGGTAAGAAGACGATCGTCTTCGAGCTCGAGGAAGAGATCGAACCCGACTGGATAATCTATCCGACGGGGGGCGGTACGGGGATCGTCGCGTTCTGGAAAGCGTACCGCGAGCTCGAAGCCGCCGGCGCCCTGCGGAGGCCTATGCCGCATCTCGCCGTCGTGCAGGCCGCGGGCTGCGCGCCGCTCGTCAGGGCCTTCAACGAGGGGCGCGATACGGCCGCTCCCTGGAAGGATCCCGTCACGATCGCTTCAGGGCTTCGTGTCCCCTCGACGCGGGCCGATAGGCTGATTTTGAGGGCGCTCTGCGAGAGCGGCGGAGCCGCCGTTGCGGTCACGGACGAAGAGATCATGACGGCGGTGGGGGAGATCGCCCGAACGCTCGGGGTCTTTCCGTCCCCCGAAGGCGCGGCGACGTGGGCGGGTCTCAAGCGTCTCGTGCGTGAAGAAACGGTGAGCCCCTCCTCGCGGATCGTCATGATCAATACCGCGGGAGGGGCTCGATATCGATTCCTGCTCCGATCCCGGGAACCGTGATCAACGGGATCGCGTCTTGACCGTCGTCGGCTGGCTCGATGTCTTTGCGCTGGCCGGGGCAGTGCCGCCGCTTGCCGGACGGGCCGCCGCTCCGTATCCCCTCGCCGGCGCGGTGTGCGAGTCCCGCTGATAGCTGTGCGCGCCGCCTTCCGTCGAGTAACTGGAAATGCGTCTCTTGTCGGTGTTCGAACCGCTTCTACCGTCACTCTTCGAGCGTTCACGCGTCGATTCTTTCTTGCCGGAATCCGGAGATTTTCGCTCGGGAGCGCTTCGCCTGATCACGTCCCGCCCGGAATCGCCGCTCCGTTCTCGCGCCGGATTATCCCTTGCACGCGGGACCCGGCGGTCCTCGCCGGTCCGTCCCGAGTCGGGCGTCCGCCTGTCACTCGGGTTCCGCGTCCGATCGTTATCGCGCGTCTCACCGCGTATGCGCTCGACGGTGCGATCCACTCCGCGCTTCGACCGTCCGCCGTAGATGACTCTCCGGTCCGTTTCACGGCTCCGGACGACGCCGCGGTCGTTCTGGCGCAGCGGTGTGCGTTGGAGGCTCCCCGCCGCGGCGCGCCGCTCGAGATTGGAGCGCTCGAGCCTCCGCGCGACATCCCTATTTTTCACCTGATCGAGGCGGCTCCCCGCGATCGAACGGGTCCGGCGTACGTCGGTGGAGGTTCTTGCGTAATCGAGATAGCGCTTCTTGACCGTGCGCGCGCCGTACACGGGTCGATAGCGGTTGTCGCGCCGTCCCCAATCATTATCGCACGCCCACCAGTTATGGTCCCATCCCCACCAGGGGTAGCGGTAGTGATACGCCCAATAATAGGAAGGCGGGTACCACCAGCCGTAGCTCGGCCACCAGAAGGAATCGCCCCAGTACCAGTTGAAGTCCCACCAGAACGGATCCCAATAGAACGGGTCGAACGCGAGCAGGGTGGGGCCGTACTGCGGCCAGAACGGATTGTAGCCGCCGTAAGAGATAGAGAGGCGGAGATGCGTGTCGTCCGTATCGTTCTCCTCGTTGTCGGCATCCCCTTCGTCGAGCCATTTCTCGCTGTAGCGATCGGAGGTGTCGGCATCCTCCTCTGGCTTATCCCCAACATGCCGGATATCGTAGAGCGGCGGGTATGGGTAGCGCGGCTCCTCGTCGTAGGCGATTTTCTCGATCACGATCTCGGGGCATTCCATAGCGTATGGATCGCTCAACTTCTCCGGGCTGTGGCATTTCGAGCACAAGTAGCGCGGATACTCTACGCGCCTGTTGACATAGAAATAGGTGTAGTCCGTCGCGGGCGGGTCGTTCTCGGTGCCGCTCACAATCTCCTCATCGATCATGTTGAAGCCGAGGAACGGGTCAATGTCGATGCGGAAACGCTTTTCTTCAGCGAGCCCGTTCCCCTGGGCAAGGAAGTAGAGCTCATTCTCGTTGATCCTGCCAGGCTCGGTAACGGCGACGGCGTGGATATACTCGACTCCCGTCGTCGCGCCCGTTTCCCAGTATTCGTTTTTCCCGGGTGGAGGGAGAAAATGGGTCTTGCGCCCTTCCGAAAGGGCGCTGCGGCCGTCCTCCGGATACAGGAGATGCACATACCCGTCGGCGTCGATGTTGTAAACGACGACGTAGGCGTCTTTCGTGGTCTGGAAAGAAAGCTGTATGTCCTTTCCGGGACGGTACACACTCCCCTTCTCTCCGAGCAGATTGATGCTTACGGCAAAATCGCCCGGGCCCGGAGTGCTCGGGACATAGCTGCCCTTCTTGAGATCGACGGCGCTGACCTGCGGCGTGAGGAGCGGAATCAGCAAGGCGACAAGAAGGAAGAGAAACGTAGTGCGTTTCATTGCTCTCACTCCTTCTCAGGGGTGGGTTCGTCAGTACTCGTTTTCCCGCGGTGCTCGAGGCTTTCCTGTTTCAATGGAAGCACCCATACGTATTATACTTCCTCCGGGCGCATTTTACAAGCCAAACACTCCTTTCTTTTGCCTTGCCATACCGTATATTCTACGTAACGCCCCCTGCGGGAGTTACAGACGTTTGGCAGCGTGTCCGGATGAACCAACCAATGTAACGTTATGGGATTCTTGAGACTATTGCGCTTCCAATATCCTGAAACATACTTGACCGTCCATGGGTACTATAGTAAGTTGCCCGAAAGTGCTTCCAAAGGAGGATGAATATGGGGCATGAGGGGACGTTCTTTTTCCTGCAGATATCGGGAAAACTGTCCGACGTGATATTCCATGGCGGAATGGTTGGAAACGGGATCCTCCTGATTCTCACCGTGCTTTCCGTCGTATCCTGGACAATCATGATTGAAAAATTCCGGTTCTTCAGGCGCTCCCGGAGGGAGACCGGACGCTTCCTCGAGCTCTTTAACTCCGAACGCTCCTTGAAGGGGCTCCTCGAGCGCGCGGCGACGTTCCCCCTGAGCGCCGAGGCGACGCTCGTCTCATCCGTTACAGCCGCGATCGAGACGGGCGAGATCAGGACGCCGTCGGGGCTCGAGAAGCTCCTCGAGGCGGAATCGATCGCGATACTGTCGGCGTGGGAAACGTACATTCAGTTTCTCGCGAC
>Ga0315275_10001287_pt1 | contig 21955 bp, 22 predicted proteins | sample YL17G03_0_MG_FD_205557 | JGI IMG/M metagenome (GOLD analysis project Ga0315275, IMG submission 205557) | Sediment microbial communities from Yellowstone Lake, YNP, Wyoming, USA - YL17G03_0 | ecosystem: Environmental > Aquatic > Freshwater > Lake > Sediment | place: USA: Wyoming | collected...
CTGCTGCTCGTCGTCGGTGACCGAGCCGATGATCATCCGCGTCGGGCGGACCGCCGTGACGTACCACAACACGACGATGAGCGCGGCGATGACCATGGTGAGGAACAGGAGGATATTGGTGAGCGAGTCGCCGCGGCGGCTGCCATGGAGAGAATGAGCCATGCGTCACCCACAGATACAGTGGCCATCAATGAGATCGCACGGCGGCGAGCACCCGCCAGGTGGTTTCGGGTCCGGAACGCATGTCCCAGAGTCATTAGGATCACGGCTGCAGCGCGTCCTGTCGCCGGACGTCTGGCAAATCTTATGATACCTACATATCTGTCCGCCGCCCGTGTCCTCTATGAAGCCACAAGGGCGTCCTTCAGGAGCTGGTTTCGGCACGCACTGGCCTGCGCTGCAGACGAAGTCAGAACACAATTCAGGTGGGCCGGTGACGCAGATTATCCCGTCAACGGCCGGATTGGGTGTTGAGACGCAAGATCCGCCGCCGGCGTCCATCTCGCACGTGTATGTCTTGCATGGGTCAGGATGTCTCTGGCTGCATACTTGATGCAGCATTCCAATATCGAAGCCACAGATGCCTGCCTCTGCACCAGCATCTTGGGCGCCACACTTGTAGCAGCCAGAATCGTCTCCGCAGGGTACGTCATAGAGAAGGTTATCTGTATATTGACAACCACCGCCTAGACCGGCGGAAGGGTCGGGATTACATGTGTACTCGCGGCATTTATCTCCTACAGAGAAACCTGGCGGTTTACAGCTCATGGACTCCGTGCACAGACCGGTGTACTCGCCCAGGTTGAAATAGCAGATGTTGTTGCTGTATGTCTGCGACGGAGAGCAGGTGTCGTTGTAGCCGTACACGCCGCAACAGACGTAAGGATACGCATTACACCCTGGTTGTGTCGTGCAGCTTGCATCATTGGGATTGCAGGGGCACAGCGCGGCGGAACAGGCGTCGCCTTTGCAGCATATGGTCTCCGGAGGCGGAGGATATCTCGTCATATATCCGGTCACAGTGCCGCACGACGCGTTGACGTAGTCGAGAAGCGATATGCCGTCCCGCATCGGCGCGTCGGGATACTTTTGCGTGTCATATGCATCGTACGTCTCGGCCATGGAACCCCGCCATGCCCAGGGGTTATCCCTGATATTGGCATTGTGAACGGAATCTTGCGAGTCAGCGAAGAACAACCGCCACATCATGTTCTCATTGCAAATACGCTCATATGTCGAGCATGACTGCGGTTTCCCGAAATTGACGCACCCGCCGAAATTGAGGCCGGGCTTGAGGCCGCAGCCGCCACACATGAAGTTGCCGTTGAGCAGCGTAGGGGGACCGCAGTGCTGCTGCACTCCGTAGCGGATTGAAAACTTGTACTCAAGTGGCTGTCCGAGCAGACTCGCCTGCTCGTCCTTGCACTTGACGTTGAGGAGGAATTTCGCACCGCGCGTGATGTTGAGGTAGAGTATGGGCGATGCAACGAAGCCAGCAGGCATCTGTCCTTTCGCGACATCGATGAGAGGTTCGTCCTGCGGCAACGGGTCGGTGTTGATGGATGGCGTGACAGGGTCGCGGTCCGAGGTGTTGCACGCGAGTTCCTCATCAGTATACGGCGCGACGTCGTTGTTGCCTGGGAGCAGGTAGACCTGGTCTTGCGACGTCCAGAACTGCTGCGTGTCAAAGATATAGTCCTTCATGTATTCCTTTCCACTCGCGGTGTCTGACTTCTTCGCGGGCAGGAGGCTCGAGCTCCACGGCGTCATGTAGTTGGTAGCGGTCAGCTCCTTGACATCAAAGGTACACGTGATACCTGAGTTGGAGGAGAGTTTCGCTTCTGGCTTACACGACTCCTCACTCGTGAAGTACTTGTTCAGTTCGCCAACAGCAAGCGTCGCCGCGGTCGCGACCGTCTCCTCTGTGATGCTGTGCGCAAGGATGTAGTCGCGGTCCTGGGCCGTGACGCCAAGCTTATCAGTTTTGCCTGGGCACGCTCCAGGATAGCGCACATCCTTCTTGCCGTAGAAACACGCTTCGCCGTAGGCGACGCTGAGGTGCTTGCTGAAGTTGCCTGCGTCGCACGATAGCCAGTCCTGGACGATTTTAAGCGCGAGTGGAATGCGGACGTTGAAAAAATACTCCTTGTCGTACTTGTCCTCAGCGTAGATCGCGCTGTCGTTGTAGATGATGGTGCCATTTGCTAATGTGACTGTGAGGCCTTCGAGCCCGGCGAACTTGACGCTCTGGAGCGTACCGGGCATCGCGGTGAGCTTGCTCTCTTCGAAACTGGTGTCTGCGACCGCGGACTGGACATATGGCGTGAGGCTTTGCGTGAGGAGGTCATTGATGCCCGGCAGGCGGTAGACGCCGTTGCACGCTAGCGGTTGCTGGATGGGGTCGTTCTTGAGCCACTCGAGGATTGCGCGTGACAGCACGTCGCGGATGTCCTTGAGCACCGTGATTGACTCCTTATTGATGTTCGGGACGTCGTTCTGGTGAGTAAACGTGAGAACGAGCAATGTCAGGGAGGCGAGGAGCGCGATGATGATGAGGAGCTCTCCCACCACGCCGCGCCGCGAGAGGCGCGCATTCCCAGTCATCATCGGTATTTTCCTTGCCATGTAGTGCTCCGTATCCTCATTCTTTCCGTATCTTCATTTTTAATTCTTTGCGACCGCCATGGCTTTGTCCTTGTCGTACAGCCAGAGCGTGAGGTGGATGCGCTCCCCTGTCGGGAACGTGATGTCCTTGTCGATGGCGTAGCGGTCGCGCGTCGTATCCTTCACGCCGATGGTGAAGTTGAAATTTGTGGTCATGTTCTGGAAGTAATCCTTCACAGATGTAGTGAGCATCGAGAGGTCGTCGAGATTGAGCACCTGGCCGCCGGTCGCGTTCGCGAGTTGTTGCATTTGCTGGAGATTGAGCTCGTCGCAGTTGCGATGGAAGCAGTACTCGCCGTTGTTCAGACCAGATGGTTTGCAGCCGCTACAGGCGTTCTGCTCGCACAGGTTCGCATTGGTCGTTGGATAGATGATATTGTTCTTGCTGTCGCGTTTGGGCCACGAGTAGCTGCTGAACAGTGCACACACGCTCTTGTTGTCGAGATAATGGCAGCTGTAATTTGTGACGCCATAATTATTGAGGTTCGAGGAGGTATAATCGCAAGGGAATGAGTAGAACCCCATATAGAGGTCCTCGTTCTGCTGGAGAAGCAGTGCTGTCGCATTGATGATGCGCTGCGTTCTGTTGTATGGGCACGTCGCGTTGCACACCTGGCAGAAGAGCAGATTGTTGTATGACAGCGCTATCGGCTCTGGTGGCACGTTCATGATACCGAAACATTCGTCCGCCTTCGATGTCGTGGTCAGTTCGTCAGCTGCGGTGACGATTACGTGCTTGTTGGTCCGGAGCCGCTCCAGCTCATCCTCTGTGTGCCGGATGCTCGCGTACATGGCCCCCGACGCCCAATCGGTCTGGGAGATCGAGTAGCTCGTCGCGATGTGGGCACCGACCATCCACTCGGCGAAGGTGCGATACGGCGCCGGGGCCGGCGCGCTGATACCGCGGGCGCGGAGGAATGAGTACATCATGTCGCCGCCGATGTCCTCGCAGGTGATAGCCGATGTGTGGTAGAACCCACCGCACAGCGACTGGTCTGCGGACTGCTTGAGGATGTAAAGATGTATCACCACGGAGGCGTTGGGACCAAATATCTGGCGCAGTGAGGTTATGAGGTCTGGCAGCGACGCGTTCACAGTGGCCCGTTTCTCCAGCATGGTGGGGCTCCCATCAAGGATGTAACTGACCGCGACGCCCTGGAGCAGTGGCTTGACCTCGAGATAATAATTGCCGGGTCCAACCAGCTGGTCGAAGGCGTCGGTGTACTTCTGCTTGACATCAATCTCGCGGCCACCAACATTGATAGTGGTCCTAATCTCGCGCAGCGCGCGTATGAGCAGGATCTCATACGTCATACCAGAATCGTTCTCCTGCGCGGCGAAGAGCGACTGCGATAGGAGGTTGCCGTACTCCTGACCGTACTGCTCGCGATTGATGGTCGCGTCCGACTCTATCCCGGAGAAGACCGTGGTGTAGAGGATGATGCTGAAGAATATCACGGTGATGATGAGGATGACCGGTGAGACAATCTTGTCGATCATTGGGACCGCCTATGGGATGCATATCATTCCTATACCATGAGCACGTTGAGCCGCGCGAGGCACTTCTTGCCGGAGTCCGTCTGCGCGACGTCGATGACGAAGGGGACGCTCACGGTGTACTCGCCGCTCGCGTACGACCACAGCTTCGGCTCGCAGCCGTTCAATGGGAGCTGCTGGATGGTGTAGCCGCGCAGCATGCCCTTCGCGCGGCACGGGGCGTCCATCATGCTCTCGTCCAGGTAGTCGAGGCGGTGGCAGGCGAGCAGGACATCCTTGACCTTGACCGCCTCGGTCTGCGACTGCGTGCCGCGCTTGAGCTGCGCGTAGAGCGTGGAGCTGCTGACATTCATGTACATGAACGCGATGACGGCGAAGACGATGACGGTCACGACGAAGAACGTGAGGATGATCTCATAGAGGCCCCGCCGCTGCGCCATGTATCTAGCCCCACCTCGCGCGCTGCCTGCCACCATATGTCGGAGACCGGGAACGGCAGTTTATAAACTTAGTGCGGAGGAGATAGTCGCGAAGATAGCCATAGAGGTCATAGATATAAATGGTTCTCACTGAACCGCATACTGTACAGTAATGATGCCAAATTGGAAACCTGTGCGGGCGTTCTTCGGAACATCAGCCACAACAGTTACATCCTTACCTTGGTTTGCCCGAAGAGATACGTGATTCTCAGAAACTGACATCCATGAAGCTGTTGGACCATCAAAAGTAATATCCGCAATGCTATCATATTGAGACTGTAGATGCAATTTTACGCCTGCCACATTACCACGTCCTACAGCGCCGAAATAAAGAACATCTCCGACCGAATGGGGATTATAGCCCTCAAACAGCGTATCGTAAACACTTACTTGGGTATTCATCTCCTGAACTTCCACCACCGCCTTCGTCGGATTATAGGTTGAATGTTCGCCATCGGTATAATCACAACTCACATTCCAAGAAAAATCATTCCTTCCGGTAACCATTTCTGTGTGTGTAAATATACTTCCTGATGGTTGCATGATCGAATTATGCGATGACGCCAAATCGTTACTCGTTGAGACATTGCATCCGACCACCGGATATCCGACAACGTTACCGTATTCGTTGCGTGCAGTTGCGTGAATTGTCCATTGCCCATAAAACACTGGAGCTAACGCGTTTTCAGTTACATTCAAATGACTCCACTTACCTCCTGATGCGGCTTTACGTTGGCATTTTGACATGTCTGTGTCGTAACAGCAAGTGTTATCCAGTTGAATTGTTGGCGGGTAACACTTGATGTCATCGACAAATAATCGCGATGGATCTGGATTATGGAATCCTGCACATGGAGTTAATACACGATCGCTTATTTGCATCACTCCTTGTGTGGTGATCTTGTATGGAACCCATGCAAACGGCCCATCATTTAGGAAGTCTGAGGATAATAGAAAATGAGTCTTGTTGTATGAATACTGGGCAGATTTTACTTCGTCACCGGCAGAAAAATAAACATTCCCGTCTCCAGTGAATACTAATCGTTCCCCGCCACTCTGCCAGCAGCCAGCCAAGCGTGAGTTCCCGGGCTTCAGGTTATCCATTATCGTTTTTAATGGATCCGTGCCAGGTGGCTCTTGTGTGATTGACAGTTTCTTCGCATTAGGATTGTCTATAAATATATACTTGACCAATGCACCGATTACAAGCATCGCAACTATCCCCAATACAACCAAAATAATCAGACGAGTATCATAATTCTGGCCATTTGGAGGAGTGGTTATTGGGGGAGTAGATTGGGACGGTGAGTCGACCATGGATCTTCCCTATCAGCGCCCTTTTTAAAGATTGTTCTGATATTCGCCGCCAAGAGAGAAGGCGCAAACGGAGGGCGCAGAGCTTGCGACGAGCGGACGACGAACACAGTGAGGAGTCGCCGGCAAGATGCGTCAGAGACGCGCTTCACCAGAATGGGCCGGGCACGCGCAGGAGCAGCCAGGCGTAGGCCGCGAGCAGCGCGGTGTAGTTCGTGACCATGACCCAACGCGTCGCCCAGGTCACGCCGTCGACCGTATAGTTGGAGAGCGGCCAGAGGAACGGCGTGGGGAAGAAATCCTTCTCGTGCGTCGGGATGTCGAGCAGGATGTGGAGCAGCCAGCCGCCCAGGAGCCAGAACGCTACGGGCCAGAGCAGGAAGAGCGCGCCGGCCACGAGCGCGAAGATGACGAGGCTGTGCGTGAAGGCGTAGAGCGTATGCACCCAGTGCGGGATCGCCTTGATGTCCGGCTTGCCGAAGTGGAGCGTGCCGCGGCGCGCCTGGTAGAGCATCGATGGTATGAACGGGATGATGTCCGGCAGCGTGCCGAGGATGCCGGCGAGCCACGCGTACGGGTGGCCCCAGTAGAGCGCGTACGCCCACAGGAAGTGCGCGAGGATGTCCATATCCGACAGCGTCTAACTGGAGGTTATAATAGTTTTCCCAGGGGCAAAGCAAGATGAGAGAGAAAAAAGAAGGAACTCACTCTTCGGAGAAGTCCTCGAGCTTACCCATGAACTCGCCCAAAGCGCGCCGCTCGAAGTAGAGCTTGGCCAGGATGAAGAAGAACAATCCCAACGACTTCTTGCCCTTGTTGTTGCACGGCACGACCAGGTCGATGTTGTTCGCCTGGTTGTTCGTGTCGCACAGGCCGATGACCGGGATGCCGATCTTCATCGCGTCCTGCACCGCGTTGCGGTCGGGCCATGCGTCCGTGACGATCATGACCTTCGCCTCGGTGAACTGCTTGAGCGCGGGGTTCGTGAGGATGCCGGGCGGGTACCGTCCGGCGAAGACGCGGCAGCCCGTGAGCTTCCCGAAGGTCTTGACCGCCTTCCAGCCGTTCTCGCGGCGGCTGACCACGATGATCTGCTCCGGCGCGTACTGGCTGAGCATGCCGGCGGCGAGGCGGATGCGCTCGTCGATCGCGGTGATGTTGAGCACCGAGAGCCCGTCGCTCCTCGTCTTGTAGATGAAGTTCTCCATGTACTTGGTCTTGAACTTCGTGCCGATGTGGATGCCCGCCTTGAGGTACTCCTCGTTCGGCACGAGCAGGTTCTGCGATTCGTCTGTCATGATGTCTCCTCCACGAAACGATGAGAATCGTCCCGCAGTCATTATCACCCGCTGCGTATGCCCCTAGGTTGAGGGGCTGGGTAATAGCGAGGAGGAGCGGCCGGCGATTTATAAATCTACCGCGACGCCAGCACGAGGGTCCTATCGCTGCCGTAACTTACTGGCGTCGCGCCGCCTCTCAACGATAGAATAGAGGACTGAGACAGCGAGGATGGTCGCGACAACCTCGAGGCTGAGCACGATGGGGATCTCGTACCAGTGCTTGAACAGGAGCTTGACGCCGATGAAGACGAGGATGAGGGCCAGGCCTGTCTTGAGATGGACGAAGAGGTCATGCGCCCTCGCGATGACGAAGTAGAGCGAGCGCAGGCCGAGGATGGCGAAGACGTTGCTCGTGAAGACGATGAACGGGTTCGTGGTGATAGCGAAGATCGCTGGGATGCTGTCGAACGCGAAGATGACGTCGGAGAACTCGACCACGCAGAGCGCGACGAAGAGGACCGTCACCGCGCGCCGGCCGTTGACCTTCGTGAAGAGGCGCTCGCCATCGAGCTTCTTCGAGACCGGGAAGAACCGGCGCACGATGCGCACAGCGATGTTCCTGTCGTGGTCGAACTCCTCCTTCCCGTCGTCCAAGAACATCCGAATGCCGGTCCAGACCAGGAACGCGCCGAAGAGGTAGAAGACCCACACGAAGCGCGCGACGAGCGCCGTGCCCGCAACGATGAAGATGCCGCGCAGGACGAGCGCGCCGAGGATGCCCCAGAAGAGCACGCGGTGCTGCAGCCTCGTGGGGATGGAGAACGCGGTGAAGACGAGCAGGATGACGAAGAGGTTGTCGAACGAGAGCGATTTCTCGAGCAGGTAGCCGGTGAAGAACTCGAGGCCACGCGTCGCGCCGCACTCGTACCAGACGAACGCGTTGAAGACGAGCGAGAGCGCCACCCAGAAGAGCGTCCAGAGCAGCGCCTCCCTGATGCCAACGGCATGCGTCCTCTTGTGGAAGACCTTGATGTCAAGGAGGAGCAGGAGGAGCACGAGCGCGAAGAACCCTGCCCACGCCCACCACGCGCCGCCGCCGGAACACATCGCTTCGAGCATGACCTTGGAGGACAATCACCCAATTATATAGATTAGCGCTGAAACGCGGATAGAAAGTAGAAATAAGTGCGCTGCCTTGGCGTGCAACACGAGGCCCGAGCGCTTCGTCGAAGGCGAGCAATGCGAGGGCCGAGACAATGTCGCGAGGCGGTACGAACGCCGCAGCGCAAGAGAAACAATCGCCTCACGCCGGAAGTATTCCGGTCTCTTCGCCGATGGTCACTTGAAGCGGAACGGCTCTCCACCCAGCCATGACCGCAACATTTATATGTGATGAAAATGTGGTGATTCTGTGGTGAACGCCCCGTGGCGGACGGGAACCACCATCCGCGTCACGAAGCACTTCACCAACAGGTATGTGCGGCGGTGGGATTGGACTCCTGCGATACTGCAGGATGCCATCGCGCACGCATACCGTGTCGAGCGCTCAGGAAAATCGAAATTCGAGATATACATCCTCAAGGACGGGTACAAGAAGATCGTCGCGCATTACGACCGGGAGGAGGACACACTGCTCTGCATCACCGGGTCAGAAGGAGGATACCACGTATGAAACGCTGCCCAATCTGCAAGAAAGGCACGAGAGCCGACGTCGATGATATCGACTATGCCTTCGGGGACCATCACGTCATCATCAAGGGGGAGCGTTGCACTTCCTGCGGCGAAGAGTTCTTCGGGATGCCCGAGCTGGAGAGGATAGCGCGGACCGGGCGACGGCTCGGCATGTGGGGCTCGCCGATGAGGCTGCAGCGTAAGCTCTCCCGCAGCGGCCGCGGCACGGTCCTGCGCATCCCGGTCGACATCGAGCAGGAGATGAAGCTCAAGGGCAACGAGCGCGTGACCATCTCCAAGGCCGGGAAGCGGAAGATCCTGATAGAGATAGAGTGAAGAGGACATAGCGCCGCATCACTTCCACTCAACTTGGAACCTTCCCAGAGTATTTATAAAAGGACATCTTTCTACCCCTCATGAACCGAAAGGTGATCCTCATGAAACGCATGGCAATAACCGCGCTGCTCCTCACAGCGCTCATCTTCAGCATCGTCGCGTGCACACCCACGACTCCGCCGAGCGGCAACGGCACGTACGTGCCGTACCAGGCGCCGGACGCGAAGCTCGAGGGAGCGAAGAGCTTCTCAAGCGACGCGGAGCTCCTCGCCTTCATCCGCTCCAACAGCGGCGGCAACAACTACGGCGGCTATTACCGCAACGAGGTCATGTTAGGAGAGTTTCAGGCGCTGAAAACAACCAGCGACGTGGTCGCGGCGCCGACAGCGGCCGGAACATCCAGCTCCGGCAGCGCAGCAGTTCCCTCACCGGACCACTCGACCACGAACAACCAGGTGGTCGGCGTTGACGAGGCCGACATCATCAAGACCGACGGCAACTATATCTACACCGTCACCGGCAACACCGTCTTCATCGTGAAAGCCTATCCCGGCGAGGACGCGAAGGTCGTGAGCACCATCGACCTCAAGAGCGTGCCGCAGGGACTCTTCATCCAAGGCGACCACCTCGCGGTGATGGGCAACTTCTACGACCCGGACTACTTCAAGAAGATCGACTTCGTGCCGCGCCAGGGCATGTCCTTCCTCACCATCTATGACGTGTCGGACAAGGGGCACCCGAAATCCGTCAAGGAGTACAAGTTCGAGGGCATCTACTTCGACGCGCGCATGACCAACGGCGAGATATACCTCGTCGTGCAGTCGCAGCCGATCTACCGCATCGAGCACCCGACGCCAATCATCATCGACGGCAGCACGGTGGGAGCGGTCCCGGTCGGCGATGTCAAGTACTACCCTATCCCGTACAACAACCCGCAGTTCACCACGGTGCACGCGGTCAGCATGGAGAGCCCGGACCGGCTCAACTCCAAGACCGTGACCACAGAGTGGACGAACACATTGTACATGTCCGAGGACAACATCTACATCACGTACGCCGACACGGTGAACGAATGGGAGACCCGGCAGCAGGTCATCCAGGACCTGCTCCAGGACCAGCTCACCGCCACGGACAGGGCGCTCATCGACAAGATCAAGAACACCGACGACGAAGTGCTCTCGCGGGCGGAGAAGGAGTCGAAGATCTTCCAGATCTACCAGAACTATGTCAGCTACGCGATGGGCAGCGATGAGCAGCAGGCGTTCCAGGAGAGGGTGGATAACAAGACCCAGACGCTGCTCTCGCAGTACGAGGCGCTCACCTACACGGTCATCGACCGCATCAGCGCGAAGGACGGCGAGCTCTCGCTCGCCGCCACCGGACAGGTGCCCGGCACCGTGAACAACCAGTTCTCGCTCGACGAGTACGACAACGTGCTGCGCGTCGCGACCACCATCCAGCAGAACCGCTGGATCGAGCCGATGCGGGGCGATATCGCGGTGGCGAGCGGCGGTGTAGCGACTGCAGACGCGAAGATGGTCGCTGAACCGGCCATCGCGATCATGCCTCCGAGGCCGATATGGCAGTGGCAGACGACCAACAACGTCTACACGCTCGACATGGACCTCAAGGTGCTGGACAAGCTCACCGGCCTCGAGCCGGGCGAGCAGATCTACAGCACGCGGTTCATGGGCGAACGGCTGTACATGGTGACGTTCCGCCAGACCGACCCCTTCCTTGTTGTGGACCTGAGCAACCCTGACAGCATCAAGTTGCTCGGCAACCTCACGCTGCCGGGCTTCAGCAGGTACCTGCACCCCTATGACGGCGACACCATCATCGGCATCGGACAGGAGACGAGCGCGACAGGGCGGCAGACCGGCCTGAAGATATCGCTGTTCGACGTCTCCGATGTGAAGCACCCAAAGGAGGTCGCGAAGTTCGTGGCCGACGGCGACTACTCGCAGTCCACGGCGGAGTGGGAGCACAAGGCGTTCCTCTTCGACAAGGAGAAGCAGCTGCTCGTCATCCCTGCGTACAGCTACAGCTACAACTCGCTCGGCGGCGACCGGCAGCACTACAACGGCGCGATGGTCTTCAAGATCACGCCGACGGACATCGAGATACGCGGCATCATCGACCACAGCAAGGGGACAGAGGGCCAGTACTACGGCTCGATGGTCGAGCGCTCGCTTTGGATCGGCGGCCTGCTCTACACCAAGAGCCCGAACCTGCTGCGCATCAACGCATTGAGCGACCTCTCCAGCGTGCAGAACGTGACCCTCACGCCGAAGAACGCGGGCCCGTACCCGGTGTACTGAACTCCTCTCTTTTTTCTTCTCTTTTCTTTTTCTCTTTGCTTAATGAGAGACGCCTTGGAGTATGTCCAGAAATCGGTCCGATTCATGCAGGACCGATTTCGTAAAATCACGGAACGGAGTGAGATAGATGCTCCGCGTCTCAGAAGGATATTACGTATAACATATCAACAGCACGTCCCGCGCTACCTTACCTTGGAGAAATCCCCATCGATGACGACGGGTTTCATCGCCGCGATCTCGTCGGTGTAGGGGAGGTCAGGCACGGGGTTGAGCAGGTAGATGCGCTTGTCGAGCACGTAGGCGAAGGCCATCTCGATGAGCGTGTTCGCGCCGATATAGTTAGGGATGCCGCGCTTCTCCATGTTCACCACGAGGACCGCGTCGGCGCGCTTGATCTCCTCGTAGTAGGACTTGAGCGGGTCGATGGCGAGCTTGCGCCACTTCTCCTCGTCGGCGATGCGGCCGGCGGCGTGCTCCTCCACATCGTCCTGGATGATGGTATCAAGGCCCAATGCATCGAACGCGCGCTTGGCCCGCAGCATCTCCTTGGCAGCGGACATGCTTCCGCAGATGGCGACCTTCATGCATGAGAGGATTCCGGAGCGGTATAAAAAACCAATCTACTCCCACTTCTTCTCCCAGGAGCCGAGCGCAGCGAGGATGGAGGCGAGCTCTTGGCCCGGCTCTGTCAGTGCGTACTCGACGCGCACCGGCACGTCCGCGATGAGCGTCTTGACCGCGAGCCCGCGCGCGACTATCTCCTTGAGGCGCGCGGAGAGCGTCTTCGCGCCGATGCCCAGGCGCCACTTGATCTCTGAGAATGTGAGGCCGTCGCGCAACGAGAGCAGGATAGGGATGGCCCACTCCTTGGAGAGGAGCTTGAGGACCGCCGGTCGCCGCTTCAGCTGCAGGATGACCTGTTCGACACGCTGTGCCATACCGACGGGGGAGTGGGCGCTTCTTTAAAAGGCTATTCCTCAGTCTCCTGCGACTATTTAGGATGGACTCTGGAAAACCGTTTTATAGCCGGCAGAAGCCGCAAAGCATATCAAAACGACAGGACAGACCCCAGAATATCTCGTGGCCCGGAACGCCAAGACGTTCTCCACCTAAAGCACCGGGATATCACGCACTATGGCAGACGACAAGGAGAGAGTGGAGGCGCTCGTGAAGGAGCCCTGGGACCGGCTCGCGCTCTACCATCTCTCCACGAGGCAGGCGATACTCCTCCTCTCGCACCATGACGTCTTCGTGCAGGAGGGATGGTTCCCGGCGCGCCACGAGTTCCCGGAGCACGCCCACGACCGGGCGCAGATGCTCCTCGTCACGCGCGGCACGCTCACCCACACCACCAAGGAGATGAGCTACACCCAGGGCGAGAACGACCTCCTGGTCGTGCCGGCGACGCTCGCCCACACCGCGAAGGTCGGGAATGAAGAGCTCGAGTTCTATCTTGTGCTGAAGAAGTGATGGAGAGCATGAAGGACAACAGATAGTTCTCACCCAATATACTGCGGCGCCGCCTTGGTCGGGCAGAAGATTCGTGCAACGCGACCGATTCTGTTCTCGGCTTATGGAACGCAAGCGGCAGGCAGACTCTGACCGCGGCGCAGTTCTGTTCCGCAATCCTCACACCGCGGTTTTAAAAACACGACGCGAGTACTCGGACGAATGACCCGCCTCAAGCGAAAGAAGGAGCTATCGGCCAAGACGGAGGAGGACCTCCGCTTCGGCACGCCGCAGATGGTCGCGCAGCATCGGGCGAAGCGGCTCGCGGCGCTCGGACCCAACACCATCATCGAGATCGGCGCCGGCGCGGGCTTCCAGACGAGCGCGTTCGCGAGCGCTGCGAAGAGCGTGATAGCGGTGGATATCGACGAGGAAAAGCTCTCCAGAGCGGACTTCCCGGAGAATGTCATCCCTGTCATCGGGGACGCGATGGGTGAAGAGGCCATGCAAAAGATACAGGAGAAAGCAGAAGGAAAGACCACCATCTTCCTCGACCCGGAACGCCCCGCCACATCACCGCACCGCACGCTCGCAGAGATACGGCCGGACATCAAGGAGTTCCTAAGAATCTATTCTGCTATCACGCCGGACATCGCGATAGAGATGCCGCCCTTCCTTTCGAAAGAGGAGCTGGAGCAGCTACCGCTCCCGTTCGAGCGCGAATACCTCTCTGTCGACGGGAGACTGAACCGTCTCACGCTCTACTTCGGCGGGCTGCGCCGCTGCGGTGTCTCCGCCGTGCGCCTGCCGGAGGGCGAGCGCGTCGAGGGGAACGCTCCGCTCGCAGAAGTCATCATCGGCAGGAGCGCTGACGCGCAGTACGTCTTGGTGCCGGATGCCGCGCTCGCCCAAGCACACTTGGTTGGCGAGGCGCTCGCGCAGGGCGGCAACCACGCTGTGCATCCTGTCGCGCTCGGCAACAAGCACGTCTATCTCTGCGCGACACGCGTCAAGAGCAAGCTCTTCAAGGCGTACCGCATCGTATCATCCGGCCCTCGCAGGGAGATCGAGCGTGCATTGACGCGCTGCAGCGCGCTCATCCTGCACGGCAAGATGACAGAGGAGGAGCAACGCAAGCTGCTGAAAGAACTGCGTCCGTTCTGCAGAGGGCGCGAGCGCCTGCACCTGTTCCTCGGCGAGCGCTGGTATCTCGCCGGCGACTGATGCCATATGAAAAAGAGAACAACCACAAAACCCAAGGATGGCAAATCATGGCGTGACTCTTATTATCATAAATTATTCGGACTAAAAGCGGCGAAGGAGGCCGAGCGAGTCCTCCCGATTTTTGAAAAAGAACGCCCGAACGATAATCGTCCACGCCAAGCGATAGAAGCAATAAGGGCTTGGGCGCAGGGAAAGCAAGAGTTGGGAATGGCAGAGGTGCGCAAACTCTCACTTGGGTCTCATGCGGCTGCTCGCGAAGCTAAATCAGACGCGGCAAGATTCGCGGCCCGTTCTGCAGGTCAAGCTGTCGCAACTTGGCATGTTCCGACCCATGCCTTGGGCGCTTTCAGCTATGCTGGCAAAGCTATTGCAGTACATAAAAACAAGACTTCCAAAAAATGAGAATCTGACGAGCATACTACAAAGATTTAGCTGAATCTATTTTGGGAGTATGTCCTTTCTCTGTTTTCCGTCTAAAATTGTGTTTCCACTCCGCGCGAGTTGTGACGAAAGCATATAAACGGCGCCGGGCTTTGCGGAGGGCATGGCCGACGACAATATCGAAGTGTCCCCCGCCGACCGGATGATCGCGTACTTCTCCATGGAGATCGGCTTCGACCCGGCTATCCCGACCTACAGCGGCGGCCTCGGCATCCTCGCGGGCGACACGCTCAAGGCCTGCGCAGACCTCAAGGTGCCGGTCGTGGGCGTCACGCTCGTCTCCAGCAAAGGATACTTCATCCAGCACCTCGACCGGAACAGCGGCACCCAGACCGAGTCCCCAGTGGAGTGGAACATCGGCGAGCGGCTCCAGCTCCAGCCGGCGAAGGCGGTCGTCCACATCCAGGGGCGCCAGGTGAACATACGCGCGTGGAGGCACGATCTCGTCGGCGTGAGCGGGTTCAAGGTCCCTATCCTCTTCCTCGACACGAACTTCCCTGAGAACACCGAGTCCGACCGCGCCATCACAGCGGAACTGTACGGCGGCGACCACTTCTACCGCATCTGCCAGGAGATAGTCCTGGGCATCGGCGGCGTGCGCATGCTGCGCGCGCTCGGGTACACCGGGCTCAACCGCTACCACATGAACGAGGGGCACGCGTCGTTCCTCGCGCTCGAGCTCTTCAAGGAGCACGCGCTCATGACGGGCACGCCGCTCGACGACTTCGAGGCGTGCAAGACCAGCAGCCTCGACTGGGTGCGCAAGCGCTGCGTCTTCACCACACACACGCCGGTCGCCGCGGGGCACGACAAGTTCCCGTACGACGTGATGGCGGACGTGCTGCGAACGTTCCTCCCCATCGACATCGTCCGGAAGCTCGGCGGCCAGGATGCGCTCAACATGACATTGCTTGCGCTCAACCTCAGCCATTACGTCAACAGCGTGGCGAAGAAGCACATGGACATCAGCCAGCACCTCTTCCCCGGCTACCACTTCAGCTCCATCACGAACGGCGTGCACAGCGCGACATGGACGAGCCCGGAGATGCAGGAGCTCTTCGACGAGCACATCCCGGGATGGCGGCAGGACAGCTTCGAGCTGCGCCACGCGCTCGGCATCCCGAAGCACAAGATCTGGGACGCTCACCAGCGGTCGAAGGCGCGCCTCGTCCAGCACCTCAACGAGAGGTACGGCGTGGATTTCGACCCGAACGCCTTCACCATCGGCTTCGCGCGCCGCGCGACCGCGTACAAGCGGGCGTACCTCATCTTCCACGACATCCAGCGCCTACGCAAGCTCGGCCAGAGCAGGAGGATCCAGATCGTGTTCGGCGGCAAGGCGCACCCGAACGACACCGCCGGCAAGGAGCTCATCCAGAAGCTCTTCTGGAACATCGGCGAGGTGCGCGACATCATCAAGATCGTCTACGTCGAGAACTATGACATGGACCTCGCGCGGCTCATCATCCCCGGCGTCGACCTGTGGCTGAACACGCCGGCGCGCCCGCAGGAGGCGTCGGGCACCTCAGGCATGAAGGCGGCGCACAATGGCGTGCCGCAGTTCTCCATCCTCGACGGGTGGTGGCTCGAAGGGCACCTGGAGGGGTTCACGGGCTGGATGCTCGGGCCCATCCCCACGGAGGAGAACGAGTCCGCGAACGACGACAGCGAGGACGCGGAGGAGCTCTACGACAAGCTCGAGAGGACCATCATGCCGCTCTACTACGACAGGAACCCTGACTGGCGCCGCGTCATGCGCAACACCATCGCCTTCAACGCTAGCTTCTTCAACACGCACCGCATGGTCCAGCAGTACGTGCTCAACGCGTACCTTCTCTAGGCATCAGAGGATATTGCGTTTAACATAAATTTCTGTTGTAGAACAATTATATTCGGTAGGTGTGCCGCCTTGGTCGGGGAGAATATTCGTGCAGCGCTTGAGAGTCAATTCTCGGGGAAAGCAACGCAAGCGGGAAACACACTCGACCGCGGCACAGAATGTTAACCTAATCTGTTTCCTTCCGCTCAACATAACGGCCGCCGAACGGCGGAAGGAGGTCATAGCCCTGCTCCTTCACGCCGGCCCTATGCAGCTCTTCACGCAATCTCTTGAACTGTTCGGAGAACGCATGGAAGTCATGGATGTACTGCTGGATGCCAGGGTCGCCCGCGCGTGGCGCCTTGGGCGGCAGCCTGCTGTACAAAGCATCGAGCTCCTGCATGGTGTCATCGATGGCCATGACGTCCCAATAAGCGCGCCGCTTAATAAGTTTTTCCGGAAAGAATATTACGCTCAACGAATCCTCTTCAACCGCCGCAGGTCCTTCATCGCCTGGCGGTAGCCCTCGTACTGCGCGACCGCGTCGCGCGCCATGCTCGTGCGCAGGCACTCCTCCTCGAGGTGCACGCAATGAGCGTCGAGGATCCTGCCCACGCCGCGCCTGTCAGGAGCGTGCAGCGCGAACATCTCGAGGCACTCGCGGTAGCCCGCCTTGAACGCCGGCGACCCGTCGGGGACAGGGAATGCCGCTGCGGTCCTCGCGCGCATCGCGGCGTCATCCTCGACTCTCCGCTTCGGCCGCCTCTCGCGCAAAGGGATATCTCGCATACGGTGGAAGAAGCGCCGCGAGGATAAAAAGATGCGCCTAGCGGACGCGCGAGACCGCTCGCCGGACCTGGAGCCCAGGCTCTATCGTGCACTTGTCGCGCTCAAGAATGCGGCTCCACGCCTCGCTCGTCGGGACGAGCTGGTTGGTTATCGGGTCGGTGTTCAGCAGAGCGTACTCCCGGTCGTCGGAGAAGTCGTAGAGCGTCACCCACTGGTCCTGCACGAACGGATGGTCGTAGCTGAACGCGTCACCGAGTATCCTCCTCGCGCGGTCGTCGAGCATCTGCTGCGCCCTCACCATGACATCATCGATCCAGAAGACGTGCTTCGAGAAATCGTCGACACCGGTCTCGGTCACCTTGATGGGGCGGCCGAAGCGGTCCATGCTGATGTACTGCGATATCTTGCTGAGGGTGTCGCTCCCGTAGGCGTTCACGCACAAGCCATCATAGATGGGCCGCTGGCGCTTCGTCGCTATCATACACGAGATCTCTTGCTGCAGCATCTGCTGCGTCTGGACGATGCCGCGCTTCGTGCCGTGCCATGGCGCGCACCAGAGCTTGACAGGGGCCTGTCCGGTCTCCGCCCTGCGCGCATTGACGTCGTCGAGATACTCGCGCACCGGCATCGTGTACTTCCACACGTACTCCGCCGGCGTGGTGTTGTCGAAGTTGAGCGGCTCGTTGCCGAACTCGAACTCTGTCAGCATCGGGTACTTGTCGAGCGTCTGCACCGTGAGGTCGAGCATGTGCTGGACCGTCGGCTTCGCGTTGTCGTCCCAATCCGTGATGCCGACGAGCACGCGGCGCTGCCCGTACCGCTGGAAGAGGAAATCCATCAGCGGGTCGTGCTCCGTGATGCGCATCTCTTTCGTCGACTCGTCCATGGCCTGTCCTGGGCCGATGCGCCAGCCGTAGATGGCGTCGCCCGCCTCGAGCACGCGGGAGATCTCATGGTCGTACGAGCCCGCGCCCGAGTTGTGCATGTTGACCGCGAAGTTGCGCGGGCCGAAGCAGCGTCTCGCCTCATTGGCGAGGGCGAGCGGGGATGCAACGCAGGCGGTCGCTCCGGCGGCGGTGAGCAATGCGAGAAGTTCTCTTCTGGTCATAGGGGAGGAAATCATGGGTACCACCTTTGCCATCATCATTTTTGCTATCGTCTGAATACGAAATTGAGCGTGCCGTACGCCTTGCCGTCGGCAGCGCCGAGCGTGGTGTCGACCGTCATCGGGCCGAGCGGTCCCTTGTAGCCGATGAACCCGCCGTTCGCCCTGCGCTGCTCGGGCGCGTACTTGTAGGAGTCGGAGCGGGCGCCGAGCAGGTATTGCCTGGTCCCGTCGCCGAGCGTGAACGCGAGCCGCGCCACGTCGTGGACCAGCATCTCCTCATGGTCGAGCAGCGCGGCCAGGCCATACCAGCGCTCGCCGAGACGGACCGATGCCGAGAGGCCGCCGCCGAAAGCGTCGCTGTAGGCCATCGCGTCGCTCATCGACGCGCCGGCGCCGTTCTGGTACGCGCCGAACCCGAGCTTGACGCGCGGACCGCGCATTTGCGTGTCCAAGAGCGCGCGCTCCTGATACCACGCGTCTGCGTACTGCGAGGCCGCGGTCTTGCGGACGTCCGCCTCCAAGCGGCCTGTGAACGCCTGGCCGTTGTACGATGCGCGCGCCTCGAGCGTGGAGAAACTGTCGTCGGGGATGAAGATGAGGCCTTGCGTCCCCTGCCTGTAGAGCAGGCTCATGCCGGAGCGCGGCGAGGCGTAGGCGATGCTTCCGCCTAACACTCTCTTCTCCACCGTGTCCTCCGTGACCTGCGTGTCCGCGAGCGTCTCCATGCCGACGACCCGCGATATCGGCAGCGGCGTGAGCAGCTCCTGCGGCGTTCCTTTCGTGGCGAAGACCGTATCCTGTCCTGCGAAGAGCGATGCGGACCAGACGCCGCGCTGCGCTGTGAGACGCGCGAAGCGCGCGGCATCCCCGCCGGTCAGCTGCAGGCCGAGCAGGAGACCGCCGACGGGGCGTCTGACGAGGATGCTTGCGAGTGTCGCGCCATTGCCCGTGCCGGTGCTGCGCTGCGGTACGCTCACCGAAGCGGAGAGCGAGTACTTCCCAAATCGTCCGTCCACTCCCGCGCCAAGGTACTTGATGCTGCCGATGTCGTCCCTGAGATTGAAGTAAGAGCCGGTGAGCGTCCAGTCGCCGCCGAGAGGCGCCTTGATGACTATGCTGTCGTAGTCGCGGCGCAGCTGCGATGACCGTTCGAACGAGACGCTTGGCAACGCATTCGTCGGGGAGTTCGAAGACGCCGATGAGGACTGCGTCGGGGATTGCGCCATGGCGCCGCCTGCGAAGAGCGCAGTGCTGGCGAGCAGAGTAAGAAGCGTCTTGCGGGTACGGTTCATGGGTGGAACTCTTCGAGGAGCAGTCGCACGTTTAAGAAGTTTTCCACTCTAAAGTGAGGACAAATATCGTATCCTATATAGTGTCTTATTAGGGTCCTATCGTCTCTTGCGTCGCGACTTCTCTGATACCTTCCGTTTCCCACGGCCGAGCGCCTGGAGCGCGAAGATTGCCGCGAACGCGGTGAGCGCCATCAGCGGCGTCGTGATGTAGCCGAAAGCCACGTTGCCTTTTAATGCGCACGAGACCTCGCCGGCCTTGCAGAACGTCGGCACGTTGAAGAACTGGACGTTGTAGTGGTAGACGGAGAACGCCGCGCCGATGAGGAGGAGCGGCGCGATGAACGCGAAGGCATCCTTCCTCTTCCATGTCGCGACCGCGAGGATGGCCGCGAGCGGGTACATGCAGATGCGTTGGTACCAGCAGAGCTCGCACGGCACGTAGCCGAGCACTTTCGAGAAGAAGATGCTGCCGAGCGTCGCTGTCGCGGCGACGACCAGCGAGAGGAGGTTGCGGTGCCGGTCGAGGAACGCGCTCCGGAACGGCCTCTTCCATATCTTCGTGGCGAGCCAGAAGAGAAAGACGAGGACGAGCGCTATCTGCGTCGCGAGGACGAGATACGGCAATAATAAGACGACGATATCAGCGACGCCCATGGGAATTCTCAATACAGTTCAATCGTTGCCTATCTGCGGCGCGCGGTATGCCTACTGTTGAGCAGGTCCACAAGGCCCACCAGCCTACGCCATCTCTTCGATGCGGGGGGCAATCTCTTCCCCTCTCTCCAACAAGCGACCGTTGGGTTACTGACATGAAGATACTTAGCGACATTGGTAACGGGTATGCCTATCTCTTCGATGAAGAACGCAATGGACTTCTGGAAATCCCAGTCATCGAACGCGTCACCGAACGTGGGGTCGCTTTTCCCCAAACACATGCCTAAATGAAAACTATAGTACCCTGCTGGAGATCCCTTCGAAAGCGTGTATGACTCCAGTTCATCGTAGAGCGTTCCCATGCTCTCAGTCGTTGTCCACTCTCGGCGCGAGGATGAAGACGAGGCCCATCTTGTCGATGAGCTTGTACTCCAATTTCAGCGGGTAGTCCTTCGCGAACGATATCTCGACGTTGGGGGCGAGCTTTCCCGCGGGCGCCATCTTCTTGAGGTACTCGATAGAATACTTTGACTTGACGCTCTCCGCGCTCTTGATCTTCGTCCTCTCGTCCGCAGGAATCTCGATGATGGCCTTGGAGAGGTCGGATGACGAAGAGACGGTGAATGCCTCCTTGTCCGCGTGGAACGTCACGGACTCGCCGATGATATCGGCGTCATCGATCGCCTCGAGCAGCGTGTCGCTGGTCGTGTGCACGGTCGCGGTGAAGCTGAGGTTCGGGACCTTCTGCTCCTTCTCGTCGATGTCGATGAGCGGGAGGAAGAACTCGCGCTTGGACGCGCCCTTCAGGGTCACCTTGAGCTTGTTCTCTGTCATCTCGAGCGTGAGCGTGTCGGCGGGCTTGACGCGGCGGAAGACGCTCTTGAGGTCGCCGAGATTGACGCCGAGCACGTACGACTGGCCGACGCTGTACTCCGCGAACGAGCTCGAGAGGAGCTTGTAGACCACCATGGCCACGTTCGCCGGGTCCATCGCGATGATCTCGAGTGCGTCAGGCGTGATCTTGATGCGCACCTCGTTCACGAGGTCTGCGATGATGGTGAGGCTGTCCTTGAGGAGCCGTGTCTCGGCGAGCGTGATCTTCATGCGGTTACCCCCTTTGTCTTCGCTACAGGAGAGAATCCTCCCATGTTATATAAACATTTTGCGGGCGTTTAAGAAGGTCAGGCCGCCTTCGGCATATCCCGGACGAAATTGTAGATGACGTCGACCTTGGTCCCGGTCAGGTGCGCGGTGCTGCGGCGCAAGAAGTCCTCGATGATGGCGACGGCGCGCTCCATTGCGGCGGGCGTGTAGTAGAGCGGCAGCCGGCTCCCTTCGATGATATTGAGGCTCGTCACCCCGAGCTGGCACGACGCGTGGTAGCCCGGCGTCCCGGTCTTGGGATCATTCTCTCCCTTCAGGAAGATCGTCCCGCCGACCATGTGGCCCGCGTTCCGCGTATTGACCTCGGACTCCGAGCGCAGCATGAGGTAACGCATCGTCGTGAACACATGGCTGCTCGCCGCCGATGAGCAGATGACCACCTTGCGGTTCTTTGTGTCTATCACGAAACGCAGCAGCCGGTCTCCCCGCTCTTTCGCTGAGAACTTCTCTATG
>Ga0315275_10001288_pt1 | contig 21954 bp, 25 predicted proteins | sample YL17G03_0_MG_FD_205557 | JGI IMG/M metagenome (GOLD analysis project Ga0315275, IMG submission 205557) | Sediment microbial communities from Yellowstone Lake, YNP, Wyoming, USA - YL17G03_0 | ecosystem: Environmental > Aquatic > Freshwater > Lake > Sediment | place: USA: Wyoming | collected...
GAATGGGCATGGTGAAGTGAGTCAGGGCCTTGTTCGTATCTTGCCGTTGGTTGATCCTGCATCGTGAAAATCGACGCGGCCGTGCTACACTGCGCGCCCCATGTTCGACGTCATTCTATATCAGCCGGAAATTCCCCCGAACACCGGAAACATCATCCGACTTTGTGCCAATACTGGCGCAAGGCTGCATCTTGTGAAGCCCCTGGGGTTTTCGCTGGAGGATAAACTCTTGCTGCGAGCAGGACTGGACTATCACGAATTTGCCACAATCACGGTCCATGGAAGCTGGGCCGAGTGCGCTGCTAGCCTGAAAGATCGCCGCTTGTTTGCCGTATCCACCAAAGGCACTCAACGGTACGACCTGGTCGACTATGCAGACGGCGATGCCTTTGTGTTTGGTCCGGAAAGCCGCGGTTTGCCGGCTGAGATTCTGGGGACGGTTGCCAAGGAACAGTGTATCCGCGTCCCCATGGTCCCTGGAAACCGGAGTCTCAATCTCTCCAACTCAGTAGCGGTGGTTATCTACGAAGCCTGGCGGCAGGTCGGATTTGGTATGAAAACCTGAAAGGACGCTGTAGTCTCGCCAGTCGCCCACCGCGTCCTTTTCGTTGTTCGTGTTTTGCCAAGTAGCCCTGGTCTGTCTCGTTCAGCCAGAGAAACCAACTACCTGTCTCGCTTCACGCTCCGGTCATCTGCCCTTACGTCTTTCTCATAGATCATCCCCTTGAAGGCAGCGCCCTAATCCCTGTTGCTCGGCAAAGCAGCAGGCGTAGTGCATGGTTCCGAGATATGCGACTCTTTCTTCGGCCTCTTCCCGATTATCCGTATAAATAGTTTTGAAAGAAAGAAATTATGTCAGGAACCTTTATCTGCTCTTGATTCTGACGGTGAAAGGAAGTGCTCGCGTGCGGAACGCCGGATTTCCAGAAGTAGTTCCCTAAGATGCTTATCACTGGCTGGTTGCATGGAGGCGAACTTGACTCCGTAGGTGTTGTCCTGGATCCATCGCACGATCGCCGCTTCGACAATCACGGGCGAGCTCTTGCTGGAGACTTGCAGGATGAGGTTGTACTGTTCGCCGATAGTGAGGGCCACATCGCTGCGCATTTGACAGCCGCCGAGCGAGAGGTCGACGAGCATCCCTTCGCCTTCTGTGTCCAGATCGAATTGGACGGGAATGATTAGACGTTTGAACGACAAGAGTGCGCTGGAGGGAACGCAAATCCGCGGATGTTGTCGGAGTTCAATGATCCGCTGTGCTGGTGGTTGAGGGTGCGCCATATGTACTCGAGCTGTATCCTGGCAGCATCATAAAGAAGGGATGCTGCGTTGCCAAGACAATTGGCATTTTGCTGACAGACCCGCTGCGGTGGATTCCGGTAAATCCACTATTGTCTATTGTGGAGCCGCTTTGCGAGAAAAGTTCTCGTGATGGGGGAGAAGTTGCTGACCGAGGCCGTATTCCTCGAGTTTGGTGAGCAGAGTTGTGTAAGCAGAAAAGGTGTTAGGCCTTGCATCACACGTGACGCGTCAGCACCGCCAGCCGCCCACCGCAAGCGAGGAGTGAAGAACGGGTAGCATATGTCGCATGGACGACGGCATATAGCATTGAGACGTAGGATTTTCTTTGTTCGTCCTATCGGCCATCAGCTATCTGCTCCTATCTGAACGGGATACGCTTCACGAAAGACGATTTCCCTTCGAGCTATCAGCCATACGCTCTTACGGCTGATAGCTTATAGATCGTCCTCTTTAAGACAGCGCCCGAATCCCTGTTGCTCAGCAAAATAGTAGGCGTAGTGCAGGGCTGCGAGGTTGGCAACGCGTTCTTCTGCCTCGTCACGCGTGTCCGCATAGATAATCTGGATGCCATATCTGGCTGTGAGGGCGTCTAGAAAATCCAGCAGCCCAATCTTGTGATATTGGTTGAGACGCCCTCCAGCTTTGCGATGTTGAAGAGTTCCTTCGATGACCAGGAAACGAGAGGGGAAGGCGAGGACCTGTTCGAGTTCATGGAGAAAAGGCGGGCGATTGTAGGAGGGATTCGAAAAGACCGTATAGAGTTCTTCGACGCCCATGCGCTTGATGCACAACAACTCGGGGACTTCAGCGATGGCATAGCCGCTGACGGGTAAGGTCTCTCGCATGGTTCCGGCGATGCGGACGAAGCCGTGAAAGTCGTAGGGGAGGTACTCGCGCGGGTCGACGTAGAGATGAATGGCCGGCACCATAATTTTAGGTTGGCCTTGCTGAGAGAGCATCATGATGAGCGATTGCGGTCCGCGAGGATCCTGGCTGGATCGAGTGGTCTGTTGAGGGCGCGGCGGGGTGGAGGAGTACGATCCAGTAGAGGGGCTTGCCGCAGGGGTGGGGCGTGTGGATGGCCTGGGGGAGGCCGAGGTCTGGGTCTTGGCATCGTAGCTTGCGCGTACGATGGGGTCACTGAGGGTTTGATAGGCCTGGTTGATCAGTTGTGTCCGGGCTTCTGCTTTCCGGTGCAAGGTTGGCGCGTGGCCAAAGCGATCTGGGTGCCAGACCTGGATTTGCTCATGCCAGGCTTTTTTGATGTCAGCCTCCGTTGCGGTGGGCAAGAGTTCGAGCAGCGTATAGTAGTTGGTCATCCGTTCCTCCCGCATCGGTCTCTCCTTTCATGGAAGTGTAACGGAGTCTCAAGCTGAGATCTAGCAGGCTGGGGGAAGAAACAGGGTTCCGAAACCCTTTCCTCTCTTTAGTGAGAGGATGTCTGTAGGGTTCTTCAGCTTGAAGCGATGAAGCGGTGTGCTATAGTCCCGCCCCATGACGCAATTAATTGATGAAGTTCAGCTGTGCACCGATGGTGGCTGCCGTGGTAATCCAGGCCCTGGAGCCATTGGCGTGATCATCATGGATGCAGAACAGCACGAACTGTTTGCCCGTGTGGAGTGTATCGGCCATGCTACAAACAACAGGGCTGAATACCGTGCTCTGATCAAAAAGTTTGATCTCTGCGCGACCAACACTAGTCGACGAGTCGTCTGTTATTCAGACAGTGTGCTCTTGATCAGATGACCGGGGCATACCGTTTGAAGAACGAGGAGTTGCGGGCTCTCTGGCAGAGGGTGAAGGACTTGGAACGTGTGTTTCAAGAGGTGGTATATCAACATGTCCGCCGCACGAATCAGTTCATCACGAAGGCGGATCGGCTTCTGAACGAGGCTTTTGACCAGCGATAGTCTGAGTGTCAGGCTTTGTGCTCTGCTCGTTCGCACATCCCGTTGAAGATTTATTTCATTGCCGCGTGCGTTGGTTGTGCATGGAGGCTGGCCGACTGACCGGGTCCGGTCCTGTGGCGTGGCGTGTTTCGGAGCGGGTCCGGTGGATACGCGGAGGATTTTACAGTAGACTTGTTTCCAGGCGGACAGGTTTGTTTGCCGTGCGATGATGCCAGGTGCCACATCGTGACTCGGCGGCGCGTCAAATATTGAGAGGAGACATGAGATGAATGATCAAGAAACGGAACGGGCGGTAGGAATTCTCAACCGCATTATGGAGCATGAGTTGGCAGGAGTCGTACGCTACATGCATTACTCGCTGATGGTTTACGGGTATAATCGCATTCCGATCGTATCGTGGCTGAAAGGCAATGCGGACGAAAGCCTTGCCCATGCCCATAAAGCCGGGGAACTTGTCACTTTATTAGGTGGCCACCCCTCGCTGAAAATCGGCACGTTATTAGAAACAGAGAAGCATGATGTGGGAGATATCCTGCGCGAAAGCTTAGAGCACGAGAAAGGCGCCATTGCTGCCTATTACGAACTGCTGAAACTCTCCGAAGGAAAGTCCATTCTCTTGGAAGAGTATGCAAGAGAGATGATCGTCGGTGAAGAGCTGCATCTTGATGAAGTGAATAAGATGTTGCGTAAGTCAGGTGATGTTCAACCGTTTCGTTCCTAAATAGGCTGTAGAATGCCATTTCATTACAGCAGAACTTCGTTGGTCTGCACGACTGGGGCAACAGGATACGATTCCGTAGGATAGCCGCGCGAGGATTCGAGGTTTTAGAACTTCGAACCACGAATTTCGGACCCCGAGCTTCGCTTCGCGCTTTTCTCGCATATCTCGCTCTTCACGCGTCACAGCCCATCAATGTAGACATTTGATGCATCGTAATAAATAAGAAAGCGGTGTACCTTCGAGTGGCCGGCATTCGGCGGTGCGCCGTTTCCGGAAAGATCGGTAACGGACACAGATGGTTTCTCCAATGACCCAGCCAGTTTCAGACGCAGCACAACTAAAGATTATTCCACTTATCGCTAAAGAACTCGGCGTGGGACCCCATCAGGTCGCGGCGGCAGTCGCTCTGCTCGACGAAGGTTCGACCGTGCCGTTTATCGCACGGTATCGCAAGGAGGTCACCGGCAATCTGGATGATACACACCTGCGCACGTTGGAGGAGCGTCTGCTGTATCTGCGGGAATTGGAGCTGCGGCGTACGGCGATTCTGGCTTCGATCGAGGAGCAGGGCAAACTCACCGACTTACTGCGCAGCACGATCGAGGCGGCCGCGACTAAACAAACGTTGGAAGACCTCTACTTGCCCTATAAGCCCAAGCGCCGCACGCGTGCGCAGATTGCGCGTGAGGCAGGGCTGGAGCCGCTGGCCGATGCCCTGTTTGCCGATCCGACGCTCAACCCCGAGCAGGAAGCCGCGAAGTATCTGAACGTCAAGTCTGCCGCTGAGGGCGTGGAGGCCATCAATGTGCCGGATGCAAAGTCTGCGCTCGAGGGTGCGCGGGATATTCTGGTCGAGCGTTTTGCCGAAACCGCCGAGCTGCTCGCGAAATTGCGTACCCGCCTGTGGGACCAGGGCGTCGTCACGTCCACCGTGGTGAAGGACCAGGAAATGGCCGAGGAAGAAAAGTTTCGTGATTACTACGCCTATTCCGAGACCATCCGCACCATTCCTTCGCATCGCGCGCTGGCCCTGTTCCGTGGCCGTACGCTGGGTGTGTTGAAGATTGATTTAGGCCTGGGAGAGGCACTTGAAGCGGTGACACCGCATCCCTGCATCGCGACGATCGCGGCGCATGTCGGCATCGAAGACCGGGGCCGCCTCGCGGATAAGTGGCTCATGGGCGTTTGCGATTGGACCTGGCGCGTCAAGGTGCTCCTGCATCTCACGGTGGAGTTGCTGGTGCAGTTGCGAGAAGCAGCGGAAACCGAGGCGATCAAGATTTTCGGCCGCAATCTGCACGAACTGTTGCTGGCGGCGCCTGCAGGCCCGAAGACCGTGCTCGGCCTCGACCCAGGCATCCGCACGGGCTGCAAGGTAGCGGTGGTCGATGCGACCGGCAAGCTGCTGGAGACCGTGACCGTGTATCCGCTCCAGCCACGCAATGACTGGCAGGGATCGCTGGCGACGCTGGCACGGCTGGTCTTCCAGCATGGCGTCGAACTGATCTCGATCGGCAATGGTACCGGCAGCCGGGAGACCGATAAGCTTGCCATTGAGGTGATCAAATTGGTTGTGGCTCACAAGCCAGAGCACAAGGTGGCCAAGATCGTGGTCAGCGAAGCCGGCGCGTCGGTCTATTCAGCATCGGCCTTTGCTGCGGCTGAGTTTCCCGAACTGGATGTCAGTTTGCGCGGTGCCGTCTCCATCGCCCGGCGTCTGCAAGACCCGCTAGCAGAGCTGGTGAAGATCGATCCCAAGGCGATCGGCGTCGGCCAGTATCAGCATGATGTCAACCAAAAGGCGCTGGCGCGGTCGCTCGATGCGACTGTGGAAGACTGCGTCAATGCCGTGGGCGTGGACGTCAATACGGCCTCGGCTCCGCTGCTCGAGAGGGTGTCGGGCCTGAACAAGGTGCTGGCGAAGAACATCGTTGAGTACCGTGATGCGAACGGCCCCTTCCTGAATCGCACCACGATACGCAAGGTGCCGCGTCTGGGCGAGAAGACCTTCGAACAGGCTGCCGGCTTTCTGCGGATCAACGACGGCGACAATCCCTTGGATCGGTCTTCGGTCCACCCGGAAACCTATCCGGTGGTCGAGCGCATTCTCGCGCGTATCAGCAAGGGCATCGTGGACGTGATGGGCCAGCCGGCGGTTCTAAAGGGATTATCTCCCGCTGATTTCACCGATGAGAAGTTCGGCGTGCCGACGGTGCGTGACATCTTGACTGAGTTGGAAAAGCCAGGCCGCGATCCGCGCCCTGAATTCAAGACGGCCACATTTCAAGAGGGCATCGAGTCTCTGACTGACCTGCACCCCGGCATGATCCTCGAAGGCGTCGTGACGAACGTTGCCGCCTTCGGTGCCTTCGTCGACGTCGGGGTGCATCAGGACGGTCTCGTGCATGTGTCGGTGCTGGCCAATAAATTTATCAAGGCCCCCCATGAGGTGGTCAAGCCAGGCCAGATCGTCAAGGTGAAGGTGCTGGAGGTTGATGTGAAGCGCCAGCGCATTTCTCTGACCATGCGCCTCGACGATGTGCCAGGCAGTACTTCAGCTTCCAATCGCACACCCGGCGAGGCCTCTGCGGGAGCCGTCCGCGATCAGCGCGACCGGCGTTCGTCAGCACCCCAGCGGGCTCAGGAGAGCCAGTCGCAGCCAGGCGGCACGATGGCCATGGCCATGGCACTGGCTCGCGCCAAGCAGAAGAAGTAGCAAGCTGTCTCGCAGAATACCAGCACGAGACAGGCTGGACTGGCGGAAAGGTAGGCCGAGGGAGAGTTCGAAGTTCGAGGTTTTCGGAACGTCGAACCCTGAACGTCAAGCTTCTGGTCGCGCCCTTCTCGCATGTCTCGCGCTTCATACGACAGAGTCTGTGGTGTTAACTGTGCGATCGGTTTGCTCGGTGGTGCAACAGCGCCGGGCCTAACGGGAGTAGGGTGTGGCCGGTAAAGGCAAACGTCAGGCTGGCTACCGCGTGATAGAACGCCATGAGTCCCACGAGGATGTGGAAAATGCCGGGAAGTACTTCGCCTATTTGACCAAGACGCGCCAGGAAGGTAAACAGAAACGTCGTGGCAATGACGACATGCAGGGCGCACAGCGTCATATTCCGGTAGGCGGTGAGGTACACCATCACGGCCGAGAAGAAGAAATAGACCAGGTTGATCGGCGCGAATAGCACCATATCGACTGAAAATTTGTGCTTGCACCGACCAACTTGGCCGTGCAGACAGTGGCCCAGAAGAATCCGTACATCGTCAGTGCCGTGCCACCGAGTTGCTCGTGATAGCGGATGTCGGTCATGCCGGCGAGGATTTGGACAAAGCCACCGAAGATCAAGGCAATCACCAGTGTCCCGACTCGATCTTTGTCAGGAATTCCGCCCAACTGCGCGACGCCCAGGGTAAGGGCGCCGACCGCCAGTCCAAACAATCCAATTGCTAAGACATCAATTCGTCGCGGGTGTAGCGCATCGGCCATTAGGGACTCCTTGTTCAGCTTCGCTGTGCGGGCGTGACAGTCGAGAAGGGGGAGCATGCAAGAGTGGTAGCCGGAAAAGCAAGGCCCACGAAGGAGGGGATTGTGCTCTGGCGTTACAGCTTGGGGGTCGGTTTCGTCTTGAAGAAGTCTCCACCTTTCATGGATTCGTCGTCCGTGCCCCACGCAATCTGTCTATCCAATTGCGTGAGGAAAGGGACTGCTAGGAGCAGTGGAGGTAGGCTTGTTCCTTTTGTCCACATCATTCCCTGTGTCAGATGGCAAGTCCGTATTTCTTCAGCTTCGTAAGGAGCGTTTTGTAGTCGATGTCGAGCGTCTTGGCTGCCTGGGTCTTGTTCCCGCCGCTGGCCTCGAGGACGCGTTGGATGTGGAGCTGTTCGATCACGTCCAGGGACAGGTGGTTGTGATCTCCCGTCTGAAACGTGCTTCGGGTTTTCGGTACCAGCGCGAGGACTTCTTCTCGACTGATCGGACCCGTCCCATTACTCATCAGCACAATGCCCTCGATCACATTGCGCAGTTCACGTACGTTGCCGGGCCAACTGTGGGCGGCAAGTGCCTGTAGGGCCTCAGGTGAGAGGGCTCTTTTCGTGGTTCCTGGGATGCGCAGGGTAGAGAGGATGTGTTCTGCAAGTTTCGGAAGGTCCTCCTTCCGCTCACGGAGCGGAGGCACGCGGAGTGTGACGGTGTTGATGCGGTAGAGCAGGTCGTCCCGGAAGCGGCCTTGGTGAACGAACTCTTGGATATCCTGGTTTGTGGCTCCGACAACACGGACGTTGGCCTGGAGTGTACGCGTGCTGCCGACGGGGCGGTACTCGCCACGATCCAGGAAGCGGAGCAGACTAACCTGCATCGGGCCCGGCATCTCGCCCAGTTCATCCAGGAAGAGCGTGCCCCCTTCGGCGGCGGCGATGAGTCCAGGTTTCGCAGCGATCGCGCCGGTAAACGAGCCTTTTTCGTGGCCGAAGAGTTCGCTCTCCAAGAGTTCACGGCTGACGGCGCCGCAGTTGATGGCGATAAACGGTCCGCCTGCTCGCCGGCTGAGGTCGTGGAGCAGCCGTGCCGCGATTTCTTTGCCCGAGCCGGTTTCTCCCTGAATGAGGACGGACGCGTTGGATGGGGCGACCTGAGCGATCTGGGTCTTGAGCTTCTGCCAGGCCTGGCTCGGTCCTTCGATGATGACATCGCGAGTGAAGCCTCCATGCCGGGCCGCCAGATTCTCTTTGCGGAGGGCGCGCACGGTCTTCAGTCTGGCCAATGCGGCTTTGACCGCTGCGGCGTCGAAGGGCGTATCCTTGCTTAAAAAATCCCAGGCCCCCTGCTTGATCGCCTCGACCGCGTCTTTGACGTCGCCGTGGCCGGTCAGCATGAGGACATCCACGTCGGGCTGATGCTCGCGGACCCACTTCAAGACGGCTCGGCCGTCGAGGCCAGGCATACGGAGATCGGTGATGACACATTCGAAGGTGCTGGCCTGCAGCGCCTCGATGCCTGCTGCCCCATGAGTGACGGCGGTCACCTCACAGCGTTCCTCGCGGAGTGCCTGTTCCAGCACCAAGCGAACGTATTCTTCGTCGTCGATGATGAGTGTGCGCATGGGTTTAGCTTTCAGTAATCAGCATCGTGTGTTCAGTGTTGTCTCAGGGCCGAAGCTGAGAGCTGAAGGCTGACAGCTTCTTGGCCATCCGGGAACGCCAGAAAAAACGTACTGCCTGAGCCGGGCGACGATTCTGCCCAGACACGGCCCCCATGTTTCTCCACGACCATCTTCACGATGGCCAGGCCGACGCCGGTGCCTTCGTACTCCTGGGCATTGTGCAACCGCTCGAAGAGACCAAAGAGCTTCTCCTTCTGGTCGGCGTTGAAGCCGATGCCGTTGTCCTGTATCCAGAGAATACGTTCGGTCAGCGTCTGCTGTCCCCCGATGTTGATAGTCGGAGTTGGGGAATGACGGGAGAACTTGAGGGCATTATCGAGCAGATTGACTAAGGCCTGACGGATGCTGACCGGTTCGCCATACAGATCGGTGAAGGGGAGATTGACTGTGATCTGAGGTGTGGCGCCGGCGAGCTGGCTCTGTTGGTTGACGAGCAGGCTGCTGATCATCTCCAACGCGTTGAAGCGAGTGCGTGGGAGGTCCTGCTGTTCCAGTCGTGAATACTTGAGCAACGCGTCGATCATGTTTGTGAGGCGTAACGAGGACTTCCTGATGACGGCAATGTAGTGTGTGACGTGAGGGTCGCCGTGGTCCACGAATTGTTTCTCTAGCAGTGAGGAGAAGCCTTCAATCTCCCGTAACGGCCCCTTCAAATCGTGGGCAATCGAATAGGTGAAGGCTTCGAGTTCTTTGGTCTTGCGCATGAGGGCGGAGCCTCGCTCCCGGAGATTCGCAAGCATGGTTGTCAGGGAATTCGCCAGGATGCCGACCTCATCTCGTGTGGGCCACGGTTCAAACTGGGCTGTGAGGTCATGGTGGGCAACGCGATCTGCCGTGGCAGCAAGCCGCTGAAGCGGTCCGGCCACGAGCCGCTTCATCATGAGGTAGATCGACACGACGAGAAGTCCCAGCAGGCCGACGACGCCGATGACAATGAGCCGTGCCTGCTCGACAAGGCGATCTCCCTCGATCTTCATCTCCACATCAATCTTGCGGTGAAGCTCGATGAGCGAAGCGATCGCATCAGCGGTCTTGGTCGCGGTCTGTTCGTACACGGGCTCTGCGTACGACAGGTTCTTCGCACGCTGGCGAGTTGCAGCCTCGATGTCTTCCCGTTGAGCGCGTAAGGCACTCATTCCATCGGCGATGGCGACAATCGTATGGTTTTCCTGATCGGCCAGGTCGCCCCGTCCGTGCTGTCGCAACATGCCGTACAAAACGGGATGCGTGCGGGCAGCGTGGGCGGTTTGATAGGTGTCCAGTGCTGTGAGCGTTCGGTGCTCGATTTCCGCGATGGCCTTCAGGCCGATGGCTTGGTCGGCTGCGTCTTGATGTTCGAGGAGGTGGTGCATGTGGGTCTGCATGTCAAAGAGGTTGCGGAGCATCTCCGATGCCGTGACGACGCCGGGAATGGTGATCCGCTGATGGCGGTCGACGTAACTATTCACACGGGAGAGATAGAAGAGCGACGCGCTGAGGCTCCCGATGAGCAGGATGAGGATAATGCTGAACGAAAGCGCGAGTTTCTTGCCGATGGAGAGGCGGGCAATCCAGCCGACGGACGTGCGACGCATGGCGTAAGGTACCATAGCGACATCATACGCACCAGCGTTCCGCTTTAGGGTTGTTCGGCACGGCAATGCCGGCTATCTCATGATCACCTTGCCGCTCTGGCTCCAGTACCAATAGAGGGAGATGTTAGGATAGATCGCATTGATGGCGTTCTGCCCAGCCACGGTGAACAGGCATCCTGCTGAGGCGACCCAGTGATCCCCGAATTTCCATTGCAGCGCCGGCTCGACCCCGATGATAGAGAAGCCATTTTTTTGTCCGCTATTTATAGGTTGTCCATCTACTCGCCAAGGGAGGCCGCTCAAGGTACTGAGCTCGATGTTGTAGCCGAATCCCTTCATGTCATCGAGGATGTGTTCTACGACCAGTCGCACATTTACCAGGTCGGCGCTATACGTGGTCTTGCCCGCGTCATCTCCTGGAGCCGAGTACGTGTAGAAGACAGCCGCGCTGATCCGGAATGGTTCAAGATTCTTGCGGGTCATGAGGCCCTCGCTGAAGCCTAGCGACCCGAATCTGGTATTCGGGAGTCGTCCGAGTGGCGAAAAACCGCCCGGGGGTCTTTCAGTGCCAGCCCACTGGCTTGTCGGCAGTACGAGCTGCATCATGTTCGTCAATGAAGGACGCCAGCTGTCGGGGTTCTGGACAATGGGCCGGTATTTCAGGATCAGGGATGTATCACCGAGGCCCACGTTATTCGTTTTCACACCGTTGCTCTCGGCCCAAAAGGCGTTGACGGAAATTGCCGCACCGAGCTCAAGATGGTTGGTTAGTCCATATGCTGCATTTATAGATGGATTAAGCTGAGCGAGTCGGACAGGTCCACTTGTGGCGTCCGATGCGAAAGTGAGTTGGTTGCCGAAACTGCTGTCGCCGAGCTGGGAAAAGAGGAACTCGCGCACTGACAACTGCCCTTTGGGCTGGATATCTACCGATTGAAGGAGGACGGGGCCGTGGGAGAACGGGTTCCAGCTCTTCCTGTACTTCTGAATCTCCTCGTCAGAAGGAACCCAGTCGAAGGATGCTGCAGGACAGGGGAATAGCCCAAGAGTGAGGAGCGTTCCCACGAGGAGCATTATGAGGGCTTGTTGTCGCCCTGCTGTATGCATAATAGTAGGGTGTTCCCAATTCCTATTAATCCGGTCATGATTGACGAATTGATATATAAACTAACTAAATCCAATTAGTCAACAATAAAAAATCCAATGTAAGACGGTTGCAATTTTTGCAACATGTAGTTCTATCAAATCCATCATATATCTGAGTTATTATATCAAATAATCAAATATGCTTGACTAATAGCAAGTATGCTTGCTATTTATCGATCCATCATGAGTCAGAATAACAAGGCCGAGCTACCCAGCAATATCGAAAACCGTCTCCGTAGTCTGAGGATGGCAAAGAGTCTCTCTCAGAGTTCATTGGCTGATATGGCCGGCATCACCCGGCAGGCGGTCTGTGCGATCGAAGCTAATCAATATCTCCCAACAACCGCAGTTGCGCTTCGTCTTGCCGGAGCACTTGATTGTTCTGTCGAAGATTTGTTCAGTCTCGTAACGACCGGTGACGTGATTGAGGGGGATCTTCTTGCTGAACAGACCGAGAGCAGAGCAGATTGGAGCAAGGTCCGCGTGAAAGTGGCCAAAGTGGGGGGCCGCAACATCATTCGTCCAGTTGCCAACCTGGGCGATGTGTTGAATTATACCGTCCCGGCCGATGGATTAATCCTGGGATTTGTGAGTGGCTCGGGACGAACGGGGAAATTGCCTTCTCGGGTTCGTGTGCAGCTCTTGAGGGATCGACGGGTAATTGAGCAAGAAATCGCAGTCGCCGGCTGTGATCCGGCCATTTTTTTGGCCGGCGAATATTTGCGGCGGCGGCGGGACTCATCCGCTGTCGTCGGATGGACCTTAGGCAGTGCGGCGGCGATCGAGTCGTTGAAGCGAGGAGAGGTTCATCTCGCTGGATTGCACGTCGTGGATCCGAAATCAGGAGAATCCAATCTCCCCTATCTCAGGAAACATCTTACGGGGAGGGGATTTACGGTCGTCACATTCGCGAGCTGGGAAGAAGGGTTGATGGTGCAACCAGGTAACCCCAGACATATCCGCTCGGTAGGGGATCTGGCGCGGAAGGGGATTGTCCTGGTGAATCGGGAACAGGGGGCAGGAGCGCGGAGTTTGCTTGATCAGAAGCTCAGCGAAGCCGGCATCTTAGGGCACCAACTCAATGGGTACGAGCGAATGGTTGGTTCCCATCTAGAGGTCGCGAGACTCGTGGCGACTGGTCAAGCCGATGTGGGGATCGGAGTCCGGTCAGTCGCACGGGTCCTCGGGCTCGATTTTATTCCTCTTCAAGAAGCCCGTTACGATTTGGTCGTTCCGACTGCGTATCTGACGGATCATCCCAGCCTGGCTCCCTTCATGGATACCATCGTCAGTCGCCAGTTCAGGGCTGAGATCGAGGCTCTCGGGGGCTATGACACCAGAGACACCGGCAAGCTGCAAACATTGTAGCTGGGCCAGGTGTGACAGAGGTTCGATGCTCAAGATATTCATGCGCGATTTTGTGAGAATGACCCTGCTGGTCATCGTCGTTCTGGAGGCCGGAGGAATCGCTCCAGCTTCAGCGAGCGAGCCGCTGATCATCGCCACCTCTCCGAGTCTGGCCACGCCCCTTGAAGCACTTGCGACGGCCTTTGAGGCTTCCCATCCTAATGTGAAGGTTCGGCTGTATCTCGCCTTGGGTCTGGATCTTCGCCGAGCGATTGCAGCGATGGAGAATCATCCCACGGGACAATACTTCATTGGCTCAGGCCCCATTCATATCATTGCACCGGGTGGCGATGAGCTGATCACTCGCATGGAACAGAAATATTACGTGCTGCCACAGACGCGCCGATCGTATGCCACGGTTTCATTGGTGCTGGTCGTGCCTGAATCGCTCGTCGATTCCCCGTTATCGTTTGAGGCGCTTGCCCAGGATACCAGGATACGAGTGGCGGTCGCAGATCCGCTGCTGACGGCGGTCGGGCAAAAGACCAACGAACTCTTAAAGGCCATGGGAATCGCAGAGATGATGAAAGGCCGGCTGGATGTGGCGACGGATGCTCGCGGCGTCTTGGATCATGTACTCAATGGCCAAGCGGATGTCGGCATCATCTTCGGTCCCGATGCTTATGACAAACGAGAGCGAGTTCGTGTCGTAGCCGTCGCACCTGAGCAGGCTGTCCGTCCGATCATCCATTCCCTGGTGATGGAACGGTACTGTCCCGATCGTCCGCTCTGTGAAGAATTCCTCGCGTTTTCCCAATCTCCAGAGGCCCGAAGCATACTGAAAGGATTGGGCTATGGTGTGCCCGGGCCTGGGAAGCAGTAAGAGCCCACATATTTTTTTGCCCAATGCGTCAAGTATACAGGTCATATTGGTGCGTATTATGGATTTCGCAAACAGGTAGGAGGTTCGCATGTCGCAGGTGAAAGCTAGGAGGCATTCGGCGTCCGTGCTGGTCGCCGTTCTCGTCTTGGAGGGTCTGGGTTGTGCCCGCCTTCCTTACACGACGACAGTGGTGTACGAAGATCGACGCGTCGCGGTCATGCTGCAGCGGGAAATTACGCTGACTGGATATGCGCATCCGGTTCAGATTACCCCTCAACAGGTGGCGGCTATGCTTCGCGGTTATTCATTTCGGGAGCAGCAACGCCTGCCACTCCGCTGGTTTGCCGAAGAAGCATCTCCGAATAAGCTCTTCCGCGAAGATGAATTGCAGGTACTGGCCCCGCAGCTTGCCGAGGCCCTGCAAAAGGTGGGGCCTGAGGAACGGGTCTACTTCGAACTCATCGCGCCCGGCATGAACCCGCGGTACCGACAAGATATCACTGGCGGATGGCTAGCGGTCCGCGATCAACTACTCCGCCTGACTATTGATTATTTTCATGTTCAGCAGCCGGTCACAAAATCCGATCCCTACGATTACAACTATCCAACCCCCTGGACCCCAGAGAAGACCTACCTCCTGTATTTCGAGCCGGGCCGATTCTATGTGACCGATCCCAAGACCGACCAGCGAGGGCTGGACTTTCGGGAGTTCCTGAAAGCAGTCCCGTCGCCCTAATCGCCCTTCGCATCAGCATCCGTTCGTGACACCCATTCTTATAGGAATAATGCATTGGTAGAGAGGGATATATGAAGGGTCGTGGCATGTGGAAGACATTCATGTTCTTTTGGGTATCATCCGTCATCCCGATTGCTCTACTGCGGCAAGAGAGGAATATCGGATTCGCTCTATGCTTGGCTTGTGCGGCGTGGTTCGTTTCCCAGCCGGCTTTCGCTGCTGATGCGGGAAGATTGGTGGAGAAGGATGGGAAGTATGTCTTTGTGGAGAGCATGGACCCTGCGACCAAACTGCTCCTGGAGCGAGCTGTCAAACAGGGCACGATCACCCAGGATGAATACGAGGCGGTTGTCAGAGAGTCGCAAGAGCGCGCCTATCTGCTACAACCAAGTTTTAAGGCCTGGTACGACCGGGGCTTCAACTTCTCCATGAACGACAATGCCTTCTTTCTGAAGATTCGCGCGCGCGTTGCGTTCCGGTTTACGCAGCGCGAACGAAACGAGGCCTTTCAAAGTTCTGGTGATTCAAAAAACTATCCGGACCTACTCGGCGTGTTTGGGGATTATCGGGCCAACCGGTCCGGCGATCAGGCTTCGACCTTCAATCTGAGAACCGCGCGCCTCTATTTCATGGGACACCTATTCAATCCTGACTTCAAATACTATGTTCAATTGGCGGGGGAGACGGCAGAGAATGCGCAGGCGCCAGGAGCCGTTGCACTGCTCGATATGAACGTCACTAGCACCCATGTGAGTTGGCTGAACGTGCAATTTGGGCAGTATAAGGTCTACTTCAGTCGCTCGCAGATCAATTCGACGGCGGCGATGCAGTTTGCGAACCGGGCGCTGGCGATGGACGCCTTTAACGCAAGCGGGATCAACCGGCGCGATGTGGGCATCACAATTATGAACGACGAAGAGGTGTATCCCGTCAATTATTATTTCGGTGTGTTTAACGGCGCGGGTCCTCTGGTAAACCGGTTCGTGCAATTTACCAGTGAAGGGCCGACCTCCGGCTGCCCAGGCGGACAATCAGGAGGAAATCCGTACCCCTCTCCGGCGGGATGCCCCGCGAATCAGCGCAATCTGAACGCGAATTTGCGCACCAATGTCAATCAGTTGATGTATGTGGCCAGACTCCAGGCCAATATCATGGGCTGGGCCGGGTACGGCGAAGGGGATATGGCTTATTCGGAGACTCCTCAAATGGTGATCGGCGGTGCCTACGCCTATAATCCCGACATCGATACCAGCACCGACAATGCGTTTGTCGGCATCGATCTCTCCAACCTGAACGTGCGTCGAGCATTGGCGGTGAATGGGAACGGGCGGATTCTGGGGCAGGGGGTCGTGGACTTCTCAACCTGGACGATGGATTATGCGTTTAAGTATCGAGGATTTTCTCTCCAGGCCGAATACTGGTTCAGGAATGTGACGCGTCAAAATACAGATGTCCCCTGCATGCAAACTGCGGTGGTTGGGGGACCCTGTATCGTGTATGCTCCGGGACTATTCGGGAACGCCACGGGGTGGACGGTTCAATCGGGCTACTACCTGATTCCAAGAAAAGTGGAGGTCGCCGCGCGCTATGCCTGGTGGGATCCGGATACGCATTCCGCCAGTGACTTGATTAAAGAGGTCGATGTCTCTCTGAATTGGTTTCTGAGCGGAACCTATGACCACCAGATTATGCTGACTTACAGCAATATCGCTATGGGTCAGGGTGGGTTTGCCATCGGGCGGAGCGCTCCCTTGCCGGCGGTGGGCGGCATCTTCCCGTCCGGGACTGTTCCGTTAGATGCGGGTGCGGGCACACTGATCGAAAATATTTTCCGTATCCAGTATCAAATCTTCTTCTGAGGGACTGTCATATGATTCGCATGCTCATCGCATTACTATTGTTGGTGCCGTGTGGAGTGAGTCTCGCTACTGCAGAGGAGATCACAGTTGCTGCGGCGTCGGATTTGAACTTTGCCTTCAAAGAACTCGTGACTGAGTACGAAAAGACGACCGGCCACCATGTGAAGCTGACGCTCGGATCCTCGGGCAATTTCTTCTCGCAAATTCTAAATGGCGCGCCGTTCGATCTCTACTTTTCAGCCGACATCGGTTACCCCAAGAAGCTGGAAGAGGCAGGCCTGACTGTTCCGGGATCGCTCTATCTTTATGCTATTGGGCGGATTGTTTTGTGGACCGGCAAGGGGTCGCACCTCGATCTATCCAAGGGGTTGGAGGTCTTACGTGAACCGAGGATCAGGAAGATCGCCATCGCCAATCCCAAACATGCTCCCTATGGCAGGGCGGCAGTGGCTGCGATGGAATATTTTATGGTCTATGATCAGATCAAAGACAAGCTCATTTTGGGAGAGAATATCTCGCAAACGGCGCAATTCATTGAATCCGGCGCCTGTGATGCAGGTATTGTCGCATTATCCTTGGCGCTCGCACCGGCGATGAAGGCTGCCGGGCAGTACTGGGAAATCCCAGCGGCCGCACACTCGCCTCTGGAACAGGGCGCCGTGATCTTGAAGCAGTCAAAGAATCCAGAAGCCGCAGGCCAGTTTCTTGAATTCATCAAAGGCCACCACGGACAGGAGGTCATGAAGCGCTATGGATTCATGTTGCCTGGTTAAGCCATGGATGAAGGTGCTTGGGTTGGCTATGGTTGTGACTGGCGCAGGCTGTTCCGAGGCGGTGTTGCTCACGCATGAAACCGAGACTGGTGGAGTCGTGACATATCTATTCAAAGAAGACCGCGGCGGACCAATGGGGTCGCCTCACCGGAGAGAGGCGATCAAAGTAATGGATAAAAAGTGTTTGTCCGGCTACACCGTCCTCAAAGAGGGAGAGGTGCAAGGCCATGGCAGTATATCCAGTACGGAAGGTCAAGAAGGGGACGTGACCGGCCGCCGTTGGGGAATACAGTTCCGGTGTAAGTAAATGCGTTTGAACGGAGACGGGCTCCCCGATCGGTGGGCTCCGTTATCTGGAATCATGACAAAGGCGAAATTGTGAGCTGGACAGCCATCTGGGTGACATTCAAACTGGCCAGCCTGACGGCCGGTGTCTTACTGATCATCGGACTGCCCATCGCCTATTGGCTCACCTTTTCAAAATGGCGCTGGAAGATCATCGTCGAGTCGGTGGTCGCGCTTCCGCTCGTTCTGCCTCCGACAGTGCTGGGTTTTTATATTCTGGTCGCGATCGGTCCGCACAGCCCGGTTGGTCGATTCTACAGCGAGCTGGTCGGGCATCCGCTCCCCTTTACCTTCGAAGGTCTGCTCCTCGCATCGATCCTCTACAGCCTGCCGTTTGCAGTACAACCATTCACCGCCGCCTTTGAGCAAGTGGATCGCCGCTTAATCGAAGCCTCCTGGACCTTGGGGGTGTCTAAAGTCGCAACCTTCTTCAAACTCATCGTCCCGCTTTCCATGGCAGGCCTCGTGACCGGCACGGTGCTGAGTTTTGCGCACACGTTGGGTGAGTTCGGTGTTGTGCTTATGGTCGGGGGCAACATCGAAGGGGAAACGCGCACGGTCTCGATCGACATTTACGATGAAGTTCAGGCATTGAACTATGCCGGGGCGGCGAAGACGGCCTTCTTTCTCCTCGTGGTGTCCTATCTCGTGTTGCTCTGTGTCTACGCGATGAATCGAAAGGTGTGGGCGGTATGGCCGCAACGCTGAGCTTCAACTACCGAAAAGTATTTCCCGGCCGGCTCACGATCGCCGTGCAGCTTGAACTCGCCCTCGATCCGCCACGGGTCCTGATCCTGTTCGGTCCTTCCGGCTCTGGCAAAACGACGGTCCTCCGTTGTCTGGCTGGACTCGAACAGCCGGAGGCGGGGACCATTCGGTTTGGACCAGACACATGGGTCGATGCCGCACGCCGGCACGCTGTGCCGCCGCAAGCGCGCCATCTTGGCTATATGCCGCAGGACTATGCGCTGTTCCCCACGCATACGGTGAGAGGAAATGTTGAGTATGGGCTGAGTGGGCTGTCGCCGGACGAGCGGCGCCGACGGGTGAGCGAGGTGTTGGCATTGCTTCAGCTTCAGGGATTGGAACAGGCGAAGCCAAGTCAGCTATCCGGAGGACAGCAGCAGCGCGTGGCCTTGGCCCGGGCGATCGCCCGTCGGCCGAAGCTGCTGCTGCTCGATGAACCGCTTTCAGCCTTGGATGCCCCGACCCGAGGCACCCTCTGCAGCGAACTGCGCTCGTTGCTCACACACCTGAAAATTCCGACCGTTGTGGTCACCCATGATTGGGCTGAAGCCCTGACGCTTGGTGATCTCATTGCCGTCATGCAAGCGGGCCGGATTCTCCAGGTCGGTGCCCCCCAGGAGGTATTCTCGCGGCCGGCGAATGCGGCGGTGGCGCAGATCGTGGGAGTCGAAACGGTCATACAGGGGCAGGTGACTGAGTATGTGAACGGGCTCGCCACGGTTCAGGTCAACGGCACGGTCATGAAAGCGCTGGCAGTGGACGGAATCGGCTCGTCAGTCTATGTCTGTATCCGTGCTGAAGATGTGGTGCTGGAACAGGCGGGGAGCGGAATGACCAGTGCCCGGAATCATCTTGTGGGGCAGGTGACCGAAATTGCTCCGCAAGGCGTGATGGTGCAGGTGACGATCGACTGTGGGTTTCCGCTCACCGCGACGATCACGCGCGGGGCGGTAGAAGATTTGCGTTTGGTGCCTGGCTCCTCTGTAATCACTGCGATCAAGGCCGGGGCTGTGCATCTGGTGCCACGATCTGTCGCCTGAGCAGGATAGCAGGATGCTGAAAAGGGGGGCAGGGTAGCTGGGACGATCCCCGTGCTCGCGCAACGCGCGGCCTCAGAAGGACCTCGTTGGACGCGCGCGGTTGGGATCATTTCACAGACTCTATATTAAGTGATAGGTTGCGGCAGCCTTGCTGGTCGAATGGTTTGAGCATCCTACCAGGTATTCTCCATTGCCTAGGACGTGCGGGCCATTGAGTCTTCATCGTGCCACAATAGTTTTTCCGTAGCCTGCTAGAACATCCTCGTGATGTCGGTGGTGAGCGTTTCTTCCTGAATCATTGTGTATTCATCGGTGGGCACGTCGTTCTGTCGTCTCAGCACGACAGAGCGCATGTCTTCTCTCATGCAGTCGTTCATACTTCATTAATATCAAGGTCTTCATCCTTCTCCTGTTTCGGACTCATGGCCTTCTAATTGATCCCTTCAATCGTTCTCTCCGGAGTCATAGGCCACAAAGAGGAGAAAAGTCGAAAATATCTATACAAAGGTCAAGGGAAATGTGCGCAAAACCCTCTCCCCAACTTTTGTGGATAAGTCTGTTGATAAGAGCATTCTGCCATCAAAATACCTCATATATCTCTATCTCCAATACGTCTTTGCCTAAAAAATAGACATTGATTGGAACAGGCGTCTGACCACAACATATGGTGGTACTCTAATGAAAATAAGTCAGAAACAACAAAAGCTAGGTAAAGACAGAAAATTCATGCATCACAATTATGAACTACTGCACTGGGAGAGCGGTTCCTATTCGAGTTATGCACAGATCTCTCTCCTGGTAAGAGGTTTCTGCGTCATTATGAGGAGTCCAAAGATGGGGCTTGACAGTCTGTCCAATTATATGTAACCATTGGTTACATTATGAAGCCGACCGATCTGAAACGAATTCGAGAACAGCTTGGTCTGACGCAGCAGCAATTGGCTGATGCGTTGCGGACTACGCGCGTGTCGGTGGCGCGTTATGAAGCGGGGATGCGGCGCATTCCTGGAATGGTGAAAGTGGCGATCGATCAACTCGGCCGATCATCAGAAATTCCCATGGCGGGGATGGTGGCAGCTGGTTCACCGATTGAGCCGGTCCCCCAGTCTGAACTCATCGATGTACCGCCCAGCATGTTGCGTGGTGGAGATACGTTTGCACTCCGCGTCAAAGGGGAATCGATGAAAGATGATGGCATTCTCCCTGGCGATCTTGTGGTGGTGCGGAAACAGGAGACTGCGCAGAACGGGCAGACCGTCGTGGCCCTGGTGAATCACGAGGCCACGATCAAGACCTACTTCAAGAAAGACTCACATATTGAGCTGCACCCTGCGAACGCGGCGATGCAGCCGATTATCGTGAGACCTTCCGATACCTTTCTTATCGAAGGTATTCTCATCGGCGTGATTCGGCATTGTACGGTCTAATTAGAGAAGGGAGGACATGATGCTCACAGCAGGAAGAACCTTTGGGACAGACCGACTCGTTGACTTGGAACGAACGGTGGATTCCTTGAATGGTCAGTTGCGCGAGATGCAATGGAAGTTGTATCGATCCAAGGTGGAGCCGCTTCCAGTTCGGTTGTGGCGGAATCTGGTGAGTCTCAAAGGCGGGCAGGGGCTCATGTCAGCCGTCTGTAATCGCCGCGCTCGGCCGAACACAAAGATGGTGTCCCATGCTGACCCAAGAGCGTAGGAAGGACAATCCAATCGTCGGCGCTTGTTCTGACTGTGGGACGGTGGTCCAGCGACGAATTGCCTGCGTCGATGGGATGACCCATTCAACCGTCGAACTGTGCGAGCGTTGCTGGAATGCCTCTCAGCAGCGGCAGGCGTTCTCAAGCGGGTGCTGCGGGTAGGGAATGCTGGAGGAGTCCTTTCTCCGGATTCACGATACAGCGATGAAGGAGGGACCGCATCACGAAGTGGGGTTTGGTGGCGGTGTACTGGAAGAAATATTATTTCAGCCACACAATTCGGGTCCCACTGCGGGCTATGCAGGCTGAATCCAAGCGCGCCAATGCCAAGAAATAAGCCTGCCTCCTCACGCTACTTCCTCTTCTCCACTCTCACGAGGGTACCGGTTGCCAGCGGGGACGGGCGTGAACCTTGATTGTCAGAGGTGTAACCAAATCCAATCCATGACGAGAACGATGAGACACCACAGCATGAGAGACAAGCCAACTACAGCAATAATGATCCTTACGGGAAAACAGGGGCTAACCGCAGGATGCTCCTCCGTCCTGCCCTGTGCCACGCCCAGCACAGGGGAGAGGGCCTTAGCTTTAGGTTGTTGAAATAAGCCCAGGCTTTCATCGGCTAAGGCTACGTTTCCCTCCGATTGCGGATATTGCCTTGGTGCCCGTTTTCGTGTCGTTGGCATTAGCGCACCTCTTTTTTAGGTACGTACGTT
>Ga0315275_10001289_pt1 | contig 21948 bp, 13 predicted proteins | sample YL17G03_0_MG_FD_205557 | JGI IMG/M metagenome (GOLD analysis project Ga0315275, IMG submission 205557) | Sediment microbial communities from Yellowstone Lake, YNP, Wyoming, USA - YL17G03_0 | ecosystem: Environmental > Aquatic > Freshwater > Lake > Sediment | place: USA: Wyoming | collected...
TATTTTCTTTTCGCGAGTCTCGCTCTCAGTTTATTGGGATTAGTCCTGAGTACGAAAACAAAATCCGCAGGTATTTTGAACTCGCATGCGAGATGGCCTTCGACAATGTATTCTTTGGATTTTTTGATGCGCGAAAGCAGCTTCTTTCCAAGCAACCCTACATCGACTACCTTCTGGCCTTTTTCAATTTTGAAGATGTGATTTCGGTTAACGAACTCCTTTAAGTCAACCCGCCCGATCCCAGTTCTTTTCGCCAGTTCTTTCGCGATTTTTGTTTTTCCGGTTCCAGGAGTTCCTGTGATTACGATTCGCAAAGCTTCACCTATATCTTTCCAGCCAGAACTTTGAAGTATTCCTTTGCCGTTTTCAGCGTCTCATTTCCCTTTTTCGTCATGCTGTAGTACTTCCTGCGCTCCTCGAACTCTGATTTTATCAGCCCTTCGTTCTCCAGCTTGTACAGAACGATATACACCATCACCCGGGATGGTTTGAAGAAGAATTCCTTTTCGATTTCTGAATCAAGGTTGTATGCGTACGCCCTCTTGCCCTTCCTGATAAGCGAGAGGATGTACAGCCAAAGATTGCCAAAGGTAAGTAAGTTCTTCAGGCGCTTGATTGGCGTGGTTTTCATAACAATTTCAGGAGTTGCGGACATCGAAGCCATCACTCCTCTTTTTTAGTTGTCTTGCGTACTTTTCCCTCACGCGCCATAGTAGCAGCTTGTGACAGGTTCGATGTTGCCATCGAGTAGAATCCCTGGGCGCCCTTTCCAGGATCTGTCCCTGCAACAGTTCTGAAGTCTCCCATTCTTATGATCATCTCATTTGGATCAGGTATATTCTTTAGTTTTGTTAAATCGCCGCTCACCGTGAACTTGTCTGCTACAGTTCCAGCAAATATCACGCTAGCGGGGAGGTTGTTGGGGTTATCATGAGTTACAGTGTAGTTCCTTGCGTTATAAGATAAGGCTTCACCGATATTGCTTTTAGTGAGGCCTTCTATTTCTGGATGATTCACTGGTATCCTGCTCACTGGATCTCTAAGGTTCTCTGGTAATGATTCCCTTGCTTTTGTTGACACATTATGAAGTCCCTCTGCCTTGTCCATCAGCTCTGCGCGCAGTGTTTTGTCTTCTCCAGCATACTGCCCATAACCAATGGCCAATCCTTCATTGTATGCTCTTCTATAAGCTGCCTCACCTTCGAATGGTTTAATATATTTTTCATGAGCCAGGTCTGGATCCATCCCAGTCTTGAGCGCATCATCATGTTTCTTAATGACAAGCTCGAACTCTGGTTCTTTACTTAGCGCAGCAAAAGCCGTTTTTCTTGCACCTTCCTCTATGGCAGCGTGATCGAAGCTTATCCCATTCACTTTTTCGAGGGATTCTCCTGAAAATAGTTTGCCGGATCCTTCGGAAACTGCACTTCTGTAATCTGCAATACTTTTCCCAATGTCAGGATTTTCAGCAAGATGTATTTCCGCTGCCGCTTTTTCCATACCATTTCTAAACTCTCTCGATGCAGCTGCGTAATCGTTGAATGCAGAATGAGCCTCGTATACATTGGCCATTATGGCTTTTCCTTGCTCGCTAGTCAGATCTACTTTAGTTCCATCAGTCCTCATTACTTCTGGGGTTCCTGTTTCGGAAAAGGGTTTTATTGATACTACGACACCACCTTTTGCAGCATCTGAATACATGGAAGTATCGAGAGTGACTCTATCCCCGATCTGTCGTGAAATGTCAGAGAAATTAAGGTCCTTGATTGCCTGGTCTTTTGCTGCGCCTTCTAGTACTGACCCTGCCTGGGAGACGGCCTTGATCTCAGCGTTTTCAATGTAGAAAGTTTTATCGCCCACTGCTACTGATCCGTTAAGAACACCGACCCGCGCTGAGTCGACTTTGATAGTAACAATAGCTTCGCCTGCCTTGGTCTGGAACTTTATCGGGTTGCCTTTCTGGTCTATAAGCTGCCCCTTGTCGTTCACTCCTGAAATCGTGAAGCCGAACTGCGAGTCTGCCACTTTCCCCATTTTTTCCAGTGCAGCCTTCATTTTATCAAGTGCTACAGAGACAGCCAATCTTGTTTCAGGTGAACAGTTGGCGAATTTCCCATCTGCAGGTATCATGTTTGCTCTTGCACCTGCCCATGCACCTGTGATTGCTGCAGGTGCGCCTTTTAATGCCTCAAATCCCCGTCTATACCTATCCAGGGGCGATACTTTTTGTCCAACAAAATAGCTCGCTAAGCTCGGTCCTCCCTTTTCTCCGCCTTTTCCAGCTACTGCAGAAGCACCACCTCGGCCGCCAACCATCATTACTACTCCTGCTTTAGCCGCTCCGGTACCAATCACCGCAGCAACCTTGTCTGCACCCGCCTTTTTTTGTGTGCCCTTGGCAAGTCCACCCAAAGCCTTTCCCAAGCCTGCGCCAACCGCGCCCTGTACCTTGCCCATCATCCACTGGGTGAGTGGTTGTGGAACAGAAACGCTCACTGCCCTGCCCCTGGCCTGATAGCGGACATGCCTGCCGACTCTGGGAGCAGAGAAATCGAATCCGGCAAAAGGATTCTTTCCGCTAATGAAAAGCGCACCGCCAAGCAGCGCGAATATTATCAAAAGCGGCAGGCAAATGACTGGAGTAGTTATCGGGGAAGGGGGCGGAGGCGAGTACGTTGCGCTTTGTATGGTAGGAAGAAGTTTAAGGCATTTTGTTTCAGCCAAAGGCGTGACGCCGGGAGCGTCCGGCAGGTCGCTAAATTCGCATGTTGGCAGGGTGCATTGGATACCTGCAAAGTCAAGGCACTGCAAAAAGCCGCACTTGGAAAAGCCCGGGTCAGATGTAGAACAAGTAAAGGGGCAGTAAAGGAATTTGAAGTTCACGGCCCTGTCCTTGTAGATAGAAAAATCGAAGGTTGCTGCTCCACTATCATCAGTATAGATCTTGTAGGTGTCGCTGAATGATTCATTGAATACCTGCGCAATAATGACGGAGTTGCTGACTGGCTGCCTTGGCGGAGAGGCTGATAGGTTTTCGTAGTAGAGCGTGATGGTTATGTTGTACTTATTCGTATCCATGACCAGGAGCATGCTTGACTGAAGTGCGCCGTGGAGCTGCTCGCAGCCAGGGCATCCCCCTGGGCCAATAGGGCATTGAATTTTTACAGGGGTATATCCTGGGCCTGGAATGGAGGGGGATACACCAGGACCGGGGATTGAAGGCCCGCTTGGACCAGGTATGGAAGGGGATACACTAGGACCAGGGGAAGCATTGACTGCATAAAAGACAGTTAAACCGAACATAAAAAGAAAAATGAAAACCCTTATCTGCATGTTCAACTATCAAAAAGAAACATTTTAATGGTTACCATAGAGTACTAGCCATGCGACTGTGGAGGATGCTGTTAATTCTATCGCTTGTCATAGGCATCTCTTTTGCAGCCCCTGTTAATCTAACATCCGTAGTTCCCATCACCGCAGTCACTGTTGCAATCTTTCTGGCAATCATGAGTTTGTTAGGAAAGACGTTATCCTCCCCTCAGCTTGACGCTTGGGTTAAGACTGAGCTCAGGGAGCTCATTGCCGGCGTAATCCTGGTTGTGATTGTATATACGTTCTTCATCAGTTCGAAAGGCGTATCTGCTGCAATGACGGGAAGCGGGGATTACATAAACGAGTCCGTGCGGATCATTAACAACATGCTTTCGAACGAGAGCGTGGGCTATGATCGCGCTATGCATGATATCATAAAGGCCGGGACCAAGATAAGGGCTGCAGCAACGTACGCCCCATATTTGAGCATTCCGCTTTGGTATGTGATGGTTGTTTATTCCACATCGCCCCTGTCTGGTGTAGGGCTGCTTTTCTCACCGCTCTCTGCAGCCACCCAGGGCATTGCGAATTCGATTTTTCTGTATGAGGGAATCGCCCTTCTGCTCAGGTTCTCAGCCACGGCAATTCCTGCAGTGCTGCTGCCGATATCTCTTGCTTTTAGACTGGTACCATATACCAGAAAGATGGGAAACACTTTAATCGCAGTTTGCCTGGCAGCCATGGTGCTGCTTCCTTTCTCAGTGATCATCGTCGGCCAGGTGAACAAAATTATCGACTATCCCCAGGCCTATCTAAAGAATTCCCAACTCAACGCGCTAGACGCAAACACTTGGGCCATGACCATCGCAGAACCATTCTGCAAGATCATGCCCATTCGGTTCATTCTTTCCCTGAACGATTTTCTATTTTCGCTTGTTGTCTGCGGTCCCTTGCTCTTAATACCTGTTGTTGGGGCATTTCTCTTCTCTCTTTGCCAGCCGCTCATGCAGAATACAGTCTATCCGATAATGATGCTATTCCTGCAGGTTGCCTATGACAGTTCCCTGCTCCTATGGATGACTGCTGCAGGAGAAGGAAAAGCTTACGCTAACACGGCTTTTGAAATTCTGAATCCCTTCCTCGCACAGGTTAACAATCTCGTATTGCTTGGTTATATAGACCTGATAGTGATCGCCATAATAACAATATCCGGAGCGAGGAGCATCTCTGCTGCCCTTGGAGGCGAATGGTATCTCGCAGGGATACAGAGGCTGGTATGAATGATGAGGAAATTATTATTCCTGCTTCTTCTTTTCGCTGCCATAAGCTTTCCGGCGTCGTGCATCCAGAACGCGACAAACGTTATTTTCTCTGAGCAGGGAACGAACATAGTTCTCGTTATAGTAATAGTTGGGATGGTGATCGCGCTGGCGTACATGATCGGCAGCTTGACTTCCAACCCCCGCTTCACAGTCTTTGCCAAAGACGAACTCTATCACCTTGGAATATCCATCCTTCTTCTTGCAAGCTTCAGTGTTATCATCGGTTCCTCCTGCTCGATCATGGGATTTTTCTATTCGAGCACGTTCGAAAAATTGAATGTTACGAGCTGCTACAACCCGGGCGAAGACCTGAACACTGTTTCAAACTGTTACATCAAGATGGTGAAGAGCGATGCAGAGTTCACTGCGCAGAGATTTCTGAAGGAGTACATCAACAACCAGATGTACTCTACACTTTCCATCACAATTCAGGTACCGTTCATAAATGCCCAGACAGTGAGCGCGGAAGCGTACAGGAAAGTCTATTCCCAGCAGTACGACCTTGTTCTCAACAGCTTCATCATTCCCGCCTTGCTGAGCCTGAACATTCAGAAGATTATTCTTGAGTTCGTGAGCAAAAACGTAATCAGCTGGATACTTCCGATCGCCTTCCTGTTCAGGGTTTTCATTCCCACGAGGCAGATGGGCAACTTCCTCATCGCCTTATCAATAGGCTTGTACATTTTCCTGCCCTTTCTTTACACCTTCAACCTGGCGATGTACGACATATCATCCCAGGACTGCTCGAAATTCAAGCTCGCCACAGATGATGTTGTTTTCGGAGATGGCTGCAGCACATACGGGTTCTGGAACGTTGGAAGATTTTTGCCCCAGGCTTTTTTCCTCCCCAACCTTTCCATCGCCCTTTTCATTACTTTCATGTCAGCTGTGAATAAGGCGCTCAGGGTGATTGGATGAGAAAAACGTTGTTGATCTTACTCATAACATTCCTTTTCATCAGTTCGATAACTTTTGCCAAACTGTCCGATGAAACCATCCCTTCAGAAAGTAGCAGTACCCCTCCTCTAGCGATAAGTCCGCCTTGCGCGACTGATTGCAGCGGGGTATCAAACTGCTCCTGTGGTGGGGTAAATATCGGGGCTGAAGTAAAATACTGTAGCCCAGATAAAGTGATTTATCTGACTGAATCAGACTGCGAACTTGGTGCTCCTTCTCCTCCCGCTGGATCTGAACAAGAGGGGGAGTTCGTCCACACAGTCACCACCCCACCAGAAACAGGGCTTGAGATCCTATCGAACTGGCAGGCGATTGCGGCTCTCGGCATAGTCATATCAATTATTCTTGTTGCCATGGGTTATGCCATTGGAATTGGTTTTGAGATGCCTGAGATGCAGGCTTGGGCATCAAGCGAGCTTACACAGGTTTTCGCCAACGTTATAATAATAATAGCACTTCTTGCCATCGTGGGTTTCATAGATCTTGTGATCATGACCATTGTGAATGGATCAGGAATTGAAAGCGTGCACTGCGTCCCAGGCGAGAATTGTCTGAGCAAGACATCGAACGCATACCTGGATGATTACATAAACACTGCCAAGGATGGTGCAAAGAACGTACTGGACAACAACATTGATGCCGCGGCATGGTCGAACCGGAGGATTGGGCTTTACTGTCTTGTGATATACTGTATCCAGGCCGGTTATACCACGACATTGGTCGGTGAGTACATGCTCGACTCGGACAGATACGCGATAGTCTTCGAATACTACCAGGGGATCCTGTCGTCTCTTTATGGGCAGAAGTTCTTCATAAACGAGATCAGCTTTAAGATCGGTCCGCTGCTTCTTGCGCTTGGACTCGTGGCCAGGTCGTTCTATCTGACTAGAAAAACAGGGGGTCTGCTGATGGCAATTGCAGCAGGCATAATGTTCTTCTTCCCGGCGATGTACGTATTCGACTGGATGACTTTGGACATGACCCTCAATGGGGATAAATCGTTCCAGGACCAGCAAAGCACATGCCCTGAGGAGTGCATCTCCGCCATTCCGTTGGCTTATTACTATAATTCAACTGCTAGCTCCTACGCAATGTTAAACACCACTACCCAGGTTTACAATATGTTTGATGAGTCACAAAGCGACAATGCAAAGGATCTGATAATGGGCAATGTTGATTCGGCTACGGCAGCAGACGGGTCCACCATCGTATACACATGCAACGTTAACACCTCGAGTATCCCGGATGCCCAGCCAACCTGTGACAGGTCCTGTAGGGAGTTGCCCTATCCAACTTCAGGTTTCTGCGCGAACAATTCCATGCAGATCGCATGCTCGGCAATTCCTGAGCTGTGCAAAATCAGCCGTATTGTAAAAATAATCGATGAAACTGAGAGGGCGAAGTGCCAGCAGGAGTGCAGGATGATACCACCTCTCAAATCTGATTGCAACTTTGGGGACTGTCTTAAGTCACGGTTTGACTGCAGGGTGGCCAAGACCAATAACATCACCTGGAGGCCTTCTATAGACCCTTCACTAAAAGGCGCTGAAAAGTGCAACGATTATCCCAAGGACTGTCCGGCAAACCTCAGCGCTTCTGGAAGCTGCACGTGGGTAATGCCTGAGTTCGGTTCGTGCAAGAACCTGTGTTCCGGATGTCCCGAAGAGTGCAGATTCGATGATCCTAGTGCGTTAAATTCCTCAACCGAGCCGCAGTGTTTCGATTCAGGCAATTTCCGTGATGAGTGCAAAAACTGTCCAAGCGCCTGCAAGATAAGCGGCTCCAGCATACAAAATGTTGCTCCTTCGGACACGGCAGTTTGCAATAGCTGTCCGGCCAACCACAGGATTATTCCAGCTGATGAGATTCTGCCTGATGGCTACGTAACTGACAACCCTGGCTACAATTGTTCCCTTGCCAGCTGTCCGATGGATTTCCGGGTTACGATGCCAAGAGCTACATGTGAGGAATGCGCATCTGTGCTTGAAGAGTACACATATGAGCCTCCTATGAACTTCAACTGCGGTGAGCTGTGCAAACCAACTGATTCTGCCCCTGCGAAGAACGCTGGCGAATACACGAAAATAGATGAGAATGGCCTTGTTGGCAAAGAGGACATAAAGACAGTATCTAAGCTTATGATTCCCGGTTATCTGCTGCCGCTGTTCAACATTACAGCAACCATAATAGTGATCATGTCGCTGTCAGCAATGCTCGGAGGGGACGTGGAGATCCCGGGACTTGGGAAGATATTCTGAGGTATGGTAAATGATTGGAAAAGAAGGAATCGTGATGGTTGTTCTTTTCGTTCTCCTACTGAATAGTTCGATCATTCTTGCCGCTCCATCAACCCCATCACCATTAACACCGATAGTGCCAGGACCTTCAACACCAGTACCATCAACACCAGGACCTGCAATTCCAGGACCGATTGTGCCAGCTACTCCTGATTCACCAATCGTACCAGCTACACCAGAGGCACCACTTTCCCCACCGTCTGCGCCGCCTCCATGGCTGAATACGGCAATGATCGCCATATCCATAGCCATGATACTTCTCGCAATCACTTATATGATCGGTTATGGTTTTGGAGTTGATCCGCTAAAAGCCATGGCTAAGGATGAGCTTTTCCAGCTGATTGCGCTTGCCTTGGTGATAGCCGTATTCTTCGGAGCGAACAACATCGTAAATATGATTTCTACAGCACCTGAGCTCGCAGGCGAACAGGCAAATATGCAAACCACTGCCCTTCTCAGCATAAACAGCACCATAGCCAATCTATCGCAGGCATACTCTTACGTGGCTGACGCGGACAAGAAAACCGGTTCTGCTGCATCCCAGGCAGTCTCCTGCCAGCTTGCGAACATTGGTTATTCGGTTTCCGGCTGCGGCGGTTTCAGCATGCTTTCAAGCCCGTTCTCACTCGCCGGTTCCATACTTGGTTTTGCCATAGGAGAGATGAATGCGCTATACAAGCTTATCGAGCTCGCCCTTTTCTACGCCCTTCCTCTGTTCCTTCCTTTCGGCATTATACTCAGGACGTTCAGGGTAACCCGCGGAGCCGGAGGTTTTCTCATTGCAATGGCCGTTTCCTTGCACATCCTTCTTCCCATGGGCATACTTTTCGTTGACATGATGGGCGATTCGTTCCTTGCTTCTCCTGAGGCAAGTGAATACAATGTGGCACTTGCACCACTCTCTGGGGCAGATCTTTCCGCAGCAGATATTGTTGAGGGGTTAAGCACCATCTGCAGACCAGGAGACGTCGGCGATACAAACCCCGACAGGGCAATCGGGATCTACGATAGTCTTCGCAAGGACTTGAAATCTTACATCTTTCTTGCGCTAATTAAAGGAACATTTGGGCCACTGGTCGCAGTGCTCATGATGGTTTCAGGAATAAGGTTCCTGACCTCGCTTGCAGGGGCTGAGGTGGATGTCAGCGCACTCGGGAGGCTGGTATGATGGTAATGGAGATTTGTTCTGCTGATTTCTCGAGTTTCCTGAATGGTTCAGTACTGCAGATAACTGCACTGGCCACAATTATCTCTTCAATCATCATAACACTTTCATACTTCATAGGCCAGATAATCAGCAATCCAAAGGTAACCGTATGGGCAAAATCAGAGATAATCCAGCTCATTGTCTCAATATTCTCATTTGCATTTATTCTGATTACAATTAACTTTTTCTGCGCCATTGACATGGGCGATGTTGCCTCGCTGTTCGGAATAAGCGGAATTCCATCTGGTACCAGTCTGTACGAAGCTGCCGAGAATTACCTCTATCAAACGCTGTATTTCAGCCATCAGGCTCTTTCCGCTATTCGCTATCACCTTCAGGCATATACCATTCTCGGCCAGCTAAGCTCCTTCATCTGCGACCTTAGCACAGGTTCCATTGGCTGGGGCTGTCTCTTTTCCTATTCAGGAACTTCCGGCCAGCCGCTAGGTGCCTACGGTGTTCCCTTGGGCGCGTTGAATGTTTTTTTCAACAGCACAATGGTCGCGTACATGACGACCCTTAGTTTCATTTTCGTCCTGTTGTTTGTCTATAAGGGATTCGTTCTGTTCCTGCTTCCTTTCGCCATTTTTATCCGTTCCATGCCCTATCTACGTTCCCTGGGTTCCCTGCTAATCGCAGTTGCAATGTCCTTTATGATTATCTTCCCGATGATCCTCGCGATCTTCTCGCTCACATCCAATATCCTTCTGAAACCGCCTGAAGGGGCAATGAATTATCTTAACGAAGACATCTTCCCGATGTATGGAGGGGCGACTGCTGCAGGTACTTCCCTGGCAGGAAGCTTCGCAGGAGCCTGGTTCTTTGAGATGATTTACTTCCCGGCTGGGAGCAACGTACCAGCTGCAATCGCATTTGCGGCTTACGCGTTCATAGCCGGAGTATTCCTGCCAACAGCTGCAATGATAGCAACAATTGCTTCAATCAATTATCTTGCAAGGCTCTACGGAGAGGAGATAGACTTAAGCAGAATTATTCAAATGGTGTAAGAATATGATACCACTGCTCGCTGTCATGGATTTCTTTGGCACATGGTCACACTGGCTTCCCATGTGCCTTCTTGCAGTGATGATAGCGGTTATAATTCATGCCACCCTTCTGATGTTTGCAAAAGGGTTCAAGATAACAGAGCTGGAGCGCTATGCTGAATCCGAGATAATGCAGGCAATCTCAACAGCACTAATGGCAATCTTGCTCATTGGGCTTGTTACTGGCGCATCTGATTTTGCCCGGGGCATAGTTGGCAGCAGTACGGTTCTATGCAATGGTGAGGCACGCAACATCGGCGCGAGCGGAAATATTTTTTCGAACGCACTCGACGTTGCCAGGTGCAGGATCCAGGAGAAGGCGGTATCTGTAGCAGCAGTGCAGGATGCGGTCACAACTAGCATAAACTCGCGTGCGCAGTTCAACTATCTGAACATGCAGTGGTCTATTTTCGGTGTCACGATCTTCAAAGGGGATTGGGATCCAAACGCCTTTCGGGAGACGGAGATGATAAGGATTACCAACAACCTCGCAACGGTGCTCCTTGTCGGAATGAACGGAATCTCATTCCTTATGCTTTACATAAAGAACACCATGCTGTCCATCTTCATTCCAATAGGCATCCTGCTCAGGTCATTCCAGTTCACGCGGGGTGCAGGGGCACTTTTCATCGCCCTCGGCATTGGCCTATATTTCATATTCCCAATACTCTTCGTCCTGCTCGATCCGGGCTATGCAAAGATCGATGCCCCGCCGGATATGGGCGGAAGCCAGCAGGCCACGAAAAACCTTTGTTATCCGACTATGTCCACAGCAGCTACCCTGGTGAGCACCAATGCCGCAACTTCATCTGGTACTTCGCTTGTGTTCGGCCGTATCAGGGACCAACTGGCTCTTGCGTACGTCGGGCTTATACTTCATCCCGCGATCGCGTTCTTCCTCACGCTCGCTTTCGTCCGCTACCTGATGGTTATTCTAGGAGGGGATACCTATGCGATGATGCGCATGGTTGCAAAGGTGATATGACGATGAGAACCAAACAAGTGATTTACCTGCTTTCAATCATCTGCCTGCTGCTCATTGCTTCAGGATGCCTACAGCAAACCAAGAAGCTCGGCTGCTGCGTCAAGGGCAACGTGACTGCGGACAGCAAATGCCTGCTGTTCAACATGTCCAGTGACACCTTTGTAGATCTCTATGATAGTACACAGGACTGCAACCTCACCAGCGGCTTTTGCAATATCAGCATAGGAGGGAACTACAGCCAGATACCTATCTGTTCTGAGGCGGACATGGTGCAATGCATAAAGCCGAACTGCACAGCAATGGTTTGCGGCAATTTCGCATACAAGCCCAGGGTGGCGCCCGCCGTAGTAACCGAAGAAGATATTAGTGAGATGGTACCTCCAATGGAAGAGGATCAGGCTGTTCAGAATTTTTACGGAGCCCAGTGCAGGTTCCTGCCAATGGATTCCAAACTGAAGGCGATAATGAAGACTTCTTCGTCCTCAATAAACCGGTTCAGGTTCGGGGTGGGAAAGAACTTTGATGAGTTCGAGCAGTACCGCCTGTATTTTCCCCTGTCGGACAAGTTCTGCCAGATTAATACGAAAGGAATGGTGGACCGTTACATGAATTATATTGATTCATCGTACAACCCATTCAATCCCCTGACCAAAATCATCAGCGACTGTGCGAACGATTCTGGGACTCCCCTCCCGCCCTTGACATTCGGTTCGCCTTCATCGCTCTTACCTGATAGCAGCTCATACAAGTTTACGCGCTACTACCGCTACGTCCAACCGTTTGTTGAAGGCCGATCAGTTGGATCTGTGGCCGTAGCTCAGACCTTTGAACGGCTCGATAAAAAAGAATACAGGAAGGTACTATCCAGCGCCTATGCAGACAAATTCTATGAGAATGGATCTTTTAGGGCGCCATTCGAGTGTGATAGCGGAAAATACGAATGTAAGTCCGGATTCTGTGATACGAGCTTCTACGAACGGGGGGTGCCCTTGATTACCGGAGCGGATGGCAGTGAGACTGCAGTCCCCTCAGATTGCTATCCCACCGAGGTCAGGGGAACCCGCATGGTTATATGCTATCCAACCATAAGTGCCTCGAAATCTCCAACTCCAGGAGGAACACCATCCTTTGAGTACGCAAAGGTATCCCTCAGGCCCTGGTCGTTCAGCCTTGCAACTGAAACATTCACCCAAAAGCTTCTGAGTACGAAATACGATGCTGATGCCTACGAAAGGATTTTGATGAATTACCCATTGGATTTCCAACACTGCGCGCTCGCTGAGTATCATGATCAATACGATGACAATCATAACAGGTGCACCCTTAACTGGCTCTGGGAGCGGTTCTTTGAAGGCTATATCGATGGCCGTCCAAATTACCCATTCTGGATAGCATTTTCGGAGAAAGGTCAAAAGTCCTTGTTTGCGAAAGAGAAAGAAATAAATGGCTCGTTCACCCCTTTCGCCACGCTTCCACCGGAATTCGGCTTTTTTTGGAACGACACTACTAATATATGGGAGCAACCCTACATCAAGTCAGGTTTCAACTATCCGCCCGCAGGCCAGATAGTTTTCTTTGACAACAAGGAGGTCACATTCAACAACAAGAGCATTATCGGATATGCGGTGCTGGACCCGGGCGAGTTCGAGAATACGCTTTTGGCAAAGAGTTGTGGGATATTCGAATCAACGCCACAACCTTGGCAGTACAATCCCATAGCTGCTGAATTTACAGAGGTGAGTGTGTCGAACTGCAATTCTGAATGCACCACGTTCTGCCCCCTGAATGTCACGAGGTGCGAAAACTACTGCAACTTAAGGGTAAATGGCACCGATCTTGTTGACCCAGCGCCTCCAGAACCATGCAATTACACGGTGTCAGGCACATTAGGAGCTCCATTCGAAGGGACCCCAATAGTTGAGAATCCGAATGCCTTTGTGCTCGACCTCACGGACAAGGCCACATACCAGCAGCTCATGAATGCCTTTGGACCTCTATACAATGCATCTACGGATTACTACGCTGGCCTGGACTGGGAAGATGGCTGCGGGAAATACGTAGATTCTAGCGACCTTTTCCTCCTGTCCATGCCATGGTTACCCAAGTATAATAAAGTGATGTGGCATGGCGATAAGGGATCTCCCACTGATATGGAATCCATTCTCAGTTCCCCTGCCCATGAGTTCTTCAGGGACCAAAACAACATCTATCAGCAGGCCGTGAGCATCAATGCAAGAAGCCCGAGCCTTTGTACTTTGAAAAAGATATCTGCTACGGAAGTCGGTGTAGGACTAGGAAAAGACGACTGGGCAGGCATAACCTATCAGGTGCTCCAGCCGCACTACGTTTTCCTCCTGAAGAAAACCACTGACGCCACTGGAAAGGAGAAAATCGGAAAATGTGACCTTGCACCTGGTTCTACGCTTCCCAGGCTGCGCACCTATGGCTGGTGTGAGCCATGCACATTCGCTACCCTGGCGTACCAGCAGGTGATGCTCAACGAAACACCGTACGTTCCACATTCAGAAACAGGCACTGCATATGCCAAAGAAATATGCTCCTATGAAAGGTCCGATTCATTTTCTGGAAATATGTCATGCGATAATCCCGAGATTACGGATCTGAAGTACTATTCAGGATTCGACCCTTTTTCCGCAGGAGCTCCGAGAACGATGCCAGAGGCTACCCTGCTTAAAGAGAGGATGGGCAACTACCTCAAATCCGGAATAATGCCGATAATCGACTTAAGCGACAAGAGCAACTGGAACAGGACCAGTCTTTATGATATTCCTTACAAGGTTCGAATACCAGTACCGCCATTCGAAATAGGGGTTACAAAAAACGAATTCGACGAGTATGATTTCCAGAGGCTGCTCGGGAATGGGGGCGCCATCCTCGTTGTAGTTGACCAGGTCAGCGGGTCCCTAACCGCCGAAGACACGCAGAGGATACTCGAAAGGAGCACTCTCATAAGGAACCAGTGCTGGCGCTGCCTGACCTCCGTATTCCTAAATTCCTCTTCTGCTGAATCCTTTGAAAGTGATATCGGAAGTCTTTTTGGCGACCTTAGGGTTCTGCGCAACATCGATGTTATAACCTTTGGTTACACTACGAAGGGAAAATCCTACAACGGAACCACGGATGAAGAAAAGGCAGAATCCGTGGTCAACGAAACAGCTGCCATGGGAAGGCTGGCACTGCAGAAATACGAGAAGCCGACCCTTATCCTGGGATTCAATGTGGGTGAGGACTCGAACTGGAACAGCGGAAATTATGAAACCCTTTTCACAAAAATCATCCAGAAACAGGACGAGCTCGTCAAGGCGGGAGTAATGGGAATGTTGTATTCTCCGATAAGGACGAATTACGCTACTGAGTCAGATGCCGGAATTGTCAATACCCAGACCGGAACCGGAGTGAAAACCCCTAAGTTCTGCAGCCTTGAGCAATCCATTGATTTTATGGGCGCTTCACGAAGTTACGCGCAATTTATAAGAGCGCCAGTGCTCACGACTGCCAACTGCACCACATGCACCTCCCTGGAAAAGACAACTGGCCAGTGCGACAGGACCTGCGAAAACGGGGTGGAGTGTACACTCTCTACAGAGACATTGGATCCGAGCGTATTCAAGTGCCCTGACAACGCGGCCGCAGCTCCATGCAAGCTCTGTAACGAGACCAATGGCTTTTTCTTTTGCAACCAGACTTACGTGAATGGGACAACAGTGCCTTTTAGCGTCCAATCAGAATACGTCAACTCCGATATGTATGGGGGCGTTATCGGCGGGCTGAAGAAACCGAATAAATGCTGCCTGCAGGGTTATTTGGGCAATGATTACACATTCACCAAACACCTGGTGGCAAACACTGTGCAAACTCCCATAGTATACCCGGCAGACGGCAATGAAAATACAGATTGTGGCATGAGTGGCTCTCTTGCCTTGGCTACATCCAGAAGCTTTTGCGGGGCGCAAGTTCCTATTCAGGATTACGATATCGAGTGCGAATTCGTCGAATCCCCTTCCATGATACCAGCCCGTTATACCCGTATTACACCTGAAGATCTTGTCAAGTTCCGTTTTCCGTGATACTTATGGGTCTTCTCGATGTTCTGAAAACCGCCCTAAGGGGTATCGGCTCTGCTGCAAAAAAAGGGCCAAGGCAGGACTGCCCAAACTGCAAAGAGCCCGTAACACTGGACATGGAGCGCTGCCCGAACTGCGGGGTTCGGATAAAAAGCATGTTCAGGCGCAAATGCCCGAACTGCGGGACGCTGAATGAGCTGGACACGAAGAAGTGCGTGCAGTGCAACTACAGCTTTGAGGCAGAACTAGAAAGGGCTAAAAGGACTTACTACATATGTCCTATCTGCGGGTTCAAGAGTGAGGCCCTTCTTACACAGTGCCCGGCCTGCGGGACAAGGTTCATGTAGGAGAAAACACCTGATGGCTGGCGTGGCGCAAGAAGGAACGGATACCACGCCTCTGTTGTTTGCCGTAGAGAAGCAACGAATAACCTGATAATGGGAAAATAGGGGGAGTATCAAGATGAACGAGAAGTTCGCTTTAAAAGAAGAGGAGAAAAAGAAAGAGGAGAAGAAAAAAACCTTCCTCTACCTTCTTGACGAGGACCAGTTAGAAGTAAAAAGGCTTGGCAGTGAAGATGTTGAGGAAGCAGTCAAAGTGATGAGGAAGTGCGCCTTTGATGTAACTGAGTCAGAAGTCAACACAATCGTCGCTTATAAAATGTCTTTTGGATGCTACGTAAACCGCATGCTAATCGGCGTGGGCCTTTCCTGGCCTGCGGTATTCGATTCAGAAAAGAGGACGATCCGGGGCGGTGAGAAAACAAACGCAATTTACCTTGAGGACCCGGCAATCCTCCTGGCTTACGAGGGCAGGGGTGTGAGGCGCATACTCCTAAAGCAGAGGGAAAGCGATGCGAAATCCGCGGGCATGAACTATTCTGTTGCTTATCTATACGAGGATCTTGCAAGCGGCAGCATTGTTGATTCCATAAAGGAAGTCGGTTCCCAGCTTGGAAAGCTCTATCTATCAGAAGAGTACGAATTCTTCAGGACAGAAAAAGGCATAATGGCAGTAAAAAAGCTTTAATCCTGCAGCATTGGAGCAGGATTTTTAATCCCACTCTTCGAAATTGGCATCATGGAAAAAAAGTATTTTATCCTTTCTATTTTGGTTATCTCAATTCTCATTCTTTCAGGTTGCCTGCTGCCAACCACTCCAACAAACCAGACTCCGGCCGCCTGCGCAACGGTCTACGATCCAGTTTGCGGGGATGACGGCAGGACATATTCCAACAGCTGCTTTGCGCATCTTGCTGGCGCGAATGTCGCCAGCCTCGGTGAATGCGGCGCTTCACAAAAATGCGTTGACAGCGATGGTGGAAGGAACTACACAAAGACAGGAATTATTGAAAAAGGGGGAAAGACGTATTCCGATACATGCATTGATACTGCTAAGCTTTTGGAATATTATTGTTCTACAGATTCTATTGCCAATGAGACGCTAACCTGCCAATCTGGGAAGTGTGAAGGGGGGAGATGCGTTCCAAAGCTGCCATGCTCGGATTCTGATAATGGAACGGACAGCACAACCTTTGGTTTTGTCGATGCCAAAGGCATAATATATAACGACAGTTGCATCAATCCAAACCAGGTTAAGGAGTACTTTTGCCAGAATAATTCTGTTTCAAGCAAGAACATTGACTGCCAGGCAAACGCCCAATGCACCGGGGGAAGATGCGCAACAACGCAGCAAGTCTGTTCAGACACTGATTCAGGCAGGGACGGGTCCACAAAAGGCACTGTAAGAGTCGAGAAAGGAGGCTCCCTGATCGGTGAATATAACGATACTTGCGTAAACAGCGCATCTGTTACAGAGTATTCCTGTTCTGGGGCTAACATGACGAGCGAGGTAATCAACTGCGTGGGAGACTCGCAATGCACCAATGGAGCATGCACTTCCAGGGAGTGCTCAGACAGTGACGGCGGCAAAATGCCCTCGGTTTTCGGAACAACAACAAAGGCACCAGAATCCAAGAGCGATACGTGCGAGGATTTCGATACTGTCAGGGAGTATTACTGCCTTAACAACAGCATTGCATATTCTCTTGAGCCCTGCCCGTCGGGATATTCATGCTCTGCTGGCAACTGCGCTTCAGCGGGATGCACAGACAGTGATAATGGTAATGATGTTTTGGTACTTGGGGTCACGCGTAAAGGCGATGTTTTCCAGTCTGATACTTGTATAGACCAGTACAACATTCTCGAGTATTTCTGCTCAGGTGATGGGGTAACGTCCATTGAGCAGGTGTGCCCTGTTGGCACGGTCTGCAGCGAAGGCAAATGCGGTGAAGCCGGGGAAACCTGCACTGACAGTGATGGGGGGCTGAATTTTGTCAAGGGTACTGTGACCCAAGGGGGTGCAACATACACTGATTACTGCGATGCAAATGGAAACCTGGTCGAATACTTCTGCCAGGGCACCCGTCTACAATCCGGGGATTTCGAATGCCCGCCAGGCGCTGTCTGCAGGGATGGTTCGTGCGTGCCGGGCTAGCAAGCATTTTAAATAGTTTATAGTTGATTTATGTCAAATTCAAATCAGGGTGCGTCCATGGCAAAAGAAACAAAGGGAAAAAAACAGGAACATTCGGATATATGGAAATATGTTTTGATAGCAATCGTCGGAATAGCGCTCGTTTACGGAGTCGCTGTGTTGAGCAGCAGTTCAACCACGAGTCCTCTGAGCTTTTCTGCCTCGACAGTTCCTCTGTCAGGAGCTATCTTTACTACAACTCCTAACGGAAGCATTGTTAACGAGAACGTCCGCTATGGCGATAAACGAGAGGTTTACCTTGATGGAGGTCCTCCGGCTAACGCGCCAGCGAGGTCAGCTGGGCTTCCTGCCGGGCTTTACGTATTCCAGATAACAGACCCGAGCGGCGCTGTGCTGCTTTCCCAGGATCCAGCCAAGTGCAGAATAGTCAATGTAAGCAGTGATGGCGTTATCGTAAATTATGTCCTTCCGAGCACACTAGGGCTTGGGCTCACGGACTCTTACCCCACTCCTATTTATCCTAAACCAAAACCTGGGTCTACACCTAGTTTGCAATGCCAGAACCAGGACGGGCCTGAAGGGGCCATGGGTGTAAACGGGACTCACGACACAAATCACGATGTTGATCACTTTTCTGATAAAGGTGCGATTGTTGTTCAGATGATGCCTTTCCTTGACACCCCTAATCCAGGGGGCGTATATAAGGCATGGATAACCCCGATAGGAGACTACGTCATTAAAGGCGGAAACCTGACTGTTGTGCCAAATGACCGCGGCCAGGCAAAGAAAGGAGGGAAAGTGCTTGGTTATAACCCTGATCCAGGTTTCGGTCCTTCCAGAAATGCAGTGAAGACCGATAACTTCAAGGTAAAGGGACCTGCTTTTGTACCTCCAATGCTGAACGTGTTCAAATTCCTTGATACGAACGCGAACGGAGTCAGGGATTCTGGCGAGCCTCTTATACCATGGAATGTTTCGATTACAGATCCCCTAAGTGTCACGAATAATTACATCACGCCTGTTTCCATCGTAGCGGATCCGGCTGGCAATTATACGATATTGGAAGAATTGCCATCTGGTTGGCTGGAGAGCGTCGTGTATGTGGATGGCGTGTCAAAAGGAGCAGTTAACCCTATCATTGTCACAGTCGTAGGGACAAGCAAAGAAAACCATACGGTCTTGTTCGGGGACTTCATGACTGCGAATGTTAGCGGCACGAAGTTCATTGACCTGAATGGCAATGGCCTTGCGGATGATGGATTCGTATGCCCTGCAGCACCGGACGTGAATAATCCTGGCTGCGAAGGAGTTACTGTAAAACTGGACGGGGTAATGGGAAATGGTAGTATACTAAATCTGACAACAACCACAGACGCGAACGGTGACTATCAGTTCACTGGAGTTGTTCCAGGAACCTACACAATTACTGTGGTGGAGCCGAATGGAAATGATTTCGTATGCTCCTATCCTTCGACCTGCAGCTACAGCCTGAATCTCGTTTCAGGCCAGGTCTCCACTGGAAATAATTTCGGAGACTTCTCTCTTGCAGAAATATCTGGCTATAAGTTCGATGACTTGAATGCAAATAAACAGTGGGATCCGCTTGAGCCCGGTCTTGAGGGCGTTACCATCACCCTTAATGGCACTAATGGTACTGGCGGCGCAGTAGACATGTCTACTGTGTCAGATGCATTCGGTAAATTCTCTTTTGAGAATCTTGCCCCGGGCACCTACACAGTGCACGAAATACTGCCTGAAGGAAGGAATGCGTCCACGCCGATATCGAGCGGGCCGCACACACTCGTAAGCGACAATGTTACGGATCTTGGCAAAGTTTTCGGAAACTTCCTGCCAGCAGAGGTTCACGGTGACAAATATATTGATATGGATGGCGACGGCGTTCGCGATGAAGGGGAAGGCTGTCCGCCTGATCCGCCAAACAACGCAGGATGCGCTGGAGTAACTGTGAAACTCGATGGTGTTAGTGGTTTGGGCAGTATTGTGAACCTTACCGCAACAACAGATTCAAGCGGAAGCTTCAGTTTCACGAACATTGTTCCTGGTGTCTACACTTTGACAGTGATTGACCCAGCAGGCTTCACATGCTCTGCTCCTGAAGGATGCAGCTACAACCTGGAGCTGACTTCCGGCGAAATAGCTGTTGGAAAAGATTTCGCAGACTTCCTGCCAGTGAGCGTTATCGCGCATAAGTTCTTTGACTTCGACAGGGACGGAAGCAAGGACACATTTGAGGTTGACCTTAGTGGAGTGGAGTTCTGCCTCTACAGGGATGTTTCAGGAAACTGGGTGCTTGTTGAGGAGAATGCGACTGGCGGTACACTCGATGGTTGCCAGGATACAAACAGCGAGGGACTGGCCCAATGGATGTACATCGCACCAGGGTCCTTCAACCTCACCGAAGCCCTAGTCAGCGGCTTGTTCAACACGACAGCAAGAGAGAAGATCTTCACACTGGTCTCTGGAAACGGGACTGTGACATTCGATTTCGGTAACACAGCTGAATGCAATGGGCTCACGCCAGGATTCTGGAAAAACTGGCGCAACCACTACAACGAATCTGTGATGAATGAATTGTTGCAGGGGACTATAGCATCAAACATTGCTGATGTCGACGCGATTTTCACCAATTTCGACAATAGTCTATGTAACGAGCTTCATCACTTGAAAGCTATGATACTGGCAAACCAATTGACGCTAAGTCTTAGCCAGACTGACTATTTCAACAGCAACAAGAATCTGGTAGGCGCATGCCTGATCACTGGCAATGAGCAAACTGGAACTCTCGACAATGCACTTAGCAAAGCGCTCGCATTGTTGAATGATCCCAGCTGCGATGATGGAGACTGCAGCACGCAACCAGCAACTCCAAGCTCATGCAAGGACACCTACAATGGCGATGGTGGTTCTACCTATTGGGCAGGAATTCTTGACCAGTTCGCCAACCAGGGCGGAGGCTAGTCTCTTTTTTTATTTTTATTCTTAATTTTTTATCCTTTATTTTTCGTTTCATCCCTAAAAGCAACCATTTTTAATATTCGCTTCGAATCCGCTTCATGAAACTCCTTTCCATCGCGCTATTCGGTGTGGGATTTTTTGCCATTCTTCTTTTGTTCGGCTGCCTGACTCCGTTTCAGCCTCCGGTAAATGAGACGTCGAATCAGACCGGAAACGTCACTGAAATAGTCTGTCCAAGCCTATACGATCCTGTCTGCGGCTCGGATAACCTGACGTACTCCAACAGCTGCATTGCAGGTGCAATGAACGTCACCGTAGCTTACAAAGGCAGATGCATTCCAGTTGAGGTGAAATGCACGGACAGCGATTTCGGCAAGAACATCCTCGAACAGGGGACAACCGAGAAAGGAGATGTGAAAAAAACAGATGCCTGCACAGATTCTTCAAAAGTCGAGGAGTTCTATTGCAGCAACGAGCAGATCACAAGCGAGATCACATCCTGCCCATCAGAATACAAATGCGAAGCGGGTAAATGCGTTAAGATCCCGCCTCCGCCTGGACCGGCATGCGTTGATTCTGACAGCGGAACTGACAAATTTGTCGCTGGTTCGGTGAAATTCAACAACAAATCATACATGGATGAGTGCACCACAGTGCACCAGGTAAAGGAATACTACTGCCAGAACGATATCCTTGCGAGCACCTCTTTCGTTTGTCCGACCGGCTTCCAGTGCATGAGCGGAAAATGCGCTGAATCGCCCCAGGAATGCAAAGACACTGATTCAGGCAAGGATAAGTCCGTGAAAGGCACTGTAACTATATACAAGGGCTTTGACACCGTGAGCACAAATACGGATTATTGCAACGACAACACCAGTGTTTTCGAGTATTCGTGCAGCGGGACCAATCTAAGCAGCTCGACAATTGACTGCGGATTGAATTACGTTTGCGAAGAAGGGAAATGCATATACAGGCCGTGTACAGACAGCGATGGCGGCCAGAACCTGATGCAGTACGGGATCACGGAAAGCGGCACTGACACAAAGAGGGATTCCTGCGAGGACAACCGTACTGTTAGGGAGTACTACTGCTCAAACAACCAAATCCGCTATGCCATAACAACATGTGCGTCCGGATTCCAGTGCACTGACGGCGCGTGTGTAGCTGAGCCGCAGTGCAGCGACAGCGACTTCGGCCAGAACCTTATGCTTAAAGGGACGACTGTCAAGGGAGTATCATCCAGCACGGACTTCTGTACGAACGGA
>Ga0315275_10001291_pt1 | contig 21941 bp, 27 predicted proteins | sample YL17G03_0_MG_FD_205557 | JGI IMG/M metagenome (GOLD analysis project Ga0315275, IMG submission 205557) | Sediment microbial communities from Yellowstone Lake, YNP, Wyoming, USA - YL17G03_0 | ecosystem: Environmental > Aquatic > Freshwater > Lake > Sediment | place: USA: Wyoming | collected...
CCATTTCCTCATGGGTCAGCAGATCCTCGCGCGGCAGCCAGACATAGTCCTCCTCCGGCATGCAGTACTTGCAACGGAGATTGCATCGATCCGTCACGGACAGACGCAAGCTCCGCAACGGCCGACCGTACGTATCGGCTACTCCTACCATATGTTCCAGTGATTGACTCATTCCGCGTGACTTGCCTTTTACCTCAATGTTGAATGATCAATTTTCAACGTTCAATTTGCTACCGACTCAAAACCCTCACCCATTGAGCATTCATCATTGAACATTGAACATTCGAGACTGTCGTTTCACGTGGGTTACGGGTGTTCCTCCACCCAAACTTCACCTTGCGGCGTGTGTTCGAGCTTCCAGATCGGTGTGATCCGTTTCAATTCATCGATCGCCCACTGGCAGGCACTGAACGCCTCGGCCCGATGCTCAGCCCCCACGACAATCAGCACGATGTTTTCGCCGATGCCGATTTCGCCATAACGGTGGAGGATCGCCACCTCGATAATGTCAAAATCCTTCAACGTCCGCTCGCGGATCTCGCGGAGCGTCTTTTGCGCCATGCCCTCGTAATGCTCGAACGTAATGCTGTCCACATCCCGGCCCTTGGACCGGTCGCGCGCCGTCCCGAGAAAAATCGAAATACCGCCGATACGTTTCGACCGGCCTCGCACCCGATTGATCTCCGCATCCACGGAGAAATCCTCCCGTTGCACGCGGACAAACTGGGCATCGTCAATGACCTGGTCCATTGGTGCTCCGCCAGCGAAGGGAGGTAGGAGAGCTACCTCGTCGCCATCCTGAATCGTCGTATCTTCGTGCGCGATTTCTTGATTAACCGACACCAGGACTTTCTTCTTATGGATCAACTCCCCGATCATCGGATATCCGGCCTCGAGAAGCTCAACCAAATCTTTCACTTGTCGTCCATTCACCAATGCTAGAGCGATAGAACTTTGATTCCCTGCCAATGACTTTGTAATGCCGAATAGCTTGATCGTGACCATCGTTCCTCTAACCTTGACCTTAACCTCAGCCTCAACCTTCCCTCGTATAGGTACCTGATTTTCCGCCTGACTTTGAGAGTAAACAAATATCACTGAAGCTCATCCCGCGATCAATGGCCTTACACATATCGTAAATGGTCAAGGCTGCCACCGAGGCCGCCGTCATCGCTTCCATCTCCACCCCGGTCGGCCCGGTTGTCTTGGCCGTCGCCAAAATGGTGATCGAACAGCGGCCGTCGCGATCCGGCTGAGATTCTTCTTTGAATGAGATGTCGACGCTGGTGAGGAGAATCGGATGGCACATGGGAATGAGGTCCGGAGTCTTCTTGGCTCCCATCACGCCGGCGACCTGTGCGACGGACAAGACATCGCCCTTCGCAATCTTACCCCGTTGAATCTTTTCAAGGGTTTCTGGCTGGAGAAAGACTGTGGCCTGAGCCGTCGCGGCCCGGATGGTCGAGTCCTTGGCGCTGACATCGACCATCCGCGCCCGCCCCGACTCGTTGAAGTGCGTAAATTCTGCCATCTTCTTTGTTGAATCAGCCGGTTGCAGGAAGAATTGTGAGGGGATTATAGGAGCCGGTGGAAAGGGCAGTCAAGGGAGGGGAAGGGAGCGGCCAGGTGCCCTTCTTGCTCGCAGAGCCCCCACGATGAAACGGTGGTCGCTCGATGCGCGCAGTAAAGGGCAGCCTTGGCCACTCCCTTACTTAGAGGTATAGAGAATCGGAAAATCCTCGTTCGACGCGCGCAGCGGAGGACCACTGGAAACCGCCCTTCTGATGGTGGAGTAGCGAGCGAGCTTGGAAGGAATATTATGCTGGTGCGCTGTAGATAAGCATTGGACTTTGCAGTAAACTTGCCTACACCAGATTGCTGAGTCTGCCTTGCTATGCTGCACGGCAGCTCGCAGCTGACTGACTAGTTAGGTGACGAATGAGCACAGAACCATTCCGCTATACGATTGACCGCGTCCGATCGCGGTTCTCGAAGGCCGAGATCATTGCCTCACTGAAGGATTATGGACGATTGCACAGGAAATCCTCCTTCGGGAGGCAGGAGTACGACAATTGGAGTGGCAAGATCCTGTACTCTAGCGGGATTCAAAGACACTTTGGTAGTTGGGGTAAGGCGCTTCAGGCAGCCGGTTTTCGGGCACAATTCGCTGCGAAGCTGAATCCTCGGGATATGGTCACCGCGTTTCGTGACTGCTGGCGCGAACATCAGTCTATGCCCAATCCACGCCGATTGGGCGAGCACTTGGAAAAGCATAACTATCCTTTTCGGACTAAAGCCTATCAAAGCTTTTTCGGAGGGTTGGGTAGGCTCGCCAAATTGATTGCTCAAGTTGACTCCGGACAGCTTCTTGAATCGAAGCTCTACGAGCGCCACAAACCCGTAAGTCGTCTTTACCAGGCGGTTCGTCCCAAGCTCCGCCGGGCCGTCTTGATCCGAGATGGCTATCGTTGTGTAAAATGCGGAGCCGACCCAAAAATTGACAAGTCCGTAAGGCTCGAGGTCGATCACGTCATACCGGGTAGCCGGCGCGGAGCAGCGACGATGGAGAATCTCCAAACGCTTTGCTTCTCCTGCAATCAGGGAAAGAGCGACGACAATGACTGAGGTGAAACAAAAGAGTCGTCCATCTCGAAGGCTCCGAATGAACAGAAAATGGTTCTCGCGCTAAGAAACAGGGGCAGGTCTTGCAATCCAACACCTCTCGGCGAGAAGCTGGCCTGTCTGCCGATTCACCGTTCGGCTCTCCTCTCTCGTCGTTCGTCCCTTCGGTGAGTCTGATCTGAAACGAGATCCGCTTCACGAACGACGGTCTTTTAGGGAGCGGAAAATGGCACCAAGTACTTTCCATTGGCAAGTGACAGGAGTGCCGGTATAATGGCGCCTATGGATTCGACAAAATACATCTACTGGCAGGACCAAGGTCTCTGGCTCGGATATCTGCAGGACTATCCAGATTATTGGACTCAGGGGCAGTCGCTCGAAGACTTGGAATCCCATCTGCGAGACCTGTACCAAGACCTGACCAGCGGGGAGATTCCAGGGGTCCGCAAGCTCGCTGAGCTGTCGCTTCGGTGAAGCGGAAAGACCTCATCCGGCAACTCGAAGCGAGTGGCTGTGTGCTTGTTCGCCACGGCGGGAAGCATGACTGGTATCACAACCCCACCACGAAGATATCCCAACCCATTCCCCGACACACCGATATCAACGAGCATCTCGCCCAGCGCATCCTGAAAATGTTACGCAACCTTTAACAAGACGAACAAAGGGGCGGGAATTGTTTCTCGTCGCAAACGGGGGGGCATTGCCGGGATATACGGCGGATTGAACAAGTATTGGAAGTTCAAGTAGACTTGCCTTGCACCAGCCTATCCAGGCGATCGTGCTATGATACACGGCAGCTCGCAGCCGACTGACTAGCAGGCTGCGGAAAAACCATTTTGGTACAGCAGAACTTCGATGGTCCGCACTTGTGGCACAAGCCCGGTCTGTCTGGTTATCTGGTTTATCTGGTTTATCTGGTTGGTCTGGTTGGTCTGGTTTGTTTTGTTTATCTGGATCATCTGGTTTATCCGGTTAGTCTGGTTCAACCAAATAAACAAGACAAACCACTTAAACGAGACAGACCAGACAGACCGAACAGACCAAATGAACAAGATAGGCTGGCGGACTTTTTCAGTATCCTGCTAGTTAGGTAGACGATATGGGGGCAACCAGCATGCACGACGGTGACCAGATTTTGAGAGCATATGCCACCATCACCTCGATTCGGGATAACGTTCCGGAGCGCCACGAGGTTGAAGAGAGGTGGGTCATCGAGTTCAACGCAGCGATCGAGAGACTTGAGAAGTCACTGGGCATTGATCTGCAGGAATTCAAGGTTCCACAAGACGCGCTCAAACGATATGTCGCTTCGTGCAACAACCTGACGAGTGTCGTTACGTATCTCGAAGGTCTGTGGTGCGAGCGGGCCATTCTGATGCAGAAGCTTGACTCGGTACTTGTGTACTTCACGGGATTGCAAGAACGACAAGACAAGAAGATTGGTTTTCAGCCATCTAACCCGGACCATTCATGAATACCTGCTACGCCGTCCGACCCGCTGCGCTTGCGCGTGAAACGTCGTTCGTCCTTCGTATCTCGTCGTTCGCAAGCATTGATTTTCCTGCTTGCGAGATACGCTTCACGTTTCACGAAGAACGCTCTTTGGGGCGGCTCGCGAGAGCCTTCATGAATAATCCAGGGTAAATAAGCGTAGCAACGCTGCCTAGTCGAGGTAGAGGTAATGGCGTTTCCTGGTCTGTTGATGGAGTTTTTGCAGCAGCAGAATGACAGAGTGATCTTGCGCGGATTACGCGCAGTTTCAGATTTTGAATACGAATTTCAGATGGCGGGGATGAACCGCAGCATGTATCCCGATGCCGAAAGCATGTTCATCACCCCATCGGAACAGTACATGTTTATTTCCGCCACTATCGTGTGGGAAATCGCCATGCTGGTCGGCGTTGCCGGCTAGTTTGTTCACCCCCTGATTGCCGCACAGCTACGCATCAAAGCTGGGGAATAATTTCTAGAGAGATGGATTCGGCTCTGATAATTACGACGAATACATCAACTGCGGCATGTGCGAGCAGGAATGTCCCGACTGTGCGATTTTGCAAAGTGCAGGAATCGACGTCATCAACTCCGCTCTATGCACCGAGTGCGTGGGGCATTACGAGACGCACCAATCTGTCGAAGTGTGTCCGGTAGTCTGTATCATCATCAACCCGGACATCGTCGAGACTACAGAACAGTCGCAAGACAAATATCTTGCACTCATCGGGCAGCGCGGGCAGCAATCTCCTCAGGTATAAGGTAGCGCCTTGGCCCGAGAATCGCCGTACCCACGCGCACCATGGTCGCGCCTTCGGCAATGGCGATATCCATATCTTCTGACATCCCCATGGAGAGAGTGTCGAGTTCATATCCATCCCGCTTGAGCCCATCAAACAGCTCTCGCAGCATGTGGAACTGGCTGCGCTGCAAAGCCGTGGCAGTCGTGAGCTCAGGGACGGCCATCAGTCCGCGTAATTTCAGGCGGGGCAGGCGCACGACATGAGCTGCCAGATTAGCCACCTCTTCAGGCGCCACACCGCTTTTACTCGCTTCCCCGCTCACATTCACTTGCAAGCAGATTTGCAACGGCGGCAGTGATTCGGGCCGGTCTTTCGCCAAGCGGTCGGCAATTTTCACTCTGTCCACACTGTGCACCCAGGAAAAATTCTCTGCGATGCGTTTCGTCTTATTGCTTTGTATGGGACCGATGAAATGCCATTCAATCGGCAGATCGGCAAGGGCCGGCATTTTTGCCAGCGCTTCCTGCAGATAATTCTCGCCAAAAATAGTTTGTCCGGCGAGCCAGGCTTCCCGCACTCGCTCGGCAGGGTGAGTTTTACTCGCAACCAGCAGTGTGATCTCGTCCGGTTGTCGGTCGACGGATTGCGCAACTCTGGCAATGCGGGCTTTGATGGCTTGCAAGCTTGAGGCGATTATTATCATAATTTTCGCGGCTGTCCCACGTTCCTGAATTGGCTCAATAGTATCGCAAACCGAGGGCCATCGCAAACCGAGCACAAACCGAGAGTCATTGCTTGACTTCGCACATGGTCTGCCCGGCTGAGACCTTCTCGCAGTGGTGACAGTCCAGTTCAGTGCGTCGCTTCGCCGATGATCGGTCCCTCTGTAAGGGTGTGCCCAGGTTGGCTTTCACTGCGCGCATCGAGCGACCGTCATCCATCTACTTGATCCTTCCAAGCTCGCTTGCTTTCTCTCTTTTGGAGGGGCACCCATGTTGGTCTACGTGCGGCCGTCGAACGAGGCCCTTCTCAGGGCGCGCGTTCCGGGAGCACAGGACCAACATGGGTGTCCTTCCAATCATTTTTATCGTAGGGGCTCTGTGAGCAAAAAAGCCACCTGGGCGTACCCACCCCCCTCCGATGGTAGGTTGACAGCCTGAAATCCAATCCGTGAGAATACTCCCATGGCTGGGAAGATCATCATCGAACGGCTGGAGTTTCAGGGGCGTTGCGGCGTAACTCCGGAGGAGCGCCGGCGGCCTCAGCCGTTGGCGGTGGACCTGGAACTGGATTGCCAGACTGAACCGGCGGCGACTTCGGATGACATCCACCACGCGGTCGACTATGCGCAGGTGGCCGAGCGGGTTGTCGAGATCGCAGCGACGCAGGACTGCGCGCTGCTGGAGACCTTCGCGGAACGGCTCCTCACCATGCTCTTTGCGGAATTTCCCATCGATCGTGCCAAAATCTGGTTGCGGAAACTTGCGCCTCCGCTGGAGCAGGTGACCGGCTCGGTGGGCGTGCAACTCGAACGATCGCGCCTGGCTCACCAGATTCAGGATGCAGGACCAACCCCGGCCCGGTTTCTAACCCAGCAACTTCACCGGTTGCCGAAAGGTAAGGCGCTCGACGTCGCGGCCGGGTCCGGACGCAATGCGCTTTATCTCGCCTCGCATGGTTTTCAGGTCGATGCGATGGACCGCGATGAACAGGCCATGGCCCAGCTCGCTGCCACGGCGAAACAACGGAACCTCCCAAATCTCACGGTCCGTGCGGTGGACCTCGAACGAACGACGGATGAACGGCCGGAATTTCCGAAGCGAGAGTATGACGTGATCGTCGTGTTCTTCTATCTCCATCGCGCACTGTTCCCCGCGCTCATCGAATCGCTGAAGCCGAACGGGGTCTTGATCTACGAAACCTTCACCATCGACAACTACTTGCGCCATCGCCATCCGCGCCGATGGGAGTTTTGCCTCGCACACAACGAATTGCTCCGGCTCACATCCACTCTCCGCGTGCTTTCCTACGACGAGGGCGAACACGATGGCAGCCATGGACCCGGATCTGTCTTTACCGCACAACTCGTCGCCCAACAAGCGGGCCCAAGCAGCCGGCCGCACGAGTCGACATGAGTCGCATCGATCTCCATCTCCATACGACCCACTCCGATGGAAGCCTCTCGCCGACTGAGGTGCTACGGCTCGCCCACAAGACAAGTGTCACCGCGCTGGCCATCACGGACCACGACATTGTGTCCGGCATTCCCGAGGCCATAGCAGCCGGGGCTGAGCTGGGAATTGAAATCATTCCCGGCGTGGAAATCAGCTCCCGCCTTGGCAACAGTGAACTCCATATCCTTGGCTATTGCTTACACTGGCAAGACCCGGAGCTGAATCAACGATTGGCCACCTTGCGCGAGAGTCGGCATAGCCGCAACCCGCAGATCGTCGAACGGCTGCGCGCATTGGGGCTAGACGTAACCTATGAAGAAGTGCGGGCTCTGGCCGGCACGGATTCGGTCGGCCGACCGCACATTGCGCGGCTCTTGATGGACAAAAAGTATGTCACGTCTGCTAAAGACGCCTTTGACCGGTATCTGGCGGACGGGCGCCCGGCCTATGTGGCGCGTGAACTGCCCTCGCCGGCGGATGCCATCGCCTGGATCAGAGCCGCCGGCGGCGTGGCCGTGCTGGCCCATCCAACCTGGGCCAAGGTGTCTGGAGAAGGGCTGAATACGCTCTTGGCGACATTGAAAGCCGAGGGCCTCGGCGGCATCGAAGTCCACTACAGTACCCACACGAAGCGACAGACGACGGAGTACCTCGACCTGGCCAAGAGGCTGAACTTGCTGGTGACCGGTGGAAGCGATTTCCACGGCATCACCAAACCGGACATCGAAGTGGGCACCGGCCGGGGTGATTTGAAAGTTCCCGAGAAGTTGCTCGAGCCGCTCAAGAAAGCCGCCCTCTTCGTTGGTCATTCGTGAAGCAATTCCGGAATCTGTTGACCTGTTGATCTGATGATCTGACGAATTCAGAACATTCAACAGATCGTCAGATCGACAGATCGTCAGATACCTTTCATGTCACGCTTCAAGGTTGTCGAGAGCACCCCTGCTCATTTCTCCCAATTCGTTGACTCTCCCATCCCATCCGCTACACTTTGAGACGTTCACGGACATCCTCAAAGATTCCTATGTCGAAATCCTGGGCTTGGATCGCTCCCTATACCTTTGCCATCTTGGCTGTGCTCCTGGCCGGCCCCTTGCTGAGCAGCCTGGCATTGGTCCAATCTGTCTCGGTCCCGTATCTACAGCTCAGCGGGCCTCACGCCATTCGATTGGTTGCAGACCTCCTCGCGCTCGCCATCCTCTGGATCCTCGCCTTTGCTGCCTTTCTGAAAATCCCAGCCAATGGCCGAGGATCGAGCTTTCTCCGCAACCTCGTCCTTCCGCTCACGACCCTCGCCGTCATCCTCTTCGCCAACAAAGCGTTCAGAACCGTGGGCCTGCCACTGATCGAACAGATGGGCCCTTCTCGATTCGCTTCGGGCTACGCAATCGGTCTCGTCGGTTCCGGTCTCTGGCTCACGGCAGCCTGGGTCCTTAACCAACGTGCGCTGCGTGAAGCCTTCGCTCCCCCCAGCCAGACACGACGCCAAGGGGCGCAGGCGCTCTCCGAGGATGAGGACGCAGGACAAGAAGAAGAGGCAGAGGCTCCGTCAGAACCAAAGAGTACAGCCGCCACGTCAACGATCACTAGCTACACACCAGGCATGCTCGGGCGCTACAAGGTGTTCAAAGAACTCGGACGCGGCGCAATGGGACTTGTCTACCTGGGAAAAGATCCAACGATCCAGCGTTTTGTGGCCATCAAGACCATGCGACTCGACCAAATCGATAGCGACGACAAGCTGCAAGACGTCAAGGCACGGTTTTTCCGCGAAGCAGAATCCACCGGGCGTCTCTCCCACCCCAACATCGTGACCATCTATGATGCAGGAGAAGAAGACGGTTTAGGGTATATCGCGATGGAACTCATCGAGGGAACCCCCCTGAAACAGTGGGCACGGAAACCCAACTTGATGCCGGTCAACGAGGTCCTCCTGACTGTGGCCACCGTCGCGGACGCCCTGGACTACGCCCATCAACAAGGCGTCGTCCATCGCGACATCAAGCCGGCTAACATCATGCTCACGAAGGAACGCGTCGTGAAAGTCATGGATTTCGGTATCGCGAAGATGGCCTCGAGCAGCAAGACACAAACGAATATTGTGTTGGGCACGCCGACGTACATGTCGCCGGAACAAATCGCAGGCAAAAAAGTGGACGGCCGGTCGGACATCTTTTCACTCGGCGTCGTGCTGTTCGAGCTCCTCACGGGGCAGCTGCCGTTCACGGCCGACAACCTGTCGGCCGTGCTGTTCAGCATCGCCCATCATCCGCATCCCGCCATTCAGACCTTGCGGCCGGATCTTCCCCTGATGGTGCAGGAGATCATGGATCGCGCGTTACAGAAAGAGTTGCCTCACCGCTATCGGCGCGCGGAAGAATTTGCACGCGAGCTTCGTGCCTGTCTGCAAAGTCTCGCGGCCTGAGGGAGGTGTCGTCTGGCCCTCGAAAGAATGCATAGTGCCAAATCCGATACCGGCCTCAAACGACCGCACAACGAGGATCGCTTTGTGGCCGACCCTCCGCTCGGACTCTACGTCGTCTGTGACGGTATGGGCGGCGGCAACGCCGGCGAGATTGCCAGCGCCCTCGCAGTCGAGGCGATTCACGCGCATCTGGCCGAGGCAGTCCGCCACCCAGACCTGCCGCTGATCGGCCCCTGCGATGCCACGGTGTCTGCACCGGCCAATCGTCTCGCCAGCGCGATTCGTGCAGCAAACGATGTCATTCATCGCGAGTCATGGAGCAGGCCTGACTATGCCGGGATGGGTACCACCGTGGTCGCCGCACTGCTCCGTGAGGAGGTTCTCGCCATTGCCCATGTCGGCGACAGCCGGCTCTACCTCGTTCGAAACGGGACAATCCAAGCCCTCACCACAGACCATTCCTGGGTCGCCGAACAGATCCTCAAGGGGTTCATGACGGAAGATGAGGCCGAGCGCTCCCCCCGCAGGAACATCGTGACCAGAGCCCTCGGCGGCGAGAGCAGCGTCGATGTGGAACTGACGGAGGTTCCGGTCACGAGCGGAGACATGTTGTTGTTATGCTCAGACGGACTCACCCGTGGTGTCCGTCCGAACGACATTCTTCACATCCTCAATGGATCGGAAGACCTCCCCACCATGTCCGATCGCCTCGTCGCCATGGCGAATGAAGCCGGCGGCGACGACAACACGACCGTGATCGTCGTGGCCTTGCGGGATGAACTCCAAGCCGGACTGTGGGAGCGTCTAAAAAAACGATTCGTCGCATAACCAATCACAGGGACCCTGCACAGGAGGGAGCATCATGCCGGTGACTCTTCCACAACCAGCCACACTGCTCGTCAAACTTCACGGAAAAGGCGCGCGGCATATCGAACTGACCCAGGAGATATTGACGATCGGTCGGAAGGCCGACAATACCCTCGCGATCGAAGATCCCGCCGTCTCGGGGCATCATGCGCGGATTGTGAAGGTTCAGGCCGTCTTCTTTCTCGAAGACTTAAAGAGCACCAACGGCACCGCCATCAATGGCCAGCCGATCACGCGCCACCAACTTCATGACGCGGACGTGATCACCATCGGCCAACACCGGCTCGTCTTCCAAGAGAATTCGACGGCCAGTACGGCGGCGCCTGCCCCATTTGTCGATCTGGATCGAACCACGGTGCTCAGAGGAACGGACCGTACACCCGACGGACCGACGCGCACCGCCAAGGTCCTGATTGTTGCTGGGAAAACCGATAGGTTGGAATATCCGCTCACCAAACAAGTGAATGTGATTGGATCACAAGACGGAGCGGTCATACGTTTGACCGGCTGGTTTGCCCCCAAATCTGCGGCGACTATCGCCCGACGAGGCCACAGCTACTCCATCAGCCCTTCTCAGGGTGCGAAGTCTCTGCTCGTCAACGGCACGGACGTTGTGGGGCAACAGGACCTGAAGGAGGGGGACCAGATCGAGGTGGCGGGCGTGAAGCTGACGTTCTGTGTGCTCTCAGGAACCAAGAACACCACTCGCTAACGCCCGGACAACTATTTGAAGAAAAACGTGCCCTTCGGAAGGGTCTGGTAGCACCGGTCGGAGACCTCCTGGGCATGCGATTGGAGACACTCGAGGACCTGCCCGCTCCCAGGTTTGACTGCTCTGCAAAACCGTTTCGCATCCTCGTCGCACGCCGCCATCAACCGACTTCGATCTTCCTTCCACTTCACAAACCGCTCGTGCAACTGGCTCTGGCACAACGGCGGAAGTTGTTTCGCACGCTGTTCCAGACAGCGCGTGCGGGCAGAACCGTCCAGAGAAACGGGGCACAATTGCTCTATGTCCGCTTCGCACTTCAGCCTGGTAGCCTGCAGCGCATGAGGATCCAGCCGCGTCACAACCGGAGCTTCAACACTTGATTCGCGTGACCGATCATCGTCAGGCCTCGACCTTGCTGACTCTGAAGGCAGCGGAGGAGAGATGGGAATGGTTAAATCCAGCGTGGGTGGCGCAGACAGGGGAGACGAAGGACGTGCCGCCTGACGAGTCTCAGCAGGCAGCGTAGCCGAAGACAGCTCTTCTTGTGACGGAAAATTGGTGGCCACCGTCACCCACACGAGCCCAAGACCAAGGATGGTGATTGCGCCGGCAATGGTACCGCTCGAAGACTGCTGCTGAGCCATGATTGCTCCCTATCTGACCTGACCCAGCATAGAATAAGCCGTCTAAAATATCGACGAATTGTCCGGTTTCTACCAGGAGCCTGTCCGACATGATGGCGCGCGACAAGCGAGAGGAGCGAGACTCGCGTGACGGACGACGGTTCGAGGTCCGAAGTTCGAGGTTTTCGGAACTTCGAACCCTGAACTTCGAACTTCGGGTCGCGCCAGTCGCGCTTGTCCCGTTAGTCTCGCCCGTCTCGCGTGAGTTGTGAGCTAGTTCTCTGGAGTTTCGACGATGTGATTCTCGAACCTGGTGCACCCCTCGGCGAGTAGCCGATTGGTCAACATTTCTCCAGGCCATTCGATGGGCAAATCGGCCGTGAAGATCCACACATCAGGAGAGGTCCACACGGGACCGTAGTCTTCAGGAAGTTCCGGATCAAACAGATCGGTCCAGACCGGCATGTACACTCCGTTCCCGCATTGCGTATGGAGGTGTACGATCGTGCGGGCACGGACAAGCGGGTCCAGATCGCGCCAGACGGCCGCGGTCTCATCCGCCAGCCGATGGAGCCGCACGGCATTTTGCGCATCGAACATGGCATAGGCGGCGTAGACCGGTGCTTCGATCATATCGGGAGCTAGCGCCAACTCGGGACATTGTTCCACGAGGCCTTCAAGGAGAGCCCGACGATGCCGGTCCTCCAGTGAATCGGGCAATCCCGAATTCGGCACACCGATCAACTCAAAGAAAAGAAAGGCGGTACTCTCGACGGGCGGATAGAGCCGAGCGGCAATTGAAGTGGCCCGCTGGGAATCCGCAACCGTGCTCAAATGGTCATTCAAGCCCTGGAGACTGAGCGGCTCCAGCGTCGAATCGGTCAATAGGCGCGACTCCACACGCACCACCGTCCCGGCAGAGAGCCGGAGATGTCGATGCAACAGATCCGCCGTCGCAACCGGATCGATCTTCAACTTGAGTGGATGGGCCAGATTTGCTTGGAGAGGAAGTTCCAATGCCGCCATAATGGCATAGGACAATTTGTCATCGGCCGGCCCATCTATGAGCACGGAGCAGGATGCCTCCGCGAGAAGATCGAAGAGCCATTCCGCCATGTCCTCATCCAGCGCCGCCAGCACCGTTAAGAGATCATACTCCCGTCCCTGCTCCAAGAAGGCTTGCAGCGTATCGATCGCCGCATCGGTATCGCCATGGTCATGGCGCCGGGCATTGATCAAGTGAACGAGATCTCTTGTAAGAGGGTCAGGACGAGACCAACTCAACATATAGACAGACTCCTACCGCACAGCCTTGCATCACTGGTATGCATGTTGCCAAATTTTCCCTGTGGTAGCAAGCGCTCCAACAGTTTATCCCCACAGGGTCCGGGCCACCGATCGGATGACATCATGCTCACGATCCAATCACCTTCACCAACACGCGTTTTCGTCTCAGCCCGTCGAACTCCCCGTAGAAAATTTGCTCCCACGGGCCGAAGTCTAACCGGCCTTCGGTAATCGCGACGACGACTTCTCGCCCCATCAGCTGGCGTTTGATGTGGGCGTCGCCGTTATCTTCTCCCGTCTCGTTATGCCGATAGGTCGCGCCCTGAGGAACGAGTGTTTCTAAGAATCGGTCATAGTCCTTGAGTAAGCCTGGTTCGTCGTCATTAATATAGACGCTGGCCGTGATATGCATGGCATTGACCAACACAAGCCCCTCCTGGACGCCGCTCTTCTTGACCGCCGCCTCTACCTGACGTGTGATGTTGAGGTAGGCGCGCCGCGTCTTCGTCTCGAACCAGAGCTCTTCGCGATAGGATTTCATAGTCGTGGGTCAGTAGGCATTCATTCTGCCGAACTGGACGCTCAAGATGCAAGCAGGACAAAACCCCGCACACCGTCGATCAATCAGGCTGCTGCCGGTATATAATGGTGCCATGTCCGTCAAGAAGACGACCATGTCCTTACGCCCGCCGCAATCCCCACGACTTCGACTTTCAGCCCATGCCAAAATCGTCCTCCGTGGGCGCTATCTGGCCAAGAACACTGCGGGAACGATCGTCGAGACGCCGGCGCAGCTGTTTTGGCGCGTTGCCACCGACATCGCACAAGCTGAACGACTCTACCCCACCGCCAGCCGGCTGCCCCACGCGGCCCAACGCTGGTACGACTGCATGGCCCGGCTCGAATTTCTTCCAAATTCTCCCACGCTGATGAACGCCGGACGACGCCTCCAGCAACTCTCCGCTTGTTTCGTCCTCCCGGTTGAAGACTCCCTCGTATCCATTTATGACAGCCTGAAAGAACAGGCCCTCATCCACCAATCGGGCGGCGGCACCGGATTCTCGTTTAGCCACGTGCGCCCTCACAACGACCGGGTCGCGTCGTCGAGCGGCGTGGCCTCCGGACCGATTTCCTTCATGCGCCTGTTCAACCTCTCGACGGACGTCATCAAACAAGGCGGGACCAGACGCGGCGCGAATATGGGCATCCTCCGTGTTGACCACCCGGATATCCTCGACTTCATCGCACTGAAACAGACGCCAACCGAGATGACGAATTTCAATCTCTCCGTCGGCATCACCGATTCGTTCATGCAGGCCCTTGTACGCCGTCGCACCTATACCCTGATCAATCCCCGTACCAACAAACCGACCAGGCGACTTCCGGCACAGCTCGTATTCGATCGGCTCGTCAAAGCGGCCTGGGCCAGCGGCGAACCAGGCCTGGTCTTTTTGGACACAATCAATCGGGCCAATCCCACCCCTCGCCTTGGCACCATCGAGTCGACCAACCCCTGCGGTGAACAACCGCTTCTGGCCTATGAATCCTGTACCCTCGGCTCCATCAACCTGGCCAATTTCGTCGCACGACCGGAGGCACGACCCACCATCGACTTCGTCCGATTGGCCGAAACCATTTCCATCGCCGTACGCTTCCTCGACAATGTGATCGATCGCAACCGCTTCCCGCTTCCTCAAATCGACCGCATGACGAAACAAACCAGAAAGATTGGGCTGGGCATCATGGGCTTCGCCGACTTACTGATCGGCCTCAATATCCCCTACAACTCCGAAGCCGCGCTCCAAACGGCGACGACTCTGATGGAATTTTTTCGATCTCGTGCCCATCTCGCGTCGGCAGGGCTGGCCGCCGAACGTGGAGTCTTTCCTGCCTATCGGGGCAGCCGTCTCCAGACACTTCACCAGCGGCGTCGAAACGCGACCGTGACCAGCATTGCACCGACTGGCAGCATCAGCCTCATCGCCGACTGCTCGCCTGGTATTGAACCATTATACGGCGTGCAGGAAGTCCGCCGCATCATGGACGGTGTCGTGCTCACCTCGCTTCATCCAGCCTTCGTCCGTCGCGCTCGCGCACTCGGTCTTGATCTCGACTCACTCCTGCCCGACCTGGCGGCGCATCCTTCCATTCAACATTTGACCCATATTCCCGAAGAGCTACGTCGTCTGTTTGTCACGGCGCATGATGTCTCACCCGAGCATCATGTGCGTATGCAATCGGTGTTTCAGCGGTATAGCGACAGTGGAGTCTCGAAAACCATCAATTTGCCGGCCACGGCGACCAAAGCCGAGGTGGCCGCAGCCTTTCTGCTCGCATACCAACTCGGATGCAAAGGCCTCACCGTCTTTCGTACGGGCAGTCGAGACAGACAAGTCATTTCTTGTCATCCCTCACATCCCTGCTGAACCTCGCCGCTCGCATGCGCAATTCCTCAACAAAATTGACAGCACTCGGTGATGGTGATAGGTATTTTCACAGATTAGCCCACGTGGAATTGAATCGCCAGTAGGGAGGTGCTCGATGGCTGCGCTCGTTGGGAACCTGACATCAGTCTGGAATCCTTTTAACTTGACTCTCATCTTCGCCCGCCAACCAGAACCGGATTTGGAATTTACGGAAGAGGAACTTGATCAAACGATCGCTACGAAAGCAAGGGGCCCGCTGAACCCCCGCAAGAAATCCGGTGGGGGACGCCCGATCCTCTGGATACTTCTCCTGGCTCTTGTCGGCGGCATGGCCTATGTCGCGATGGAACCGGAGATGTTGACAGAATGGCTGAGCCCTTACCTGGGTGAGAGCACTCCACCACCGATGGCCATGAAACCGAAGCCCTTGACCCCGGCGCCTGTGGCGCCACCCGCGCCACAAGCCGCTCCCAGTCCGAGTGACAAGGCCTCAGCCCCTTTGGCTCCAGCAATCCCTCCCCCCGCTGCCACCGCCCCTGCGACCCCAGCAGTCGTTTCACCACCCCAAACGGCAGCAAGACCCGCTGCACCAGTCGCACCTCCTCTCGCCCCGATGTTCAGCGAAGGGCAGAAAGTGACCGTCACGGTAGACGAAACGGCTCCCGGCGGAAGCATTCCGTTGTTCGCAGATTCATCGAGCAGCAAGCCTGGGCCAATCGTTCGTCCCGGGGTCACACTGACCGTCCTGGACGGTGATCTACAGCCGGGCGGCTGGATGTATTTGGTGCGCACCGACGAAGGTGCAAAGGGTTGGGTATCGGAGAAACGTCTTCGCTTGAAGTTCTGACCCCCCATTTTCTCTCACGCGAGTGGCCTGCTGAGCAGACACATTCTCGCCTGTTCAGGCGATCTCCCTGTGCTATAATCTGCCCGTTTTATATCCCGTAACCAAACCCACAGTATCGAGACGATTCCATGGACACACTTACAGCGATCATCTTTGACTTTGATGGCGTGATCGCGGACACCGAACCCCTACATTTCGCTGGCTTTCGTCAAACACTGGCTGAAATCGGCATCAGCCTGACTGAATCCGACTACTACGCCAACTACCTGGGATACGACGATCGAGGCTGCTTTATCGCGGCACTCACCGCGCACCAGCGCCCCACTGACCCATCCACCCTCGCGCAACTGATGCAACGGAAGGCGCATGCCTATCTGGAATCGGTGAAGAATCATCTGGTCATTTTCCCCGGTGTGCGCGAGCTCGTGCGTGAGGCCGCCGCCTACCCCTTGGCCATCGCGTCCGGTGCCCTCCGCCATGAAATTGAATTCATCCTTGAACAGGCGGGGCTCCGAAAAGAATTTCTCCACATCACCGGCGCAGAAGACGTGACCAGAGGAAAGCCCGATCCGCAACCCTTTCTCCACGCCCTCAACGCGTTGAATCGACAACGTCGAGAGCAGGCCATCACCGCCGGATCCTGCTTGGTGATTGAGGATTCGATCCCGGGTATCCGCGGTGCGAGAACCGCCGGGATGAAGGTCCTCGCCGTGGCGAACACACACACGATCCAAGATCTTCATGAAGCCCATGCGGTCGCCCAGAGTCTTTCACAGATTCGCCTCAGCGAACTCCGCGAACGCTTGTGGCCGGCCGCATAAGAACCGAGGGGTATGAGAATCTGCTCTCTGCTTCCCAGTGCGACCGAAGTGATTGCCTTGCTTGGCCTGAGCGATGAGTTGGTCGGGATCAGTCACGAGTGCGACTACCCGCCATCGGTCAGAAGCGTGCCCATCATGATTGAACCGATGATTCCTCCTCATGGACTGGCCAGCGCCGAGATCGACAGACAAGTTCGTCAGCTGGTGGAGTCAGGGCAACGGCTCTATCGGCTGAAAGACCATCTGTTGCGGCAGGCGCAACCCGATCTGATCTTGTCCCAAGACCTCTGTCAAGTCTGTGCCGTCACGCCCGACCAACTGCACGACGCCCTTTGCTCCCTCCGTCACCAACCGACTGTCCTCACAGTGAGCCCTCGTACAGTCCATGACGTGATCGACGATGTTGTGCGGATCGGCGACGCCGCCGGTCGGTCGGCGGAGGGCCATCGACTCGCCACGCAATTACGTGATCGACTGGACGCCATACGGACTCGCGTCCAGGGTCTCTCGCAGCGCCCCCGCGTGGCCTGTATCGAATGGCTCTCTCCTCTCTACGTCGCAGGTCATTGGGTTCCTGAGATGGTCCAGCTCGCCGGCGGCCAGGATGTCCTCGCGCAGCCTGGTAGCCCCTCGCGGGTTGTGACGTGGGACGAGGTCCTGGCCGCGGCTCCGGACGTCCTCATCGTGATGCCCTGCGGTTTTTCCGTCGAACGGACACGGACAGAGCTGTTCCAGCTGATGCAGCAACCGGGTCAATGGCGCCTATCCTCTGACCTGGTGCCGCACACATTCCTGGTCGACGCCTCCTCCTATTTCAGCCGGCCAGGCCCTCGCCTGATTGACGGCATCGAACTCTTGGCGGCCATCCTGCACCCGTCAGACCACGACCACATTCACGAATCCATGGCCTGCCGCCTTGGACCACTGCCGATTCAGCAACGCCCATGACTTCACGCTCCGTCAATGACGCGCAAGCCTACTGCACGGCTCTCACCAAGAAGAGCGGGAGCAATTTCTATTATTCCTTTCTCTTCCTCCCGAGAAAACGGCGCGCCGCCATGTACACGGTCTATGCCTTCTGTAAGGAAGTCGACAATGCGGTCGATGAACCCCCGGCAGGAAGCAACCCCCAGGAGGAACTGCAACGGTGGCAGACCGAGCTTGAAGCGGCCTACCGAGGCACGCCGACCTTCCCGGTGACCATCAGTCTGGCCCACCATGTGAAGCAACTGTCGATCCCACAGGCCTATTTCGATGAGCTGATTAAAGGGGTCGAGATGGATCTCGCGGCGTCACGGTACCCCTCGTTTCAAGAACTCTCGGTCTACTGCTATCGTGTCGCGTCGGTCGTGGGGCTGATCTGCCTCCATATCTTCGGACCTACATCGCCACGGGCACAAGACTACGCCGTCGATCTCGGGATGGCGTTCCAACTGACGAACATTCTACGGGACATCGGAACAGACGCAGCCCAAGGTCGCATCTATCTGCCACAAGACGATCTCATGAAATTCGGCTGCACCGAACAGGCAATCCTCCAGCGGCAGGAGAGCACAGAGCTCCACAAGTTGCTCCACTTCGAAGCCGCGAGGGCTCATGAGTACTTCGCAAAAGCACAGGCGGCGCTCGAGGCCCTACCGGCACGCGACCGACAGGCACTGACAGTCTCTGAAATCATGCGCGCCGTGTATTTCCGCATGCTGAAAAAGATCGAGAAGCCTGAACATCAGATATTCGGCCCTCGGGCCCGGCTCTCAACGAGTCATCGACTGGCCGTGGCCGCCGGAGTCTGGCTCCGCTCCCGATTCTCGTGACAACCACCACCACTCAGTCCGTCGTGATTCTTGGTGGAGGTCCGGCCGGTCTCACCGCCGCCTACCGCCTCACCCGTCATGGCTATCGAGTCACAATCGTCGATCGTCACCCCCTACTGGGAGGCGCCCGCACAAGCGAAGACCTTTGCGACGATCCTGAACCGTTCACCATCCTCGGCTGCCATCACGCGACACAAGCCTTGCTGCATTCGCTGCATTCCGATCCACAACAGCCGGCAGAAATTGCAATCCCACTAGAGTTTCGTCTCCACGACGACTCCCTCGTTCAATACCCGCGTACCTGGTTCCCCGCTCCCCTTCATACATGGGTGGGCCTCCTGAGATTTTCCGGCATCCCCTGGAAAGAACGATGGCGATTGGCATCATGGTTGGAACGGTTGTGGGAGGGCGATGAGCCGCTGCCTGCCGATCTGGAGCACCGCACCGCCGACGAGTGGCTTTCTTCAATCAGACAAAGCGCGCAGACGCGCCGCGTCGTCTGGAATCCTCTCGCGCGATGGCTGACCGGCAATGATCTCTCCACCATGTCCGCCGATGCCTTTGTCACATCGATGAGGCCATTGTTTCTGAGCACTCATTCAGATAGCCGCATCTCGCTTGTTCAGGACTCGCTTCAGACCTGCTTCGTACAACCGATCACCGAATCACTGACCCAGGTCGGCGCCACCATTTTGCGCAATACTGAAGCCACACAGTTCCGTTATGAACAAGATCACATCTCGGGCGTCCTGCTGCGGGATGGTTCCCTGCTGCAAGCCGATTGGTATGTGGCAGCCCTGCCCCCTCGGCAGCTCACGCCCTTACTTCCGGAGCGATGGTTGACCCGTTACGCCTATTTTCAACAACTCGCGGAATTGCTATCGGTCGACGGCACAATCCTCCACGTGCATGCCGAGCAACCCTGTGACACGCCTCGCCTCGTCCTGTTAGGTGACACAGCATTTCACTCCGTACTCGCCACAGCGGCGGGGCCTGATCGCACCAGCTTCTCTCTCATCACGACCGACAGTCAGTTCGCGCAGGCTCGACCGGACTCAAATCTTGATATAGCTATCCTTGACCTGCTCAGATCGGTGGGGCTCCTCATGTCTGGAAGCAGGATCGCATCGACCCGCCGTCGGACAATTCCAGGCGCCATCCTCTCACTCAGGCCTGGGACAAAATTACATCGGCCCATCCAACGCAGTCCGATTGCCAACTTGCTCGTGGCAGGAGCCTGGACCGATACCGGATGGCCTCCCAACTTCGAGAGCGCCATTGTCAGTGGCAACCACTGCGCCGACGCGATAGGTCAGCTTGACGATCTCGCTTGATCCGATGGTAAGTGAAATCTATATGAGAATGCCGTCAGTGAGAAAGGCTCGGGAGCACGACTGCTCGCACTCACCGGATGATCGCTCAGTCCCTATGAGCGTGGAGGCAATCCGCAAGGACTCAGTCAACGAGATGCGGAACGGGGTGGCTGGGACGATCCCCTTGCTCGCGCAACGCGCGGCCTCAGAAGGATGGGGAAGGAGCGGCCAGGTGCCCTCCTTGCTCGCAGAACGCGCACGGTGAAACTGTGCTCGTTCGATGCGCGCAGTTGGGATCATTCCGGCAACCCCTTAAAAAGGGATAGTTCACGGCGGCATTGCATGGGCCAAGGTGCGTCCAAGGGCGAAGAGTCTGTCGTGGCGGACTCAGGACGGGCGGGTGAAATAACCGCCAGGGTCGGGCGGCTGAGAACAAAGACATTTTTGAGCTTCCTGAGAAATAATTCACCTACCCGCCATCCGCAGATAGCACCGATCATCAAACCGCTCGCCGCGTAGATACCTCGCGATCACCGTCCATTGCCCGCGACCATCGGTCAGCGCTACATAGGTCTTCTCGTCCATGATGAACGGCTTCACCGTAAACACAGTATCCAGAACTGGCGCCTCCTTGCTCTGTTCTGAAGACATCGGGATTGCGTTCAGCGGGTAGCTTCCCCCTGTACGTTCGAATTTATCAGGCGTCGCCAGCAGAGGTGACAGGTCCTGCCAATTGGCTTCCTCAAGGACAGCACTATCGGCTGAAAACATATAAAAACTGTCGCTCGGACTCCCCTTCATACAAAACGTCGTCTTGACCACCAAATCAGGTTGCCCATCGTTATCCAAATCAAATATCGCCTTATCGAGACTCGAGCAGTGCCTCGACTTTGGCCCTTGCCCCTTCAGCTCGACCGGCTTCCAGGTAATCTGCCGAAAGATCTCGTGCTGGTATCGTGGCCGCCATCGATCGTCCAAATCCTCACGAAACGCTTCCAGCACTTTCGTGCAGAACTTTTTGTCCCCGCCCACAACAAGCTGAAACCCTCGCTCACCAGCCCAGGCCACGCCTACGCTAATCATAAAGACGAGGAAACCGAACACGAGCCGTTTCATGAATCGCATGCTTCCCTCCTCTGACTCCACCCGCACTGCAAATGTGTGCAACCATTTTTCTCACGTTCCTCTTCCATTGACAAGAAAAGTCGGCCCGCCTAAAATCCATTGAACTTTTCAACTGCTCCACTTCGCCACCATGCCCCTCCTCGAACTCAGCAAGTCTCTGCATGACTGCCAACGCTGCAAGCTTGCGAAGATGGGCCGAACCCAAGTGGTGTTTGGTGTGGGGAATCCACACGCGAGCGTGATGTTCGTGGGGGAAGCACCGGGCTTCAATGAAGACCAACAGGGAGAACCATTCGTCGGGGCTGCAGGAAAACTCTTGAACGATCTCCTGCAATCGGCAGGATTGTCGCGCAGTGACATTTACATCGCGAACGTAATCAAGTGCCGCCCCCCGAACAACCGCGACCCGGAACCGGATGAAGTCGAAACATGCAAACCCTTTCTGATGCAACAGATCGCGATGATCCACCCGAAACTCGTCTGCACGTTGGGGAATTGGGCGACGCAAACATTGCTGGAACGGAAGGTGGGGATTACAAAGGTTCGCGGCCAGGCGTTCTACTTGAAAGACTTTGTCCTCTTTCCCTTACTCCATCCCGCCGCAGCCTTGCACCAAGGCAGTATGCTTGAACCGCTTCGTGAGGACTTCAA
>Ga0315275_10001292_pt1 | contig 21937 bp, 20 predicted proteins | sample YL17G03_0_MG_FD_205557 | JGI IMG/M metagenome (GOLD analysis project Ga0315275, IMG submission 205557) | Sediment microbial communities from Yellowstone Lake, YNP, Wyoming, USA - YL17G03_0 | ecosystem: Environmental > Aquatic > Freshwater > Lake > Sediment | place: USA: Wyoming | collected...
GAGCTCACGCGGCGCACCTCGGTCAAGGACCTGATCGAATCCTTCGGCGTGCCGCACACGGAATCGGCGCCGGCAAATCTCCGGGTCCGGTGTTCTTGAGTCTTCACCGCCTGTCCGGCACGCAGGCCAGTATGCCTGCGGGCGCGCGGCAAGTTCCGGCGATTGCGTCGCCGCGAGGGGAAGTGAATCGGCATTGCGCGCCCGACGCGGCTCCGGCGCAGGCGTCGGTGGCTTCGGCGGGTGGCCGACGCTGCCCGGCGGGAGGTTCTCCGCCCCCGGGGCCCTGTCGCGGCTCGCTTTCCGGCCGGCCTGGCGGGCCTCCTTGTGTCTGACCGGCGCCGCGCAGCGGCATCCGCACCGCGCTGCCGCGGAAGCAACCCAGCGTATACGGGTACTCGCGCGTGAGCACGTAGTGATACAGCGTCACGTCCCTGCCATCCCACATGATGCGGCTCACGCGTCCATGGCATTCGTCCAGGTCGGCGTTGGTCAGCTCGCGGCCGCGCTCGTCGTAGGTGCTGTAGATGCCGAATCCGTCGAGCGCGTAGCCGATCAGTTTGTTGCTCGCGGTCGCGCCGGGAATGCAGTCGCTCGGGCCATGGTAGTGGTATTGCCCTTGCATCTGCGGATGCCCGTTGCACCGGTCCTGCACTTCGTGCGCGACCGCGTCGCGCCCACCGGCATCGAGCGCATTGAAAATTGGCACGCCACTCAGGGCGACCCCGATCATTCCCATCGGCACGCAGCCCGGCACGGGGGCTGACGCCGGCGAGAGCGGCAGCGAAACGTCGATTGGTTGGGCCGATATCGAATTGGGATTGCGGTCGATCTGAAAGGCAGGGTCGTCCCGCCGCACCGGAAAGTTGCCGGTCGTATGGTTGACCGGCAGGCTATTGCCGGTGATGTGGCGCTCGCCGTTCCGGATTGCGACCGAGAAAGTCGCGCTCGGCCACGCGACCTCTCCTTGAACGGCGATCTTCCTCGTGGCATCCCATGTCGTCCCGTGGATCCAGTCGCCGGCGTGCTGCGCTCCCCCACCGCGGAATTGTGTCTGGCATGAATACACGTGGCCACGCTTGGGCTGCGTGCTCACTTTGCCGTCGCCGAGCGGGAGCGCGTGCGCATCGAGTACATCCGTTCGACCGGATTGCGCATAGCCGTCGCTGGCGCCGGCCCCTGCCGCGAAGAGAATTGCCAATATGAACGTCCGCATCGCAGCAGGCGCGGCAGCGGCATGAAACAGCATCATCCTCCACTCCATCTTTCGCGTGCGCGACGCCGCCGCACCCGGGGAGGGGCGGGTGCCTGCTTCATATCCGGCAGTCGCCCTTCCCGAACTCCATCGGCCGGCGTACAGTGCCGGCTCTCGCCTTTTCACCCGGGGAAGCAATCGGGTAACGCTCGGCATGTGGCGTTTTTTATGCAATATACCAAGCCTGACCTGGTCTGCGGGTAGCCCCGGTCTGCTGTATTATTGCGTGACTGACGCCACATGGCTGCGTTCTCGCAAGCGCCAAAGCACGCTCAATTCCCGATCAGCTCTCCGAACCTGACCCACTGCTTGCCGTCGAAGCGCTGCAATTGCACTTGCCTGATGACGCGATAGTCCGCCGGACTGGTGTTGATCCGTATGCCCGGCAACAGCAGCGGGAGCTCGACGTTCTTGAGGCTCGCTGCCTGCTTCATCACGTTCTCGCGGGTCAGATCGTCCGCGCACTGCGTGAACACCTGGACCAGGGTCTGGGCGACGGCGTAGGCATAGACGTTGTACCAGTCGGTGAGGTCGCCATCCGGATAGTACTTCTTCATGAAGGCGCGCCATGCTCTCATCGCGGGATCGGGGTCCCACTGCGGATCGGTTGGGTCCTTGACGAACCCCATGGTAATGATGCCCACGCCCTTCTCCGGACCCGCCGGCACCATCACCTGGCCAACCGACGAGCCCACGATCGAGACGAACTGAAGCGGCTTCCAGCCGATGTCGTAGGCCTTGCGGATGGCCTGGGCGGCAAACTTGGCTGTGCCGATGTTGAAGAAGGTATCTGCGCCGGAGGCCTTGAGCGTCACGATCTGGGAATCGACGGTGGGGTCACTCAACTCGAAGCTCACTTCGGCGACGATCATGCTCTTTGCCTTGCTCCCCAGTTCGTCATGCAGCCCATTCAGATAATCCTTGCCGAAGTCGTCGTTCTGGTAGAGCACGCCGATCCTGGCGTCGGGACGATGCTTGAGCAGGTAGTGGGCATAGGCCCTGGCCTCGCTGTAATAAGTCGGCAGCCAACCCATGGTCCAGCGGAAGTTCCTCGGATCGGAGAACTTGCTCGCCCCCGATGACACGAACAGCTGGGGCACCTTCCTGGCATTGAGATATTTCTGCACTGCCGAGTTCGCGGCCGTGCCGTTGGAATTGAAGACCACCAGGACTTCCTCCTGCTCGACGAGCTTGCGCGTCTGCTCCACCGTTTTGGGCGGCGTGAAGGCGTCGTCCAGGGAAATCAGTTTGATCTTGCGACCGTTGACGCCGCCTTCCGAGTTGAGCTTCTCGAAGTAGCCCAGCTGCACCCTGCCCGCGGAGCTGTAGGCGGAAGCCGGGCCGCTATAGGGCTTGGTCTGTCCGATCCTGATCTCGGTATCGCTCGCGCCGGGGTCGTATATCTTCTGCGCAAAGGCCGGGAACAGCGCCCCCGCCAGGGCGAGACCGACGGCAACCTGAAGCAGCGGGTTGTGCCCGCGCATGGGCTTCACCGGTGTCGAGCCGCTTTCAGCGGCGATTCGCCGTACGGCGGCGCATAGATCACGAGGACCTTGGCCGGCTCCTCGCTGGTCACCGTAAATAGGTGCGGCGCGCCAGCCGGAAAGAAGCAGCAGTCTCCGGGACCCAGTTCCATGGTTTGTCCGGCCACCTCCGCGCGTGCGCGACCCTCGAGCAGGTAGCACACCTGCTCGATACCCGGATGCGAATGGGGTTGCGCGCCGTGGCCCTTTTCCACCACGCCGAGCACGACTTCGAGTTGCTGTGCCCCGACCGTCTCCGGGCCGATCAAACGACGGTTCACGGTACCGGTATGGTTGGCTGGGAAATACGGCGCCACGCTATCTGCCTTGACAAGAAATTTTCTCGGGGCGCTCATGGTGCCTGCCTTTATCGTCTCGAAAGTAATGCAGAAAATGTGGTCAGAGCGGCTCCACCTTCGCAAGCCCAAACCCCTGTGCAAAATCGATCTCGCAGCGGCGAAGATGATCCAGCACCTGGTTGTCTTCCACGTGCTCGGCGATCGTTTGCGCTCCCAAGTCATGGCACATGCGGTTGATCTCGGGCATCTTTGCCGGATCGACGGCGGTGGCGCTGATCTTGACGAAATCCGGCTCGAAGGCCCTCAACGCCGCCAGCGAGGCAGCACTGCCGTCGAAATCGGCCACCGCCAGGCTGCAGCCGTGCGGCCGCAGTTCTCCCATGAGTCGCAGCAGCGATTCCCGGTTGGAAAGGGCGCTGTCGCGGGCGATGTCGAAGCCGAGCACCCCGCCGGACAGGTAGGAGGTGTCGACATACCGGAGCACGTACGTGCCGAATTCCTGGTCGGCGAGAGTCTCGTCCGACAGGTTGACGATATAGCGCGGGACGTTCCAGTCCGGGTTGATCTCCAACCCGGCGCGGACAAAGCGAGCCAGGCGGTCGACCACCCAGCGGTCGAGATCAGGCAGCATGCCGGCCTCTTCGAGGACGGGAAAAAACGCGCCCGGGGGCAACAGCCGGTCGTCCTCTTCCTGGAAGCGGACGAAGATCTCGTTGAATGCCCGCGCGTCGGGTTGCGGATTGAACGCGACGATGGGCTGGCAATAGAGGACGAATTCGTCCCCCTGCAGCGCCGACAAGAGGCGCTCCGCAATGTCCTTCCTGGGTTCGGGTTCGCTATTCATCTGGCGAGTAGTCCGGAAATTTTGGTTCCCCTGGCATGTACGCGAAGCTCGCCGAGAAAACGGGTTCAGAGTAAATTCAATGCTCGGTCACGCAGTATAGTTGACTCGCGCAGTGTTTGTTTTCCGGACGACCATTGATTCGCGTGGCATACCGACCCTGCCGCCTCGCGACAGTGTCGCCTGTATGATGCAACGCATGAAGGCTTGGCTGCGGCGCCTGAACCCATTCCAGACCCCCGAAGCCCGGCGCCTCGCCGTCCTGTTCGCCGTGGTCTACTTCGCCCAAGGCATGTACGCGCTGCCCAACCAGGCGATTTCCATCTGGTTCAAGGAACAGAGCCTCACGGCCGGTCTGGTCGCGAACTTCTTTCTGCTGACATCGATCCCCTGGTTCATCAAACCGCTGTACGCATTGATCTCGGACTTCCTGCCGCTGTTTGGCCGGCGGCGCAAGAGCTATCTGCTGCTGACCTCGGCCCTGGCCTGCACCGCCGGGCTGATCGCCGGGCTGTCGACGCAGCACGGCTACTGGTGGCTTGCCATCCTCTATACGACGATGGGGTTCGGTCTGGCCTTCAACGATGTGCTTACCGACGCGCTGATGGTAGAGAACGGCAAGCGTCACCGGCTCACCGGCGCCTTTCAATCCGTGCAATGGGCGGCGCTCACCGGCGCCTCAATCCTGGTGGGGCTGCTCGGCGGATACTTCGCCGAGCATCGCGATCTGCACGGCGCCTTCACGGTTGCGGGCTTGTTCCCTCTGCTGGTGCTGCTTATGGCGACCTTCTTCGTGCGCGAAGCGCGCGCCGGCGCCGAGGGCGCGCAGTTTTTGCGAACCTGGGCAGCGGTGCGCGCGGGGTTGGGAGAACGCTCGGTGTGGCTGGTGGCCGCCTTCGTGTTTCTGTTCAACTTCAGTCCCTCGTTCGGGCCGGCGTTCCTCTACTACCAGACCGACGTGCTCGGCTTCAGCCAGCAGTACATCGGCGCCCTCGACTCGATCAGTTCGGCGACCAGCGTGGCCGGCGCATTCATCTACGCGCCGCTCTCGCGCCTGATGCCCTTACGCCGCCTCATCAACATCGTGATTGGCTTGTCGGTGCTGGCCACGCTCGCCTACCTGCTCTATCGGGGCTCGGGCTCCGCGCTGGCGATCCACATCATCTGGGGCGCCACCGGGATGATCACCACACTCGCGTTTCTGGACCTTGCGGCAAGAGCCTGCCCCCAGCGGGCCGAAGCGACCTTCTTCGCGCTGCTGATGTCCATCTTCAACCTCGGCACGCAGGCCGCGCAGAACGCAGGCGCACATCTGTACACCGCGCTCGGCGAGGGATCGCCGGCATACACCTGGCTGGTGCTAATCTCCACGGCTGCGACGGCGGCGGTCTGGTTGCTGGTTCCTTTGGTACGCATCGAGCGCATCGAGGCGCATGCCGGTGAACAGGCTCCGCTGGCGATGAAATAGAGCTAACGCGAGAAAATGGTTGCAGCGGGTCGCGAAGCGACGCTCGCTCGATGGTCGCTCATCGGCCAGGGTCAGGAGTCGCGGCGGTACCTGTCATTGAAAACACCGAAATTACCTTGATCCAGTGGCGCTACCGGGATACGTCTCGCTGATCGGCAACTCAATGTGATGCCAGGCCAGCAGGAAATCGCACGCCGCCTGGATGTGAGACGATTTTTCGGTCAGTCCCGACCAGTTGCAACTGCGGAACCTCCACCCATTCGGCAATTGGCCGGAATTGCTCGCGCTCGGCTTCTGCTATCGTTGTCTCCATTTCGAAGAGCCCCAAACCCGTTTCGACGGCCTTCAGATAGACGTCCGAATCGCTGAGCCGAGCTATCAACGGCAAATCGAGGGATTTGAGAAAGCGCTCGAGCGGCTCGTAGATCGGCATGGAATCGCGAATCTTGTTGGCAACCACGGCCACGCGGATATTGCGCATTCGGATGCGGCCTGCAACCAGCAACTCCCGGATGAAGTTCGCCGTGGCGTGAATATCGATCGTCGAAGGCGCAACCGGGACCAGGATGCAGTCGGCCCGGGAGATCATTTCCTGGAGTAACAGGCCAGAGGCTCCCGCCGGCGCATCGATGATGAGCTGCCGCGTGTCTGCCGGCACGTACATCTCGATCCCGCGCAGGCGGTTGCCTTTCTGCGGCGCGGCATTGGCGGCATGAATCCGGTTCCGAAACTGATCACGAAGGTGTAACCAGTTGAGGCTCGACCCTTGCGGGTCGTAATCCATGACTGCGACGGCGACCGATTTGGCCGCAAAATAGCTGGCGAGAGTGGTCGTAATGGTGGTCTTGCCTGACCCGCCCTTCGGATTGACCACCAGCGTGGAGTTCATGCGCATGATCGCCGATCGAAAGAATTGGCTGGACTTGCCCGCCTATGCGCGGGGGAGAAAAGTGATTTGGCGCCATACGGCCTGGTCATCATCGTCATCATGCGTTGCATTCATGGCACAACGATATATCGGCCGCCTTCGCGCTAACTGAAGTGTCCCGGTGTTCTCGATGCAGCCTTGACTCGCACTTATCATGCCATTCGCCCAACCTGTGCCCCAAAACAGGGTCTTAGTTGTTATGGTCTGCCGCGACCGCGGGGCGCAGCGCGTTGGTTGTGGGCTTGCCCGATCTGCTCGCCGAAGCGCTCGCTGCCGATGGCCTAGCCACCATGCGTTGACGTTCGGATCTCACGCATCAGCACCCGTTTTAAAGGGGTCTGTCCCGAAGAAGAATGCCTCTGCAAATTTCAATAACCCTCAGCGCCGGACGCGGGCGTGCGCAGTCCAATCCACGTCGCCGCAAACAACCACCGGACTGTGTTGCACGGTCGTCGCCACCGAGAAAGTCACGCAGCGGTTGTGTCCGCCGAGCGAGCAGTACTGCCGGGTCACCTGGGCGATTTCCGGCTCGTTGCGTGCGCGACAGAAAAAGTCGCGCCGTGACCAGTCCGCGTCGGCGGGCGCGGTCAGCGCGTTGAAATCCACCCCTTGCGCGGAGGGAGGATGGCGAGAAGTTACGTCGGTACCGATCTGCTTGCCATCCGCGTCGAGCATGTAGCAACGGATCGTACCCGGCAGCGCCAGCAGTGCGCTGCACGCGATTTCAAAGTCGTCGCCGGATTTCATCGAAGTCGCGATGTGCTGGATCGCCGAGATGAACGGCCGCCTCTCCTCGCGGTAGCGGCTGATCTCGTCCGGCGAGGCGCTGCGCAGTTTCCTGATCTCCGATGAGTGCGGGGGTTCGTGCTCCAGCGAAGCCCGGGCGGAGGTTTCATTCGTCCGGCTGGGTGCGCGCCGCTTGTATGTGTTCCACAGGGCCTCCAATTTGGCGCCGGGTTCGGAATATGCACGGAGGTCTTCGAAAGGAGCGCCAAAATGGAAGCCGGTGGCGAAGTCCGCATCGGCGTCGATTGCCATCAACGCCTCCATTTCGGTTTCGACGCCTTCCATGACGACCAGCGTGCTCATCTCGTGCAGCAGGGACACCGCGCGTGTAAGCGCCAACCGGGCTCTCCGGTCCCCGGTCGCGTCGGCGATTACCGGGCGTCCCATCTTCACCACCACCGGCGCCGCGTGCCAGACCGTGTCCAGGTTTGAGTTGTCGACGCCGAAATCGGTCACCGAGATCAGGCAGCCGAGTTGCCGGTAACGATCCAGCGGCGCGCTGAGCCGTTCGTCCTTCAGAACAGAACCGGGGATGTCGATCACAAGCCTGCCTTCAGGCACCCGGTAATGGCGCACCAGTTCGGCGAGGAAATCCCCCGTTTGAGCAGAGTCCAGAAACACGTCGGGATGCAGATTGGCGAATAGCAGGCCTCGCGGCGGCTTACCGGTGAAGAAATTGTGAACGTGGATCGTAATGGACAGCAGATCCAACAGGGAGGTCTCCGAGTAACTCTCCACCGGGCCGAACAGCGTCTTGGCGGACACCGGCTTGCCTTCGGAATCGGTGCTGCGCAGGCTGGCGTCGAAGCCGATCGCTCGCTTGTGCGGCAGGCTGAAGATCGGCTGATAGACGGTTCTGAGATCCATTTCCTTGAACCATCCCGATACTCTTCCCGATTCCTCGGTGAGCATGCTCTGGATGAAACCCAGTGTGTATCCGTACGTCGGCATAGTCATCGAAATGTCCTTCCTCAGATCGGGTCGTCGGGAGCCCGCTTCACCGCCGGCCTGCGGCGCCTACTATGAGCACTATGAGCAACGGCACCAATACGCCGAACTACAGTATCTGTACCAACAGCTACACCAATGTTTTAGAGGGGTTGTCCCGAAAATACCCCAGAATGAATTGGCACGATCCTCCTTTGAAAAATACTATTAATCAATACTATAATGCCTCTGAATGCCACGCAGGCCCGGCCTTCAAGCAGCTGAATTGAAGGCGGAGCCTACGCGGCATCAGAGGAAATGTATTGCCGATTAACTGACTCTTTTGACGGGGTCTGTCCCAGAGGTTCCCTGTCCCCACTATTCCCATGGTTTGTTCAAAATCGCCGGTTGGCCTTCCGTCAATCCGCCGGATAAAGCCGCAGTTGCCCGATCACGCTTGCGATGGCATTGAAGTCGCGATCGTTGTGCAGGAGAGCAAGGCCATGCTCGATTGCGATCTGCGCAATCAGGCAGTCATTACTGCTGCGAGGCGTCTTTCCTGCCTTGCGGCAGTCCTGGTAAAGCCGCGCGGCGGCAACATGCGACTCCACCGGATCTCTGGGTACGTAGCAGAAGAGATCGGCAAAGTATTTTCTCCACGTTTCGAATCGGTCGAACGACTCCGCTCCCTGCAGGATTTCCTGCAGAATGATCGGAGCGATACCGACGATCTCTTCGCCCGAGAGCAGATCATTCAGCGCCCGAATCTGCGGCGTCCCACGACCGCGCAGATAGTCCACCCATACCGACGTGTCGACCAGGACCATCAGCCGCCGGAGCGCGCTTGCTTGTAATCGTAGTCCTTGCGAACGCCGCCGGTTCCCTGAAGGTCGAGGAGTTTTTTCTGTTTGCCGCTGTGTACAAAACGCCGCAACGCCAGGTCGACAACCTCGCGCTTGGTCTTGACGTTAGCGATCTTCATGGCTTCCCTGACAAGCTTTTCGTCCAGGACGATATTGGTTCTCACCATACACCTCCAGATGTGTATGGAGATTCTATACGAGTCAGAAGATAGGCTAAAGTAAAAGGCGACTGGACGACGTGACGGACGGGACGGCGGGACGGACGGGACGACGGGACGACGTAACGACGTGACGGCGGGACGGCGGGACGGCGGGACGGACGGGACGGCGGGACGGACGGGACGGCGGGACGGACGGGACGGCGGGACGGCGGGACGGCGGGACGGACGGGACGGACGGGACGGCGGGACGGACGGGACGGACGGGACGGACGGGACGACGTGACGGACGGGACGGCGGGACGGACGGGACGGACGGGACGGACGGGACGGCGGGACGGCGGGACGGCGGGACGAAAAGCAGCGAATTGTGAATGGTGAACGGTGGCGGCTTGAAGGCAACGCGACCCCTACGGCAGTCGCGCCCTCGGCACCGCCTCAGGGAAAGCCCGCCGTGCCGGGGACGACGAGCGCTGCGGCATGCGTGTTCACCTTGCCCTGGTGCGGTCATCCACGGGATGCCGGACCTCCCGTTGGGGATTCACGTCATTCGGAGCGCGTTCGGGGTTTTCCATCACCCACCCCTTCATCGGGTGCAGCAGTTCGCGCTTTTTTGCGGACCCTGCGGTTCCCGGTCCTTCCTCCGCGCGCCAGCCGGAAAGGATCTGGTCGAGTTCCCATGATGGTCCGCGTTTGCCAAATAGTCGTCGAACACGCGCCCAGAGATCAGTTGTCATGACGCCCTCCCGGCAGGACATCCACCGCGGCGCAGGCGGGATCACTGCACCGCGCGGTCGGTGCTGCGTCGGTGTGTGAAGTGCCGGCTCGCGTCCGCCGAAGTCCATGACGAGTTCCAACGCAGCGACTTCATGCCGGCCTGCCGGCTCGCAGCCGTGGATGGAGCGCCACGCCCCGCGGTAGGCGCGTGCGAACACATGCGCCTCGGTGCTGTTCTCGTCTTCACCACTCGACATGCTGAAAACCCGGTAGACCATCGTTCTCGCTCCTGTTCCCCTCCTCGGGGTGACACACTCGAAGCGCACCGGTCGGGAAGACTGACGCGCGAACGCAGTGTGCGTTGGCGCGAAGGAAAGCGCTTGACCCGATGCGTCAATCGTTTGTCCGCATGCGACAGGAAGGTACGGACGTGTCCCGCCCGGATGCCAGCCGGTTTCGCGGCAGGTGCGGGCCGGCATGAGGCGCGCTGTCAGGCTGACACGGAACGCTGCGCGCGGTACTCGCTGGGCGACATGCCCGTCCAGCGCCTGAATGCGCGCGTGAAGGCGCTTTGCTGTGAGAAGCCCAGCAGGAAGGTAACGTCGGTGATGGAGTGCCTCGGGTCCTCGAGATGACGCATCGCGAGGTCTCGCCGCGTGTCGTCGACCAGCTTCTGGTAGGTGAGATCCGCCTCGGCGAGCTTGCGCTGGAGCGTGCGACGGCTCATGTGGAGCTGCTCGGCCATCGCGTCTTCGGATACCTCGCCGGAGCACAACTGCTCGAGCAGGCCTGCCTGGCAACGCGCCACCACGTTACTCTTGTCGAGGTGAGCCAGCTGCTCGGCCAGGATCCGGTCCAGGGTTGCCGCGAGCTGGCGGTTCGATGTCGGCAGGGGGCGATCGGCGTCCCGCCGGGAGAGCGTGATGCTGTCTTCGTCTGCGGCGAAGTGAACCACGCACCCGAAATGGCGCCGATACGCCTCGCTGTCCTTCGGTCGCATACGCCGCAGGCGGACCGCTACCGGCCGCAGCGACGAGCCCGCGTTCATCCTGCACATGTCCACGAGCAACGACGTGATGAAGTCCATCGTGACGGCGCTCGATACAGGATCGGGTGCCGGCCTCGCCAGCACGATCGTGAGTCCGGCGGGGGACTCCTCCAGCCGGGTCGACGAAGCTTCTCCCAGCAAACGCCAATAGCGCACGAGGCGCCCGAGCCCGGTCCGCAAGGTCGAACTCGTGAGCCATGCATAGCCGAGCGCACCGAGATTCGAGGGATGCCAACAGCGGGCCGCGAGCAAGCCGAACGCCGGGTCCGCAATTTGGGCGGCGGCATCGCGTGCCAGTGAATCCCAGGTGCGGGACGCAATCCTCGCATTCGGGTTGCTGAGCACGGCCGGGTCGATGCCGTGCCGTTTGAACATCGCCGGCGTATCGAGTCCGTACATCTCAAGCACGCGGGCGACGATCTGGCCGAGCGTGGCGAGTGCCGTTGGGGTCATGACGTGGGGCCCTTGCCATCGATGGGGTCAAGTCTTGTTTCGTGCATCGTCAATCTTCTCTTTCACGCTGCCCGTCGCTTCAAGTTCGCCCGGTCATGCCCTCGCCCGCCGCTGCGCGTAAGTCCAGAGCCTGATTATCACCTGTGCCGCGATTGTGCCTGAGGCCCGATGGGCCGTGACCAAAGTGTGACGGGGACACACCGGAATCGAAGTTGGCAAGCACCGCAAGTGACTGATTCCAAGCAGTCGTCAAGCAATGAAATGGGCCCACGAACCAAGGGGTCGCGGGTTCAAATTCTGCCGGGCGCCGCCCCATTCTCAAGGGCTTGCAGAAAATGCAGGCCCTTTTGATTTGCGGCAGGCTGGCACCGGCAGGATTCGATCACCATTTTCTGGAAAACGAGATATTGGCTATGGACCATGAACTCGATAACCATGCCCATTCACCTGGCTGATGGGAGCCTGCAAGATCGTGGTGTCGATGGCAAGGCGTTTGACCAGAGTCCGCGCCGGCCGCGGCGGCTAAGCCGAACGATCCCATCGGCCCCGGATAGCTCATTTCATCGAGTTTTCCGGTGTCCACATCGTAGACGAATCCGCGCACGGTCATCGCGTCCGGCCCGCTGGTCGGAATCCAGGGGTGGTTCATGATCGAGGACATCCCGCGGCGCACGTCCCACGCGAGGCGCTCCATTTGCTTTTCGCTGCGCGCAGCGTCGAGCGCTTCGATCTGGCCGCGGAACGCATGGAACTGGGACGGCGTCGATGCACACTTCCTGCAACTGGTGAATGCGCGCGAGGTCGCCTGACCGGGCAATTTCTCGGCGGCCGGGTCGCCCTCGAGGCCCGCCTTGAGCAAGTCATCGGTGAACGCAAGCATGCCGCAGCGGGTATGGTGAATCAGGATAATCTCGTTGGTGTTCAGAAGATGATGCGAGATGATGAGGCAGCGGATCGCATCGTCGGTCACCACGCCCCCGGCGTTACGGATGATGTGAGCGTCGCCTGTCTGCAAGCCGCAGCAGGTCCTCCAGGTCGATGCGTGCGTCCATGCAGGCGAGTACCGCCACGTGCTGGGCCGGGTTGATCGGCTGCTATCCGGGATAGTTGGGTTTATGCAGCGCCTGGCCGCTCGCGTACTGCTTGTTGTTGTCCAGATATTTATCAGTCATCTTGTTTGCCATGGTCCCTCCTCGTTGGGGTTGTGCGGACTGCTGAGCCTGCCTTGGCGCCGGCCGACCGATGGGCCGCGGCGAGACCGCAATGCTACTCCTTCGCGCGCTTTTCGCGTCCGCCCCACTTTGGAAAAAATCGGGTCTGACCCTGAGGTCTCCGTGACCCTGAGGTCCCCGCGCCCCGCCTGAGCGCCGCCGCCTCCGTGCGAGATGCTAAGAACGTCTCGCGAAAACATGCCAGGTCGAACCCTGTCAAAAAGGTAAAAAGGGGGCACGGACCATAATTTCCCGGCGCCTTGATCGATTATGAGCCCTTCGGATGTTCAAAACGCATGCAGAGTTTTCGCGCAAGACGACGCGGGCGCTCGGGCCGCCACCATCGCAGCCGCCCGCGCGCGCAACTGCCCGCAGCCGCCTTCGATATCCTGCCCCGCGGAATCGCGCAACGTGGCCAAGATGCCGCGCTGGAGCAGCGTGCGGACCATCGTCTTGGCCCGTTCGCTGGGCGGACGCCTGAAATCCAGGCCGGTGACCGTGTTCCAGGGAATGAAGTTCATCACCGCGTATTTTCCGGCGAGCAGTTCGCCGATGCGCTCGAGCTCCTGGTCGCCGTCGTTGATGCCTGCGAGCAGCGTCCACTGGTACTGAATCGGGTAGTGGGTCGCACGGGCATACTCCTCGCCGAGTTCCACCAACTCAGCGGGATCGATTTGCGGCGCGCGGGGCAGCAGTTCCGCTCGCAATGCCGCTTTCGTCGAATGCAGCGAGAGTGCCAGTGCCGGCTTCACGGTCGCGCGCGGCAGCCGATCGAACACCCGCAGGTCGCCTACCGTGGAGAAAACCAGGTTCTTGTGCCCGATCGCGCCCTCGATGCCGAGCAGTTCGATCGCCTCACACACGTTGTCCAGGTTGTGGGCCGGCTCGCCCATGCCCATGAACTGGACTTTTCTGACCGGGCGCAGCCGACGCGCGAGCGCCACCTGCGCCACGATCTCCGCGCTGCCGAGGTGACGCTTGAGCCCCTCGCGGCCGGTCATGCAAAAGACGCAGCCCACCGCGCAGCCCACCTGGGTCGAGACGCACACCGCACCGCGCGGCAGCAGCACGCATTCCACCGTCTGGCCGTCGGCCAGCTCGATGAGCAGTCGGCCGGACCCATCCTCGCCGGCATGCTCGACACGCAAGCGCGCCATCGCCTGCAGCTCCGCTTCGATCGCGGGCAGCGCAGTGCGCAGTTGCAGGGGGAAAAAGTTCTCGGGCCGTTGCCGGCCGCTGTCGAGCGGCAGCGCCTGGGCCCATGCCCGCAGCAGGCTTTCCTCGTGGCAGGGTTTGGCGCCGTGGGCGCGCAGGCGCTGGCGGACGAGTTCGATTTTCATGGGGCCGAATGCTACACCGCCCGGCGGCGGCCGGTGCGACGCTCGAACCGGTAGTCGTCCTCAATATGCTCTGGGTTTGTCGACACGTCGGCAGAACATGTCGAACAAAGAGATTTCCGCCGGTTCGGGTGAGGGGTGAGGATGGAGAGGCCTGCGCATCTTGCCGCCACCCCAGCCCTGCTGCGCTTCAAGTGTTCCCTCGTCCCCCGCGCATATCATGCGCAGAGGAGGGAGCCCAAGTAAGGAGCTTATTCCCAAGTTCCCTTCCCCTGCGCCCGAGGGGGAAGGCCAGGAAGGGGGCAAGGGGGTTAAGTAAGTGCCATTCGGGTCTGTCCCTGTTTACCGGATTGGCCGGGACAGGCGGCACTCAAAACTCTTCGTGTATTCCGTCGCCTTTCATGAGCAAATGTTTGGTCTTGCCCTCGGGGCTATGTTGCAGGTGGGCAACAACCTGCTTGCACATGCGCTTCAAGTGCCCTGTGTCTTTGCTGGCAACCACCTCCTCCGGGAAGTCGAGCCGGTGAGTGCCATTCGGCAACCCCAGGTAGATTGTGTGGCGGCCCTCCGCGTGCTTGTAATCAAGAGTTGCGCCTTGGAACGCGTTGCCCAGAGTCCTCACTAAAACCTCGATCTTCTCTTTCATGCGGTCTCCAATCGCTGCAACGCGCCACTAATCGCCCAGGGCAAGAAAGGCCAAGCAAGTCCAATCGCCGGCCCGGCAGTTTTTGATAGCTGTCCACAGGTCATCCACCGGATGCCTGACACTGAATCATCTTCCCTCTTGCAGGGATTGTACTCATTCATTGCATGGCTTCCCGCAGCACATCCATATAGAACCTTAGCGGACTCACTTTATTGCAGTTTGCAAACTCGCCGGGAGGCAGAAGGCAAGGCCTGACGCTGTCGTTCCCGTTCTGACCCTGTCGTTCCCTTGACCCTGTCGTTCCCTTGACCCTGTCGTTCCCTATGGACGTGCTGCTTGAGTAAACTTCCCGGAGAAGCCGGGACAGCTCGGGTTGACCCTGCTGGTCCGGCTCTTGCGCCGGATTTTTTGGTGATATGATTATTCAAATTTGGCTGGTAAGCCGTCTGCGTTGATCGGGGGAGCATCGTGGAGCCCAAGTCTGGCGGGTGTGATTGCAGTACACAACTGCTTGAACGTCGCACTGCCTTCAAATTCGCGCTAGGCGTGATGCTGGGGTTGAACCTGGCGCCTGATGCAATTGCCCAGGGCGTCGATCTGCGCAGCACACGCCCGCAGCCAGGTGACCAGTTGGTATTTGCCGACGGCACGCGCAAGGGTGAAATCATCTCGGTCGCGGATATCCAGCCGGGCGGCCCTCAAGTGCCTGCGTTCGCGTTCGATTCCCGCAGCAAGCTGATCCGCGACGGCTCGCGCCTCAACAAAATCCTGCTCGTGCGTTCCGATCTCGAAAGCCTCAGCGCCGAGACGCGCAGTCGCGCGGTGGAAGGCGTCACTGCGTACTCGGCCATCTGCACGCATCAGGGTTGTGAGATCGGGGCCTGGGACTCTGAATCGAAGTTTTTATGGTGTCCGTGTCATGACTCGAAATACGACCCCAGGGAAAACGGTCGAGTCGTGGGCGGGCCCGCCCCCAAACGGCTCGCCGCCCTGCCACTGAAGATGGTGGATGGGACGTTGACCGTGGCAGGGGGATTTACCGGCCCGGTGGGTTTCCAGAACCGCTGAGCCTTAAGGCGCAGGAGAGTCACACCATCCTATAAACATTGGAGGAGACCCGTATGAAGTCCTTGTGGAAACATGTCAAGGCAGCACTGCTGCTCGGCGTGATTGGCGCACTGCCGATCGCGGCCGCAGCGCAGGTCAGTAGCTACAGCCCGGTGACCGATGCCAGGCTGCAGAACCCGGAGAAAGAGAACTGGCTGATGTACCGGGGCAATTATGCCGGGTGGGGATTCAGTCCGCTCGACAAGGTGAACACCGGCAACGTGGCGAAACTCACGCCGGCCTGGACGCTGGGTACCGGCGTCGCGGAGGGACACCAGTCGCCGCCGATGGTCAACAACGGCGTCATGTTCCTCAGCACGCCGCAGAACCAGGTGATCGCGCTGGATGCCCGTAACGGTGACGTGCTGTGGCAGTACAAGAAGGTCCTGCCCGACGACCTCCTGCAACTCCATCCGACCAACCGCGGGGTCGCGCTGTATCAAGACAAGGTTTACCTCGCCACCGTGGATGCCCATCTGGTCGCGCTCGACGCACGCACCGGCAAGGTCATTTGGGATCAAGTCGTCGGCGACTACAAGCAGGGCTACTACTGCACCCTGGCGCCGCTAGTCACCAACGGCAAAGTCATGGTGGGAACCTCCGGCGGCGAATTGGCGGTTCGCGGCTTCATCGCGGCCTTCGACGCGAGCAGCGGTGACATGCTGTGGCGCACCTACACGATTCCCGAGCCCGGCCAGCCGGGGTCGGAAACGTGGAGCGGTGATGATTGGAAGACGGGTGGCGGGTCGGTGTGGATTCAGGGCACCTATGACCCGCAGTTGAAGCTCGCGTACTGGGGCGTAGGCAATGCGGCGCCCTGGGCTGGCGACTTCCACCCCGGCGACAATCTCTACACCAGTTCCGTGATCGCGATCGATCCGGACAACGGCAAGATCCGCGGCTATCACCAGTACCACTGGAACGACTCGTGGGACTGGGATGAGGTGACGCCGCCGATGCTCATCGACGTGCAGCGCGATGGCCGCACGGTCAAAGGCCTGGTCCACCCGGGTCGCGACGGGTATCTGTGGCTGCTCGAGCGCTCCGCAGACAAGATAGCGTTCGTCGCCGCCAAGCCCTACGTGACGCAGAATGCGTTCAAGAGCATCGACCCGAAAACGGGCCGGCCGGAGTATGTCGCCGAACATACTCCGCGCAAGGGCGTGCTGATCGATTTTTGTCCGTCGCTGTGGGGCGGCAAGGACTGGCCGCCAGCCGCATACAATCCCATGACGAAGCTCGTCTATATCCCGTCCAACGACCATCATTGCGGCAGCCTGAAGTCGAAGGCGGAGGAGCCCATGGTTGCCGGAGAACTCAAGCTCGGCGTCGAGATCCCGGATATCAAGATGATCATCGACCCGAACACCAAGACCATCGGCAAGCTGCAGGCCTGGGATATGGCCAAAGGTCAGCGCGTGTGGGCGCAGGACTTTGTGAGCCACAGCTTCGGGCCGGTATTGACCACTGCCGGCAATCTGGTGTTCCAGGGCGGCACCAATGACCGCTACTTCCGCGCATTCGACGCGACAACCGGCAAGCAACTGTGGCAGTTCCGCACCAACTCGGGCGTGACCGCCGTGCCGATTTCGTACATGGTCGATGGCGTCCAGTACGTGGCGGTTCAGTCGGGCTGGGGCGTAGATGCGGAGCGCATGCAGGGCTCGCTCATCGCGGCAGGGTACAAGGCCAAGAACTACAACCCCGATGTGCCCATTCCTCAAGGCGGCGTGCTGTGGGTATTCGCCGTCGGTAAATAACCGCAAGCAGGCAGTCTCGGCGGGCCGCCTGCCGGCAACGGCAGCCGGCCCGCATCATTTCCGGCACCAGATCGCAGGTCACGCCACGGCGCAACAAAGCCGGGTTCGTACGCACAGTTGCCTTTCCCTTGCCTCTCGCAGTTCACTTCCCGCGCGGTAAGTCTCAGCGCTAACAGAACACTCATGTATCAGCGTTCGCAGGACCGATTCGACGGAGGGGGGTCGTGCGCTTCAAAGTCTCGATGATTCCGTATACGGGCGACACCTCGAGGGTCGAACCCGCGCTGATGGCTGCCCGATCCTGCCCGGAGAGCGACACGCCGCTTGCGGGGGGGGGATTGCGAACAGTGCGCCTATCCGGGAGACATCGGCAAGCTTGCGCGGTGACTTGTTTTCAATGGCCGTTCGCGAATGTCATTGGGCATAACATCAGACAAACACGGCCGGTGAAACGCAGCCCATCCGCCGGCTTGCCTGCCGGAATGGGGGAATGCTCCGCTTCGTATTCTGGAAAGCGCCTTCGCCAGTTCACCACCCGAAAGATCGCGGGGCCGTTTCATCCAGCAATAATTTCGTCCCGCACGAAGCGAAGGCGAATCATCTTGGGTGCCGTGCCGTCCTCGAAATGACAGCGAACCGCATCCCGTACCCGAGCGTGCAATTCCTCCACGCTGTCGGCCTGCGGATGGATGGACTCTCCCAAGGTAGTGCCATGAGTGTCTGTCCCTATTTTTTCAAACCTTGGTTTCAGAGGACCTGCAGGACGAACAAATCTTCGAGGGAACTTTGAAGATTCAAAACCCCTTCCGTTTATTCCACCGAGTTTCGGCGCCAACTGCCGATCGTTGCCTGTCGCCATAACAAGTCTGAATCGTCCGCTTCAGATTGGCCGGACCAGTAGCCCCTTGCGCTGTGGCACTCAAAACCCCTCGTGTATTCCGTCGCCTTTCACGAGCAAATGTTTGGTCTGGCCCTCGGGGCTAAGTTGCAGGTGGGCAACAACCTGCTTGCACATGCGCTTCAGGTGCCCTGCGTCCTTGCTCGCAACCACGTCCTCCGGGAAGTCGAGCCGGTGGGTGCCATTCGGCAACCCCAGGTAGATGGTGTGGCGACCCTCCGCGTGCTTGTAATCGAGAGTTGCGCCTTGGAACGCGTTGCCCAGAGTCCTCACTAAAACCTCGATCTTCTCTTTCATGCCTCCTCCTGCTGCGGTTTGTGCGCGGCGATCAGTCTTTCCTGCAGTTGCACAGGCGCGGGAGCGTAGTGGCTGAATTCCAGCGTGTAGGAGCCGTGCCCGGCGGTGAGCGACTTCAGCCGCGACGGAAAGCTCTCCAGTTCCGAAAGCGGCGCCCGGGCCGAAATCGAGGTCACGCCCGGCCGCGGCGAGCCGGTGCCGCGCACCTGCGCGCGTCGCGAGCTGAGGTCTCCCGTGAGATCGCCGATATGCGTTTCCAGGGCGGTGATCTCGATGTCGACGATGGGTTCGAGCACCAGCGGCCGTGCTTTGGCCAGGGCATCGAGAAAAGCCTTGCGGCCCGCCGCGACGAAGGCGACCTCTTTCGAATCGACCGGGTGGCTCTTGCCGTCGTATACGGTCACCCGCAGATCCTGCATCGGGAAGCCGGCGATGAAGCCCGACTCGAGCACCATGCGCACGCCTTTCTCGACCGCCGGAATGTAGACCGAGGGAATCACGCCGCCTTTGACTTCGTTTACAAACTCGAAACCCGCGCCGCGCGGCAACGGCTGCACGCGCAAAAACGCCTCGCCGAATTGTCCGGCTCCGCCGGTCTGCTTCTTGTGCCGCGCATGCCCCTCCCCCTTGTCGGCGATGGTCTCGCGAAACGCGATGCTCGGAGACTTGGTGTCGAGTTCCAGCTTGTGCTGCTCGACCATGCGCTCGAGCAGCGTCCGCAGGTGCATCTCACCCAGCCCCCGGATCACCGTTTCGTTCGCCTGTGCATTGTGTTCGACCCGAAAGCAAGGATCTTCGGCCACGAACCGGTGCAGCACATCGGATAATTTCTGTTCGTCGCTGCGCTTTCTGGGCAGCAGCGTCAGTCCAAAGATCGACGCCGGCAGGTCGAGCGGCCGTGCATGGATCCCGGCGTCCTCTGCCGCGTCATGCAGGATGTCGTCGAAGCCGATCTCGTTCACCTTCGATACCGCGCAGATATCGCCCGGAACCGCCTCGTCGGTGGCGATCTGCCGCTTGCCGCGCAGGATCCACAGATGCCCCGGCTTGAACGGCTTCCTGCCCTCACCGATATACAGCAAGGCGTTGGGCGTCACCCGGCCCTGGTGGACGCGGAACACGGCGATGCGGCCCACGAAGGGATCGATCTCGATCTTGAAGACGCGGGCGAGAACGTGTCTGCCCGGATCGGGAACGGCGATCATTTCCGTTGTCGTGCCGTCCGCAGCGGTGCTGATGTAGACGGGCGGGTTCCCCTCGGTGGGATTGGGCAGGAGTTTCACGATCACATCGATCAGCTCGGCGATACCGGCGCCGCTTCTGGCCGAGGTGAACAACACCGGGACCAGGCTGCCTTCGCGCAAGGCGCGCTCGAGCGGCTCGTGCAATTGCTCGGGGGCGACCTCGCCCTGTTCCAGGTAAAGCGCCATCAGCTTTTCGTCGACTTCGACGACCTGGTCCACCAACTGGCGGTGTGCCTGGTCGACCGAAGAGAAATCCGACTCGCCGTCGGGCATGAAGAAGCAGTCCGAAACGCGCGCGCCCTTGCCCGCCGGAAGGTTGATCGGAAGGCATTGCTTGCCGAACGTCGCCTGGATGGTCTTGAGCAGCCCTTCGAGATCGACGTGCTCCGCATCGATCTTGTTGACGATGATGATGCGGTCCAGACCCTGGCGCGCCGCCCAGTGCATCATGCGCGTGGTCATCAGCTCGATTCCGTTCTGCGCATTGATGACGATCGCGGCGGTCTCCACTGCGGCAAGCGCCGGCAGCGCGTGACCGAGGAAATCCGGGTAACCCGGCGTATCGAGCAGGTGGATGCGGGTATCCTGGGCCTTGAAGCTCGCCACCGCCAGCTTCAGCGAATGGTGGAGGCGCTTCTCGATCGGCAGGTAGTCGCATGTGCTGTTGGCGTGCTCGCTGCCGCCTTCCGGCCCAAGCGCACCCGCTCGAACGAGGAGCGCGTCCGCGAGCGCGGTCTTGCCGCTGCCTGCCTGGCCAACCAGCGCCAGCGTCCGGATTTTTTTGATCGGGTATTTCCCCACTTGATCCTCCCAACGTCAGCATGCCGGCACGCCTGCGGCGCAAGCCCCTGGCGCTCGCGTCGTCTGGCATGATCCCTGTCCCGACAGGAATCAGGTGTCGGGACGGAATCAGCAGCGATAAAGTATAAGCCTGACTGCTACGCACGACAGCATTGCGCTGGGCGGACGGCGAAGGTCCGGCGTTCTTTGTTCTGCGCGCATGAAGAAGGCGGCGGATTCACAGGACTGAATGGCGGTCTTTCCAACTCATTCTGGAACTGACCCGCATGGCACTACCTTAAGCGACTCGTCATGCTCCTTCCCCTGCGAGCGGGGGATGGTTGGGATGGGGGCAAGCCGTGCATTTGCAGGATTCACCCCCACCCTAGCCCTGCTGCGCTTCAAGTGTTCCCTTGTCCCCCGCAAGCAGGGGAGGGAATCTGGTTCCTTAAGGTAGTGCCATGCGGAACTGACCCTGTTTATTTCATTTGTCTCGTGACCTCATTTTTTCCGACTCTTATACATTTCTGCGGGCCGGATCCCGCTGGCTCTCCCGTATCAGACGCGCGCGCTCAGGGATGCGGGCCCCAGGGTGCCGCGGTCAGCAACTTTACTTCCTGCGACTGCGCCAGCGGGCGAAACTTGGCTGCGAACCCTTCCATGAATGCGGCGTTGGCGAACAAGGCTGCCCAGTGCGCGCGGCGGTCCGCATCATCGTCGAATTTCCACAGGTGGACCAACTGATTGATCGTGCCCGTGTCCGCCTGAAAGTAGCCCACCAGCTTCTTGTCGAACCCGCCCTTATGCAGCGCAGGGTAACCGAACTCCGTGTAGAGCCTGACCGCCTCGGCCATCTTGCCGACCTGCAAGGTGTAGGTGCGTAGTTCGTAAATTGTCATGGGACCCTCCTCCAGTGTTCAGCTCATGTTCAATGATGTGCGCAGACAGGAAGGATACTACACCAGAGAAAGCCGCGATCCGATTGCGGGAGATCGTGGCGGCAACGACCACAGCACTATTGTTTTTTAATTGATGCCATTATGCAGGCCTGACGCCGTGCACGCGCGACTCAGCGAATTCGACGGCCGCTAATCTTTTGCGACAAAAGCGGACTTCGGCTGCCGCCGGCTTTCGATCTCCACCTGCTCGAAGAATATGGCGTGCGGGCGCACCCGCAAACCCGATTGTCCGTACAGCGGGCGAGGACCACCAGCGGCTCGAGCGTTTCGCTGTGGCGGGCCACACCGATGACCTCGTACTCCCTGCTCTTCTATACATGGCGTCATAAGTAATGTCGTATAAATTTGATACACTGTGGAGATCACCATGCTTGATGGGAGATCTCCTTATGAAGAAATTGGAAATCAGTGACCCGGAGGTAATGGGCGTTGCCA
>Ga0315275_10001293_pt1 | contig 21935 bp, 29 predicted proteins | sample YL17G03_0_MG_FD_205557 | JGI IMG/M metagenome (GOLD analysis project Ga0315275, IMG submission 205557) | Sediment microbial communities from Yellowstone Lake, YNP, Wyoming, USA - YL17G03_0 | ecosystem: Environmental > Aquatic > Freshwater > Lake > Sediment | place: USA: Wyoming | collected...
GCATACTATCTGGGTTATTTGAGAAGACTTTGCCTGCTGGGTTTTTGGCAAAAGCCTTGCCTCTGTGAACTTTATTTTGTCAAAAATATTTTTCATTTCAGGTGATTTATAGAAGAGCAACTTAAGCCCTATCTTCCTTTTTACCCTTTCAAGATGAAAAGCATGCATAATTTTGTCATTAAGAATGGTAATCAGGTTTTTATTTTCCGCAAGGCCATAAATCCAGATCGTTGATTTTTTTTCCAACAGGCCGAATATAATGCTTTTTACCGCATTCAATCCCTCAAGGGTATATACCTTGGGAGTCTGGCCTGATATATATGTTGTATTGATGTAATCCATTGCTGATTTCAGGTGTTCTAATTTGTCCTTTTCCTCGTTAATGATCAGATCAGTGGTTAAAGCAGCATATATCTGCTTTCCTTCTTTGTTGAATGAAAAAATAAGGTTCCTTTCTTTAAGTTTTGTCAGAGTATCGTACACATTAGTCCTGTGCATCCTGATTCTTTTTGCGACTTGGGCTGCAGTAGACTCTTTGTTTTTGAGAAGATCCAGATAAACAACAGTCTGCATTTTAGGTATGCCTATGGACGCAAAGGCTTTTATTATGGTTTCATCTGCCATAAATAATAAAATTATTTCCCAATTTAAATATTTATCTGTGTTCGCCCTCCTATTCTATTTGTTCGGGTCACTTAACAGCGACTATACGGAAATCCTGCAGGATTTCCCAAATTGGCTTCGCCAACTTCGTATAGTCGCATATGTTAAAACAAGCTAGGCATACTCGCTTTTGGTCTGATATTCGGACTTGAAGGCGTACTCGCTCTTGAAAGAGTATTCGCTTTTGAGGTCGAGGGGAACGCTGGTCGTGAGGTCGTATTTTTCCTCGTCCTTTTCGCCGGCATCTTCCTGCCTGACCGTTATCTCGGCCGAGACCTCTTCGGAGACCTTGTATGACGCGACTGTCTTGGTGCTAGTCTGGAAAGCCCATATTTTCTTCCCTGTTTTTGCGTCAAGCCTGTAAAGATGACAATCGAGGGAACCGAATACCACGCTCTTTTCGTAAACTGTAACAGGCGACCAGATCTCGTGCATGGCCCTGAAACGCCAGATCTCCTCGCCTGTTTCAGAATCCAGGCAATAGAAATTATGGTCTTTGGAGCCAAAATATATTTTTCCTTCTATAATCGCGGATGTTGAGGAGCCTATCCTGTCGCCAGCCATGAATCTCCATATTTCTTTGCCGGTTTCCGCATCAAGACAATACAGGTTGTGGTCCTGGCAACCGAAATACAATTTATCGTTCCCAACGAGCGGGACGCACGTGATGCCATATCCGGTCTTGAATCTCCATATCTCCTTGAGCGTATCCAAGTTCAGGGCATACATGTTACGGTCGAAAGAGCCGACGTATATCGTGCTTTTATCTATGGCGAATTCCTGCATGTTGACTATGTTGCCGGCTGTTTTGAACCTGCCGGTTTCCTTTCCGGTTTTCCTGTCAAGAACGTAAAGAAAGCCGTCGTAACTGCCGATGATGAGCTTGTCCTTGTAAGCTGTCGGCGTGGTAATTGCCATGTCGCCCGTCTTGAAGCGCCATACCTCGCGGCCGCTCTTTGCGTCAACTGCATAAACGTAACTATCCTTGGAGCCGAAGTAAATTATGCCATCATAGCAGGTTGGCGGCGACCAGCATTTGTCGCCTGCTTTGAATCTCCACACTTCGCTGCCCGTTTTCTTGTTAAGGCAGTAGAGATAACCATCATAAGAACTCAGATACAAGTTGTCGCCATAAAACGCCGGCGCGTAATTGGGGACGCAATCTCCTGTCCTGAATTTCCACACGAGCTTCCCTGTTTCCGCGTCCACGGCGTATATGAAATAATCGCAGGAGCCGAAGTAAGCTACTCCATCGCTTATGCCGCAGCCCTCGACGCTTCCGCCATATTCGAAAATCCAGTACCTGAAAGAAACGTCGCGCTTCCTGACGTCGAAGTCAGACAGTTCGATGTCAAAATCCTTGTCGAAGTCCATGGTAAGAATTTGCAGGGAGGATTAAAATTCTATATCCAGCCCTTCCTCCTGAAATAGGCAAGCATGACGATGCTTATTGAAATAAGTACTGCCCATACCGTGTAGTATCCGAGGGGCCAGCTCAGCTCCGGCATGTTCTTGAAGTTCATGCCGTATATGCCCACGATGAACGTGAGCGGTATGAAAATGGTCGCGATGATGGTGAGCGTTTTCATTATCTCGTTCAGCTTGTTCGAGACCATCGAAAGATATGCCTCGAAAATCGTCGTTACCGTGTCGCGCTGGTCCTCGACTATCGAATACGCCCTGAACACGTGGTCGTAAGCGTCGCGGAAATAGATGTTGGCCTTATCGGAAATGAACGGCAGGTCGCGGTGGGACAGCTTGTTGAGCACGTCCCTCTGCGGCCCCATGCTTTTCCTGAAGTTCCTTATGTCCCTCTTTATCTTGAGCATCTCCTTCATGGTCTTTTTTATGTTGCCCTCAACCACGTCGCTCTCGAGCTTCTCCATGTGCTCGTCCCAGTGGTCGAGTATGGGGAAGTAGTCGTCCACCGCCCTGTTCATTATGGAGTGGAGCATGAAATCCGTGCCCTTTGCCAGCAGCGAAGGCTCCTTGACGCATCTTTTCATGAGGTCCCTTATCATTTCTGATGGCTCGTTGGGGAAGGTGACCAGGTAATTCCTGCCGAGGAACATGTCGAGCTCCTTCATCTTGAGGATGTGCTTCTGGAAATCGTAGGAAAGCCTGTGGAAAACTATGAAGATGTGGTCGTCGAACTCGTCTATCTTCGGGAGCTCCAGCCTTTTCCTGCAGTCCTCCATCTCGAGCGGATGGAATTTGAAAACATCGGACAGGACCTGGTACTCCTTTTCGTTGGGGTTCTCTATGTTGACCCATACCTTTGTGTTCCTGTTCTTCAGAAGGCCGGTCAATCTTTTTACAGGAATGTCTTTTGCGAGCTTTTTGCCGTTTTCCAGGGCAATTATTTTTATCATGTTATATATACTTGGCCCGGCAAATAAAAAGCAAATCGCATGCGGCGAAGCTGAAAATTTTAACCTAAAAAACGATATGCGTCGACCAATAGATATGGATTTAAAGCTTGCAAACATAACTTTAAGTGTATGACTCATCAGGTGCCCAGGGAGGCGCCTGGTTGACGATAGACAAAAAATACGGCAGATACAAGACCTATGGGCTCAGCGGAGTCAGAAACGACACCTGGTATCCAGTTGTGGACGACAACGCAGCGTATGAAAACGGTCTTGACGTGCAGAAACTCTGCGACTACGCAGTGACGGCTTCTAGGACTACAAAAAAAGCTATAAGCAAGGTCTACGAATGGACTGGCGTCTGGGGAGCAGGCGCCGCCGGCATGGGAGGCGGATACCTCCTCACGTCGGGCAGCGACGATGTCATGTGGCTCAACAAGCTGTTCGCGGCCCTCGGCGTGATAGCGCTCAGCAAAATGGTAGACCGCTTGGAAAAGAAGTTCAAGGAATACAAGAGAGAAAAAGTCACCGCAAAAGTGAATCAGAAATACTTCAGCTTCATGAAGGAGCTGATGAAAAGCGACCTGGACATTGATGGCAAGATAAACTTCAGGTACGAGATAGGCGTCGATGACTTCGCCCGCAAGCTCGAGAAGAGAAACGGCTACAAGGCCAGCGAACTCAACGCAGAGCTCGACAAAATGGAAAGCTGCCTGAAAAGGTATATAGAAACGAGGAAAAGCAACCATGGCAACAATCACGCAAAATATCCGCACGAAGACGGAGCGTGCATTGACGACAAAAAGGTTGCATGACTGTCAAGTGATGGCTGAAGATATCGTCAACTAAGCGCTGAAGAGTAATGGAGAATTGCTTAGTCTGCGGCACAAAAATGCGTTTTGGTTTTTCGTCTCTTTTTATTTCATGCGAGAAAATCGGCTTTCTGACCCGCCTGTTCCCCGCGGGAATTGTATTTGAGCGCGGGGTTCATCCTGAAAAGGGATACTACGGAATCTGCCTGGACGTACATGGTGCACCTCTTTCTTCTACGCTCATGCGTTTTAAATAAATGCGCAACCAATTATTTTTCTAGTGCTTGAGGATTATCGAGGTGGTATTATGAATGTCATGCCTGAAAAAAGCGATAATATAGTCTATATTTCAGTCTCAAAGAGCAATTACGGTCAGCGCTTCAAGGCGATGCGCATGGCCTCGTCAAGGAAGCTTATCCCGGTCTACCCGAACATAGTCGCCGACTTCGCCCAGTTCAACCCGAACAAGGAAAGAGACAAGGACGCCAGGGACAAGGAGCGCTGGGTCCAGATAAAGAAGGCGTCGGAAGTCTGGGTCATCGGCGAGATAAACAGGGAGATGACCGAGGACATAGACCTTGCAAAGAGACTCGCCAAGAAGATACACTATTTCGAAACCACGCCGTCAGACGCGGACCTGAAGGAAATAGACGCTGCCAACGCGAAGAAGGGCAGGCTTCTCTGAGCATTTTTAAGCCGCGAGTCATATTATAAACCGATAGTTCTGAAAAGCCTGGAAAGCATAAGGATAGACAGCAGGTCGGGCTATTCTCTGGTAGATGTCGCGATGCTGCTGAGGCTCGTTTTTAGCAAACAGATGGGCAGGCCGGCGCTGACTAAAGCGCTGAGCCTCGGCGAGGCGACGGTCAAGACGATGATAAAAAACCTCGGAACCGAGGGTATAATGGAAAGTTCTTCGAGAGGCCAAGTCCTCACCGTAAAGGGCGCTGACATAGCAAAGCGCATTGAAGAGCGAATCTCCCATCCGGTGAACGTGAAAGTGCCCGAGATAAGCGGAAAGTCGAGCGTCGCTTTCATCGTCAGAGGCGCAAGAGAAAAAATAAGGAAAGGCATAGAACAGAGGGATGAGGGCATAAAGCACAACGTCGATGTAACGACGCTGGTTTTCGAGGAAGGAAAGATACGCTTCCCCGGGACGAGGAACGTCGCAGGGATAAGGGAGCTCGAAGGCGCGCTGGCAGAAGGCGACGCGATACTTATTTCATCGGGAAAAAACATCGGCGAAGCGAAAAAAGGCGGCTTCGCGGTAGCGCTTGCCATTATCTGAAGCCGTAACCGCCAAGATTGAAACCAAGCGCATAACCATCCCCGGAGCCGAGAGGGCGGATGGGATTGGCAAGTTTCCTTATTGACATGATTTCAGGTCCAACGAACTTTTCTTCAGAATAGCCTCCACCGCATCCCGTTTCCCTTTCGTTCGCCAGCCTCCATTCGACCACGTCGCCTTTCTTGAGCTCCTTCTTGTCAAGCGCCTCCTCGACGATGTTGCCGTTCACCCAGACCTCCCAGTAAGTCTTGTTGCTGCCGTCGCTCACGCCGTTAAGAGACTCGAAGTAAACCGTGTTAAATTTGTCATCGTGCCTTACCTTCGTCTCAAGTCCTGTTGAGTTCGCCTTGTTAAGGGTGAAATCGTAAATGCTCGCGGCGCTCCTGTCGTTCTTCATGAATATGCGCTGGTAGGTCCACTGGTTGTTTATGAAGACGGGGTCGGCGTATTCGATTTTTACCACGCTCGGCACGTAAGCGCTCCGCAGACTGAGCGTTCCGGAAGCCGTGCTTTCGGCAAGCTCCCTGACGTAGTGAGCGTCCTTTACATCTGCGCCCGCCAGCATCCCGCCGATTCCGCTGAGCACGGCCCTGGCTTCGTAAAGCTTCGACAATGTCTGCGCGCTTTCCTTCGCGGCCTCTGCCGCATGGGTAGTGTGGATTGTCAGGCCGCCCGATTTCACGGAACTCTCGTTGAGCTTTTTGCCCTGGTGCCCGGATTTTATGGCGTATTCGCCTTCCTCTTTCGTGGCGAAGACAGTTTCATATTCCTCGCTATCCTCTTCTGCGTCATCTGAGCCGTTTTTCCCGCTTTCGAGGTAAACGGCCTTCTCTTTCTTTCCGGAAAGAGGCTTTTTCGGGGCGCCGGGCCCGGATTTTTTTCCGGCGGCTTTCGCCGGCATGTCGTGCTCGTAAAGCGAGCGCACGGCTTCGATCATGCCGGAAACTGAAAAATAAATCCTCATCTGGATAAATTATCCAGCTGACATAAATAGTTTCGCTTTTTTGGCGATGCCGCAACCCGGGGAAAAAAAGAAAAAGAATTAATAAGGAAAGTTAAGGGCCGCCCCGATTCGCCGGCGGCCCGCCCCTTCCTTAATAAGCTATGAGTCACTCACAAATCAAGCGTAAACTTTGATGCCGAACTCTTTTGAAAAGTTCTCCGCAGCTGATTTCACTTGCTTTGCTTCCTGGGTCTTGCCCAGTATGTAAGGCGATTTTACTCCGGTTATTATCGTTATCACGTGAAGCTTGCCTTTGAATTCTGGCAGGATCCTCGCGCCCCACATGACCGTTGCATCGGGATTCATCTTCTTCGATATCGTTTCGCCGATTATGTTTATCTCGTCAAGGGTCATGTCGTCTCCGCCGATGACCTGTATCAGCGCGCCTGTCGCACCTTCGTAGTCAACGTCGAGCAGCGGGTTCTTCATGGCCTGTTCGACAACCTCGTAAGCGCGGTTCTTGGTGTCCGATACACCGACTCCGATTGTCGCTACGCCACCTGAGTTCATTATGGTCTTGACGTCCGCGTAGTCGAGGTTCACAAGCGAAGGCTGCGAAATCGTTTCCGTAATGCCTTTTATCATGGTCGCTATAAGGTTGTCCGCGACCGCGAAAGCCTCGCCAAGCGGCTTGTTGCCAGCAAGCTGAACGAGTTTCTGGTTCTCTATGACAATAACAGTGTCGCAAGCGTCACAGAGCTTGAGAAGCCCATCTTCGGCCTTGCCTACCCTTGCACCCTCCATCTTGAACGGCAGCGTAACAGCAGATATCACAATCGACCCCAGTTCTTTAGCCACCTTTGCCACAACTGGAGCCGCACCTGTTCCGGTCCCTCCACCTAACCCACATGTCACGAATAGCAAATCGCATCCGGTTAATAGTTTCTTTATTTCTTCCCTGGATTCTTCGGCCGCTCTCTTTCCGACTTCAGGGTAACCGCCTGCTCCAAGCCCTCTCGTGATATCCTTTCCGATAAGCAGTTTCTTGTGGGCATTTGTGACGGCAAGATGCCTGGCGTCTGTGTTGGCTGCTATTGTTACCGCGCCTTGTATGTCCATGTTTGTTAGCCTGTTTATGGTGTTGCTACCACCGCCACCACAGCCAAAAACCATTATCTTGGCCTGGTGAGATTCAAATTCATTCTGAGCACATCCTTCCATTCCCCATCACCCCATTTTATACCGAGCGGCAAGTATTATTTTATTTGAACATATTTATATACTTTTCTATTGTCCTGTTGTTATGTGTTTTTAAATATAATATTAAAATACTTTAAAAACTTAATTTCTAGATATATATAATATATTAATATATTAATATGTAATTATAATAAGGTAAGAAAGCAGAGCCTGAAAGCAGCTCTCCGGAAAACAGCAGCTTTATTTTGGCGTTAAAACTAAATCATTGGCGCTACGGCAGCGATTAAGCCGTACCCTATGAACGCCTTCTCTATGAAGCTTATCGCAATGGCGGCCGTAATAAGGCCCATTATTCTCGTGATTATCTTCAGGCCGTTCTTGCCGACGAAACGCTCGAGCTTGTGACTCATCAAAAATGCCGCAAGGCATATGACCATGACTATAATTGTCGCCACGAACGTTATCATGAAACCGTAAAGGTGGGTGAAAAATATCACTGAAGTAATCGCTCCGGGCCCTGCCAGAAGCGGCGTGCCTATCGGAACTACGGCGTCGCCGGGCTCGCTCTCCACGCGCCTGGTCTTTGGCAGCTCGCCAAGCAAAAATTCGAAAGCGAGGAACAGCAGCAGCAGGCCGCCGGCTATCATGAAAGCCGAAATCGAGATGTTAAGATACGTCAGGAGCGGCATGCCTATGAGCGCGAACACGATAAGGAGAGCGAACGCAGCGAGTACCGCGTCTGTTGCCGCCTTTCTCCTTTTCCTCCTGTCCGCGCCGCCAAACGTCGAGATGAAGACAGGGACGGCTGCGATCGGGTCTACAATCGCGAAAAGCGAAATAGTGACGACAAGGATTTCCTGAAGCATATTAATAATTCGTCGATGGTCTTAATTAAATTTAATCTCAAAAACGGACAGAATCAGATTTTCATTACTCTTTCCATTATTCCGCGCATTCGCGGGTTTGCAATGTAACCCGGTCCCTTATTAATGCAGGTATCGTAGTTGTCTCCTAAGAATTCATCCACCTGCCTGTATTTCACTTTACACGGATCAACTTTGGAGCTTTCGCAATAGCAATCAAATATTTCTTTTTTAAGGCCTTCCGGAATCACACAATTCTTCTTGGTATTCATAATATGATGTCCTATCTCGTGAAAAAGGTTGTCTTTCCACTGCTTGCCGAAAAGGATGACCTCATTACGCCATATCTGGTAAAACCCTATATTGTAGTCGTAAGCCTTTTTACCCATTGTTAAAAAAAGCCTCAGGGGAGGCAGTGGCGACCTGTAAATGCCACGCAGGTTTTTAAGGTGCGACGGCGGAATCTTTTCAAGGTAAGGGGAGATTTCTTTTTCAATTTCATCGTTCTTGATTCTCAGTCCTAGAACGGCTTTTCCTATTTTCATGATCTTAGTATTTTTTTCTAGCTTTAAATATTCACTTTAAAGTTGTAACATATGTTCAAAAAGAATATTAAAGCATGAAAATAATTGTTCTTTGTTAGGTATGAATAAGAAAACGCCAAGTATGGCCAGGCAGGGGCACAAGTACAAGGTCGCCTGTCTGGGAGGGACGTTCGACATTCCGATTCATAAAGGCCACGAGGCGCTTCTCAGGAAAGCGTTCGCATGCGCCGACTATTGCAACATCGGTCTCGTCACCGACGAATACGCGTGGCGCAAGGGCAAGCGCAGCATAAAGAGCTTCGATGAACGAAAAGCGGGGCTTGTAAAATTTCTGAGTTCCATGAAAGTAGGCAGCAAACGCTACAGAATAACCGGGCTCGATAATTTTTTCGACGAGGGGCTGCTCGCAAAGACGTGCAAAGTAGAGGCCGTCGTGGTGAGCACGGAAACTTTACCTGGAGCGAGGGGCATAAATATCATCCGCGAGGACTACGACCTGAAGCCGCTGGAAATAGTCGAAGTGGCGATGGTCAGGGCAAAGGACGGCCTTCCAATCTCTTCGACGCGCATACGGACGGAAGAAATCGACAAAAACGGCAAAATTCTTCGCAAATAGCCTGCAGGGAAAGGGTCCTCTTTTAAAATTTTTCCCTAATTTTAAACCATGGAAGGCTTCAACCTGTGGACTTGCGCATGTACGGGCGGCACATACGGCCCGCTGCATGAAGGCCATAAAAAAGTTTTTAGGTACGCTTTCTCTTTGGCGAAAAACCTTGCAATAAGGCTTACGACAGACGAGTACCTTAGCGAAATTTCAAAAAAGAATCTCAAGGAGCTGATACCGCCCTACAGCAAGAGATTTGAAACGCTGTGCGAATATCTTAATCAGCTTTACCGGGGCAGATTTGAAATACTGCCGCTTGACACCAGGGAGGACTGCATGAACTGCATGTACAAGGATATTACCATGGCAATGATAGCAGGCGAGGATTCTCTGGCAAAGGCATACAGAATCAATCTCAGAAGACGGGAAAGCGGCTTGTTCGAGGTTGATATATTCGGCGTTCCTGCTGAATTATCGGAATCGGGGAAAAGGATTTCGTCCACTGACATAAGAAAAGGGGAGATAAACAGAAAAGGCAGGATCATAATCCCCTGATTCTTTTTTCGCCTTCTATTTCACTTATGTAATCATATACACGATAAGGCACGAGATTCTTCCAGCGTTTGCCGTGCATGATTCTCTTGCGTATCTCGCTGCCGCAGTTCTTGTAGCGCCCGTAGAACTTGTGCTTCGCGACTGTGATGCCGGCATTCTTCAGGCAGCGCACCGTCCACGGGTTGCGCGAGTACGCGATGTCGAAGGGTCCGAGCCTTTTGACGTGCTCGCCCCATTTCCCGTCGTCGTTCACATCGCGCGTCTCGTGTATCTCGTAATTCCTTATCTTCCCGCCGGCGAGCGCCAGTTCTGCCATGCGCTTCCTCTCGGCAAATGAAAACGGGTTCCTCGCGTCAGGCCTTGCAGGCCCGGCGATGATGATGGTCAGCCTGCCGCTCTCCTTCGCGATGTCCTCTATGACATTGAGATGGCCGTCGTGGAACGGCTGGAACCTTCCGATGAAAAGCGCTCTTTTGAATTTTTTCTTTTTCATGCATGCATCACACTACAGTTTTCTTTGCAGCCGCTACCGCGCCGCTGATGATTTTGTCAAGGCTCTTTATCCTCTTCTCCTCGCGGTCGATGACTTCGCGCCTCGCGCTGGTCGCCGGCTTGCGCGGCACGAACCTGCACGCGTGCGCCTCTCTTATTGACAAATCATACGTCCCTATCTTCTTCGCGAGCGCGATGGTCTCCTCCTTGTCCATCGTCAGCAGCGGCCTGAACTTCGGCATCGCCACTGCTCCATCATTCGCCACCAGATTGTCCAGCGTCTGCGAAGCGACCTGGGCGAGGTTCTCGCCTGTCACGAGCGCCTTCGCCTTTGTTTTTTCCGCGAGCGAGCCGGCGGCGATGTACATGAACCGCTTGCACAGCACGCAGGTGAAATGCGTGTCGCACCGTTTCACAATCGCCTCCTGGATGGATGCGAAAGGTACGGAGTAAACCGCGAGCTTGCAAGGCGCGTATTCCCCGAGCTTCTTTATGATTTCCACGACCTTCGACGCGCCCGTCTCGTTCTCAGAAAAATGCACGAAGTCGACCGCGCAGCCGCGCTTCATCATGAGCCAGCTCGCTACGGGCGAGTCGATGCCGCCGGAGACGAGCGACAAAACTTTTCCCGTAACACCGTATGGAAGGCCGCCTGCGCCGCGGATTTTTTCCGAATAAATATACGCCTTTCCCTTGCGCAGCTCGACGAAAATCGTGACATCCGGATGCGATAGGTCGACCTTCCTGTCGACATTCGCGCCCATCGCGTTCTCCACGTCTTTGCTGGTGAACGGCAGCGTCTTGTCGCTCCTGCTCGCGCGGATGGCGAAGGTCTGCTCATTGCCGATTTTTTTAGCGAGCGTGAGAACCGCTTTTTCCATAGTTCTCATTTCTGGCTTCGTCTCGAAGGCGAAAGCGAACCACGGGATGCCGAACACCTTCGAAAGCGTATTTCTCGCCCTGGGATTGTCGCACTCGAGTACGAGCATGTCCCTCGTTTTTTCAAGCATGAAATCCTTTATGCCGGCCGCTCTCAGCTGCATGCCGACGTTATGAACCAGAGTCCTTATGAAGCGTGCGCGCACGGGTTCCGACTTGAGCCAGAGCTCGCCGTACTTCAGAATGAATTTCTTGCCGGATGTTTTACCGCTGGCCTTTTTCAGACCATGTTTTTTGGCAGGTTTTTTCCGCATATCTCGCATTCCTCCTGCGTTTTTATTTCAAGAAACTCGAAGATGGGCTTGTCAAGCTTTATTCTCAGAAGCTTCCCGTAGTTCGGCTCGGACAAGCCCGTGATAATCTTGACGACTTCCATGGCCTGCCACGAGGCGACCATCGCCACCGCGGGGCCAAGCACTCCTGCCTGCTCCGTCTTCTCCGTCTCCTTGGTCTTCATCCTGTAGATGCAGTTCAGGCACGGCCTGCCGCCTGCCATGAAGGTCGACGAGAAGCCCTCGTCACGCAGGACCGCGCCGTAGACCCAGGGCACCTTGTTCCTGACGCAGAACTTGTTTATGACATAGCGCGAGTCCATGTTGTCCGTGCAGTCGACGACGACGTCGAATCCGGCCAGCACATCCTTAACATTCGAAGCGGCGACGTTCTCTATCATACCGTCCACCCTGTTGCTAGCGACGATGTTGGAAAGCTTCTGCGCAGCGACGAATGCCTTCGCCTTCCCGATGTTCGAGCGGTCATACATCGCCGTGCGCGGGAGGTTTGAGTATTCAACCATGTCCCTGTCGATTATCCTGACAACCCCGACGCCAAGCCGCACGAGCATCTCGCTGGCGAATGAGCCCAGCCCGCCGGCGCCGACGACCGCCACTTTCGCTTTCGAGAGCGCATCCTGCCTTTCCATGCCGATGTAAGGCGTCTGCTGCGAAAACAGGTCGTAAGTTTCGATTTCCATATATCGTATTTGTCCGTTCCGGATTAAAATATAATTTACACAGTATTGTTATTATGGCTGAAGGAAAGGAAGCGGTAAGAGAGACGCCGGAAGGCGTGCTGCTGGAAGTGCGGGTGAAGCCGAACTCCGACCGCTTCTCCCTGAGCCGCAGAGAAGGCAGGCTTGTTCTCGAAGTCGCATCGCCGCCGCGCGAGGGCGAGGCGAACACGGAGATTGTCAAGGGCCTGAAGCGACTTTTTAGGAAGGACATCGAGATTGTCCGCGGGCTGAAGGGAAAGGACAAGGTTATTCTGGTAAGGGATGGCAAGGCCTCTGAAATGGAAAAGGCAATTGAACAAATATAAATCTTTTTGCCACTTCTTAATGATGATAGCAGAAACGGCCATGTATCTTGCATTGTTTTTCTCGCAGAGCAAATACCTGGCGGAAACCTCGAGGCTCATGGATAGGCTGAATAAGGACGGCTACAAAGAGGTCGTTGAGATAGTAAAAGATCAGCGCTTCAGGCTTTTCGACCCCAGCGCCCTCAGGAAAAAGGCCAACAAAGTCGACCTGACCGACCCCAAGAAGCACAGGTATATGACAGACGAGTCGATACAGAAAAGTCTGGACTTCATTGAGAAACAAAAGGAGTGGCTCGACAAAGCCGAGGAGCTTTTCCCCGACATAAAAAGGGAGCATATAGCAGCCGTCCTTAACATAGAATCATATTTCGGGAAGAACATGGGAAGCTATCCGGCGATAAACGCCCTTTTCTCCAGTTACGTTTTCACGGAAAGGAAAGACCTTTTCTACGAATACATAACCGAGCTTCTCAAGTTTGCCGGAAAGAATGACATTAAAGACATTTTCCAGCTGACCGGCTCTTTCGACGGCGGCATGACGCCCGCGCAGCTCATGCCCACGAACCTGAGGAAATACGCCTACGACCTTGACGGCGACGGCTTCGAGCTGAACGGCATAGAAGACGCCATAGGCTCCTGCGGCAACATGCTGCACGATAAAAGAAAGGGTGGGGACATACTGCAAGCGCTGAACGCATACAACGGCGCGAAATACGCGAATGCCGTGAATTTGCACGCGCAGAGGCTCATGGAAAGGCTCAGCCCTCCGCTGACCAGAAAACCGCCCGTCGTAAGGAAAATACCAACGAAAAACTGAAATAGCTTACAAATCTTTTTAAAGGTGAATAAGAAATTAAACCACAACTCGGAATGGCTCGCAGTATGAGCCGGCCTGAGGAGAGGTGAAAATGTGTTCAAAATAGTCGTATCAGATCCGAAGACTAGACGTACGTACCAGAAAGAAGTCGGAGAAAAGGAATCCGGACTTATGGGAAGGAAAATCGGTGACAAGGTAAAAGGCGATTTCTTGGGGCTTCACGGATACGAGTTCCAGGTTACTGGCGGCTCAGACAAGCAGGGCTTCCCCATGCGACAGGACATACCTGGCGCGGCCAGGAAGAAGATGCTGCTCACAGGCGGACCAGGCTTCCACCCGACGGAAGGCGGCGAGAGGCGAAGGAAGATCGTCAGGGGCAACACGGTTTCCGAAGAGATTGCCCAGGTAAACATGAAGGCCGTCGTGCACGGCAAGGATTCGCTCGCGAAGCTTTTTGGCAAAGAGGAAAAGGAAGAGAAGAAAGAGGCTAAGGCTGAACATAAGCACGAAGAGAAAAAAGAAGAGCACAAAACCGAAGCGCATGAACACAAGCCTGAGCATGCCGAGGCGAAACACGATAAACCGGCAGAGCATAAGGCCGAACACAAAGCCGAAGCGCATGAGCACAAGCCTGAGCACACCGAAACGAAAGAGCATAAAAAGGAATAAACTGGATTCGAAAGCGCCAAAAACCAATTTATTTCCACTTTCTTTATTTTTATTCAATGAGCAGATATTTTTTCACGTCATTGATTTTTTTGCTGCTTTTCACAGCCCATGGAGCGCAGGCACTGGATATATCCGAGTACAACGTCGCTTTCAGCATAATGCCCGACACCAGCGTGCGCGAGAACATATCAATGACCTTCAGGCAGCCGCTCAACACCAGCTCGCTGAACTACGTCGTTCTGGGCGAGATATCCGACCTGACGATAACCGATGGCGAGAGGAACATAGATTACACGCTGGAAAAAACAGGCGACCAGTATAACGTGAGGTTCTCCGCTCCTGGGGGGACCAGAATGCTTGAAATAACCTTTACGGCGAGGGACCTGGTTTTCGCCGGTGGCAGCGTTTACAGCTTCTCTACCGAGCTCAAGCCGCCATCCCCGGATACGGTGAACGTATACGCCTACCTGCCAGAAGGCTTCGCGATTTACAGGGACGTAGTTTACCCGGAAGGCTACGAGACGCTCACTAACGGCAAGAAGATATACCTGAAATGGTCCCTTGAAAGGCCGCAGAACATAATGCTTTCGTTCAAGTTCTACAACACGCACAGCGACTATTCGCTGGCCATCGCGGCCGCGATGGGAATCGCGCTGATAATCGTGATAGCGTATCTCGTCGGCCATTACAGAAAGAAGATGAAGTGCGAGTTCGAGCGCGGCTTTTCCGAGGACGAACGCAAGGTCCTGTTCATCCTTTCCAGGGAGAAGCGGGTAATGCAGAACAAGATCGAGAAGGAGCTTCACTTCTCTCGCGCGAAGATGACGCGCCTCGTCAAGAAACTCGAGGCGAAAGGCCTGGTAGAGAAGGAGCGCATCGGCAGGACGAACAGGCTGTTCTACAGGAAAACCTAATGCGTGGTCAGGGATTTTTTTGAAAACTTATCCGAAATTTCGCAGTAGTCAATACTGGGGTTTTGGAGCCCTGGCCGCAGCCAGCCACGATAACCGACTAAAACTTCGAGTGAATAAGGAAGCTTTGGGTTGCGCACCGCGCAGATGTAACCATCGGCGTGGATTTTCTGGAAAACAACGATGTTCGAATTTTGGTCGAATCCGTCGAATGCCATGGATATCCACACAAGAATTATTGGTTATATTTTTTATAAGCCTGATAAACCGGAAGATGCTGGTTTTTGCTAAAGCTTTTGAGGCAAAAAACTTTTGTTGCAGATTGTTTCAGCGAGTTTTCTAATAGGCGAAACAGTATAGTATTAGCATAAATGTTCCTCGGAGTCTTCCGCGAGGATGGCTCCGCAGCAGAATATTTGAATATAACACAGGAGGTAGATGAGATGAAAAAATTATTGGTAATGGCAATCGCCCTGCTGGTGATAGGCATAGCAGGGACAGCGGTGATGGCTGACGAGACGGTGGGAGAGCAGAACCAGGCGCGCGCCATGATACACACTATGGGAGCGCTCGGGTACGGCATAGCCACTTCGCAGGCCGATCCCATGAACTTCGAAATAGTAAAAGTCGGCATAGCCGGCATTAACGTCACGGGAACGGCAGGAAATGTGGACATAAACGTAGGCGTGCTGTATTTCGGTGATGTAAAATACAAGCTCAAGGACGTTGTCATAGGCAACGGGACGGCGTCGGCGAACATATACGACGTCAACGGAACCACGCAGCATGGTTCAATCTCCCTTAACTCGTACATCAAAGGCAACGGGGAAGTATGGGCGGGAACGCTCACGCTTGACGGCGCTGCGTACAACGCGTACATCATACAGGCCCCGAGGGTCTGGAAGCCTCTGGAGAAGGCTGCAAAGGTCTTTAGCTACTGCGAGAACAACCCTGAAAAGTGCAAGGCTGTAATGAAAGCGGTTGGCAACATAGTATGCGACCCCTCAACCGACGACAGCTGCAAAGACAAGATAAAGACTTTCTGCGAGCAGCACCCCGACGACAACAGGTGCAAGATGCTAGAGCTGGCTTCTTGCAAGCTTCACCTCGAGGACGCGAACTGCAGGAACCTGCTGATACAGCAATGCAACGAGAGCAACAACAGCACGACATGCGACAAGCTCACGAACATGTACACAAGGAACGCTGAAAACAACATTAATGCAATAATAAAAAACGCGCCTCAGTGGTTCAAGCAGGTCAGGGAAAGAATAAAGAACAAGCCTCAATCAGAGATCAACAGCGAGGACAACACGGAGGGCCAGTAAGGTGATACGATGAAAACTACACTGACTCTGATATTCGCTGCCCTGATAGCGGCGGTCTTCATAAGCGGCTGCACGCAGCAGACTGGAACGACCGGCAATGGCCAACAGACAACAGCAAATCAGGAACAGCAGGCATTCCAGGCAATTGACCAGGAAACGAACCAGGCGCTGCAGAACATGTCCCTTCAGGACGTGGAAAACGAGCTTCTTGTGCAGGGGTGAAAAGCCCCTATTTTTCTCTTTTTATATTTTAAAATTACATGTAACTAGGTCCTATCTGGCACCAATTATAATAACTATTTGATAGTAAAAATAATGGTTTATAAACTCTCTTTCCAAACATTAATCTGATATTATTGCAATCCAATAATATCTCAGTTTACTGCGAACTAAACATGTTTAAATGGAGGTGTGAATATGGCAGGAGACATGGCAGCAATCGCTGCGGCGGCGACGATAAGCGTGGCTGCAATAGCAACCGCATGGGCGGAAAAAGAGATTGGCACGTCAGCTATCGGGGCAATGGCGGAGAAGGAGAGCCTTTTCGCGAAGGGTCTTATCCTTACGGTCATTCCGGAAACCATAATCATTTTCGGCCTGGTCGTAGCGCTGCAGATAGTCGGCATGGCCGGAGGCGGCGGTTAAGTGTGGCACCTTTCTTTTTGTTTCATGCTTTTATTTTATAATCACTTACAAGTGACAAAAAAGATATCTTTATAAAGCTCTAAAATACATTATAAATAGGGTGTAGAGATGAATATGATTAGGGAAGAACCGATATCCAGTAGGAGAATTTTTGTTTTCGGAGGGTTCGAAAGAACAGGTAAACAAAATTATCTAGTTTTGGACATACTCACAAAAACTGTTTATATTGGCGATGAACCATCAAATGGTGTGATGAAACTCGCGGAATTAAGCTCTGAAGGATATTCATCCATGTTGAGAAGCTTGCAAAAAGGTGATGTAAAAAATCTGGATATATTGCCAGGGTCTTTGGTGCCAAATAGAGATGGTTCGATGTCCTTTTTATCACCAGACATAAATTTTGAGCATGCTATGCCAAAAAAATACACTTTACAATAATTTCTACTTTCTCAGCGGCACGAAGGCACAAGCTCCGTAATTCGCTTTTTCGAGACCCTTTTTAGTCTTTTTTATGCGCATCAGTTCCTGATAGAAGCCCTCGCCCACAGGCGCGATTAAAATTCCGCCGGCTTTTAGCTGCGCGAGCCATGCATCGAATATCTCGGGAGTGGCGCAGGTGACTATTACCTTGTCGTAAGGCTTCGCCTTGGCGTAGCCCTCGCTGCCGTCCGCAAGGACGACTTCGACGTTTTTCGCTCCGGCCTTCTTCAGGTTAGAGCGCGCGAAAGCCGCGAGCTCGGGATTGATTTCGGTGGTATAAACCCTTTTCACGAGCTTCGAGAGAATCGCCGCCTGGTAGCCAGAACCAGCGCCGATTTCGAGAACCTTGTCCTCCGCTTTCGGCTCGAGAAGCTCGGTCATGGCCGCGACCATGTGCGGCGCGGATATAGTCTGGCCTGACGGTATGGGCATCGGGTAGTCAACGTACGCGTGACCCTCGTTCGCCTCGCCTGCGAAAACATGCCTCGGCGTCTCGAGGAACGCCTTGATTATGCGCTCTGTCCTGAGCAGGCCCTGAGTCATCAGCTCCGCGACCAGGTGCTCGCGCTTGTCTGAAAATTCGTCCATGTTCCCGGATTGTTATTAACGAGGGATTTTAAATCCTGAGACGGCCTATGTAATCTTTGCCTTTTACTGATTTCATGCTTTCACTATCCATTATATGCGTGCGCCGCAAAGGCTTGACGCGGGAACGTCAAGAGCGGATTCGTATTTGCCAAGTTTTTTTAGTGTAGGCGTGTCATATTTTGGAAGGGCATCATTAACATAACCATTTTCACCGCCACTGTGAGGATATTTGACATCAATCGCAGATTCGCCCTGTTTTTTGACCTTCCTTTCCCTTGTTAAAAACTTTGCCACAGGGGCTGCAATTGCATAGTATGCAGGTATAAGAGCGCCATCAGCCATCAAAGAAGCTGCCTTGGGATCGCATCCTTTTTTCATCAAATATAAAGCTTGTCCCGGTTGTTGACTTATAAACCACTTTATAAGCTTTAAAACATGCCCGGCTAAAGTTAAAATAGGGTAAAAAGAGGGTGTAAAATGAACTTCTACGAGTATCATGCGCATGCCGAAATCGACGCTAACGGCATGCTGTCGCTTCTGCCGAGGCTGGGATGGAGCGGCGTATGCTTCGTCTGCAAGTCGCTGGAGGACATCGAAAAGCTCAGGCTGGCGATGGAAGGCAGGAAGAATGGGCTCGACGTCTCGTTCGGCTACAAGATAGAGACGCACCAGCACGAGCAGGTGGCCAAGCTTGCAAGAAAGGCCCGCAGGAAGACGGAGCTTATTATAGTCCACGGCGGCGGCCTTGAAGTGAACAGGGCGGCCTGCGAGACGCCTGAAGTTGACGTGCTGGCACACCCGGAGCTGGGAAGGAACGACGGCGGCCTCGACCACGTCATGGCCAAGCTCGCCAGGAAGAACAACGTCGCTATCGAGTTCAACTTCAGGAACATCCTGCTTTCCAACAGGAAGACGCGCTCCGACGTGTTTTCGAGCATGCTGGAGAACGCTGCGCTGGTCAGGAAGTACAAGGCGCCTTTCGTCCTCACGTCAGGCGCGGTCGAACCCTACGATCTGCGCTCGCCGTCCGAGCTTCTCTCGTTCGTAAGGCTGCTAGGTCTAAACCAGAAACACGCGAAAGCCGCGCTTTCGTCAAAGATGCTACACGAAAACAGGAAGCGCCTGGGCGGCAAGTGGATCATGCCCGGCGTGGAGATTGAATAGCCGTGCCAGCCTTAAAATCTGCTTATTTTATACCAGGGTTATATTTAAATATAACCTAGGTATATATTAAATATGACATACCATAAATTTCCGATGAAAAACATACTGAAGGGCAAATTGCTGAAAATCGCGGAGCTACAGGATAAGATAGTGATAGAACTGGTATCAAAGTTCGATTTTGTCCTTCACGGCGGCACGGCCATCTGGAGGATATACAACGGCAAGCGGTTCTCCTTCGACATCGACATATATTGCGCCGATCCGTCTGCAATAGCGGAATATTTCGGAAAAACAGGCGCTTTCAAAATGTCCAGAAGCAAGATGACCAGCTCTGGCGTATTGTATGCCAGGTTCGAAGAAGAGGGAATCGAGGTCGAAATAAACGCCTCTCCTTTGTTCAAAAAAATAGATGCAGCCGACGGTGAATTCCAGCTGGTGGGCGGCGATTCCATAATTTTGAAGACGCTGTCTCCGGAAGAGTTGCTCAAAGAAAAGATAAGCGCGTTCATGGACAGGAAAAAAGTCAGGGATTTGTACGATATTTTCTATCTCATCGACTTCGCGGACCTGCGCTCAGCCAGGCCATCTCTTCAAAATCTCGCCAAGTCTCTCGATTCTCCGCCAGCGGATTTTGGCGGCCTGAAAGAGCTTATTCTTCTTGGAAAAGCGCCGGAATTTGAAACGATGGTCAGAAAGGTGAAGATGCATGCCGAAAAATAATTACAGGGAGTTCACCGAAAAACTGGAAAAGGCCAGCGCCTTCAGCTTCAGGACCGTTGAAGGCAGGGTGGGAAGAAATTACGCCAAGGTTTTCATTCACAACCTGAAGAAAAAAGGCAGGATAACTGAACTGATAAAGGGATGGTATTCGTTCAGGAATTCGCCCTATCTCATAACCATACCGCTCGGCGAAGCGTACGTAGGCCTCGGAACTGCGGCTTTCATCCATGGCGCGTGGGATCAGGTTCCGAACGTCGACGTCCTCACGACCAAAGCACCGAGGAAGATAAAGGTCGGGGAAAGGATTATAGCCGGCAGGAAAGTCATAACCAGAAAGATAAGCAGGAAAATGTATTTCGGTTATGAGACAAAATATATCGAAGAAGCCAAAGACTGGATAAGGGTTTCTGATCCTGAGAAGACGCTGATAGATCTGATATATTATAATTACCCGTTCATCAATGAAATTTTGCCGAGCCTTATGAAAAAAATCAACCCGGAAAAGCTGAAAGAGTATATGGAAAGGATAAAATGTTTGAGAGGCTCGAAAAAGATAATTTCGAAAATTAAAAAAGCAAACATTCTGGCTGAGGCCAGAAAAGAGAGGAATCAAAGTAAAGGCTGAAGAAGAGATAAAATAAGCCTTCACAAAAAAAGGCTTAAGAAAAAAATAATTAACTTACTTCTTCTTTTTTTTCCTGCGCGTCGCAAGGAGCAGAAGCACTATTATCGCAAGCGCCAGAAGTCCGAGCAGGCTAAGGCCCGGTATCCCGGTGAACATGCCTATGAGGTTGAAGCCCTGGTTTTGCTGTGCGTTCGCGCACTGGCAGTCCGCCGCGCACGTCTCGCACGTCTCGCCTTCGTCACATACGCCGTTGCCGCACACTACTTCGCCAAGAGGCGTTATCTGCGAGCCGCTGCTGCTGCTTCCCGTGCAGGTCTGACTCTCGGAAGGCTTTTGCAAAGTCGTGCCGCAGGCGTTCGCGTCAGCACAAGCCCTGGTTTGCACGCCGCCCGAGCACGCGCCCCATTCTCCGCAAGTCCAGTCTTCCTGACACGCTACGCACTTGCAGCTTGTAACATTACAAACCAGTCCGGTCCCGTTGCAGGCGATGCCATTCTCGCATTGCTCGCCCCTATATGTCTGGAGTATGCCATCGCCGCAGTACGCGCTGGAGCCGCCTCCGCCGCCGCTAGGGCCGCTTGGAGGATTCGGATTGCCACAGCCGTTGGTTATGCCATCGCAGTTGTAGTCTATACCGCCGCAAAGCTCTTCAACGCCCGGGTGAATGCTTGCTCTGAGCGCGACCGAGCAGCCAATAGATGATTCGGTACCCGCGTCGCAGCAGTCGTCTCCTGGCGTGATCGAGCAACCAATAGGTATGCAGTTGTAAGTGTTGCACGTGCCGCCGACAGTCTTGCTCGCGTGTCCGTCGTCATCAGCGTCGCAATAATAAGATACTGCTTGGGGAACAGTTGATGTGAGATTCAGATCATATATTCCAAGATTTGAATCATCTGGGTCGCATATATGCCCTGCCTGATCGGCCCACGAACCATCAATCTTAAATTTAACAATTTTTCCAATTGCATTAAGAATTGCAATACTATACTCACCAGTAGATTGGTTTTCAAAAGGAGAACCATCGTGGTGCATTTGTAATGGATTTTCAGTTCCGTTTTCGTATGCAACTACTAGAGCTGGATTAACTGGTACATAATCAGGATTTAAAGTATAGTTGACCTTTGCAATTCCATAAAAGTGGCATGAAAACGGAAGAGCCATTGATGGAGAGGCAAATGCACTCAGAGCTATAACAGAAAATAAAGCGAAAACGATTCCAACCAAAGCGAAGTTATTTTTCATATTTTACCTTACTTTTTATATGTAATCTATCTTTATATATCTTTTGGTTATTTTTTCCTCCTCAATAGTAAATAAAGAGGAAGGAAAGGGAATTTTTAAACCGGCGTAGTCTGGCACTGGTAATTTATGCAGTAATAGCCGTCGCCGCACTGTCCG
>Ga0315275_10001294_pt1 | contig 21933 bp, 26 predicted proteins | sample YL17G03_0_MG_FD_205557 | JGI IMG/M metagenome (GOLD analysis project Ga0315275, IMG submission 205557) | Sediment microbial communities from Yellowstone Lake, YNP, Wyoming, USA - YL17G03_0 | ecosystem: Environmental > Aquatic > Freshwater > Lake > Sediment | place: USA: Wyoming | collected...
CGAGGATCTCGACGATTTCTGTACGGTGATGAAGAGTGACCCCATCATGGACAAGGTTACGCTCGAGCATGCGCGATTCAGCTTCGGCGAGCACATTGGACCAGTACCAATCACCACGCAGCAGGTAGTGCACTTTTATATTTTGTGCCACCAATCCCTCGACCAGTTCCATACCAAGCACACCACCGCCGACGACAACCGCGGTTTTGGTGCCCCGTACCAAAGAAAGAATCTTCCGGGTATCTTCGAGATCATCAAGCTTGACTACGCCGCGTAAGTCTCCACCCGGAATATTCAGGGGTACAGACTTTGCACCCGTGGCCAATAACAGTCGATCATAAAACAACGTCGCTGGCGTGTTAATTTCTATCGAATGAGACTGCGGATCGAGATGGGTTACACGCCCAATAACTTGCTGAACGTCTAAGTTTAGCTTACCCTTTTTTAAGAACGGGAACAACTGTTTTTCGGGGATCTCACCAGTCAGGTAATAAGCCAGGCCAGGACGCGAGTAAAAACCATGCGGGTCGTCGCTGACCAGCGTAATTTCAGCCAGAGGTTCCTGGCTCCGCAACGTTTGGGCAGCAGCAAAACCGGCTATGCCCGTCCCGATGATGATGTAGCGGGTCATTCCTTCCCCTCCAGATAGAGTTCGGTTTTCTCAAAATGCAGCACGCCACGTGGGCAATGTTCTATACATTCCGCGCAGGTCAGACAAGTGGGATCTTCAACATACTCCCCCGTCCAGGCATGGAGACGAACATCTATACCTATGGGACAGCTGAATGAGCATATACCGCATTGTATGCAACGTTCCGGTTCCGGGACAACATGCCCGGTAATAAGTGTATGAAGGCGATGGGATTCACTGCTCAATGGATATTGCATATGTTGATAATGCTTCTATATAATATAAATGTACTATGGAAAATTCAAAAAACAAGAAAAGAAAGGAGATGCTACGACCACGTTCAACATCGAACATCCTGACCCGGTGGGGATGGCGAGCTTACCATCTCCCTGATTTGATCGCCTGGCCAGCGATAAGCGAGTCTTTTAACCCTGAGCAAGAGAAGACCTAACTGGATGAAATTCGCTTTTTGGAAAAAGCCCATTAACAGAGGCAATTGCTCATCACACACGAATATATTCCTTGATATTTAAGACAAATATGGCAGCTTTGTGTGTGCCCGGGCCTTCGGTGCTGGCGCTATTCTCCTTGATAATCTCCATCGCCCGATTGATTTTTTCTTCTTCCAGACCAATTAACAAGGTGGTGCTACCTCGGCGGAATAACCCTCCTGTGGAGGCAATGCATGTCACCCGATACTGCTCATCGGTCAATTGTCGGGCAATCTTGTCATAATCGGCATCGTTGACAATGGCAATCATCAGTTTCATTGCAGCACCTCCAGGTATTGGTCAATCTCCAGAATGAAAATTGTAGCACCACCAACGGTGATTGGGATTGGGCTTGGAATTGGTAAAGGTTGACCTTCGATGGGCATGGACACATATTCAATCCGCTGCCTGCAATTGCGTTTCAGCTCAGAAAGGACCAGCTCCGCATTGGTTGTTTCCACCGGGATCAGCAGGGTGATATTTTTTCTTCCTAAAAAGGCCCCGGTACTGGACAACTCAAACGCGACAACACCATACTTTCGCAATGATGATGTGACCAGGTCAGCATCCTGGGCTTGTAAGACAACCAGGAGGATCACCATTTTAGATTGATTTTGGTCTTCCATGTTCCCCTTCCTTGTGGCTTAGCATTCCTGCAATTTTCCGCAAATACGCTCAAGCTGCTCCCAAAACGCCTTCTTTTACATAATGGATCAGCTCATCGGTGCTTAGATTATTTATGCCCAATTTTTCAATTGTCCGACCGCGACGCCAGTAATCGGTACGGTGAATTATACTGGCTAATTTAATTATCGCATCAATTCCGCTGACCGCAACCCCATAACGCTGACCCAGAGAGGCAATTGGCACCAGGCTCATTGGGACATCCTCAAATATATAGCGGTGATTCAGCGTGGGTGGCGCATTAATACCATAATAACCAGGCTGGTTGTGAATGGCTTCATTCAGATCCTCACCAACCGCATCATATGAAAGTTTCAGCCACTCCATACCCGTCCGAGCACGAATACCGATTGAAGCAGCAACCGTCACACGTTCCCGGTCGAGTGCTTCCAATACGCGGCCTACCGAAGACGTCACGCCATCGATATAGAATTGAAAATCACCATGCGTCGATTCGATCCATCCGGAATTAAGGATGGTCAATGCAGGGTGAAAGATGGCTCCCATGTTATTCATTCCGGTTTGTAATACATTCCCCCCATCAATAAATTGCGAAAACACTTCGCGCACCTTGTCCAAGACAAGTTGATTCCGATTAGAAGGCAGAGCTGCCAGTGGTACTGCCTCTTTGATGCGGAAGATGCGCGCCTGGGCAGGGCCATCAGAACGCGAGGCATATATAAACGTTTCCGCCTCGGCGACAGTTACATCGGCAGTGCAACCATTATCCCGGATTACCTTGCTGAATTCAATCGCGCCGCAAGTTCGCCCGGGATGCAAGATGACGATTTGACCGTTGGTCAAATGGGGTGCGCATGCCTTGGCAATATCCGCATGGGCTGAAGATGGGACGACTACCATCACCATCTCTGCTTTTTCAAGTGCATCGGCAATGCTGGAAGTAACCCGTTTTAAATTTCCGAACCCACGCGGGCCACCTTCATAACTTTCCAGGTAAATCCCACCCAGCTCTTTGATGGCAGCCACATTCGCAGCGGTTCGATTAAATAAAACTGTCGGGAATCCCATCAATGCCAGATGAGCTGCCATGGCTTTGCCACCATGCCCGGCGCCAATTACGGTGATTTTGAGCTTTTCGGACATAATTGCCTCCTATGGTAAGTACTGAGCCAGCCGGATTGCCTCGCTCAGAGGCATTCCATCCGGATAAGTGGCTATACAAGAACCGTTGAACATGCTAGTTTTAATCTGACCCAACGCAAAGGGGTTGTTCCTCAATTGAGGGGCATCCAAAATTCCCAATTTTACCGATTTTGCAAGGGTTACCGGATCAGCCCAGGGATCCCGGCTCACAGGAGTAGCGAGGTTCTGGATTGCCCGGAGGGTAATCTGAGCTTCAGATACTAAATATTCCGCCCGGGATTGAACAGCAGGGTCGGCTGTCATATCCGGGGCACCATGCAAAGAATTTTCGATCGCCTTACGTGCCATCCCGCAGGCATCGATGATATCTTCAGCAGTAGCCGCATGGTCAGCTTCGGTGTGACCAACGATGTGAATAATGTGTGGTTTTAATGCCATTTGGAGGTAGATGCTGGTCGCAAGGTGAGCTCGAGCCGCATTTGAATCCACAGGATAGCTGAGCAAGCCAGTGCGGGTTTGTTTCCAGATATGAAAGTCGTAACCAGACAGAGGCTCAATCAATTTAAGTGCAGCCAGCATCTTCGCCACATCCATCGCATCGGAGGTATCAGGGGGACTGTTAAACATCAGCTGAGCGATGTAGTCCCGTACGCCATAAGCACGGGCATTATAAGCCGAAAGAAACGCCGATACCACAAAAATAACGTCGGGGGCATCCCGCATCCCCCAATGATGAGGCTCGTTCAACTCCACTGGGATGCCGCGTTCTCCATACCAGGTCATCAAACGCTGGTGCTCCCGGATGGACCCTTCCAGGTCCCATGGGCCTCTCCCGTCCATCCGGTTGAACCAAAAGAGAGGGATGGCGCACCAGGCATTGTGGATGGTCTGTATGTACATCTCTGCCAGGCGGATGAAATCATCCGTCCCTGAATAGGTGCGCATGAGCGGGTAATTGCCTTGACGGCTGGCAGCAAAAAGCGCCCGGTAATCATCGACTGAACGGACAGGCACACCACCAGCTCCTTTGCGCCGCACATCCTGCCTCTCTGGATGGAAGAAATTTTCCTGGGCATCCTGATCGATTCCCAATGAAATAACATCCAACATCTTGGCACTGGAAATCTTCTCCACGCCATTAAGGGTATCTTCCAGGTTGGGCAACCCGAAATGATGCCTTAAAAGCGGATAGGGCGATTTCCAATGGATCCGCTCTACCACAGCTTGTGGGTAATCCTGCTCTGTATGTAATGGGGAAATTTGTCCCTTGAGATATGCCAGGACCTCTTCGGGGGGTTCGCTTCCATTAAAAATATGCTCAAAGAAACCTAATTTGTGGGCTTTTTCAGCCACAGGGGGTGTACCGCCAAAAGCAAAACGTACGCCGGAGGCATGCAGATCGTCAGCGGCTTCAGCAAATTCTCCCAACAAACGCTCTCCAGTTTCGGGGGTCAGACGGTATGAAACACCAACCAAATCTGCACTTTCCTCACGGGCAGACTTCAAGACATCCTCTATTGCAACTGCCGGACCGAGAAAAACCGTTCGCCAGCCAGCGGCTTCAGCCAGGTGTAGGAAGTTCAATACCCCTGCCACATGAACACATTCCCCCAAAGCTGCAGCAACGACTGTCTTTTGCATTTACCCTCCGACAAAAAGAGCGGTTGGTCATTCCAGCCGCTCTTTTTCATAAAATGAAGATTTAGTGATCCCGACTGGATCAACCGGTATGAGGTTGTTGAAAAGCAATTAACTTTATGGCAGACACTCAATTATGACTATTGTTGCTTTTTCTTTTAGATAGTATATATACCTACCTTGTGGATTCAGAAGGATAGGAAATTCCACAAGACCATCCAGTAAAAGCCAACAATGTTAATATATCTTTCACCAACCACATTTCGCATAATGACGATAAGTAATCGAATATTATCCCGAAACATTTAGGGTGTCAACGTGGTAAAAACGGCGATTCATTAGATTTCTATTAATCAGATTTTCGACCAAAATGTACACTGCCAAAAACGCTATGAGGAGAAGAGGAGTAGTGACCTGCGGATATATTGATTAATGGAACAGGCGAGTGATCTTTACGAGGACCAAGCTGATATACTTATTGAATGATCGAAATCACACCCTCCGTCCAGATTGGCGATGAGGAAATCGAACTTGTGTTTATTCGCTCACCCGGACCCGGCGGACAAAATGTCAACAAGGTATCTTCAGCGGTCCAACTGCGTTTTAATGTCCAAGGCTCAGCCTCCATACCACTGGACTTAAAACAGCGGTTGATCAAGCTGGCAGGCAGACGTCTTACCTCAGAAGGAGTATTGATCATTGAAGCACGGCAGTATCGCTCGCAGGAACGTAATCGCCAGGCAGCCCTGGAGCGGTTGGTGCGGCTCATCCAGCAAGCTTGTGAACCTCCCAAGCCGCGCCATAAAACCAAACCCACACGTGCTTCCACTTTGCGTAGGCTTGAATCCAAACGAAAACGAGGCGAAATAAAACGAATACGCCGTGAGTCAGGGATTGATGGTTAATCGTTGGGTGAATGTATATGAACCGTCAAGCATAGATTTAAGTATTTAGATATGATCATTATTGTTATGGGTTTATTTTCTCCTCCTTGTTGAGAGCCGGGTCTGATGCCCGGCTCTCATGATTCTAGGGGTGTTGTATGCGGCAAGATTTTGTACTATACTCCAGCCAATATTTCAGCTGGAGAATGCCGATGGCAAATGCAGAAAAAAGGAATAGAAAAGCTCTAATCGAATCGGTGCTGGCAGAATCAGTCCTAGCGCGCCTCGCTACCACCAATCCAAAGACTATGCAGCCGCATGTGGTGCCAGTATGGTTTATGTGGGATGGGGAATTTGTTTGGATCAGCAGTTTCGTCAGCACACGCAAGATCCGTGAGTTAAAGAATAATCCACGCGGCGCAGTTTTGATCGAGTCAAAGCAAGAGGGAGGCAAACTCCAGGCAGTGTTATTAGAGGGCACAGTCGAGCTGGTAACCGAACCGCGCCCGCTGGTGAGTGAGATTGCCAGCCGAATCTATAATCGTTATCTTGGACCAGAAGGTATCAAAGATCCTGAGCCACAATCGTGGTTGAACGACCCTGAAAACCTGCTGATCAAACTGACCCCCAAGCGAATCATCTCATGGTAGGGGATGGTCGCATGCATGGGCACCTAATTAATTGGGATTACCATTGGCTGACCAGAATTATAATCTTGCCAAACTCCTGACGGAACGCCTGGAGCATTTGTCGGCAGATTCGACTTTTGCCCACAGAGCGAGCGGAGTGCGCGGCTCACTCCTACGGATTATGGAACGCATCGAAGCTGGTGAACGGATGAACAGTGATGATCAGGTGCTGCTGGATCAACTGATACAATACGGTTTTGAGATCTTAGAGCTGGCCGCAAAAGAAATCGGAGCATCATGATGAAAGAAAAAGCCTTCCAGGAGTACTACCCCGACAATGTGAGCTACTGTTATGGCTGCGGTCGTTTGAATGAGCATGGCTTGCAGATCAAGAGCTATTGGGATGGAGAAGAAACTGTTTGCACCTATACCCCAAGAACATACCACATTGCCATACCCGGTTACGTATATGGCGGATTGATCGCTTCGTTGATCGACTGTCATTGTACTGCAACGGCCGCAGCAGCTTCATATAATGCCGAGGGGCGCGCCATGGATACCCTGCCGGCATTCCGTTTTGTGACTGCCTCTCTCAAAGTGGATTACCTGAAACCCACTCCCCTGGGTGTACCCTTGGAGGTTCGAGCCAAGGTAAAAGAGATCAAAGGGCGCAAGGTGGTCATGGATGCCTGGTTATCTGCCCATGGTCAGGTGTGGGCGCGAGGCGAGGTGGTGGCGATCCAGGCTCTACCACAGCTGTTCGGGGAATAATTTCCTAGGAGCAGCATGCCGCAATACTACGTCGATGGGCTGTTTGCCAATAAGCAGGGGGTTAAAAAGAAGGGCAAAACGGGTACCTACCCGGCTAATTCCATTGAGCCGTATGCCAAAACCATCTGGGCGAACAGCCCGAAAGAAGCCCTCCAGATTGCCACAACTGAGCTCGATGGTGGTGAGTGGACCGAGGGCCCGCACATCAGCCAGATCACAGAAGAGCAGCGCATGCGTTCAATGGGGGCACCAGAATTCCCGGGTTTAGCCGCTCGCGCTCCCAAAAGCCGAAAACGATAGATAAGACGCTGGCAGTGATAAATTACTGGCTGATTGAAGGTAATCATCCATAGGAACAGAAGAGACCCATACACCCTGGAGAGAGAGTATGTCTGATAAATCGATCGCTCAAAAACTATTCATCAAACCTGGCAACAAGTACCTGCTGGTCAACCCGCCCGAGGGATACATCGCACAAATAGGTAAACTTCCAGAAGGAAGCATCATCCTGAGTGATTCGAGCTGCCTGGTGGAGGTTATTCAGGTGTTCTCTGCAAACCGGATGGAATTGGAAGCCCAGCTGCCGCGACTGAGGGAGCTGTTGACTCCAAAGGGAATGCTCTGGGTCACATACCACAAGGGCACCTCCAAAATGAAGACCGACATCAACCGCGACACGATCAACGCCTATGCGCACTCGATTGGGTTGGAGGGTGTGGCGATGATCTCCATCGATGACGATTGGTCAGCACTGCGCTTGAAACTACTCTGAGCAGGGCTGAACGAATAGTTATGAAAGCCACCTTCACCTTTATCGATGAGCTGAACGATTTCCTGCCTCATTACCGCAAGAACACCCCGTTCAGCCTGGAATTTGAACCTCACCAGAGCCTCAAGCACCTGATCGAATCGATCGGCGTGCCGCACACGGAGTTTGGGCGGGTGCTGGTCAACGGGCAGTTGCTGGATTCCGCCAGCCGCCTGCAAGATGACGACCTGGTGACGGTTTATCCTTCCGACTCACCCCTGGATGACGAGGCGTGCCTTATCCTGGATAATCACCTTGGCCAGCTGGCAACTTACCTGCGCATGCTGGGATTCGACTGCCTGTACCACAACGATTACCAGGATGATGAGCTGGCCAGGGTTTCGATTGAGGAGGGGCGGGTGCTGCTGACGCGTGACCGGCGACTGCTGATGCGCAAGGCAATCAGGCGTGGATATTGCATCCATCAGACTGACCCACGCCAGCAGGTGGCAGAGGTTCTTAAGCGGTTCAAGCTGTTCGGGCAGGTGAAACCTTTTCAACGCTGCATGCGCTGTAACAGCCCTCTCCAGACGGTAAGCAAACAGGACATCATCGAGCGCCTGGAGCCGTTGACGAAGAAATATTACGATGAGTTCCGCATATGCCCAGCCTGCCACCAGATCTACTGGAAGGGTTCACATTTCGAGCATATGCAGCAAATGATTCTCGAAATGGCAACTCAACAGTAGTTTATTCTAAGGAGGCGTCTATGAAAACTTATCGAATCGCACCCTGGGTATATTATGTCGCAGCAATCCTGGTATTTGTTATGATAATCCTGGTATCTGCCCAACTTACTTCGGTTTTAGCATCGCCAACTATGCTTCTCGCTGAAGGTAAGACTTTTTCTCCTCAAGATACCACATTTAGCTTCCTTCCGATCCTGAGCAGAGCACCAGGACAAACAGCCATCATCATCAACCATGAAAATCGGGACATTGCCCTGATTCCTCCCCTGTGGATCCAGGCTGCCATGCAGAACGTCATCTGGTCGTATGGCTCCACATCACATGGCACCCAGCTTGGGGCAGGTACCGAGTACTTGAGCAGTTATGTCAGCCCTCCCACCTACAACTTCCTCAAACAATCGATCGTCCCGCCCGACCAGAGTATCCCACCTATCCCACCCTACCTTCGCATGGGCAACAATAGCGGATGGTCCTGGGATCCAACCGCTTTCCTGAATACTGCGCGCAGCATGCTGAACGCCGCGCCACAGGCGAATGCCTTCATGTGGTCCTGGTGTGGGGAGATGTCGTGGCTGGACACCAGTGTAGTCCAGCAATATCTGGACATGATGACCCAGCTCGAGGGCGAATACCCGGGGGTGCGGTTTGTCTATATGACTGGCCACACAGATGGTACTACTGGTGATTCGGTACTGAACCGCAACAATAATATGGTGCGCGATTACGTCCTGGCGAACAATAAGATCCTATATGACTTCGCAGATATCGAAAGCTGGCTGCCAGACGGCACGCTTTACCCAAATCCTTCCGATAGCTGCCCATGGTGCCAGACCTGGTGCGACGACAACCCAGGTACCTGCCCCGATCCAGCCATCAGCTGCGCCCATTCACACTCGCTGAACTGTTACTTAAAAGGGCAGGCGTTCTGGTGGCTCTCGGCGCGCCTGGCAGGATGGGATGGAATAACAAATCCGTAGGGAGATTATTTTTAGATAGTTTCATTTTAGACGGACCAATGTATGAATTTTCCGTGCATATTTCCCGTGAAAGTCATGGGGGCGAATCAGGATGCTTTTGAGAGCCTGGTAGTGGAGATCATTCAGAGGCACGCCACCATCGCCACCGAAGAGGTAATCACTAGCCGACTGAGCCGGGGTGGCAAGTTCGTCTCACTGACTGTGCGCATCCAAGCCGAAAGCCAGGATCAGCTGGATGCCATCTACCGCGAGCTCTCCGCCCACGAACGGGTGCTGATGATGCTGTAGACCGGTTAGGCGGGTGAATCGAAACCTGGCGACCAAGGTTGCGCCTTTGAGGAAATATCAGTAGGTCGTAGGGGCACGATATATCGTGCCCCTACGAAGACAACCCAGCCTAGAACGGTAGTTGATGATGCTATAACCCACCTAGAGGGAGAGAAGCATCAGAATTTCCTTTGTCTCTATAATCTCAGCCTGAACCTTGCCTTTGGTGAGATCGCTCAAGGAAACCTGAAAAGCAGGCAGCTTCTCGACCATTAGGCGGGCGATGAGGGTCACATCCACGGCAAAATCCTCTTCCAATACTGTGCCGGATTGGGAAGCGACCAGCAGGCGCACGCGTTCCAGGTTGGTGTAGGGGAAGACCAGCATGATGGTATGTGCCAGCACCTTCTCAGCGCGGGGCACATCTTCCACCACCAGGCGCACCGCTTCCGAATATGCCCGCACCAGGCCACCCGTACCTAACTTGGTTCCACCAAAATAACGCGTGACCACCACGGCCACATCCCCCAGGCCACTGCCGCGCAGCACCGCCAGGGCAGGTAGACCAGCCGTGCCGGAGGGCTCGCCGGCATCGGAGCAGTGGGCGATCTCTGAATCACCGTGCCCGATGATATAGAGGGGCACGTTGTGGGAAGCATCGGGGAACTCGGCTTTGATGCAAGCGATGAAAGCTTTAGCTTCATCCACCGTGAAAGCAGGGACGAGGGATGAGATGAAGCGTGAGTTAGAGATGGTGAGCTCACGGCGGATCTCGTGGGCGGGGACGGGGTAGGGTTTCATGGGTGAGGGTGGTCTTGAACTATGATTAGAATGATTATATGATGAACTATGATTTTTTATGTATTTATCATAGTGATCATAATCCTATAAATCATAGTTCAGACATTTATAGTTCAGACCCTTGAACTATTACTGAAATTTTGGTTGATCCAAGTGGCGAAGAAATACTTTTATAATACACTTAGCTCATGGTCGTTACTGGTGTTCCTCTATTTGGAATTCGATCTGGAGAAAGCCTATGAAATGCCGACCACCCATTTCGCGCCGGACGTTCCTAAAGCTCACTGCCGCTGTAGCAGCTGGTATGAGAGTGTACGCTTTATTTTTTCGGGTTGACTTAAAAGAATTTATTCTATCATCGGAAAGACAGATGCCGCCAGCATCTATTCAGCAGCCGAATCTTATTATGAAGCTAAATACCCAGATACTTACGTGCAAATCGGCGGATTTCTTTTGCAATTTGAAGAGCTTCTTTGGCCTCATCAATGGTGGGCTGAATACCCGGATAACGCACTTCCACAGCGAACGCAGATAGCTTTTCAAGGTTGTCTTCACTCACGGGGAGAATGATTCCATTTTGCTGGCAAATTGTATTTAGCGCAGCCAGATCATGGGTGTGCAGAAAGGTAATTTGACGAAAAGTCAGCAAGGCTTTGATATATTTTTCAGCACTTTGTTGAGCGTGGAAAGTAGCGCCATAGGTTAATGGTAATTTGCGGTGTAATGAAATTTCGCAAAAGCTGGTAATCCTCTTCCGCTCTCGTTACCCATTCGACAGGATTACTGGTGCTGTTCATATAGCACTTTACCTTTAGCAAGGATTTCTTGGATAAATGAATCCTTGTACTCTAAAGCAGATGCAATCTCACCTGGGGTCCGGACCAGGATATCCATCGGAAATGGGCGAGGGCGTAGCAAGCGTGAAACATCCAATATTCGCTCGGCTGGGCGCTTGGCGGTGTTCATAATAACCAGAATATCTAAATCACTATCTGGAGATGGTGTGCCATATGCATAAGAACCGAAAAGGATGATCTTTTGAGGCTGCATCCCTGCAATAATTCGTTGAATGATGCTCTGCAAAAGCTCAGTCGTCACGGGTGTAAAGCCGGGCGGTTGAACTCGCACTTTCTCGATCCACTCAGGTGATAAAACATCCATGATTTTATTATACCCCAGCGTAAACATAAGGGATGAAAAGCAAACTACCAGTGGTATGCAAGGTCAGCCAGGTATCTAAGGCATCTCAGGTATAGCGAAAGCGTGTCACGTCACTGTGAACGGCACCCAATAGGCGGGTTCCAGCCACAAGGAAATCCGTATATAATACATCGAGCCGATGGTCATTACTGGTATTCCTCTACTTGGAACTCGATACGGAGATAAAACATGAAACGCCGACCACCTATCTCGCGCCGGACGTTCATCAAGCTCACCGCCACCGTGGCAGCCGGGGCAGCCCTGGCAAGCTGCACCACAAAGCAGAGCAACATCACACCGACTGAAGCAGCCACCGCGGCAGAGACCAACCCCACAGAGACCACATCCAATCCCGAGCCATTCCCAACCACTGCTCCTGCATACCTGGCGGTGGCCCACGGACCCGACCCGGCAGCCACCACGCGAGCGGCAATTGACGCCCTGGGCGGGATGGCAAGCTTCGTCAGCTCAGGCTTCGACGTGATCATCAAGCCCAATATCTGCACCGATTACCACCCACCGGAATACGCCGCGACCACCAACCCCACCGTGGTTGCCACGCTGGTGACGATGTGCCTGGAGGCGGGTGCCAAACGCGTGCGGGTGATGGACTATCCCTTCGGGGGGACAGCCAAGTCAGCCTATGCCATCTCGGGGATCTCGGATGCGGTCGAGGCAGCAGGCGGCGAAATGCACGTGATGAGTCAGAATAAATACACGGTGGTGGAAATCCCGCAGGGAAGGGATATCACCTCAGTGGAAATTTATCCGGACATCCTGGAGGCTGACCTGTTGATCAACGTACCGATCGCCAAGGATCATGGATCCACCCGGCTGACGCTGGGAGGGAAGAACCTGATGGGGGTGATATTGGATCGCGGCATGATGCACTTCAATCTCACACAACGCATTGCCGACCTGACCAGCCTGGTGCGACCGGCTCTCACGGTGATCGACGCAGTGCGCATCCTGACCGCCAATGGCCCGACCGGCGGCGACCTAGCCGACGTCAAGCAGATGGATACAGTCATCGCCAGCCGGGATATTGTGGCGGCGGACTCTTATGCGACAACACTGTTTGGGCTAACCGGGGCGGATATCGGCTACATCCGGGCGAGCGCAGACATGGGACTGGGCACGATGGACCTTACCAGCATCAACATCCAGGAGATCATCCTGGGATGAGCTGGAGAAGCTGGCGGCGAGTCAGACAAGCTGTCCAAATCGTCTTTTTTGCTTTTTATATCACCCTGACCATCGCGGTGGTGCAGCAGCGGGCAGCCCCGGCACTATCGGACATCTTCTTCCGCCTGGACCCGCTCTCGTCAATGGGCGCCATGCTCGCCAGCCGCCAGTGGATCCCCAAGCTCGGGTTGGCGTTGGTCACGGTTGGAGTGACGTTGATCATCGGTCGTGTGTGGTGCGGCTGGATCTGCCCACTGGGCAGCCTACTGGAGTGGGTATCCTTCCGCAAAGCACGTGAGCGGGCGGCTTCGATATCCCCAAAGCTCCGGTGGGTGAAATACATCATACTGGCAGTCAGCCTGTCAGCAGCCTTATTTGGCGGGCTGACCCTGTTGGTGCTGGACCCGATCGCCATTTTCACACGCACACTATCGACGGCCATCCTGCCGTCCATATTCTATGCGATCAACTCGATCGAGACGACTTTATATCCTATAAATTTCCTGACACCCATCCTGGACGGGTTCGAGGGGCTGGTGCGAGGGAGTATTCTACCCGTCGAACAGCCCGCCTTCAGCCAAAACCTGGCCATCGCAGGGTTGTTCTTTGGCATCATCGCCTTGAACCTGCTGGCGCACCGCTTCTGGTGCCGCTATCTATGCCCGTTGGGGGCACTGCTGGGATTGCTCTCCAAGTTTTCATTGTTTCGCCCGGTGATTGGGACTGCCTGCACCCAATGCACGCGCTGTGCGGTGGTCTGCAAGCCGGGTGCAGTCGACACAAATCCTGAGAATTTCCAGGTCATGCCGTCGGAATGCACCGTATGCCTGGACTGCCTCTCGAATTGTAAACAGGGTGACATTAAATTTCGCCTAGTACTTAAATCTGCAACTCGGCAGGAATTCGACCTTTCGCGCCGGCAGGCGCTGGGAGCCCTGGCGACCGGGGCAGCCGGTGTGCTGCTTCTGGGCACCAACCTGCGCTTGCGCCAGGATAACCCATGGCGCATCCGCCCGCCGGGGGTGACGGATGAAAACACATTTCTCTCCACCTGCCTGCGCTGCTCGCAGTGTATGAAAATTTGCCCCACCACTGCCCTGCAACCCGCATTGACCGAGGCAGGGTTGGCAGGAATTTGGACCCCACTGGTAGTGCCACGTGTGGGGTATTGCGATTATGGCTGCAATGCCTGCGGGCAGGTGTGCCCGAGTGGAGCCATCCCATTGCTTCCACTTGAAGAAAAACGACTGAGGGTGATTGGCAAAGCCAGCATCGACCGGAACCGCTGCCTGCCATGGGCGAGTGGTGTGCCGTGCATCGTATGTGAAGAGATGTGCCCCACCCCGCAGAAATCCATCCGTTTGGAAGAAGCCCAAGTGGTTGATTCCGCTGGTCAGACGAGCACCGTGCAGCGCCCATCCGTCTTGCGGGAACTATGCATCGGCTGCGGCATCTGCGAACATGACTGCCCGTTGGAAGGCAGCGCAGCCATTCAGGTGTATAACGCCTGACATTGGCTTGTTAATTGCATCTTAATTGGTACTAAAACCAACTAAAGCGATTTATAAAATGATGTAGAATATCATCATTGGGATATTCGCGTTGGGTGCTAAGGAGGCGACCATGAACAAGAAATTTATCTTCACCTGTGTGCTGCTGGTGATGCTTGCATTTGCAGCTACAGCCTGTAAATTACCGGCGAGCGGCAGCCCGCCGACCGTTACAAGCCAGGAGTCTGCCGTGCCGACTTCGACCACGGGTGTGGCAGCTGAGGCGACCAACACATCCGCCCCACCCACTCCTGCGATGGTGACGGTTACGTCGATGCCACCCACAGCTGTTCCACCTACTTCGGTACCACCGACCTCAGTCCCACCCACTGCGGCGCCGCTTCCACCTGCCAGCCGGATCCAGTTCGCAGCAGGAGGTACTGGAACAGTCATTGAAGGAGATATCAATACCGGGCAGACCCTGGCTTATGTGCTGGCAGCCAGTGCCACTCAAACCATGAGCGTGAAAGTCTGGTCACCCAATGGGGATGTGTACCTGGGAGTCTCTGGGGCGGATGGACAGGTGCTGCTCAACAGCTCAACCCAGAATACAATATGGTCTGGAACCCTGCCAAAAACCCAGGATTACTATCTCAGCCTGACTCCAGGGAACGGTACGACGAGTTACTCACTCTCGGTAGAGATCCCACCACTGGCGGTAGGACCTACTGCGAATGTAACCCCGGTTCCAGGCACATTTGACCCGGTAGCAATTTATGGGGAGCCGACCTTCGAGGACCCGATGACAGGTGGCAACATCACCGACTGGACCAACCCGACCACAGGCCTGCTGCCAAACACCAACTATATCAAGATCACCGAAACGGACGGCAAATTCTATGTCACTGGAAAGATACCCGGGTTCAGCACGTGGTACTTCACCTGGCGCGAGCTGTCCGACTTTTACCTGCAATCGACCTTTGACTCGGGCAGCTGCGCGGGCAGGGATGCGTATGGGTTGATCGTGCGTGGTCCCGAGCACCAGGCAGGTGTTTCCTATGGATATGTAGTTTCGTTCTCGTGCGATGGTTATGTGTGGGTATTCCGGCTGGATGGCGCCAACCCATACACCACGAAGGAGCTGGTGAGCTGGACGAAAAGCGACTATATCCTGGCGGGTGCCAACAAGCAAAATGTGATGGGGATCCAGGCTATTGGTGATAAATTGACCGTTTATGCCAATGGGCATCAAATTGCCCAAGTGACTGACAGTAAGTATACGTTTGGTCGCTATGGGGTATTCGTCAGCCCGGATGTGACAGCGAATTACACATACCGGGTGGTTCAAATGTCCTATTGGGATTTGAAACCCTAAGATACCCTGACAGTATGCGCCTAATTCATAAAATCCTAGCTGCGGTCAATCACCGCAGCTGGTTTTTTAACCCACTTTATTTTTTATATAAGAATCTATTATACAAATTCTAAGGAAATCTACATTGTGGAATTAATCAGAACCTGATAAAGTTGGACATTCTTTTAATATATATATAATAAGGTACCTTAATGGACGAATGGCTTAGTTTGAGCAAGGCTGCACAACAGTTGGGTGTTCATCCAAGCACCGTTCGGGCATGGGCGGACCAAGGATTTCTACCTTCCCAGCGCACTCAAGGTGGTCACCGGCGCTTCCGCCGCTCCGACGTTGAGATACGCATGCACACCAGGAGTGAGAGCCCTACACCCGAGGCAACCTCCGTGTACGCCAACGTCTTACGGAATACTCGGGTACATATCAGCGAAAGCAACCTGGAAGCAGAATACTGGTACCACAAGATGGATAACGAAGCTCGCGAGCAGTATCGCGTGAGCGGGCGCTCGCTGGTGCAAGGATTGATTGGTCACTTAACCACCAGTGATGAAGGTCTGGAGGCTGAAGCACGATCGCTTGGATATGAATATGCCTCGCGCGGCCAACGGGTAGGACTTTCGAGTGTGGAGGCTGCGCATGCTTTTCAATTCTTCCGCACTGCAGTCATGGATGCCATCCTTACCGCTTACGAAAACGCGGACATACGGTCTCCCCAAATCTGGTCAGACTTGTTCCGAAAGATGAACTCGTTTTCCGATTTGATCATCTTTACCTTACTGGATACTTATGACGCCCTCCAGCACCAAACTCGTTGATCCAACAGCAGCTATATTTCAATATAATTCATGGAGTACAAAATGCATTACCTGCCTATTCTGACGACCATCATCACTTTCGCCTTTGCAGCCTCCGTCTTCAGCCGCTTCAGATTGAAGCATGGAGCGCACCTTTTGTTTTGGGGCATTGGGTTAGTGATGTATGGAATTGGTGCGTTGACTGAAGTCATCCTGCTGTTCACATTCAGTCCTATTGCGCTCAAATTGTGGTATCTATGCGGTGCAATGCTGACGGCTGCCTGGCTTGGACAGGGTACGATCAACCTGCTGGTGCGCCGGCGAGGCATTGCAACCACGCTGAATATCATCCTCATCATCGTCAGTTTACTTGCAGTGGTGTTAGTCTTGCTGGCACCCATTACGCCTGCAGCTGCCATCTATAACCCTGCCCTAGCTTTATCATCTCAATATAAAGATATCCTGACACGTTCGGGGATTGTGGTCCTGCTGACCATCCTACTCAACATCTACGGCACATTCACCCTGGTGGGTGGTGCGATTTACTCCGCCTTTATTTTCTGGCGCAAGCGGGTACTGTTCAACCGCATGGTGGGCAATATTTTGATTGCTGCAGGAGCACTTCTGCCTGCCATTGGCGGCTCATTTATTCGAATGGGTTTGCCCGATTTTCTATACGTGAGTGAATTCCTTGGCGCGATCCTGATGTATCTCGGTTTCCTGCAAGCCACGGCAGCTGTACCCGTGAAATCTACATCCACAGCCACTATAGTTTAACCTCAAGGTGGGAGATTCCCTGCGAGTAAACACTCAATGTGGGAGAAACGATGAAAAATAATAAAGCAGGCCTCCTTTCAATTAATGATTGCGTGGCAACTTTATTGAAATAAGACAATAAATCTGGAAGAATTACGGACAATTATTAAAGCCGCTTCTCGAGGAGCAAATGAAAAAGAAAGATGCTGAAAATGAACCAAGGAATCGGAACAATCATCTACCCCGTCAGAGACATAAATCGAGCAAAAAAGCAATTTAGCCAGCTATTAGAAGTCGAGCCCCTCATGGATGAGCCTTATTATGTTGGCTATAGGGTATGAAACCAGAATATTGGGTTAGACCCCAATGGTTTCAACCAGGGGATGACCGGCATCATAAGTTACTATCATGTCAGCGACATCAGGAAAAACCTGCAAAATCTGCTCGACGGGGGTGCACAAAAACTGCAAGATGTCAGGGACGTTGGTGGTGGTAAGCTGATTGCATCTGAAAAAGATCCAGAGGGGAACCTCATCGGATTCATTCAGATGCCATAGAAACCTTGCATTCATTCCAACATAAACTCAGCCGACCTGACTTTTCGGGCCGGCTTTTTTATTAGAAGCGGAGAATGTGTTTTGCAGTATTTAAGAGTCGAGACTGGATACTTCTGTCTCATAAAATAGAGACACAAGTATTTTTAAGCTATAATCGTTTCATAGCTTGATTTTTCCATAACGTTTCGATCGTTACAGCCCTTGGTCAAAATTACCCTACCCCTCCTGGTGCTTATCTTTATAACCAGCGCTTGCGTGCCCGGTGCGAGCCTGCAGGAAACGATCGAGCCCGGAGCTCCTACAGCCGTGGAACGGGCTTGGTACACGGTGCATTTCACCGACCCGAGCAGCCCAACCGCATCCACCTACCGCGGCGGACCGGATGAAGAACTGGCGGCTGCCATTGACCAGGCACGCATCAGTGTGGATGCGGCTATTTATGACCTCAATTTGTGGTCCATCCGAGATGCGCTGATTGATGCATACCGGCGAGGGATCGTCGTGCGCGTGGTTACAGAGAGCGACAACATGGACGAGCAGGAGATTCAGGAGCTCAAAGATGCAGGCATTGAGGTGTTGGGAGATCGGCGGGAAGGTCTGATGCATGACAAGTTTGTCATCATCGATCGGCTTGAAATCTGGACCGGCTCGATGAACTTCACCACAGGCGGAGGTTACCTAGACAACAACAACCTCATCCGCCTGCGCTCATCCAAATTGGCGGAGGATTATACCCACGAGTTCGAGCAGATGTTCGTTGATGACCATTTTGGAGCTAATAAAATAGCTGGCACCCCTAATCCCAACGTGACAGTGAATGGCAGCTTGATCGAAGTATATTTCTCCCCCGAGGATGGTACATTGGAACACATCCTCACAGCAGTCAATGCGGCTCAGGAAAGTATTTACTTCATGGCATATTCCTTCACCTCGGATGAGCTGGCTGAGGCTTTGATCGAACGAGCTAAGGCAGGAGTCACTGTGCGGGGAGTTTTTGATGAAATCCAATACCACTCCAATTCAGGCACCGAGTTTGACACTCTGATTAATGCGGGTATTGGCGTCCGGTTGGATGGCAACCCACGCCTGATGCACCACAAGCTTATCATCATTGACCAGCAGGTGGTAATTACGGGCTCGTACAACTTCAGCAATAATGCCGAGCATAATAATGACGAAAATACTCTTATAATTCATAATCAAGATATCGCCGCCCAGTACCTGGCAGAATTTCAGCAAATCTATGAATTATCGCAAAGGTGAATGACGATGGACACAAATGGCAAATTTTACCTGGGACGCATCTTTGACCCCAATCAAACCAAAACCACGGACCAGGCTCTGCTCTACGAACCAGCAGATTTAACCACGCATGCCGTCGTCGTCGGCATGACCGGATCTGGGAAGACCGGGCTTTGCATTGATCTTTTGGAGGAAGCGGCGCTGAACAATATCCCCGCCCTGATGATCGACCCCAAAGGAGATATCACCAACACCTTACTGCACTTCCCAAATCTGCTGCCACAGGACTTCCAGCCGTGGGTCAACCCGGATCAGGCACGCCGGGCTGGCAAATCCCTAGAACAAGCTTCCGCTGAAGCGGCACAGTTGTGGAAGCAGGGCCTTACCGATTGGGGTATCGACCAGCAGCGTTTGCTAAATCTCTCGAATTCAGCCCAATTCGCGATTTTCACACCCGGTTCTGATGCAGGCATCCCGGTCAACATCCTGGCGTCCCTGAAAGCCCCTCCCATTGCCTGGGAGAATAATAAGGAAACCCTGCGTGAAAGAATCTCCGGCACGGTGATTGCCCTGCTTGGGTTGGTTGGCATGCAGGATATTGACCCGGTGCGCTCGCGTGAGCACATCCTGCTATCCAATATCTTCGAAAATTCATGGAGTCAGGGCAAAGACCTTGACCTGAGTGAGCTGATCTTACAAACACAATCGCCACCATTCCCCAAGCTGGGAGTGTTTGATGTCAATAACTTCTTCCCAGAAAAAGACCGTTTTGAGCTGGCCATGCTGCTCAACAACATCCTGGCAGCACCGGCATTCCAGGTTTGGATCGAAGGGCAACCGCTCGATATCCCTTCCCTGCTTTATACGACCGAGGGGAAACCCCGCCACAGTGTGTTTTATATCGCCCACCTGAGTGATTCCGAGCGTATGTTTTTCATCACCTTGCTTTACTCGGCAGTGGAAACCTGGATGCGCTCGCAGACTGGCAGCACCAGCTTGCGTGCCCTGGTTTATTTTGACGAAATATTTGGCTACCTGCCTCCGGTGGCGAACCCTCCCTCCAAACAGCCCATGTTACGCATGCTGAAGCAGGCGCGTGCCTTTGGTGTAGGGCAGGTGCTGGTCACTCAAAACCCTGTTGATGTGGATTACAAAGCCCTTTCAAACGCCGGGAGCTGGATGATCGGCAAGCTGCAGACGGATCAGGATAAGCAGCGCCTGCTGGATGGCCTGGATAGTGCCATGTCTGGCAGCCTGGACCGGGCTGAGTATGATCGTCTCATCTCCACCCTGGGAAAGCGCGTTTTCCTGCTGCATAATGTGAACGCCAAGGGTCCCATGTTGTTTCAGACCCGCTGGGCAATGAACTACCTGACTGGCCCACTGACACGCACCCAAATCCCTGATCTGAACAAGCTGGTGGGTGCTGCCTTGTTACCAGCATCAGCTCCACCGCCTGCCTCTCAGGCTACTGCCTCGGTTGGGCAACCTGTTACACCCTTGCCACCCCAGCCATTTCCCACAACTGCGCCTGGCATGCCAGTTTCTGGATTCTCGACCACTCGCCCGACTATTCCAGCAGGTAATGTGGAATATTTCCTCCCGAACAATCTCACCTTCACCCAGGCATTCAAAGCCGCCGGGCGTGAATTCCCAACTGAAGCATTCAGCCAGGGCTTGATCTATCGTCCAGTCATCCTTTCGCAAGCGAGTGCCCGCTTATATAATTTGAAATATAAGCTCGATATTGACATATATAAAACCACTCTGGTCGCAATCCCCGATCGACGTGGAATCGTCCGTTGGGATAATTTCCCCACTGGTAGAATCGATCCTTCGAGTTTCGATCAGACTTCCGACCCTCAAGCACGCTTCGCTTCCCTTGAAGCCCCCATGAATGACGTCAAACTGATGAATGCGCTAGAAAAAGACTTCCTCGATTGGGCTTACCGTACTACCCAGGTGATGGTGCGCGGTAATGAGAGCCTTAAGCTGTACGCTGGACCCGAGACGTCGGAGGGCGATTTTCATACCCAATGCACCAAAGCTGCCCGGCAGGCTTGCGATGCTGAGACCAAGAAAGCCTCAGCGACATATGATACTAAACTGCAGGCTCTGCAAGACAAGCTGGAGCGTGAGCAGCGCGAGCTGAAGCAGGATCAGGCCGAGCTTTCCGGCCGGAAGATGGAAGAGATTGGCACCGGACTGGAGACCGTGGCAGGCTTACTCGGGTTGGGACGCAAGCACTCCATCTCGTCTTCCATCACCAAACGGCGCATGGCTTCACAAGCCAAAAGCAACGTGGAAGATTCCGCCAATACGATTAAAGATATCCAGGATCAGATTGCAACAATTGAAAAAGGAAAAACGGATGCCTTGCAAGCTATGAATGATAGATGGGCTAACGTCGCCAACCAAATCACCGAGATCCCCATCGCTGCCCAGAAGAAAGACATCCTGCTCGATTTCTTCGGGGTGGCTTGGATGCCATACCACCTGGTGAAGATTGGTGAGCAGCTCGTTGAGCTGCCAGGCTTCACAACCAAGTAGCTGATTCATGGCTGAGCAACGCTATCAGATCCAGAACAGTCAGGGGAATCTGGTCACAGTCAATCTCAAATGGGATAAACGCCTGACCAAAACCTCGCGTTGGGAACAAATGGCGGATGGCTCGTTATTGCTTCGAGTACCGTACCGTATGCCAAAACGCAGGGTTGGCGCCTTACTTAAGCAGGTTGCCTCACAGATGGATAAATCCATTAACCTGCGCTCCCCTCGGAATGACGCAGACCTGCAGCAACGGGCAGAGCTGATCAACAGAAAGCACTTTCACGGTAAAATTCAATGGAATGCCATTCGATGGGTAAGTAATATGCAATCGCGTTTGGGCAGCTGCACCCGGGGAGGCCTCACAGATGGTCATATTCGAATCAGTAACAAGATCAAAAACTGGCCAGATTGGG
>Ga0315275_10001296_pt1 | contig 21928 bp, 13 predicted proteins | sample YL17G03_0_MG_FD_205557 | JGI IMG/M metagenome (GOLD analysis project Ga0315275, IMG submission 205557) | Sediment microbial communities from Yellowstone Lake, YNP, Wyoming, USA - YL17G03_0 | ecosystem: Environmental > Aquatic > Freshwater > Lake > Sediment | place: USA: Wyoming | collected...
GCCAAACCCCGATTTTTAAATCGGGGTAAAAAGCGCCGCTCAGTATTAACCCTGAGCATACCCCGGGCTTCAGCCCGGGGAGTCAAATGGGTTGATTTCTTGTCGCTTGAACGTGCGTCAAGACGGCAGGCAAAATCAGCTTTAAGCAAGAATCCAGCGCCCAGCGGGAAAATTAAGCCTCGGGGCTGAACCGCCTTTTTTGGCCTCCTTTTTCCCGGACGGATTTGGAGGAGAAGACAATTCAGAGTTTCTCCCGGGCTTCCCTTCGCGGGCCGGGAATGTCTGTTTGTCGGGCTATTGCTCCGTGACGATCGTCGATAAACCGCTAATGGCTCCGCTCGCGAATTTGGTTTTTATGGCATAGGCGTATCTTTGAGTGATGGCATCCGGCGGGGGGATGATGTAGCTGTAGGTGAACGTCGAAGCGTTCAGGGTCGCCAGCAGGCTGAATTGAGTGTCGTTTTCGCCGGCCTTCCGACGATGGATCTCGTAGCCGGACACCGTGTTATTGTTATTGAGCGGGTTCTTGGCGAATGTGATCGTAACGTGTTTCTTCCGGGAGAACAGGATTTTATCCAGAACGGACGAGAGAGTGATACGCACGGGAGGGCGTACAAAAATCTTATTGTCGTCGACGATTGGCGAAGGTTGGCTTTCCCGGCCGGTATCGGAGAGAGCGGTCAGCCGGTATGCATAAATTATAGCAGGATCGAGGTTTTGATCCTCGTAGAGGAGGGTGGATGAAGGCGGGCTCGCCAAAAGACTGAAAGAGCCGCCTCCGACTTTTCGGTAGATTTTGTAATTGCTAATCGTGAAGGAGGCATTCTCAGGGTCTGCCTCCCAGGTGAGCTTATTGATTTTCCTGGTTTCGCCGGCATCCAGGTAGGTGTCGATGGCCACGTTCCGAGGCGCCCTCGGCCCGGCCTGCTTCATGGAGTACATGACATCGAGGCTGTTTGAGGTAGAAGTCATGTCGACATAAACGAGATGGACGTTGCCGTTCGCATCGCAGCTCATATAAGGTTCGCCGGAGGGGCCGGAGTTGTTCGAAAAATTGATATTGCTCGACCAAGTCTTCGTCGTCGTACCTGGTTGCAGCTCATAGGACTTCAGAAAGACCTCGAAGTTGCCTCCCAAGTTTTCCTGCCACGCGACGTGGACTTCGCTCGTGATGGGATTGACGGCGATCGTCGGAAATTCGGAATCGCCGCTTGTCTGGGAGAGGTTCTCCACGGCCTGCCAGGCGCCGTTGATCGTTCTGCGGTACATGATTTCCTGGTTCCCGCTGACCATGTGCTGCCAGACGACATAAGCCTCCCCATTGTTGTCCACCGCGATCCGGGGATCGGTGTCGTTGAGCCCGGTTTCTCCCGAAAGATTGACGGCTGGGGACCAGGTATTGAGATTTTTCGGCGTCGCGTTCTTGGCGTACCAGGCGTCGCGGTGCGTGCTGAAGACCGCATGGGCAACCCCGCTGGGGTCGAACTTGAAATGTTTGGTCAGATAGAGGTATTTCGAATAGCCGTTCAGGATGTTGGTCAGCTCGGGCGAAGGCCAATTGCCCGTCGCACCATCCCGGTATCTTAACGCGAGCTCGAAGGGGACATCGACGTCGACCATGAAGAGGCAGAAAAATGTGTCGTCGAGCGGAGAAAAGGCGATCGCGGCATATTCGCTTGGAACAGGTGCTTGGGAGAGGTTCTGGTAGTCCGGGCCCCAGGTCCCGTTAGCCCATTCCCTGTAGAAAACCTGCATGAGTTGCACAGACCAGTCGGCATCATGATAAACGACCATAATCTTCGATCCCGATGGATTCACGGCAACGGTTGGGAATCCGACGTCATCGATTCCGATATACAACGCGTCGTGGATGAACGTCGTTTGCGCCTGCCATTGGCCGGTCCTATTCGTATTGAACATCGTTTGTCTCGGTCCCCCGGCACCATAAAAAAGGGGCCAATCCTGCCAGATCACGTAGGCTTTTCCTTCGGCATCAAGGTCGATCACCGGGGCTCGGCTCTGGGCCGCATTGTTGGAAATATTGACTGGTGTCGTCCAACCCGTAACGACGGACATGCGCTGAGAAGTCGGGTTGGGATCGGCTTGAACGGCGGGGCCCGCTCCGCTCGCCGCCATCAGGGAAACGACTGCGGCGAAGGCAATAAGGGCAATGGTCTTATTTTTCACTCTTAAACTCCTTACTCAAGAGCCGCTATTTTAGCCGACCCGGAGCATTTGTTCAAGCGTTTTCCTGTGCAGACTCCATGCGTTCACCGCCGTCTCGCCGTCTTTAGCGCAAATTAAATTCAATTTTCGGCCATATTTTTCGACTAAACTATTGAAGGCTGTGAAAAATTTATTTATTTTCTGGGAAGAACATGAGAATCCTTGTGGTTGAAGACGAAGCGATCATCGCCCGCGACATCCAGAATATCCTTTCCGATTGCGGCTATCAGGTCACGGATCTCGCCAGTTCGGGGGAGGAATCCATCCGGAAAGCTGAAGACCAGAAACCGGACTTGGTTCTCATGGACGTTCGACTCAAGGGCACGATGGACGGGATCGAAGCCGGCCATGCGATCCACGACCGCTTTCATATTCCCATCGTCCTCGTCACGGCCTTCGGCGACGAGCTGGCCGAAGAAATGCTGGCCGGCCGAAAGAACGGCTTCCTCCGGATCGTCAAGCCGTTCGAAGCCGAAGAATTCCGGGGCATCATCCTGAAACTCCTGCCCTGCGAAATCAACTGACGGCCGCGTTCCCTCCTTTTTGACTTCGCTTCGATCTTCTGTTAGATTTTCTCCGTCAAAGGAGAAAGCCATGTTCGAAGCCAAAACGTATATCAAGAGGCGCGATATTCTGAAAAAACAGGTCGCGTCCGGGTTGATCGTGTTTTTGGGCCATGACGACAGCCCGATGAACTACGCCGCCAACGCCTATCATTTCTGGCAGGACAGCACGTTCCTGTATTATTTCGGCCTTGATACGCCGGGTCTGGCCGCGGTCATCGACATCGATGACAACCGGGAGACTCTCTTCGGCGACGACATCGGCATCGAAGATATCATCTGGATGGGATATCTTCCGACCCTGAAGGAGCGCGGGGCTAAAGTCGGGATCGACCGAACCGCCCGTTTCAAGGATCTGTCCGGCGTCCTTCAAGCCGCTCTGGCGAAAAAAAGAAAGGTCCATTTTATCCCACCCTATCGCGCCGAAACAAAGATCAAGCTCGAGGAACTGCTGGGCGTCAAGCCCGACGAGGCCAAGGATCAAGCCTCGGCGCCGTTGATCAAGGCGGTCGTCGCCCAACGCTCGCTGAAGTCGGACGAGGAAATCGTCGAAATCGAAACGGCCCTCAAAACGACATATAAGATGTATGACGCGGCGATGCGCATGGCCCAGCCGGGCATCTGGGAGAAGGATATCGTCGGCCGCATTGACGGGATCGCTATCGCCGACGGCGGCCAGACGGCCTTCCCCACGATTCTCACCAAAAACGGCCAGATTCTGCATAACCATTCACACGGCAACCGGCTGGCCAAGGGCGACCTCCTCGTCGTCGACGCCGGCGCGCAATCTCCTGCCCATTACGCCTCCGATATCACCCGGACCATTCCCGTGGGAGGGACATTCACGGCCAAGCAGAAAGATGTTTACGACATCGTCCTCGCCGCCCAGGAAAAAGCGATCAAGGCCATTGCCCCCGGCGTCAAATACAAGGAGATTCATATCCAGACGGCACGGATCATCACCGCCGGGATGAAAAGTCTCGGCCTGATGAAGGGCGACAACGAGGAGGCTGCCCTGCGGGGCGCCCACGCTCTTTTCTTTCCCCACGGCCTCGGCCACATGCTCGGACTCGACGTCCATGACATGGAAAATCTGGGCGAGAATTACGTCGGATATGACGAAACGGTCCAGAGGAGCACTCAGTTCGGACTCGCTTATCTCCGCTTCGCCAGGGAATTAAAACCCGGATTCGTCCTGACGGTCGAACCCGGGATTTATTTCATTCCGGCGTTGATCGACACGTGGAGAAAGGAAGGAAAGTTCGCCGAGTTCGTGGCCTACGACAAGCTCGAGAAATACCGGAATTTCGGCGGGATCCGGATTGAAGACAACATCGTCGTGACTAAAAGCGGTTTCAAAGTCCTGGGCCGGCCGATCCCGAAGAAACCGGATAAAATCCAAGAAGCGGTGAAAATCTAACCGCCAATCTCGACCGTCATGAAGATCGCTCTCATCCAACAGCATGCCTCGAAGAACGTGGATGACAATCTTAGCCGCGGGGTGGCGGCTTTCAACGAGGCCGTCGCTCAAGGGGCTGAACTCGTCGCCTATGCCGAGCTCGGCTTCCTCCCTTTTTTGCCCCAGATCCCGGCGGGAGAGCGGCCGGACGCCTTCACCCTCGCCCAACCCGTTCCCGGACCGGCCACGGAGGAGTTCGCAGCCCTGGCCAAGAAGAACGGAGTCGTCGTCATTTTGAACCTGTTCGAAAAGGCCGGCGAGCGGACATTCGATGCCTCGCCGGTCATCGATGCCGACGGAACTCTGCTTGGCACGACCCGGATGATCCATATCATGGAGGGCCCGGGATTCCATGAACAAGGCTACTACGCGCCTGGAGATCGGCCGACGTGTGTCTACGAAACGCAGGTCGGAAAAGTCGGCGTGGCCATATGCTACGATCGCCATTTTCCGGAATACATGCGAGGACTCGGCCTGCTTGGCGCGCAGGTCGTCGTCGTTCCCCAGGCCGGAGTCCTGAACGAATGGGGCGAAGGCCTGGTTGAGGGCGAGCTTCGCGTCGCCTCGTTCCAGAACGGCTATTTTGCCGCTCTCTGCAACCGTGTCGGCCGCGAAGCCATCCTCCATTTCAGCGGCGAATCCTTCGTCACGGATCCATTCGGCGAGGTGATCGCCCGCGCTCCCCGGGACAACGATCACATTCTGTTCGCCGAATGCGATTTGGGCCTGATCGATCAATCGTTCGCCAAACGGCATTTCCTTCGCGACAGGCGGCCGGAGGTGTATCGCCTCCTCGGGATCACGGATAAGAACAAGTAGAGGATTTTCCCATGGTTCACTGGTTCGTCATCAACACCAAGCCCAAAAAGGAATTCCACCTTGAAAAAATATTCCAGGAAGGCGGGATCGCGGTTTACAATCCCAAACAGCGCGAGGGCGGCCGGGCCAAGCCTTTTTTCCCGGGGTATCAGTTCGTCTTTTTCGACTATCCGGGTCAATACAAGCTGGTGAAATACACCCGCGGGGTGAAGCGCATCGTCGGAAACGAGGGAGGACCGATTCCGGTCGAGGAAACGGTCATTCGCGAACTCCGCGCCCGGGAGATCGACGGCTATATCGAGCTGGCCAAGCATGGCATCGCACCCGAACTGGGCGACGAAATCGAAGTCATGGAAGGGCCGCTCAAGGGACTGCGCGGCATATTCACCAAGGATCTATCGGCCCAGGACCGGGTAGTGATCCTCCTGAATTACATCTCCTACCAAGGTCAGCTTCTCATCGAGAAAAGCAAGCTAAAAAAAGCAAATTAATGACGGCCGGAGGACGGAGCCGGGCGTCCGTAGGCGCTCATTTTCGCCCGTAGCCCCCGCCGCCCGGGGTTTCGATGCGCAGGATATCTCCGGGCCTGACCGCGATATTGGCTTTTGATTTCAGCGGAATCCGCTTCTTTCCGGTGAGAAGCACGTTCTTTCCGGGGCGGCCCGGCCTCCCCCCGGCGAGCCCGTAGGGCGGGAATTTTCTCCGTTCCGACATCACCGTCACTTGAGCGGGAATCGAAAACTCATATTCCCGGATGAGGCCTTCGCCTCCCTGGTTCCGGCCGCTTCCGCCCGAGCCGGCCCTGAGCGCGTAGCGCCGGATGCGGATCGGCAGATAATTCTCGAGAGCTTCGAGGGGGGTATTGAGCGAGTTGGTCATATGGGTGTGGACCCCGCTCAAACCCGGCCGGCTCGAGCTGGCCCCCATCCCGCCGCCGATCGTCTCGTAATACGCGAAATTCTTCTTTTTAACCGGGTCATAGCCTCCGACGGCGATGTTGTTCATCGTCCCGGAACTCGCCGCCGGAATTCTTCCGGGAATAGCCTTGGAGAGCGCACCGAGCAGGACATCGACGATGCGCTGGGACGTTTCGACGTTTCCCGCGGCCGTGGCGGCGGGAAATTGGGCGCTGACGATCAAACCCGGAGGGGCGACAATTCGGATCGGCCTCATGAGGCCGGTATTGATCGGAATATCCTCCTCGATGAGAGAGCGGAAGACGTAGAGAACGGCCGAAAACGTGACGGCCGCGTTGGCGTTGATGCCTCCCTTGACCTGGGGCGAAGACCCCCGGAAATCAATGACGGCCCGGCTTCCCCGGATACGGATTTCCGTTCGTATTTTCACCGGGTCGTCCGTGATACCGTCATCGTCCATCCAATCCTGGAAGCGGTAGTCTCCGTCCGGGATGGCGCGGATGGCATCACGCATAAACCGCTCGGTATAATCCTGGATCAATGATGCGTAGCGAAGGATCTTGCTCAAACCGTATTTCTCGACCGCTTCGACAATGCGCCGCAGCCCGACGTCGCAGGCCGCGGCTTGGGCGAGGAGATCTCCCTTACGCTCGTCGGGCGTCCGGACGTTGGCCAGAATCAGATTAAGGACATCGTCGTTCATGATTCCCCTGCGGACGAGCGTCACCGGCGGAAGGATGAGTCCTTCCTGAAATATTTCGGTGGCCAGAGGCATGCTCCCGGGCGTCATGCCGCCGACATCGGAATGGTGGGCCCGATTGGCGACGAAAAAGGCGAGCCTCCGGAATATGAAAACGGGAGCGATGCAGGTGATGTCGGGAAGATGCGTGCCTCCCCGGTAGGGGTCATTGAGAATGACGATGTCGCCTTCCTCGAAACCGGTTTGGCGGATCGCCGCTTGGACGGAGAGCGGCATGGCGCCGAGATGGACGGGAATATGCGAACCTTGAGCCAGTGTTTCTCCGCGGCTGTTGAAGACGGAACAGGAATAATCCTTCCGTTCCTTGATGTTGGGGGAGAGGGCCGTCCGCCCGAGAACGGCGCCCATCTCCTCGGAGATCGAGATAAAAATGTTCTTGAATATCTCGAGCTCGATCGGGTCGTACGTTGTCATCCTCGTCTAGTGTCCCGTCCTATAATTTCCTTGCGGACGCACAACTATCCTCTCCGGAGAATGAGATTGAGATAGCCGTCCACCCGAAGCCTGAATCCGGGCGGAAGGACCGTGGTCGAGCCGAAATCGACGACCAGCGCCGGCCCGCGCAGGCTCGTGCCGGGAGCGAGCTTCGCCCGGTCATAAATAGCGGCGCGGAATGTCTTCCCGCCGAAGGAGATCGGTTGCGTCCGGCGGATCGCTTTCCGGCCATCCGCCGTCTTGGATTCGGCCGTTTTTTTCAGCTTGATCTTCTCGCTGATACCCCGGACTTTAATCCGGATAAGGACGATTTCGACCTGCCCGTGGGTATGGACGTATGAGTATTGCTTGTGGTGTTCGCGGCGGAAAACGTCTTGAAAGGAAGCCGCGCTTTCGTTTCGATAAGGGATGTTGATTTCGTAGGACTGGCCGAGATACCGCATGTCGAGGGAACGTTCCACGACGATCGCTTCGGCGGAAAATCCGTCTTCCGACATATCCTGAAACGCCCGGCGTTCCATCGCCTTGAATAGCGTCTCGAGGTCCAGCGGCTTGACGCGGTCTGCCGGCTTGAGAACAGACCGGGAATAATCCTTGACCGAATCGGCAAGGAGCAATCCGAACGCGGAAAGCACGCCGGCATGATTGGGAACGATCACCACTTTCATCCGAAGATGGCCGGCAAGGTCGGCCGCGTGCATGCCGCCCGCGCCGCCGAATGAAAAAAGGGCAAATTCCCTCGGGTCGAATCCGCGTTCGATGGTGATCAGGCGGATGGCCTTCTCCATGTTGGCGTTGGCGATGTCGATGATCCCTTGGGCCGTTTCCTGAACGGACTTGCCGATGCGGCGGCCCAGCTCCTTGACCGCAGCCAAGCTCCGCTCCGGAAAGAGGGGCATGGTCCCCCCTAGAAAGAATTCGGAGTCGATCCGGCCCAGGACGAGGTTGGCGTCGGTCACGGTCGGCAGCAGGCCGCGGCCATAGCAGGCCGGGCCCGGTTCGGCCCCCGCACTGTGGGGGCCGACGCGCAAAGACCCGGCCTTATCGACATGGGCGATCGACCCGCCTCCGGCGCCGACGGAATGGATGTCGATCATCGGCAGCCGGACCGGAAAATCGCCGACCGTGTTTTCGCTCGTCCTCCGGATACGACCTTCGATCATGGACACATCGGTCGACGTTCCACCCATGTCGAAGCTGATGATTTTGCCGAAACCGGCGGCTTTGGCCAGATAAAGGGAGCCGACAACGCCGCCGGCCGGACCGGAAAGGGCCGTCCGGATCGGTTCGACCTTGGCCTTCGCCGCCGAAATGTAGCCTTCGTTGGACTGCATGACCCGGAGCTCGGTTTGACCGATGTTTTTTTCGAGGGTGGAGAGATAGCGGCCGAGGATGGGCATGAGATAGGCATTCGCCGCTGTTGTCGCTGTCCGTTCGTATTCCCGATACTCGGGAAGGATCTGGCTCGAGATCGAAGCCGGGACGCCGCTTTTTTTGAGCGCGTTCAAAACGGCGTTTTCGTTGGCCGCGTTGGCATAAGCGTTTATCAGCGAGACGGCGACGGCTTCGAGGCGATGACGGCGGATGCGGGCGAGGATGCGATCGATGTCTTTTCGCGCCGGTTTTTTGATGACCAGCCCGGATGGCAAGGTCCGTTCCTCGAGGCCGAAGCTGAACCGGCGCTCGATGATAGGGATTCGTCGTTCGCCGTTCAGGCTGTAAAGGCGGGATCGGTTCTGGCGGCCGATGATAAGAACATCCTCGAATCCCTTTGTCGTGATCAGCGCGAGACGGGCGCCTTTTCTCTCGAGGAGGGCATTGGTCGCGACGGTCGTTCCATGAATGACCATCACCCGCCCGGGAATGTCTAGAAATTCCCTGAGTCCCTCGAGAATCGCGAGAGAGGGATCGGCCGGCGTCGAGGGAAGTTTTTTCGTGGTGAGAATGCCGCGGGCGAAAATGACGAAATCGGTGAACGTTCCGCCCGTGTCCACGCCGATCCGTATGTCCCTCATCTCCGAACGATTCAATTTTATTTGCAGGTGCTGCAGGACGAACTGGAACAGGACGCGCAGCCGCTCCCGGATGACTTGGTCCTCTCGGCTCCGCCGCCGATTCCGAACGATGAAAAGAGTTTCCGGACCTCCGCCTTCCCGCAAACGGGGCAGGTGACATCTTTTTCGCGGCCAAGGGGGACGATCTTTTCGAATGTTTTTCGGCACGGGGCACAACGGAATTCGTAAATCGGCATGGGGCGATTTTATCCTAAACCCGGCGCGCGAGTCCAGATTATTTGGGGACGGCGACGGCTTCGATCTCGATCTTGGCCTCCCGCGGCAAGCGGGCGACCTGGATGGTGGCGCGCGCCGGGAACGGCGCCCTGAAAAATCCCTCATAGACTTTGTTCATCGCCGCGAAATCGTTCATGTCCTGGAGAAAAACCGTCGTTTTGACGACGCCGTCCAAAGAGCTTCCCCCCGCTTCGAGAACGGCCGAGAGATTCTTGAGGACCTGCCGCGTCTGGTCTTCGATCGTTCCGGTGTTGAGTTCGCCCGTCTCGGGAATTATCGGAATCTGTCCCGAGCAAAAAATCAAGCCGTTGGCCGCGATTCCCTGGGAATAAGGTCCGATGGCTTTCGGCGCCTTGTCCGACTTCACTTCTTTTTTCATCGCTTGACTCCTTGGCTGTGAGGATAAGATGCGCGGAGAAAAAAAACTCATGGCGCCGAGGATGCTCAACGCCTTCCGTCGTTTCATCTCGAATCTCCTTTCGGATTCACGATAAAACGGTGATGCGGACCGGCCGGCTCTCGAATTTTCGACTGTCGGTCCGGGCCCGGGCCTGAATCGTATAAGAGCCCGGCTTAAGATTCCAGGAGAGCGCATGAGGGAATTCCCGCGCTCCGACGCTTCGCCCGTTGATCCACCATTCGACGGCTCGAATCCCCGTATCGAGGGGAACATCGGCCTTGAGTTGAATCGCTTGGAAATCCCTGCGAAGAATCGAGTCGATCTTGTAGACGTCGCCCTCCTGGGGCACGACGATCGTCAGCTCGTTCGGGACCGGCCTGAGGCCGCGAACAAGGAAAGACGGAGGTTTTTGATCAGGCGCGTGGATCAGGGAGCAACGGGCGAGAGGCTCGCTGCCGCGAATGAAGACTTCGTCGATCGTGCTCGGGCATCGAGGCGAGGGGAGTTCTCCGGACAGAGGGCAAATCCGGGCATGGACGATGTCCCGCGGCTCTTCGAACGCGTCGGACCGGCCGGCGGCGAGGAGGAGCATGATGTCCCGGAAGATCGGCCCGGCTCCCGATACGCCCGAAACATTCTGCATCGGCATTCCGTCGAAATTGCCGACCCAGACTCCGGCGGTATGCCTCGGCGTATATCCGACCGTCCAGTTGTCGCGGAAATCCTTGGATGTTCCGGTCTTGGCCGCCGCGGGGAAAGGAAAATTGAGAGGGGACAAGTATCCGAAGGTCGGAATACGGGCGTCCTTGTCGGCAAGAATGTGGGTGATGATGAACGCCGCCTGCGGAGAAAAAATGCGTTCCGCGCCCGATTCTTGAAAAGCGCCGCTCTTCCCCCGGCCTTTATGAATGACGGCCAGGACGCTCCGTTCCCGGCAGGCTATTCCGCCCCGGGCCAGAGCGGCGTAAGCGCGGACGAGCTCCAGGAGCGTGACTTCACCGTTCCCGAGAGTCAAGCCGACGCCATAGAAACCGGGCGATCCCCTGAGGTTGGCGAATCCGAGATCCCGGAGCCGGCGATAGAGCAGGTCCGGGCCGAGCGTTTGAAGAACCTCGACGGCCGGAACGTTGTAAGAGCTGGCCAGGGCGCTGCGAAGGCGGATCCGGCCATGGAATTTTTCATCGTAATTTTCGGGCATGTAGCTCCCGGCGCGCGTTGCAAACGGCGTCGGGACGTCATCCAAAATCGTCGCCGCGGTCATCCCGCGTTCCAGGGCCAGGGCATAGGTCAGCGGCTTCAGGGTTGATCCGGGCTGGCGGAGGGACAGGGCTCCGTTGACCTGCCCGCTCCGTTCCTCATCAAAAAAATCCCGGGACCCGACCATCGCTAGGATTTCAGCCGTCCGGTTGTCGAGGACAAGAACCGCGCCGTTCGTGATGTTTTTGAGCTCCAGGACTCCGAGATGGGCGCGAAGCAACACTTCGGCCTTTTCCTGTAATCCGTAGTCCAGGGTCGTCCGGATGACGGCTATTCGCCGCCGGGCTTCCGCCGGAAGGTTCTCCAGGACATAGTCGCAGAAATGAGGCGCTCGGAATTTTTCTTTTATAGAGCTCAAGCTCAATGCTTCCGCTCGGGCCCGTTCGAACGAAGCCTGGTCGATGAATTTCAGGTCGAGCATTCTCCGCAGGACATCCTTCTGCCGCTTGGCGGCGGCCGCATAATTTCTGTAGGGATTGAGCTCGGACGGAGAACGGGGAAGTGCGGCCAGGAAGGCGGCTTCGGCCAGGCTGAGGTCCTCGGACGGCTTGTCGAAATAGAGGCGGGCGGCCGCTTCGACGCCGAAGGCCTGGTTTCCGTAAGAAACCCGGTTGAGATACTGGACCAGAATCTCGTCCTTGGTCAGCGTGTGTTCGAGGCGAACCGCGAGCCAGGCTTCCTCCACTTTGGCCGGGATATTCCTCCGGAAATGATAAATATTGCGGATGACCTGCTGGGTGATGGTCGAAGCTCCCGAGACGACCCGCCGGCTCTTGAGGTTCTGGATGAACGCCCGGACAACGGCATACGGATTGACCCCCGGGTGGGAGAAATAATATCTATCCTCGGCCGCGATCGTCGCTTTGAGAAGCAGAGGGGAGATGTCCCGGAGGCTGATCCATCGGCAGCGTCCGCCTTCATCCGAGAGGACTTCGCGCAAAAGAACGCCGTTTCTGTCCTCGATCCGGAGGGAGATGACGGGCTGGGGGTCAAGGCGTCGCCGCGAAACCGGAAGATAGAGAGAGAGGCAGAGCCCGAGGCAGACTCCCAGCCCCAGGGAAATCGCGATCGTCCGGTTCGTCTGGCGTTTCACTTGACGATGGAAACGATCCGCTCGGCGCTGCGGCCGAAGACTTCGGGCGCATACATTTGCATTGCCTTGGTTCCGGGGAGGGTGAACCGTCCCGAGGTCAAAGCCCGGACGAGATAGCGATGGGTATGGATCCCGGCCCGGAGCGAATCCGAAAAGAGAAGAACTCTGTCGTCGTGCATTTCGATATGATTGAAACCCTCCCACCAAGGTTTCGCATCCGAGCGCCCGAGCTCGTCGAGCGCCCGCAGTTGTTCCTGGCTTTCCGTAAGGAAATTCGGATTGACCGTCTCAAACCCCGCCGGAAGCGGATCCTCGACGACGACGAACAGGCTTTCCTTGGGAACGGCGAAGACAAGGGTGACGACGGCGAGCGAACCGGCTTTGACCGCGTCCAGAGGACGTCCTTCGAGCGATTCGATTTTTTTGTAGACGGCGATCCCCTCGTCGCGGGGATCGAGCCTGCCCCGCGGCCCGTATGTCATCCGGACATTGTAGTAAAGAGTCCCGGCGCCCGTCTTGACGATCCTGAGCGGAAGAGATTGTCCCGGGTTCCATTCCGCGAGCGGCCATGACCTCAGAACGGTCCGGGACGCGTCCCGGAATTGTTCATCGAGGAGCGTCTTCCGGGCCAGGGTGATTTCCGCCTTGAATTCAGGCTTGCCTTTTTCCATCGTTTTGTAAAAATCGTTCAAGGCGTAGAAGACGAAGAAATTTTCCTGGGTCGATGACCAACGGCCGGCTTTTTGCTTTTCGACAAGCCATTTCGCCGCGGCCTGGAGGAGCGGAGACGGCGAACCCGTTTCGACAAGCGTTTGGACGATAATCGCCGTCGTCCGGGTGTTGGAAGAATATATCCAACGGAGCCCGCTTTCGTCCTCTTCTTCGAAGTGGGCGTCGGCGGCCGTGATCTTGGCCTTGTTGAGGAGCTCCCGGAGGAGAATGGCGAAGGCGCCCCGGTCCGCGCTTCCGAGGAAGAGGGCTTTGAGAAGATGCGCCCGGCCGAAGAGGGACAGGGATTCACGATCGAGGAAGAGCTTTTCGGCGTAAGCCGCTTCCGGCTGTCCGGCGAGCGCCAGGAGGTACAAAGCAAAAGCCTGGGTCGTCGCCCAACTCCGTCGGTCGTAAGGAAAAGTCGGATCGAGCTTAACCCGCAAGAGATTCCGCGAATAGACCAATCCGTTGGAAAGAGCCTGATCGTTGACGGCGTATCCGGCCGCCTGAGCTTTTTGCAGAGCGAAGACGGCATAACAGGAAATATAAGGCGATTCGAACGGTGAATCGGGCCACAGCCCGAATCCGCCGCTGGGCTTCTGGCAGGCGTAGACTTCCTTGAGCGAGCGCTGGACCTTGTCCCGGATCTCCGTCGGACTCAAGGAGCTGAGCTTGAAGTCCCGAATAATTTTTGGCGCGACGAGATACGGCAGAATGGAGGAAAGACGCTGCTCGAGGCAAAGGTAGGGATAGTTCGTTAAATAATCGACCGAGCCGCTCAATCCGGCCAACGCCGAGGCCGCGGCCTGGACTTCGATTTTGTTCTCGCTCGCGGTGATGATTTCGGGAATCGTAACATATTCCTCGGCGGCCCGTCCCGTGACCTGGCCGGCCGTCGCCACGGTCTCGGTCGGCCGGGGCAGCACCACGGGGATGGTCAATTCCAGCCCGTCGCTCGCTTCGCCCATCTTGGCCCTGAAAGCGAAAACGGCCTTTCCGGGCGTTTCGGCTTTCAAAGAATAAAGAAATTCCTTGGCTTCTCCCGGCCCGATGGCGGAGTCGCGGCCGTCGGCGGCGCCGGAGAGCCGGATTCCCTTCGCTTCGTAAGCCACCGCCACCGTTCCCTTTTTGTCCGAATTGTTGTGGAGGACGACTCCGGCCTGGAACTCGTCGCCGACCCGGGCGAAGCGGGGCAGCGAGGGAAGAATGAGGAGGGGTTTACTGACCTTGATGTTTTCTTCGGCCCGGCCGAAACGGGAATCTTTCGTCTGGACGACGGCCATGAGGCGGAACGTCGTGAGATTGTCAGGGAGGGAAAACTCGACCGTGGCTTCGCCTTTATCGTCGGTCAGGATCGAGGGATTCCAATAGGCCGTCGACTTGAAATCTCCACGAAGTTCGACTTCGGTCAGGCCTCCCGGCGCCGCGGCCATCTCGACGCCGCCTCCTCCGATATTTTCGCCTTTTTCGCCGAAGCTTCGCTGGCCGACGACATGGAGACGGGTCTCCGAAGTCTGGACGGACAGCGGCTTTTCCCCATAAAACAGACTGAACGGGTCGGGCGTCTGATAGCCGATCACATTAAGGACTCCGAGATCGACCGCGGCCAGGGCGACGGAGGCGAGGGCACCGTTGTTTTTCGCGTCTTGGACTTTGATCCGGACTTTAACCCGGTCTTTGGGTTTATAGATTTTTTTTTCGGGAGCGAGATTTACCGACAGCCGCTTTTCCGAGGGGTCGACGTTCAGATTGACATAGCCGAGCTTGAACGAAGGCTTCCCGACGTCTTCCATCCCGGCCGCGGGCCCGGACGTTCGACCCTGAACGAGGAGGATGGAGATGAAGACATTCGGAATATGGTCTTGAGTGATGGGGATTTCGATTTCGCTGGCGCTTCCGATGAGGTCGATAATCTCCGTCCGGAGGATGAATTCGCGCTCGATCGTCACCATCGCTTTCGCCCGCTCATAGGGCGATTTGACCAGGATCCGGGCCTTCTCGCCGGGATGATAACCGGCCTTGTCGGCAATGAGCTCCAGAAAATCGTCGTCGGATCGTTCCCAGGGAATGTAATCCTGGCCGGTGACATAAACATAAGTTGTCGTGCTGATCGTGTTCTTGCGAGCGTCTTGAGAGGTCGCGGCGATGAGGTAGAATCCGGATTTCTGCGGCTGGAAAGCGATGGCGAGAGGCTCATTCTTCGTCCGGACGCCGATCGCTTCCGTGTCCGTGTCCACATTTTCCGAAATCCAGCGAAACCCTCCGCCGGCATCGGCTTTCCGCACCGACCGCCATTCGCGCTTCACGAGCCTGATCGAGACCTTTTTGTCGGGAATGGGGCTGCCGCCCGGAGCGGCCGCGACGACGTCCACGGAGATTTTATCGCCTTTTTTCAAGAAGGACGAGGCGGGTTTCAAGCCGATATAAAACTCGCCTTGATGGACGATGGCCTGAATTCTGTTCGAGACGGAACGCAGGCTGGGGCTCTGGATGGTCGCTTCGAGAGCCGCGCTGACCGTCGATTTTTCCTTTTCGGGAACCAGGGGGACTTTGACCGCCATCTTTCCATCAGGGCCGAGAGTTCCTTCGCCCGAGGCGATCAGCCGGCTTCTCTCGCTCATATCCTCGCTATCGCTCCGGGAATCGATCTCATCACCGAAGACGAATCCCTTGAAGCCCGGCGGGGCAAAAGTGGTGGGATTGAGGCGAAGGGTCCACCTGGTTTTTTGGCCGGTCATGGCCCCGCCGAAAAGATAGGCGCCTCGGATTTCTGCTTGGAAAGGATCCCCGAAAATATAGGAATCCTTGAGCGTCCGTAAATGGACCTCGAATTCAGCGGGACGGAACGCTTCGACCCGGAACGAGCCCGATATAGACGTCTCTTTATCCGCGGGGGTTTCGGGCGGGATCTTGACCTTGACCGTGTAAGTCCCGAGCGAAGCATCGGGCCGCGTTTCGAAATCGCAGGAGAACGAGCCGAACGAGTCGAGTTCCGGCTGACTCTTCAACGCCGTTTTCTCGAAAGAATCGAGGACTTCGCAGGCGACCCGGGCAACGGCCGGGAGCCGCCACTCTCCTTTTTCCCGTTTGCGGAAGATGCCCTTGAGGTGGACGGTCTCGCCCGCCCGGTAGATGCCGCGTTCGGAAAAAACCGAGCCCTCGACTCTTTGCGGTTCGGGGCTCCACTCATAGGCGATGTCGAACCGGTACGGATCGAGGCCGGAACCCCATTCGGACGAGGTCAAGGCGATGTCGGACCCGCGCCGGGCGAAAACCCATTGTTTGGGTTTGTCCCAGGTGCTCTTGCTCGCGATTCCGAGGACTTTCCAGCCGGGCGACTGGGCTTTTCCGTCCGCGTCCGTTTTCCCTTTCCAACGCACGGCGTTCGTCTCGTCGCGGATTTCGACTTCGGCCCCGGCCACCGGTTTTCCCGTACGCAGCTCGGTGACCCAGATGACGTTGTTCTCCGGCGAGAATTTGCCCGAGATGCCTAGCTCCGTGACTTGAAGAAAAGCCTTGGGATAGCGGTCCCACTTTTCCGTGGCCGGATTATCGAGTTGGACCAGCAAAAATCCATACGGTTCCCCGGAAAGCTCCCGGATGTTGAGCGGAACGAGCCGCTGCTCGTTCTTTGGCAGATTCAGGTTGAGCGGCCTGTCCACCTGGAAAAACCCGCCTCCCGGAGCATAGCGCTCGCTCGACCAAAAGATTTTTTCGCTCTCTAAAACGGGAATCACGGCGTCCTTATTCAAGCGGGCGGCCTGGAGTTGGAGCTGGGTCGTGTTGACGGCGGACAGGGGGTAAGTCAGGTCGCCATAGGCTTCAAGCACGCCGTGCCCGGTCGTCATCCGGACAAAAGGCTTGGAGGACGCAGTCGAAAACGCGACTTTGACTTCCTGGCCGAGCCTGTTGCCGAAGGCGTCGTTGAGGTCGGAGGAAATCGCGGCCGTGTAGGCAGTATCGGGCTTAAGGGGAAGGGTGAGCCAGAGCTCCGGATGAGCGAGGTCCCATTCCGCGTAGTAGTCGGGAATTTCGAGCTGAGGTTCAAAACGGATCTTGGCGACGAAATCCTTGTAGGAAACACTGTTCGAGAAGCGGAAGAGGAGAGGTTCATCGGGAACATGCCCTTCGCTCTGGTCGAGCGCCACGAAACGAAACGGCTTGAATGTTTCAAAATTGAAAAATTCGTTTTTCTCCATACCCAGCCGGCCATCTCTGCCGGGCAAGCCGGCCTTCAGCTCGACAGTGTAGGCGAATCCCGGTTTCAGTTTCTGAACCGGTTTGAGAAAAAGGCAGTTCGCGGGAGGTATATTCATCTCAGCGTCCGCGAGGCGAGCGGGGAGGGCAGGCCCGATTTCAAAATCGACCTTGTGTTCGCTTCTTTCGGGTCCGACCCCGTAAAACGCTATATCCTCCCTGGCCCTCTCGGGGTCCATAGGCTGGTTGAAGATAAGAAGGACCTCCGTCTCCAGTTTCTGTTGTTTTTGTTTCGCTTCGGGAAAATGGCGGATGAGGCGCGGCCGGGCCGTGACGAACGTCCAGGAATAATCCTTTTTAAGCGAATATCCATCAAGCGAGACCGTCCCCGCCGGAATGCTGACCCGGAATTCCGAGGCCCAGGGCCATCGCCCTTTCGGTTTGAAACTTAAGGTCCGCGTTCCCAGCCATTGATACGTCCCGGAGAGGGACGGATCGAACTTCAGGAAATCGGTGTTTTCTTTGAGCGGCAGGGGCTCCAGGGCGGCCATCGGATGATCGAATATGACGACGATCTCGTCCGCTTCAAGCGCGGTCTGGAGCTGGCCGGAGGGAGAAGCATGGAGAATGCTCAGGTCGCCCTTGATTTCGATGCCGGCCGGGGGAGGAATGCGGGAGGTTTGGGTCGCCTTTTTGTCACAATCCCCGGTCAAAAAAACCAGCACAGCCAAAGCGATGACACGTCCGCCGACTCTTAATGTTTTCCCCATGGCCCTTCCTTTCGCAATATCATTGATGGACAGTCCATTGGCAGAATTCTACTACGAATCGGGGACTCAGACAAATGAGCCGGGCGGCGATCGCCGTCGGCCAGGGTTCCCGGGAAAAGAAACCCCTTTAGGCCAGCTCGCGCAGGGCGGCGGTCAGGAACTTCCAGAAGTTCTCGACGGAAGCGATTTCTACGCTTTCTTCGGGCGAGTGAGGATGCTTGATCGTCGGTCCGAAGGAAATCATATCCATGCCCGGAAATTTTTCGCCGATGATGCCGCATTCCAGGCCGGCGTGAACGGCGACAACGTCGGCCTTTTTGGCAAAGACTTTTTCATGGACGCTTTTGAGCGTGGCGAGAAGGGGCGAGTGGAGGTTGGGCGTCCAACCCGGGTATCCTTCGGGCTGTTTGATTTTTGCGCCCGAGAGGGCGACGAGAGCGGAGAGCGATTGGCGGGTCGCTTCCAGGGCCGGCGCGACCGAGCTCCGGCTGCTGCAGGTGATTTGAGCCTTGTCCTTGGCCGTGCGGAGAATGGCCAGGTTCGTCGAGGTCTCGACCAGGCCCGGAATTTCCGGATGGATGCGGAGCGTGCCGTGGGGACAAGCCAAGAGGAAATTGATCAAAGATGCCTGCGGCGCCGCGCTCATCGGGTCAATCTTTTTGGGCGCGATTTCTTCGAAAGAGGCGTGGAGGTCATTCTCGACCGAACCGTATTCGATTTTAATTTTGGCCACGGCCTTATCCAAAAAAGTCAGCATGGGTTTGATCTTCGCCGTTTCGATGAGAAGGTCGGCCCAGGCCTCACGGGGAATCGCGTTATGCTTATTTCCACCCTCGAGGCTCAGGACTTCGAAGGAAATAGATTGTCCGGCTTGCCAGAGGAGGCGGGCTAAGAGCTTTATGGCGTTCGCCCGGCCGAGATTGATATCAAGCCCGGAATGGCCGCCGCGGAGTCCCGCGATCTTCAGGCGATAGGCGTTCTTCAGCTTGGCCTTTTTCCTTTTGAGGGGAAAAACGATTTCGGACTCGGCGCCGCCGGCGCAACCGATGGTAAAGGTTCCTTCATCCTCGCTGTCGAGGTTGATCAATTTATTTCCCTTGAGCGAGCCGGGTTCGATTCCCCGCGCTCCGTTCAGGCCGGTCTCCTCGTCAACCGTAAAAAGAAATTCAAGGGGACCGTGGACAAGGGACGTCTCTTCCATGAGGGCCAGAGCGGCCGAAACCCCGATCCCGTTATCCGAGCCGAGGGTCGTTCCTTTGGCCCGGGCCCACCCGTCGCGGATTTCCGCCTCGATCGGATCTTTGAGAAAATCGTGTTTCACATCGGAATTTTTTTCGCAGACCATGTCCAGATGACCCTGGAGAACGACCGCGCCGGCGTTTTCATGGCCGGCCGTTCCAGGCTTCCGGACCAGAACGTTTCCCGCTTTATCTCTCGTGTTGGCCAGGGCGAGCGTTTTCGCCTGGGCGCAGATATAACCGGCCAGGGCTTTTTCGTTCCCCGAGCCGTGGGGAATCTCGAGGATGCGGCTGAAATGTTTCCAGAGATGGGCCGGCTTCAAGCCGGAGAGAATTGAACTCATATGTCTTCCTCCAAACGACGAAGTCCACAAAAGAAAATGATGCCACAAAAGAAGCGGCCGTTCAAGCCGATTTGATACGTTCGACGGCGCCAAACCCCGATTTTTAAATCGGGGTAAAAAGCGCCGCTCAGTATTAACCCTGAGCATACCCCGGGCTTCAGCCCGGGGAGTCAAATGGGTTGATTTTCTTCGGGGCTTTTCGTAAAATGCCCCTGCGGTCGGGTTCGATATTTTTTCCCATGAGAAAGAATAGATCGGCGCTCGTGTTTTTCGTGTTTTTATCCATCGCTTCGGCTTTTATCCTCCGCTGTTCGGCCTCGGCCCGGCCCAAAATAAAGATCCTGACCACGGTCTTTCCCCTGATGGAATTCGCCCGGGAAGTCGCGGGAAAGAGGGGCGATGTCGGTCTCTTTCTTCCTCCCGGCGCCGAAGTCCACACTTGGCAACCCCGGTTCAGCGACATGGAAAAGCTCGCCCGGGGCGATGTTTTCATCTATGTCGGCCAGGGATTGGAGCCCTGGGCGGCGGGCGTTCTCCGCAGCGTCCGCCGGCCGGGCCTGAAGGTTCTCGAGATCAGCCGCGGCCTTCCACTTCTGCCCGGCGGTCAAGAAGGGCTGTCCCACGGTCGCGAATCCGAAAGCCTCGACCCTCACCTTTGGCTCGATTTCCAGATTGATGAAATCCTCATCGGCCGGATCCAAAGCCTGCTGACCGAGATCGAACCGGACCAGGCCGATGTCTTCGCCCAAGGAGCTTCGGCCTACAAGGAGAAGCTCAAGAGGCTGGACGGAGACTACCGGAAGGCGTTCGAACGGTGCGAGCTCAACGCTTTTATTTTCAGCGGCCATGCCGCTTTCGCTTATTTGGCGCGCCGCTATCATCTCCGTCAAATTTCCGCCTACGGGCTGAGTCCCGATTCGACTCCAACCCCGAAAGACCTGGCCCGGATCATCGCCATGGCGGGCCAACTCCGCATCCCCACGATTTTTTATGAAACCGGCGCAGGTCCAAAACTCGCTCGGCAGATCGCCTCCTCGATCGGGGCGGATATTCTTCCCCTGAATCCCGGCCATACGCTCACCAAAAGCGAATGGGACTCCGGGACGACGTTCCTGGACGTGATGCGCATGAATCTGGAGAACCTTCGCCATGGACTCCATTGCCGATAGGCCGGATACTGTGGTCGAGGTTGACCGCGTCACATTCGACTACGGCGGCCCGGCCATCCTTCTCGATGTCAGCCTGTCGATAAGAGCTGGGGACTTTCTTGCCGTCATCGGGCCGAACGGCTCCGGAAAAACGACGCTTTTGAAGCTCATCCTCGGGCTCCTCAAGCTCCGCCGGGGACGGATTCGTATCTTCGGCGCGGACCTCGAGGCCTTTCATGATTGGGAGAAGCTCGGTTACATTCCCCAGAAGGCGACTCATTTCGACCCGCTTTTTCCGGCTTCGGTCAAAGAGGTCGTGGCGATGGCCGTCCGCCGGCCGCGGAAAATCGGCGCCCCGCGCAAGGAGGAAGAGTCGGCCATCCGTCAGGCCCTGGCCACTGTCGGCATGGAATCCCTGCAAAATCGGCGAATCGGCCGGTTGTCGGGCGGCCAACAACAACGCGTGTTCATCGCCCGGGCTATCGTCAACCGACCGCAGATCTTGTTTCTTGATGAACCGACGACCGGGGTCGATGCCGAAACCCAGGAACACTTTTACGCTCTTCTCGGAAAGTTGAACAAAGAGATCCCGATGACCATTGTCCTGGTCACGCATGACATCGGCATCGTCGACCGGCACGTGAGCCGCGTGGCCTGTCTCAATCAAAGCCTGGTTTACCACGGCAGCCATGCCGATTTTTGCCGGTCCGAGGCCATGCGGGACATGTTGGCCGGGGGACATCTTATCTCGCACCGTCACTGAGGGACGAGGTTGGAGACATGAGCGCCTTCTTCGAATACGCCTTTCTTCAGAGGGCCCTGGCCGCGGGGACGTTTATCGCCATGTCCTGCGCCGTCCTCGGCGTTTTTCTCCTGCTCCGCAAAGACGCCATGATCGGGCACGGGCTGTCGCATATCACTTTCGCCGGAGTGGCCCTCGGTTTCGTCCTGAAGCTTATGCCCCTTCCGGTCGCCCTGGTTTTTTCGGTGGTCGCTTCCTTGGGCATCATGAAGCTCAAAGAAAGCGCGGGACTCCATGGCGATGCGGCCGTGGCCATCATCAGCAGCGTCGGCATGGCTATGGGCATCGTTCTCGCCACGCTCGCCGGGAATTTTAACGTCGCCCTCCTCAATTATCTTTTCGGCGAAATCCTGGCGATCGAGCCGGCCGAAGTCGCCTTGTCCGTCGGTCTCGCGGGCGTCGTGCTTTTAGTGGTTTGGCGGAATTACAGGACATTCATGTATATGACATTTGACCGGGATTCGGCTCGCGTCTCGGGAAGTCCCGTCAGGCGGCTCG
>Ga0315275_10001297_pt1 | contig 21926 bp, 20 predicted proteins | sample YL17G03_0_MG_FD_205557 | JGI IMG/M metagenome (GOLD analysis project Ga0315275, IMG submission 205557) | Sediment microbial communities from Yellowstone Lake, YNP, Wyoming, USA - YL17G03_0 | ecosystem: Environmental > Aquatic > Freshwater > Lake > Sediment | place: USA: Wyoming | collected...
ACTTCAATCCGGCCTTTGTGCATTTCAATCACAGCTTGGGCGATGGACAGGCCTAATCCTACCCCTCTGAAGAGGTAACCACCGACTTCCTCCAAATGAAAAAAACGGTCAAAAACGCGCGGGAGGGCGTCTCGAGGAATTCCAACTCCTGAATCTTTTATCTTGATCCAGGTATCTCGATGATCAAAGCTCACCTGTACCTGGATTTCACCACCATTGGGGCTGAATTTAACCGCATTATCCAGGATCGCCGAAATGGCACGCTCAAGGCTGTTTGGGTCAGCAGAAATTTTGGGCAAGTTTGGTACAATTGAAAGGCTCATGCCAATCTTATTCTTTTCCGCATGAGAACGCTGCTTCTCCATAATCGTTGCTACAACCACGCCAACATCCACGGTAATAAATGACGGCAGAATAATATCCATCTCCTGTAAGAAAAGGATATTGTTCACCAAGGCAATGATCTGCTGCAAATTATTCGACACCGTATCCAGGGCCATGTGCAGCATCTCTCCCTGAACATTTTGGAGACGGACAATATCTACAAAGCCGCTGGCTACTGTCAGCGGTGTACGCAGCTCATGCGCCACCACAGTCAAGAATTCTGACCGGGCATACTCCTCTTCAGCTAATCTCTGGTAAGCGGTGGCTAGCTCGGCAGCTTTCATGCGAAGATCTTCGATAGCTAAATCGTTGTTCTCTCGCAATCGGCGGGTGACTTCACGCACCATTGCTATGGAAATACTGCTGTTCCTTTGCACCAAATCCTCAAAATGATCCTTATAAATTTCCAGAACTGTAACAGGTATCGTCGTCTTTACAGAAGCTGCACGCGGGGCATCCTGGATCAAGGCCATCTCTCCAAAAAAACCCCCAGGCTTCAAATTGGCAAGAAAACGATCCTGGGCTTCGTTAATGACCTTCGTTACCTTTACTTCGCCTTCCAGAAGAATATAGAAAGTGCGCTCCAGGGCGCCCTCCGCGCACAACAAGGTTCCGGCTGGGTAAGACTGCACCGTTCCCAGCGAAACCATTTCTGCGGCTTCATCTCTCGAAATCTCTGGGAAGGCCCGACAAAGAACATCGATGGGTTCGACATTTTGGGTCATGTGAGTCTCCTATCATAAAATACCAGCAGCGTGCTTCCGTAGTTGCGCTGATCAAACTCGTGTAATTGGTGTAAATCTACACTGGGATTTAAATCCTCATATTCGACTGGATGGATTTGTGCAATCACCCAGGCATCTTCAGATAGCCACTCAGGATGAGAATCCAGATCTAGCAATGCCTGCTTCCAAAGTTTTTTATACTGTGGGGGCGCAACATATGCATAATCGAAGGTACGATTGGGAGTGCGCTCTAAAAGAGCCAGTGCATCAGCCCGCAACACGTCTGCCCGATTTTCCAATCCAGTAAGATGGAGGTTGTGACGGATTGTCTCCACGGGCAGCCGGTTTACATCCACAAATAACACATAGTTTGCCCCTCGGCTAAGTGCCTCGATCCCCACACTGCCCGTCCCTGCAAATAAATCCAGGAACGTCGCTTCCTGGATATCTGCCCCGATTATATTGAAAAGCGCTTCTTTGACCCGGTCCGTGATCGGTCGGGTGGTATCGCCGGGTACCGAATGAAGCCTCCTCCCGCGCATTTTCCCGCCGATCACCCTGAGACCGCTCATAGCTCCACGCTTTTTCGGGCAGCAAGGATATTGGCGCGGGGAGCAATCGTAGGTAAGACACAGCCAGTACCCAGAATGAAGCGCATCCCCTGTGTCTCTTGAATAGCATCCCGGGCTTCTGCGGTCACCTGAACCGGATTCCCTAATACCATCGTCTTTTCCCTCTGCAAACCGCCACACAAAATCCCCGGATACAGAGCTTGAGCTTCGGCAAGAGAAGGAAAGGTATCGCGGTCATGCCAGTTGACAATTTGAACAGGATAATCGATAAACTTCTGAAACATGACTGCACTTCCGTGTAAGTGCACTATGTTCAACCATAAATCCCTGGCTGGTTCCATGACCTGCAAATCATAAAGCTTGCCGAATTGATCATATTCCTCATCATCCAGCAATACATAACTGGCGTGTTGGACGGCGAAAAATAATCCAGCAACCCCTGCCTTTCGAGCTAGCTCAATAAACCGCAGGGTACTTTCAGCAATAATCCTCAAACCTGTGTGAACCGCTTCTGGATACTGCCTTAAATGTGCCAGGAGTAGATCTCCTCCTGCCAGGTTCTTGGCTTGTGCCAGAGGGTTAAAGATCGTTTGAATTACCGGAACAGGATCCCCACCTGTATTTAGCTCTTCGATCAGCAAACGCAGGCAGGCAAGCTGCTCACCTAGAAAACCAGAATAGGGATCTAAAACTCGCAAGCGCGCCCAATCCTCAGGTGAACGGATTACCCTCTGGGTATAAACACGCGTCCCCTCCGAAGCCCCTTGCCATTCATCCTGAACACCCCAATCTTTTAAACAAAAAGAGGAAGCAGGGGTGACTTTTACAAAATCGAAGTTATATAAGCGCTGGAAATCTAAAGTTGCAGATGCCAATCCTTCGGGAGTTTGATCGTCGACCGGGAAATGGCGCCACAGAGCAACCGGAGTTCGATCAGGTCTTGCACCACTTAAACAGGTCTCCAGTCGCTTGCGTTTACTGGATTGGAATTTCAGATTATAGGCGGACTCCATACTCATTGAACACGCTGCCAGATTTCTTTTTCCAGATTCCAGTCACCAGTTTTTATTTCATTAACGTGTCCTTTTGCCAATCGCCTTAACATCGCCAACTGATCTGAATTTTTAACCAGACCGCTATTGAGCAAGTCCAATACTTTTTCGAAAGCCTGAACGGCTTCGTCCTTCCGAAACGCCGCTTTCAATACCATGCCCAGGCTGTAGTATGCATCGATCAGTTCCTCGTTTAGAGAAATCGCGGTTCGTAGATCCTTCTCAGCATTTTCGTATTGCTTTCGCGCATAATATGCCATGCCTCGTTTGAGGTATTCATCGGCTGTGGTCAAGTTACGCATTACGGATGGGTCAACGATGATCGACTTAACTTTGAAAATTTCTTTCTTTTTAAACATGTTGGCTCTGCCTCTCCTGGATTTAGAAAATACCCATCTACAATAATCATTAACCTACTCGGCCCGATTTTTCACCCTGCAATCTTTTTAGCAATGAGTTTAATTCTTTCTCTTCCACATCCTGACTTGAAAAAAATTCCCCCATGAATACCGAACGGCGCATCCGTAGTGTCATTGGTGCAACATCGAAGATATCTTCAACAGTAACCTCCTTGCGCCCATCTAAGGATGCATATGCACGAGCTGCTTCGAAAAGGGTTATTTCAGCCCTCGAGGAATCGAGCTTTAACCGGCTAACCAATTCCAACCCTAAATAAGCAACGGAATCAGGCAGAGTCACCTGGGATAGTGCGTCCCGAATAAGCTGAATTTCTGATTGGATCAAAGCGCTCTCTTCTGCAAACTGCTGAACGACGCTCCGGGGTTGTTCCTGGTACGCCTGCACTCGCCGATAAACTTCCAACCGCTCACCAGAATTTACCAACCCATGCACGATAACTCTTAAGCCGAAACGATCCATAATTTGAGGTCGTAAACGCCCTTCTTCAGGATTCATCGAACCCAATAATACGAACCGGGAACGGTATGTTGCAGAAAGAGGCCCGCGACGAACTGTATAGGAACCCTGGGCAGCTGCGTCGAGAATGGCATCGACAACATCATCTGCCAAAAGATTAACTTCATCCACATAAAGCAGGTTCCGGTCGGCCTGAGCCAGGATACCCTTGCGCATCCGCAATCTATCCTGGACTGCCAGGCGCTCATCCACCCCCCCTACCACATCATCCAAACGAGAATTGAGGGGGAGTTCGACCAGACGAACTTTATCAAGCTTATCCAGGGGATCTCCCATAGCATACTTGCGTGCACAATCAGGACAAATTGCTTCGATCCCCCCAATTTCGATATCATCTGGCATGCAACCGTAATAACACAAGCTGCGTGGCGTCTGTGGGAGTAAATCCACCAGGCTGCGCACAGCCGTTGTCTTGCCAGTCCCTCTTGGTCCGATCAACAATACTCCCCCCACACCTGGGTTCACCAAGGCGATTAATAAAGCGAGTTTCATCTCACGTTGGCCCACCAAAGCTAAAAATGGGAAAGGCAAAACCTCAGTCAGGCCCGCATCCCCCTCCTCTGTTGGCTGCCAATGGGCTCTCCCAGTTACCTGATCGATTAACTCCCGCAATGTACGGAACTGCGGTACAAATCCATCTCCCGCTGATGACTCTCCCGGTTGAGGAGCAGGTTCTCCGCTCATCCTGGCTTAATCCATATCTTCGCGCAATTCGCCTGAATCGAGAGACGGCATCAACTCAGGAGCTTCCTCCAATACATCGATCAACCCCTGAATCAGTTCTGGCATCATTGGAGCCAGAGGCACACTCGGAGGGCAGCTAACGGGTGGAGGCGGTAGGGGTGCTTGTCGTCTGGGTTGGTCAAAACCATCCGATAACCTGCGTAGGATACGAGGATCATTGGTCAGGTACCCGACATAATGACCATGCACCGAATAGACTTTTCGTTCATTAGTGACCCATCCAATCCATTCCCCTTGCCTGCTATAAATGTAAGGATATAACATCAAGGCACCTAAATCGCCACGAGTCGTATAAATTGGAATGAGCCTGCGATTTGTATCCATACTCTTATTATACACGCTTCACTTTACATCACTATATGTCCAATAGCGATTAGCAAAGAAATTCCAGAACATCACAATGACGACTGCGATGGCTAAAGTTCCATTCTTGGCTAAAAACTCAGGGGATAAAAATGACAGTCGCACTGGCAGCCAGCTGAAGAAGGAATAAAGGGGACGCTCCAGGAATGCCAGGATTGGAACCCGGATTAACAGACCCGCTGCATTTACAATCGTAAATTCAAACAGTTGTCGCGGAACGGATTTGCTGCGAGAGTCGGGATAGGTCCAAAAGCGATTCCATGTAAAGTTACTGAGCACGGCGGCAATAAACGAAACTGTTCCTGCAATGATCAGGGGAATCCTGAAGAAGTGGGTCAGTAGATTCATGACGCCAAAGTCTACGATGGCACCGATGACACCTACGGCAGCAAAACGGAGGAAGCGAATTCGCTCTCGAGGGTTGATCAATACGGCTGTCATCCGAGGCTCATCTTCGTTTGAAAGTATGGAATCGTCTTGTTGAGGCCCTCTTCCAGGTTGATCTTTGGCTCCCAACCCAAGATCTGCCGGGCACGAGTAATATCAGGCCGGCGGCGTTGAGGGTCGCTTTCTCCCCGCTGAGCTGGTTTAAAAATTACCCCAGCCGGATTACCTACCAGCCGGCTGATGGTCTCCGCAAATTCCAGGATCGTCGTTTCAACCGGGTTGCCTATATTGACTGGCTGGTGCTCATCTGAATAGAGCAAGCGGACAATCCCATCAATTAAGTCGTCCACATAGCAAAAACTGCGGGTTTGTTGACCATCCCCATAAATCGTAAGGGGTTCTCCTCTCAATGCTTGTTGCAAAAAGTTAGGCAACACTCGACCATCCTCCAGGTGCATGCGTGGACCATAGGTATTGAAAATGCGGACGACACGTGTATCAATACCATGATATCGATGATAAGCCATTGTCAAAGCCTCAGCAAACCGTTTTGCCTCGTCATAAACAGAGCGAAGACCAATTGGATTGACATGACCCCAATAGGCTTCTGTCTGAGGGTGTTCTAATGGATCTCCGTATATTTCACTGGTAGAGGCGAGCAAGAAACGTGCCCGTTGTGCCCTCGCCACACCCAGGGTGTTGTGCGTCCCGAGTGCACCAGCTTTCATGGTTTGGATCGGCAAATTGACATATCCTAAAGGCGAGCTCTTGTTCGGGCTGGCAGGTGATGCAAAATGCAGCACAGCATCCAATTTTCCGGGTACAAAAATAAAATTAGAAACATCATGGCGGATAAAAAAGAAATTCTCGTTTCCAGCCAGGTGCGCCAGGTTATCTGGATTCCCTGTGATAAAGTTGTCCATGCCAACAACCTGGTGTCCTTCAGATAATAACCGGTCGCATAGATGAGAACCTAAAAAGCCCGCCGCGCCTGTTATTAAGATACGCATACTTACCTCCAATCAATACGTACAGATAAACCGTCACCGGTAATCTGTTGAGCCTGCCCATCAGCCAAATTGACTAACCAAATATTATTTTGGTAGATTACAGCAATAGTAAAGGCACCTCCTTCAACCAAAGGGGCAGGGGACCAAACAACATGCTGAGGATCCAATCCCTGGGCACCATCCTCAGGGAAGGAAATGTCTTTATTTGATCCATCGCGGTCGCTGACTACCAAACGATACCGGCTAGTTTCACTTTGGGAAGGGATAATCGACTGCAAGTAGGCCACCTGAGAGGCATTTTCCCCAGGAAGCGAGCCAGGACCGCTTTGCAGCGGGGATGCCGAAGGGTATGCAAACATCCCTACTTGAGAGGACAGGTTGATGGCAGGGCCTGCCTCCAGTGGAATTGCTACTAGATCGAAGAAAGTTGATTCTTCGGGCGAAGGTGACCCCTCAGGAGCCAGGTGATCGACCAGAAAAAAAATCTTCCCATCAGGAGACCAGTCAATTCCGGGTACCCAGGCCCAATCCCCTCCTGTCTGCAAAGGCAGCACATCCCGGAGAGGCATAATGAGAGCTTCTTCTTGAACACTGATCAAGCCAATCCCATCGGGCCGAGCATAAGCAATGTTCTCTCCATCCGGCGCCCAGGCGTACTCTGTTCCCCACCATCCATAAACTCCACCAGAATTCGTCTCGACCAGGCTGCGTGGTTTAGAAACAAATCCACTCGAGCTGAGACCCACAAGAATCAAATCGTTATTTGCTTGCCAGCCAGGTGCTGCAGAACGCGGCTCAACAGTGGAATAGGCAACCGTCGTCGAATCGGGAGCGAACTCAGCAAAGTGAACGATGTTTGTGGCTTTGAGATCAACCAGAGCGCTCGATTCAATGTCGATTCGTCCTGCCCATAAGGAGTTGATCACATTCTCCTGACCCAGATCTCGTGTGAACAATAACCAGTTGCCATCGGGAGAGAGAGAAAAAATTCGCCCATCCAGATCGCCTGTGGTCACAATTGCCCGGCGATTTCCGGTTGTTCTTTCCATCAACCAGGCATTTCCAGCCGAAAGATAAGCCAACCTTCCAGGGATCGGAAGAGAAGTAAATGGAGTCTGGCTGCCCACCATGATGATCTCAGGAACAGCCTCTTTCAGCACTATCGTTTTCACCTCTGTTCTGGATATTTCAGTATTATTTTCATACAAACGCCGGTAGGTAATTTCTTTTAAACCATTTTCGCCCGGTTGGCTTAATCGTGTTTCCCCTACTGGAAGGGACTCATTTTGTACCATCTGACGTTCGAACGGGATCGTCACCTGTTCGACCTCGAATTCTTCCCTCACCCTGATCAGGCGCACATTCGCCCCATCTGTCAACAATGTATACATTGGCGGCTCACTGCGGTCTAATTCAGACAGCACAATACTGGCCTTTTCAAATGCCTGTTGTACCGTGCTTCCGGGCGGCAATTCCACCTGAAAGCTTTTCTCGTCAGCATTAAGGATCACAGAAAGCTGTGCCTGAGTTACCTTGGGAGGAGAACAGGAGACAAGCCCCAAAACAATGGGCAGGATAATGCCGGTTATTTTCCCCAGATTAACCAATCTTCTTACATTCATAGATTAAAACGGCAGTGGTATAATCCCTTCGGGTTACGGGCGGTACCCGCGTAAAGTCAGTACACCATTACTAACTGTAATGCTTTCCACGATGAAGGCGTCACCTGATTTTTGAAGGAAATCGGTAAGGAGTTGATCCGCCTGATCCTGGATCGTCTTTACCATCGAGTCAGGAGCAGAAATCGGTCCCATATCCACAGAGATCAATTCTAAGCTTGCCCGTCCGGCAGTATCGACACGAGGTTCAAAGACGACCTGCACAGGAATTCTAAGCTTGCCGCTCTGGACATTACCAAATAATTGAACTTTTTCCTCCCGTAAAAAAACCTGAGGGTCAGTAAACATTGTTTCCCCCTGATCGCTCAACCGCAGTGCTAACAAGGAGGTGATTTCCTCTTCGGATACGGAAAGTTCAACCGTTTGACCCTGGGATGCCTGATCGAAAGTCTCCCTAACTTTTTCCTCGAGCGTGGCGACGGCTTGAGTGCTGACCGGAATGGTTTCAACTGGCTTCTCATTTATTTTCGGTGTAAATCTGCAAGCCAGGCTGCTCAGAAGCAAAACTGGAAATAGAAACATCCAAAAGTATTTATATTGTCTGTTTATCACAGCCCTGAATTATAGCATGAGCGACCCTACAATCCCAGAAAACCCAGAAGAAATCCGAAGAGATATCGATCTGTTAAACCTGCTCGAGGCGCTGCTTTTTGTCGCACCTGGGGCAGTTCCACCGGCGCAATTAGCCTCCGCTTTAGAATTACCGGTCAAAGAAGTCGAAGACGGTTTAAGAACGTTGGAAGCTCAGCTATTTACGCGCGGCGTGCGCCTGCAGTGGCATATGGGGCGCGTACAGCTTACAACTGCACCCGAGGTGGCTCCCCTGGTTGAACGCTTTCTTGGATTAGGAGCAACCAGTCGTTTGAGCCGGGCTGCATTGGAAACCCTGGCGATCATAGCTTATCAGCAGCCAGTTACTCGCCCGGAGATCGACGCCATTCGCGGAGTCAACAGCGATGGGGTGTTAAAGTCGCTGCTTAGTAAAGGCTTAATTCAGGAAGCTGGTCGCGCAGAAAGGCCCGGACGGCCGATCTTATACCATACAACCTCAGACTTCTTAGGGCACTTTGGTTTGAGATCACTCACTGAACTCCCCCCTCTGGCACCCCTTGAACCCGTCCGGTCTGAGGAGGATAATCCTGAGATCCTGATATCATGAGGCGCCCCTATTTACTTTACCATATTTTTCTATGAGGAGGATTCGATGAAAGTTGCTGTTTTTGGCGGTGGTTCTACCTATACACCCGAGCTTGTAAATGGTTTCCTGGCTCGGTTAGGCACCTTCCCACTCACCGAATTATGGCTGGAAGATATCAATGCCGAACGCCTGGCGATTGTGGGCGGTTTTGCCCAGCGTATGGTGAAGGCCAAAGGAGAGCCTTTTAAAGTTGTACTGACTACCAACCAACGCGAGGCAATCCAGGGAGCATCGTATGTCACTACCCAACTGCGCGTGGGGATGATGCAAGCTCGGCGGGCTGACGAATACTTGGGCCTGCGGCATGGCCTGATCGGGCAAGAAACCACCGGCATCGGTGGGATGGCGAAAGCCCTGCGCACGGTCCCCGTGATTCTTAGCATCGCCAGGGATATGGGCGAGCTGGCGCCAGGTGCATTGCTGGTCAACTTCACCAATCCATCTGGAATTGTCACAGAAGCACTGCAGCGGTATGCTCAGGATATTCCTTCAGTAGGGGTATGCAACGTTCCCATCACAACCAAAATGGGTATTTTAGAGGAATATGAGGAATACACCGGACAAAAGATTGATCCGTCGCGGGCTGAGTTGGATACGCTGGGTCTCAATCATCTTTCCTGGCACCGCGGCTTTATCCTGGATGGGGAGGATATCTGGTCTCAGGTGTTCCCGGCTTTCCTTGACCAGCTTCGTAAAGACCCTGAGCCCGATTGGACCGTACGTTTAATTGAAACCTTGGGAATGATGCCGAACTATTACCTCCAGTACTTCTATTATACCGACCACAAAATCGAAAACCAAAAGAAATGGCCTCCCTCCCGGGCTGAGGAAGTCATGGAAGTGGAAAAGGTATTGCTCGAAGAATATACCGATCCGAACCTGACAGAACCGCCCGCTGACTTGATGAAACGCGGCGGAGCATACTACTCCACTGTAGCCACACAACTGTTAAACGCTCACTACAATAACTTGAATGAAACCCATGTAGTCAACACCCGCCATAATGGGATGGTGCCAGGCTGGCCAGCCGACTGGGTTTTAGAAATGCCCGCCAAGGTTGACCGCCACGGAATCCACCCCTTGCCTGCCAAACCGCTGCCTCCCGTGTGTTTTGGCCTGCTAGCGCAGGTGAAAGCTTACGAGCTGCTCACCGTCGAGGCCGCCGTCCACGGAGATCGAGACGCGGCTTACCAGGCTTTGATCACGAACCCTATTGGACCAAAACCAGATCAGGCCCAGGCTGTATTGGAAGACTTGCTGGAGACCCACCGGGCACACCTGCCGCAATTCTGGAAGGATTAGTGCATGGCTTCCTATTTCATAGGCGGTGACATCGGAGGTACACATACCCGCATCCTGATCGCTGACCAGGATGGAAACGTGCTCGGATTCGGAGATGGAGGTTCGGGCAATCATGAAGGGGTCGGTTATGATGGTTTTGAAAGTGCTGTATCCGAAGGCACCCGCCAGGCACTTTTCGCGGCAGGCCTGACCCTCGAACAGATCAGCGGGGCTGGTTTTGGCATTGGCGGTTACGACTGGCCTTCACAACGCCAGCCACACCTGGACAGCCTAAAAAAAATCGACTACAAGATGCCTTTGGAGATCGTCAATGATACCGTGATTGGCATCATTGCTGGTTCTGAGGAAGGATGGGGAGTCGGGATCGTTTCTGGAACGGGCTGTAACTGCTGGGGATGGGATAGCAGTCGCCAGAAAATAGCCCACCTGACCGGCGGGGGTGGCAGGATGGGCGAAGCTGCTGGCGCGGGCGATGTTGTTTCCCGTGCATTGCGCGCCGTTTCTTATGCCTGGAGCGGGCGCGGCCCTCAAACGCAACTCTCACAGGTGCTGGTCCAGTTCGCAAGGGCAAAAAATCCTGAGGATTTATTGGAAGGCTTAATGGATATGCGTTTCCATCTGCGCGCAGCCGCTGCCCCACTCGTCTTTCAGACTGCTAATGCAGGCGACCAGGCTGCCATCGATATCATCCATTGGGCAGGCACTGAGCTGGGCGAAATGGCTAATACAATTATCAAGCAGCTCAACTTTGAAAACCTGACTTTTGATGTGGTGATGATCGGTAGTATGTGGGATGGTGGATCGCTGCTAGTTGAGAAGGCCCGCGAGACGATCCAAGCTTACGCTCCGGGTGCTAGCATGGTGCGGCTCACCGCACCACCTGTAGTTGGCGCATTCCTGCTTGGGATGGTAACCGCTGGGGTTAAACCTGGTCTGGACATCCACCACCGGATAATCGAAAATTCCCGTAACCTTTAAAGCTTTCAAAATGGGTTCTGTGATAAAAGGCAACCCGGAACCCATTTGTTTTTTTATTCCCGTACAGCCTCATACATTGCTATTATATTCTCCACGGGGGTATTCGACTGGATGTTGTGGCATGGAGCAATAATATATCCTGTTCCATCCTGCCCGAGGGTCTCCTTCATCCTTCTGACTTCATCTTTTACCTCTTGGGGCGTCCCAAAAGGCAGTGTGTACTGGTTATCGATCGCACCATGAAAACACAACTGGCTGCCAAATTCTGATTTCAAGGAGGCCAGGTCCCAATCCCCGCAGCGCCATTGGATCGGGTTCAAAATATCAATTCCCATCTGGACTAACCGCGGCAGTAATGAGCGCATATCCCCATCATCATGATGGAAAACCATCAGACCATAAGAATGCGCCAGGTCGATCCCTCGTTGGATCGGCTGGCGGTAAAACTGGTCGAATAACCTGGGACTGATCAATAAACCGCGCTGTGAACCAAAATCGTCCGTCACCTGCGTCAAATCGATCCGGCCATTCCCCGCCTCGAAGCACCGCCGATGGAATTCAGTAAATACGTTTGAGATCGTTTTTACCAGGTAATGGGTGAACTCGGGCTTCTCGATAGGATCCATCATCGAGCGTTCTAATCCCCGCAATAAATTGTGATAATAGAAAACAGCCGTATATCCACAGCTAATCACCCGGCCCGCATGCTCGTCTGCAAACTTCTGGATGAAGGAATAATCATAATCATCAGGGGAAGGCCAGGGATATACCTCTAGATCAGCGATCGTCTCTGCCTTCGCCAGCGGGTACACCACCTGTTCATCATAGACCCCGGCACCATAAGATTGAGCGCGGAATCCCATTCCCCATTCGTTATAATGAATCCCATTCTCGTTTTTTCGTAATGAACCCACATAAGGGGGTAAAATTTCGAAGATCCCATCAATCGCTAATTCCTCATACACCTGGAGATTGTCGTTGACGCCCAGGTACTTGCGCAGCTTTGCCCACACCTCTGGTGTAGCCCAGATATCTGTGGGAAAGCGGTCGAGGGTTTTATGTTGGATAGCAGCTAAGACCCTTTCACGGACATTCATTAGAAAGTGTTTCCTCTAGGTCGCTAATTTCTCATTTCCAGAAAAAACGATTGTCTCAGATAGTCCCTGAAAAGCGCCATTTTCTTCCTCCCTGGTCAGGTTTAGCCAGGGTAAGTAGATAATTATCTATCATGATCGCTAAGTATATCAGACCAACCTGGATTATAATGATTTCATGGAAGAACGCTTACAGAAAATTCTCGCTCGTGCTGGGTTTGGATCGCGACGAGCCTGCGAAAGTTTCATTACTGCCGGCCGAGTGCGTGTTAATGGGAAGGTAGCCGAAATTGGCAGCAAGGCTGACTCTGAGAAAGATCAGATCACCATAGATGGAGCTCCCATTCCCAAGTCCGAACCTATGCTCTATATAGCATTGAATAAGCCACGCGGAGTGCTTTCGACTGTCGAAGCTCAAGACCCGCGCCCCACGGTGCGCGATCTGGTCCCCCTACCAGGTATGATATACCCGGTTGGTCGGCTGGATATTGATAGCGAGGGCTTGATCCTACTCACCAATGATGGAGAGTTAGCCAACCGCTTATCACATCCAAAATATGGACATGAAAAAGAGTATCGGGTGCTTGTAGCCCGCCAGCCTGACGAAAAGCAGCTCTCAGCCTTCCGGCATGGGATCGTTATGGAAGACGGCTACCGTACTGCACCCGCCGAGGTGCGCATCGAAAGCTTCTACGGGAAAGGCGCGTGGTTGGACATCATCTTGCTAGAAGGGCGTAAACGCCAGATCCGTGAAACCTGTGCACAGGTTGGGTTGCCTGTGGTCCGCATCTTGCGGGTGCGGATTGGGATGCTCCGCCTGGGCAATCTAAAACCACGTGAGTGGCGTCCTCTCTCCTCAACAGAAATTAGCGCATTGAAAGGCACCTACAAAGAGGGGCAGCCGAAAACGAAGAGAAGCGAACACAAAATACCCAAACCGTCAGCCAAGGACCAAACTTTTTCTAAACGAAACAGGAATTCTTAAAGAAATCCTTGAACGCTGCTTCTTGATTGCATTCCGGTATATTTACGGTATGACTGGTGGGCTAGTTCAAGAAGTCGAGGACTTGACTGCAGAGACCTTCTTTCGAACCTGGAAAAAGCGGGCGCAGTTCCGAGGCAGTGAACAGGCTGCCCTGGGCTGGCTGTTGACTATTGCCCGCAATCTTGTCTTCGATACCCATCGCAGAAAAAAGGCTCACCCAGAAATTAACCTGGAAGAATATTTGAATGATCAACGCGAACGCTGCGCTGGCAGGAAAACGGTTTCGTATATGAGATAGTGGTTGCAAGCCCGAAATTTTACACTTTGGAAGAAATCCTGGCGATTGCAGAATCCATGCGTTGATTTCATCGTTTATAATTACCCCACTCTAATAACAAGGATTAGCTATGCAGGCGAATACGGAAACCCCCTCACCATCTTCCTGGTTAGACCAGTCCATCTTCGAAAAACTCAACCTGAATTGGGAAAAACTCATCTTCGCTGCGATCATCGTAATGGCGATCTTTACCCGCTTTTACCTGCTCGAACCACGGGTGATGAGTCACGATGAAACTTCCCATACTTATTTCTCGTGGCTTTTATACAAAGGTAATGGATATGCACACGATCCGGTGACGCATGGTCCTCTTCAATTCCACCTGGTGGCGCTTTCTTACTTCTTGTTTGGCGACAGCGACACCACAGCTCGCATTCCGGCGGTCCTGTTCAGCATCGCCACAGTTTGGTTTTCCTGGTATTACAGGCGTTACCTGGGCCGGGCAGGTGCTTTGGTTGCCGCCGTCTTATTCATCATCTCTCCCTATATGCTATATTACGGGCGCTATGTGCGCAATGAGGCCTTCGTAGCCTTATTTGGCGTGATTAACATCTGGGCCATCCTGCGCTACCTGGAAACAGGGCGTTCCCGATATATTTACTGGCTGACATTGGCGACTGTATTGCATTTCACAGCCAAAGAAACATCCTATATCTATACCGCACAATCACTCTTATTTTTAGGCCTGTATTTTGTCAACCAGCTCTCGCTGCGAGAATGGCCAGCTTCGCAGGCCCGCTCTCGCTTCTTCATTGCCATGATCATCGGTATAGTGCTGTTCACAGTTGGGATAGGTGTCCGCGGAATGGAGAATAAACCAACCCTACAAACACCTGAACCGGTTGAGGCAGAAGTCGCACCTGCTCCATCTCCATCACCTCTTAATGTAGCTGGCACAGGTCTCATCTTGGGAGGCGTGGTGGGATTAGCTTTCGCAGCATATTTTGCACTGACCGGCTTGGGTCTGGATGGGATCCGCCAGGAGCGTTCTTTTGATCTACTGATAGTCCTGGGCACATTCGCACTGCCACTGCTTTCAGCCTTCCTGATTAATTTTGTCGGCTGGACAGTTCCAATTAACATGACCCAAGTAAATAGCCTGACTCCGACGCAGATCCTGCAAATGGCCTTGATCGTGATCCCCATCATCGGGATCTCGATCGCCATTGGCTTGTGGTGGAATCCACGCGAGTGGTTGATCAACGCCGGCATCTTTTGGGGGATATTCACAGTTTTATACACGACCTTGTTCACCAATGGCGCTGGTTTCTTTACCGGCCTGGTGGGTTCTTTGGGATACTGGTTGGCCCAACAAGAAGTCAACCGCGGCGGTCAGCCCTGGTATTACTACCTGGGTCTCCAGATTCCAATTTACGAATTCCTGCCTTTGATCGGTTCTATCCTGGCTGTACTGGTGGCGGTGATTCGGCGTCCTCTGCCTGTCCCAAGTGTGCAAAAGATTCAAAAAACTGAAGGCGCAAAATTGGGGGAAGAGTCAGTTCGGTCAGTACTGCTGGAGATGATGCGACGTCCTCTGCCTATCCCAAATGTGCAAGAGATTCAAAAAACTGAAGGCGAAAAATTGGACGAAGAGCCAGTCCAGGCAGTACCCGTCTTCGGATTGCTGGCTTTCTGGAGCCTTACCAGTGCTCTGGCATTTACCATTGCCGGCGAGAAGATGCCCTGGCTGACAGTTCACATCACACTAGGCATGATCCTGCTGGCTGCCTGGGTCATTGGCTGGATGATCGAGACTTTTGATTGGAAATCATTATGGAAGGACCGCGGCATGCTGATCCTGGTGTTAACCCCGGTCTTCATGATCAGTGTCTTTATCTCCATCAGCGCGTTCTTCGGATCGAACCTGCCTTTCCAGGGAAAATCGCTTGAGCAATTAAGTGCTACCAGCACATTCCTGGTATCCTTGCTGGCTGCAATTGCCACCGGGATTGGCATGGGTTATCTGCTCAGGAACTGGCTGCCAGGGCACGTACTCCGCCTGTTCTCACTGGGCTTTTTATTATTTTTGTCTATCCTGACAGCCCGCGCTGCATTCATGGCTTCTTATATCAACTACGACCAGGCTAAAGAGTATCTGGTTTATGCCCACAGCGCTCCAGGAATCAAGGAAGCCCTTTCACAGATCGAGGCAATATCACGCCGGACAACCGGCACACTGGATATCGTGGTGGCCTATGACAATGATACGACCTATCCTTACTGGTGGTACCTGCGCAATTATCCGAACCAGAAATATTACGCTGGTGACCCAACACGTGATCTACGCAATGCCCCTGCCATCCTGGTAGGTGATCAAAACTACGGCAAGATCGAACCTGTCGTTGGGCAGGCCTATTATCGCTTTGATTACATCCGCATCTGGTGGCCCAATCAGGATTATCTCGATCTCACTCCGGAAAGGATCTGGAATGCCATCAAAGACCCGAAAATGCGTTCAGCGATCTTTAAAATTTGGCTGAATCGCGATTACAAGGATTATGCGCAAGTAACCGGCAAGGATATGAGCGCATCAAACTGGTACCCCTCCGGACGCATGCGTCTCTACCTGCGCAAGGATATCGTGAACCAGCTTTGGGATTATGGGGCGCTGCCGTCCGAGGAAGCCGTTGTCGCCGACCCCTACGAGGGAAAGAAAACCAGCCTGGCTCCCGACATTGTCCTCGGAATACAAGGTTCTGAACCTGGACAATTCCAAAAACCCCGCAACCTGGCTGTAGCACCAGACGGCACCCTTTACGTGGCTGACACCGAAAACCATCGCATCCAACACCTCAAGGCCGATGGCACTGTCCTGCAGGTGTGGGGCAGTTTTGCAGATGCATCCAAGGGCGCGGCTCCCGGTGGGACTTTTTATGAACCCTGGGGGATCGCCATTGGTCCAGATGGCTCGGTTTTCGTTGCCGACACATGGAACCACCGTGTTCAAAAATTTAGCTCAAGCGGCCAGTTCATCACTATGTGGGGAACATTTGGGCAGGCTGAAAACCCTACGGCTTTTTGGGGTCCGCGTGGTTTAGCCTTTGATTCAAAAGGAAATTTGTTCGTCACCGACACCGGCAATAAACGCGTGGTAATCTTCGATACGGACGGGAATTATATCAACCAGTTTGGCACAGTTGGTATGCAAGCTGGGGAGTTTGATGAACCCGTAGGAATTGCCATTTCCCAAGAGGATGTAGTCTATGTGGCTGATACGTGGAACCAGCGTATCCAGGCATTCATGGGCGATTCAAGTGGCAATTTTACCCCCCTAATCTCCTGGGATATCGTCGGGTGGTATGGTCAGTCTCTTGACAATAAACCCTTCCTGGCTATCGATCAGCGCGACCGTATTTTTGTCTCAGATCCTGAAGGTTACCGCATCTTAGAATTCAGCGCTACGGGTGAATTCAGCCGTTATTGGGGCGATTACAGCAGTGGCCTGGATGGGTTGAACCTGCCTGTAGGTGTGGTGGTAGACGCAGACGGAGGTGTTTGGGTAGCCGACAGCGGGAACCACCGCATCCTGCACTTCACTTTACCTGCCCAATAAATCAATAAAAAATAGGTAACGGCCAAACGTTTGGCCGTTACCTATTTTTTTTAAGCAATTGTATGATTCATCATCTATTTTAGGTGACGTTCGTGACATTCGCCACTAATTGGCGGTGGTATAATCCCCTCGCAAACCTTAACGGGCTAATGCTCGGTTGAACGCGGAGTAAATTGCATGAAACTGCATGAATACCAATCTAAACAAATATTTGCCAAATACGGCGTGCCAATTCCCAAAGGTCAGGTAGCATCGGATGCGGTACGGGCAAAGGAGATTACAAAAGAATTAGGCGGGCGCGTAGTGATTAAGGCACAGGTATTGGTTGGCGGGCGCGGCAAGGCTGGCGGTATCCGGCTGGCGAAAACCCCCCCAGAAGCTGAGGAAATTGCCAGCCAGATCCTGGCGATGGAGATCAAAGGTTTACCTGTGCGGAAAGTGCTCATCGACGAAGCCGCAAATATCGAAAAGGAAATTTACCTTGGCATTACAAATGACCGGGCAGCGCGTAAACCGGTTATGATGGCTTCAGCGGCCGGCGGAGTTGATATTGAAGAGGTTGCTCGTGCAGCCCCCGATAAAATTATCAAAGTCCACATCGATCCACTCCTGGGCATTAAAGATTACCAAACCCGGGATATTGCCCTGGGAATCGAGCTTCCCAGGGAACACTGGCGGGCATTCAGCCAGATCGCATTCGGCCTCTGGCGCGCCTACCTGGAGTGCGATGCAACCCTGGCTGAGATTAATCCCCTGGTGATCACTGGAGATAACAAATTGGTAGCCTTGGATGGCAAGATGGTGTTGGATGACAACGCCCTTTTCCGCCACCCCGACCTGGTTGAGTTGCGAGACCTGGATGCCGAAGTGCAGTCGGAAATCGAAGCACGTAAATACGGCCTTTCCTTTATCAAGCTGGATGGAAATATCGGGTGTATGGTAAATGGCGCCGGGTTGGCAATGACGACGATGGATATTATCAAACTGTTCGGTGGAGAGCCAGCCAACTTCCTGGATATTGGAGGAGGGGCTGGGGCAGATAAAGTTGCCGCCGCTATGCGGATCATTCTTACCGATCCGAACGTAAAAGCCATTTTGTTCAATATCTTCGGCGGGATCACCCGCTGTGACGAAGTAGCACGCGGGATATTGACAGCATTAGAAGAAGTGAAACCCAATGTACCGATGATTGTCCGATTGGTAGGCACCAACGCCGAAGAAGGACGCCGCCTGCTCTCTCAGGCAAAGATGATTACAGCAGAAACACTGGCAGACGCAGCTAAAAAAGCCGTAGCCGCGGTTGCCCAGGCTTAAAGAGGTCATTACCATGAGCATTTTGATCAATAAAAACACACGCCTACTGGTGCAGGGCATCACAGGCAATGAAGGTTTGTTTCACACCCAACAGATGGTGGCCTTTGGAACGAATATTGTTGCGGGTACATCCCCCGGCAAGGGCGGTGAATGGGTGCTTGGTAACATTCCAGTTTTTGATTCTGTCAAAGTGGCTGTTGAAGCTACAGGTGCAAACACCGTTGTGAATTTCGTCCCAGCCCGTTTCTCTGCTGATGCAATCTTCGAAGCAGCAGATACAGGAATCCCTTTGATCGTGTGCATCACAGAAGGTTTACCAGTCCAGGATATGATGCGTGTTCGCAATTACCTGGATCAGAAAGGCATCCGGTTGGTGGGCCCGAACTGTCCTGGCTTACTCACCCCTGGCGAATCCAAGGTTGGCATTATCCCAGGTAATATCTCAAACCCAGGCAATGTGGGCGTTGTTTCCAGATCTGGCACCCTGACTTATGAGGTTCTGTATGCACTAAAGCAGGTAGGTATGGGTGTGAGTACCTGTGTTGGGATCGGAGGCGACCCTATCAACGGAACGAACTTCATCGACTGCCTGTCACTGTTCAACGCTGACCCGGCAACCGAGAAAGTCGTTTTGATCGGTGAAATTGGCGGCACAGACGAGGAAAAAGCCGCCCAATACATCGCTCAATATATGACTAAGCCAGTTGTCAGCTTCATTGCGGGTCAGACTGCGCCTCCTGGAAAGCGCATGGGACACGCAGGAGCGATTGTCGAAGGCGGCTCAGGGCTTGCAGCAGATAAGGTCAAAGCTTTGCAAGCAGCGGGTGTGAAAGTCGCCTCTCATCCTGAGGAAATCCCCTCACTCCTCAAATAATCAGACCTTTCCTGATAAGAAAAAGACCCCTGGTGTTTCTAAAACCCCAAGGGTCTTTTCTTTGGAATTCTTTTAGCATTACGAATGCGCTTCGAGATAATTCACCGCGTCGTTGACGGTTTGTATCTTCTGAGCATCTTCGTCAGAAATCTCACCACCAAATTCATCTTCGAAAGCCATGATCAACTCAACCAGATCTAACGAATCGGCTTCCAGATTTTCACGGAAGGAAGCAGCAAGGGTCACCTTGGACTCGTCCACACCCAGAATGTCGACAATGATTTTCTTCACGCGTTCAAAAATATCAGACATGGAAATATCCTCCTTACATCACATTGGTTTTTGCCATTCGAATGGGGCAATTGTAACCTTGCATTACAATCTGTCAAGTCCTGGCTAAGATCGCCTTGTTGATTTGTTGACAGCCTCTACCCGGACTGGTAAGATTGCCTCACCCACAAAAAACACTTTCTTATGACAAAAGTTACGCCGATCAGCTCCCGAAAATCCGATCACATCCGTATCAATCTTGAAGAGGATGTGCGTTCTGGTCTCACAACCGGGCTGGAACATTTTCAATTTTACCACCGGGCATTGCCAGAAATCAACCTGGAGGATGTTGATCTAAGCTTGAACTTGTTTGGGAAACGGATGAATGCTCCCTTGTTGATTTCCTCGATGACCGGGGGGACGGCAGAAGCAGGCGCAATCAACCAGACATTAGCTCTGGCTGCACAGGAGACCCAGATTGCAATCGGTGTTGGCTCACAACGTGCCGCAATCGAACACCCTGAGCTTGTGTCTTCCTTCCAGATCCGCCGTTTTGCACCTGATGTTCTGCTTTTTGCGAACCTGGGAGCAATCCAATTAAATTATGGTTTTAGCATCAAAGAATGCCGTCGCGCGGTGGAAATGATTGAAGCTGATGCGCTCATTCTACATTTCAACGCCTTGCAGGAGGCTGTTCAACCCGAAGGAGATACCCGCTTTGCAGGTCTGCTGGGGAAAGTAGAAACCATCTGCCAGGCATTACCCGTTCCAGTCATTGCCAAGGAAGTTGGCTGGGGGTTCTCCGAACAGGATGTCATCGGCCTGGCCAATGCCGGTGTGGCTGCCATCGATGTTGCTGGAGCTGGCGGAACTTCTTGGTCACAGGTTGAAGCTCATCGCGCGAAAGACGAATTCCAGCGACAATTGGCAGCCGCTTTTATTGACTGGGGTATCCCGACCGCAGAAGCCATACGGATCGCCCATCAGAATGCACCTCAGTTAAAAGTCTTTGCTTCTGGTGGCCTGCGCTCTGGAACTGACATTGCGAAATGCATAGCACTGGGTGCTACATTGGGCGGCATGGCTTCTCCTTATCTAAAAGCAGCCACCCAATCTCTGGAGAAGACCATCAGGACGATTGAGTTAATCCAACGAGAAATTCAAATCTGTATGTTCGCAGCTGGGATCGGCAATCTGCAACAACTCCAAGAATATACCTTGCTTTCTTTATAATTGTGAGAAAATCCATGTCCCCCGAGACACTTACCCAAATCATGCTGAATGCCATTGAAGATGAGCTGCGTCAGGCTGTCCATCAAGGGAGCCGACAAGAACTAAACGACTTGTATAAGATGATGGAATACCATTTGGGGTGGGAGGGAGAGGGTGCCGGTGCAGAGGCGCGCGGTAAACGCATCCGTCCGTTGTTAGTTTGTTTAACGTGTGCAGCAGCAGGAGGAAAATGGGCAAACAGCCTGCCTGCAGCAGCGGCTGTTGAGCTGGTTCATAATTTCTCTCTGATCCACGATGATATTGAGGATAACAGCCCTGTGCGGCGTGGACGGCCAACCGTGTGGAAAAATTGGGGCATTCCGCAGGCAATCAATACCGGTGATGCGATGTTCACCCTGGCTCACCTCACCGTTCTCGGACTAGAGTCTACCTGCACAACCCAAATAGCCTACCAAGCGGCTGCCATCTTGCAAGAGACCTGTTTGGAGCTTACCCAGGGACAATACATGGACATTGCCTATGAGAGTCAAAAGGAGCTGACCATCGAAGGTTATTGGCTGATGGTCAGTGGCAAGACCGCCGCACTGTTGGCAGCTTGTACAGAGCTAGGCGGTCTGGTTGCAGGCAGTTCACCTGAAGAGCAGCAGGCATACCACGAGTTTGGGCACGCGTTGGGGCTTGCTTTCCAGGCGCAGGATGATTACCTGGGAATTTGGGGGGATGCTGAGTTGACTGGCAAGTCCACTGAAAGCGATCTGGTCACTGGCAAGAAGTCTCTTCCTATTTTGTATGGGCTGCACCAGAGAGGCGATTTTTTCGAACGTTGGATGCAAGGTCCAATCCAGCCAGAAGATGCTCCAAAATTGGCCCGGTTGTTAGAGGATGAAGGAGCAATGGGATATACGCAAGGAGCAGCAGACCTGCTCACCAGGGACG
>Ga0315275_10001298_pt1 | contig 21924 bp, 19 predicted proteins | sample YL17G03_0_MG_FD_205557 | JGI IMG/M metagenome (GOLD analysis project Ga0315275, IMG submission 205557) | Sediment microbial communities from Yellowstone Lake, YNP, Wyoming, USA - YL17G03_0 | ecosystem: Environmental > Aquatic > Freshwater > Lake > Sediment | place: USA: Wyoming | collected...
TTTGACCCGCGAGAAACGTTCTTCTTCGGCGGCGGCGACGAGCTCACCGTCCCGGAGAAGGGCCGCGGCTGAGTCGTGGTAGAAACAAGAGAGGCCCAGGATATACATCAGAACTGCCTTTTGAAGTGCTCGAGGTCGGCCGGGACCTCCGGCTTCGGGATCCAATGAGATCCCTGGCTCGAACGCTTGATGCGGAGGGGGTCGGAAAAAAACCTGACCGCCAACCCTATAAGCCCGAACCCGAGGAGATAGAGAAGACCGAGCAGGATCTGGCTTTGAAAAGTCCCGATCTTAAACGAAAATTCTCGAAGGGCTTTCATCCTCTTGGAGGTGAGTGGATTCTTTTCGACTTTGGGCTCGACGGCCGACCCCTGTTCGGCCTGGGAATATCCTTTTATCGCCGTGACGATCAGTCCGAGGAGCAAACCCGCGGCGATCCAGATCGGAAGCCAAATCCATTTGCCGAGCGCCGCCTGACTCCGGGAATAAACGACTCCGCTCCACATCAGGATCACGAGAACCAGGTCGACGGCGGCGGGTTTTCTCACCCCGGTTTTTCCCGATTTTAGGACGACGCCGAGCGAATAGCCTGTGCACGAAAGTAAAAGGACAGCCAGCGTGGTCAGGAAAGACACTGAATTTACTCCATTAAAAAAAGCTTATCTTAGTATGAAACTGGGCTTTTATCAAGCCTCAGGCGGCGCGGGACCGTCCCGGACCCGCGTGAAGGCCGCGATGGACCCCCGAAATCATCCTCTGATCAGCCTCTTTTTGTTCTGCACCGCCTTCAAGATCTCCGCGGCGAGCGGGCCGAGCTCTTTATCCAGATAATCCGCGTTCTCAACGCGGATGCCGGCCTTCTCGACGATGCAGGTCACGTTTTTAGATTCCTTGGCGATTTTAACCCGCGAATTCTCGCGACTTCGTTCCATATAGGTCACCAGGATTTTAAGCTTCACCCTTCCCTCGGCTTCATGGATAAGAATGCTGACGTGGATATCCTTGTTGGTGTCGTCGTCATCGTCATTGCCGATGAAAAAGTCCTGCTTGATAAAATCCTCGCCGGGCCGGGGCCCGAAGTCCTTGACTTCGTCATAAATTTTTTTGAGGAGCTGAAGAGTTTCGGCCCCGGGCGCTCCGGCTGGAAGACTCTGCGCCGCTGCCGCGATCGCGATACACACCAAGGCCCAAATCAAGCAACGAGAGAAGATTCGTTGGCTTCCGAAACGCATTCCGTCGGGCCGTCACACTTTCTGGATTCTGGAACGGGCGTATATGGCAAAGACGATCACCAGAACGACGATGATTATAAGGGAGAGATAGAGAAGAAACAGCGGAAGAGCGGCTTTCTCCCCGGCCTGGGAAGGAACGCCGACGAGCGGAAGGCTGATGAACGAAGGCCTCTCTTTCTCCCGGTAGATCGTGATGGTCGGGGCCGGATCGAGCCGCGGGGTCGCCGCGTTGTCTTTATCGGCGCCGCAGATCGTCAGGCGCATCCGGTTCCCTGTATTGAAGACGTTCGACGTCGGTTCTAAATCAAATATCAGCTCGGCCGGTTCGCCCGGCTTGAGGGGCAAGATGTCCGATTCGTCGCTGCGATGATAGGGCAGCGACCCGTTGTCATAGGGCGGATCGCTGAGTTTCCGGTGCGAAGCCCGAAGGGCTCCTTCGGTGATGTAGTGGGAAACGCCCTGGGCATCGACTTCCTCGAGATAGGCGAAGATATCGGCGTCGGCGGCCGTGGAACTTAGCCAGAGATGGACGACCGGATGACCCGTCACTTCGATTTCGCTCTTCAGAGGCCGCGTGGTATACGTCAGGCCGCGGACGTCGTTTGCGGTCATATCCGGATAGCCGAAGTCGCCGCCCATCGTATTGTCCCAGCGGGATGTGGCGCCGGTCGATGCGCCATAATCGGTTACAATATCATCCTTGGCCGCGGCGCGGCCCGGCGCGTTTCTCTCCAACAGCCCGTCATTCTTCGACAACACGCTCCCCGACGTGCCCTTGGCGAAATAAAAATTGGCCAATTTCTGCTCCGCCAAGGGCCATTCCGCCGCCGTTTTCCAGACGTTCTTCTTCGGCTGGTACATAACCTGATAGTGGATCGGCGGCTCTTTCAGGACGCCGTTGTCGATCCCCTTGAGCCAATAGTCGAACCAGCGGTGTTCTTCTGTAGCCAGGAGGGAGGACGTTTCTTTGTACACTTCGGCAACCCTGGAAGCGTGCGGCCAGGCTCCGACGACGATCCGCTTTGGAGAAACAGAATTGCGGAACATGAGAAAGCTGTCCCTGATGAATCCATCGAACCAGCCCGCCCAAATGTAAACCGGGATAGCGGATTCATTGATGTCCTTGAGCGCGCCGGCCGGCTGCCATTCGAGATAAGGAAAAGCCCCGGTCGCATCGTCCTTCCCGTTCCGGAATTTGAGCCTGTCCAAAATGGAAATCAGGGGACGGTTGACCCGGGCATGCTCCTCGACGGCTTTCTTGAGCATGGCTCCGGACGGGTCGGCATCAACCGGCAAAGCGGTCTGTTCAGTATCATAAACGTTCATCAGCCGGCTCCACGTCCGGACGAAATCTTCTTTGAAAATGCCTCCCTGATAGACGGTGTCATACAGATCGAAAAGCGACATGGTCGGAAAGATGGCCTTCAGATGGGGCGGCTTTGTGCTCGCCGCCAGGAGCTGGGTGACGCCCAGATAAGAGCCGCCGAACATGCCCACGCGGCCGTTGGACCAGGGCTGCCCTGCCAGCCACTCCGTTATTTCGTAGGCGTCCCTCGTTTCCTCTTTCCAGAAAATCCCGAGCGCGGCGCCGAACGAGGCGCCCGAGCCCCGGACATCCGCCACGGCCGCGACATAGCCGTGGATGACGAGATTCCGGATGTCGCGGCTGTCGACAATCGAGATGAGCCGGCCGTTGGGAGCCTTGAACGCGCGCCTATAGCGATTATGCGTCCAGATGACCGGCAGCGGCTCTTTGGACACTTGACCATTTTTCGCCGGACGGATGATGTCGATGGCGATCCTGACCCCGTCGCGCATGGTCACATATTGCGACGTTCGGACGGCCGAATCGTAAATGGGCTCCGCATAGCCCGTATATTGGCCGAATCGCGATACGCGCGGCAAGGAATCAGGTTTCGGCTGCGCTGTGCCCGTCGGCGGAATCTGTCCGAACGCGGACATTGTCCGGACGGCCGAAAGAATCGCGATAAAAATGATGAAGCGGGGATATCTTCTCATTCTGATCTCCATGCGGCGAAGCGGGTGTATTCTACGCCCGACGTTTCTCCAAGGCAAGACGCGGCGCAGGATCCGCGGAACCTCCAGCCGTAGCTCATGGACCCGGCGGTTGACAATTGTTAATTCATCCATTACATTACAAATAGAAAAGCGAGGGCCCCATGCAATTCGAGGGAAAGTATGATGAATTTTTCCCGACCAATGTCGCCCAAAAATTGGTCGAACTCATCGAAAACAACGCCGAAGAATTAGCCAAAAAATGGCTCGAGGACATCAAAAAAAACGTCAGCGCTCCGACGTATAAGAAATACCAGAACGATACCGAGCTTTATCACCGCGCCTACCGGGTATACTCCCAGCTCGGAAAGTGGATTTCCCGCGACACGTCCAAGGAAGAGATCAAGCAGTATTGGACGGATCTCGGTGTTCAACGGCGCAAGGAAGGATTTACCCTCTCCGAAATCATCCTGGCCATGATCATGATCCGCCGCCAGCTTTGGCAAAAAGTCCAGTCCGAAGGACTTCTCGACACGGCCTATGATCTTTACCAGGCGATGGATCTGTTCAACCGGGTCACGGTGTTTTTCGACCAGGCGATCTTTCACGCCATCTGCGGCTACGAAGCCAAAGAGTAATCTTCTTCCCCGCGACGAACGCCTTCATCCCGAGCGTTGACCGCCCTATTTCGGCTGTGATATAAGGGTTCGGCGATGAGAAACCTGGGATGGGCGTCGCTTCTTCGAAGTCAGAGCAAATCTAAAACCCCAAAAACGAAGCGTCTCCTCTCCCTCTCCGTTTCGTCGAATAAGGAGGCTCGAGTGAAGCGTTCGCTTTTCCCTGTTTTATTCATTCTCGTTTTCGTTCTGACCGTCTCCTCCCCCGCCGCGCAGAAAATTCCGATCCGCTTCGATGATTATCATGGCTACACCGGCGCCGCGACTTATATAAAAGCGGTCGCCGCCGTTTATCCCGAAATCACCGAGCTCATCGAGATCGGCCGAAGCAACCTTCACCAGCGGCCGATCTATGTCCTGGTGATCACCAACATGAAAACGGGCACGACCATCGATCAGCACGTCAAGCTGACCCATATGCGCAATCTCGAAGTGAAAGATGTCTTCCATCCCAAACCGTATCTGGGAAAACCCGGTCAGTATATCGACGGGGGGATGCACGGCAACGAATTTACGGGCTCGGAGGTCTGCCTCTATATCATCGACAAGCTCGTTTCGGGCTACGGCTCCGATCCCGAAATCACGGGCCTGATCGACACCAAGGTTTTTTATATCAATCCGGCGGCCAATCCCGACGGAATGTTCAACAGCCTTGAACGCGAATGGTCGCAGCGGGGCAACAGCTTCGCCATCGATGACGACAACGACGGCCGGATCAACGAGGACGGCCCGGACGACCTCAACGGCGACGGCCATATCACTCAGTTCCGCTCCAAGGACGCCAAGGGCGAGTACGTCATGGATGACGCAGACCCGCGGCTCATGATCCGTCTCGGCCCTAACGAGGCCACGGCGAAACAGCGGTATTCCGTTATTCTGGAGGACAAAGACAACGACGGAGACGGAAAGCGGGGCGAAGACAACGAGTCCGGATTCGACATCAACCGCAACTTCCCGGAAGGCTGGTGGACCGAGGAAAACGTCCCCGGCGGCACGGGCCGCTATCCGACCTCCTTACCAGAAGCCCGGGCGCTCGTCGAATTCGCGGTGAACCACCGCAACATCCTCATGGTCCAAAACTTTCATACGTCGGGCGGTTTCACCTATCGTGTGCCCGGCACCGCGCCCGATACGGCCCTTTCGGCCAAGGACGTGGCCGTCTATGACCTCATCCTCGGGAAGAAGTATCTCGAAATCATCGGCGAAAAAATCCCGGAGGCCTGGCTGAAGCCCGAGCGAATGGCCGAGTTCAGGGCAAAACTCAGGGAAACTTCGCGCAACAAGTATGCCATGGAGCGCGGCTACGAAATGCCCCGCGGCTGGATCATGGGCTACAACGAAGAGCGCGACCAGCGCTACGGTTTCGGCATGGTCATCGACTGGTGGTTTCAGCAGTTCGGCGCCTACGCGGTCACGACCGAGCTCTGGAATCCGGAGAACGACATCCAGGGATTTCCCAAGGTCGACCCGCAGGATCCGGACGCCAGGAACGCGCGCGAGCGCGCTCAACTCAAATGGCAGGACGAGAAATATGGGGGAAAGCTGTTCATCAGCTGGAAACCGTTCAAGCATCCGGAATTGGGCGAAGGCGAGATCGGCGGATGGATCTCGAAATACCGAAGCAACGCCTGGCCGGGTGAACCATTGAGCGGTGTCTGCGAGAAGCACTGGCAGTTCGAGCTCTTTCGGGCCGGCCTTCTCCCGGAGGTTGTCATCACGAATGCCCAGGCTAAGGTCCTCTATGAAACGAACAACGCTAGGGAGGCGAAGGCCGTCGTTCAGGGCGACGAGGTCACGATCAAGAAAGGCGCGTCCAAAGGCAAATACAAGGTTGTCGAAGTCACCGCCCTGATTGAAAACAAGGGAAAGCTTGCCACTCACGTCGCGCGCGGAGCGCAGCTCATCGAAAACCGCGAAGATGTCGTTTGGCTGATCGGCGATCGCGAGAAACTCACGTTCCTCCAGGGTGAGCCGTATCAAAAGCTCGGCGTCCTGGACGGGACGCTCGCGATCCCTGGAATGGGGGTCGGGGCGGCTTCCGCGGCCGGCCAACGGAGAGGAGCCGGGGGCGGTCCTCCCCAATTATCTCCCCAGATGCCGCCCGGAATTCCGGGCATGCCGGCGGGTCAGCGCAGCCCATCCGGAGGACGCGCCGCCCAGGTCCAGCCAACCGGACCGCGCCGCGAGGTGAAATGGCTGGTCGCCGTCGAAGGCGACACGCCCCTCAAGGTCGTCGTTTCATCGCAAAAAGGCGGAACCGCGGTAAAAGACCTTGCCCCGAAATGAGTGAGGAGGATGACATGTCAAACAAGAAATCCATGATCCTAGCCGGCGCGATCACTCTCTTAGCCCTCTTTCCGCTCGGGTCCGGCCCTCTGCCCTTGCTCTCCGCCCAGTCCAAACTCCAGGCGTCTCCCGGCGGCTATCACGGAGAACTCGAATTTCCGATTTCCTGGAAACGCTATTACACTTACGACGAAAAGAACAAGATCCTGCAGGACCTCCGGGCGAAATACGCGCACCTCGCCGACATCCAGAGCATCGGCAAAAGCCGCCAGGGCCGCGACCAATTTCTCCTGACCCTGACGGCCAAATCGACCGGGGCGCCGCTGTCGAAACCGGCGATGTGGGTCGACGGGGCTATCCACGGCAACGAAATCAACGGCGTCACCTGCTCGCTCTATCTCGCCTGGTATTTACTGACCCGCTACGAATACGACCCTTACATCCACGGACTTCTCGATCGCCTCACCTTCTATATCCTGCCCGGCCTGAACGTGGACGCCAACGATTCCTATGCCCGCTATCCCAACACGCCGAACAATCCCCGCGAGCCTTTCCGTCCCACGGATGACGACGGGGACGGCCTTCTTGATGAAGACCAGACCGAGGACGTGGACGGCGACGGCGAAATATCGATGATGTATATCGAAGATCCCGACGGAGGTTTTAAGCTCTCCCCGGACAAGCGTATGTTCGTCCAAATATCGGATCCGAGAGAGGAGGGGCGGCGCTTCCGGCGCGTCGGCACGGAAGGATTCGATAACGACGGGGACGGCCGGATCAACGAGGACGACCTTGGCGGTCCGGACCCGAACCGCAATTTTCCCTTCGACTGGTCGCTCCAGAACGGCCACCCCTATCCCTTGAGCGAGTCCGAGACGCGGAACGTTTTTGAATTCTGGCTGGCGCATCCGAACATTTTTGCTTCGTTCCACTTCCATAACACCGGGAAATTGATCATGTTCGCGGCGCCCCCGGCGCAACGAGGGCTTGTCCTGACCCCCGAGCAGCAGCGCCAGATGCAGGATCAGAACGCCCGCCGCCTCGAAGAGATGCGCAAGACAAATGCCTACGCCCAACTTTTCGACCGGATCGTCGACCGGAATTACCAACAGGACATGGACGTCCAGACCGAGATCGTCACGATGGGCGCCCGGATCTTGAAGGATTACCGTCCGACGATGAGCGGATTGGTCGGACAAGCCCAGGCCGCCTCGTACAACATGCTCGGCGCGTATTCTTATTTGATCGAGCTGTGGGGTCTGCCGACTTCCGACGCCGACGAGAACAAGGACGGCCGGGTCAGCGACGAAGAGATGCTGAAATGGATCGATATCGAGCTCGGCGGCGAGGGCTGGGTCGCCCCCCATTCCTACAGACATCCAGACCTGGGCGAGGTCTGGATCGGGGGAACGCCCAAAAAGCACATCACCCGGACTCCGCCGGCGCGCTATATGGAAGAAGAAGCGCTGCGGAACACGCAGTTCGTTCTTTTTTGCGCGAGCCAGTTCCCTAAAATCGAGATCGACCGAGTCGAGGTCAAGCCGGCGACCGAGGCCCTCCTCTGGGTCGAAGCGACCATTAAAAATGAGGGGATATATCCGACGAGCTCGGACCGCTCCGTACAGTTGAAGCGCGACGTCAAAGACACGCTGACAATCGCCACCTCGAATTCGGTCAAGATCATCGACGTTCCGGAAACCCAAACCGTGCTCGACCCGACAGCGCCGAACGATCAAGTCCAGGCGGTCAAAGGAAAACCCGTCGAATTCCGGCTGCTGAGCAAACAGTCGCAGAAATTCGGCTGCCTGGTGAAGCTGGATGGAGGGGAGGGTTGGATCGAGTTCAGCGTGAACTCGAAGTTCGGAGGAAACTCGAAAAAACGGATAACGCTCAAACAGGGCGGCTGAGGCCCAGTGTTTCGAACTTCGCCCCAAAGTCATCTCCTATGAACCTCGCCGTCGTCGATTGGGGCATCGTCGTCGTTGTTTTCGGCGTCATTATCGTCCTGGTCGGCGTCTCTAAAACGCTCATGCGTTCGGTCTCGGATTTCCTGGCCGCCGGCCGGACCGGAGGCCGGTATCTGGTCAGCATGTCCCAGGGAACGGCCGCCCTCGGCGCCATCACCATCGTCGGGATGCTCGAGATGAACTATATCGCCGGGTTCAATTTGCGCTGGTGGGAGATGATCAATGCCATCGTCCTTGTCGGCATCAGCGTCTCGGGCTGGGTCCTCTACCGTTTTCGCCAAACCCGCGCCCTGACGATGGCCCAGTTCTTCGAGGTCCGCTACAGCCGCAATTTCCGCATCTTCGCCGGGCTCCTCGCCTTTCTCAGCGGGCTTATCAATTTCGGCATTTTTCCCGCGGTCAGCGCCCGGTTCTTCATCTATTTCTGCGGACTGCCGCAGAGGTTCAACGTTTTCGGCCTCTCCGTCTCGACCTTCGCCCTGGTCATGATCGTCGTTCTGGCCATCCCCCTCTATTTCGTCTTCTCCGGCGGCCAGGTCTCGGTCATGATCACCGAGTTTTTGCAGGGCATCTTCGTCAACGCCGTGTTCATCCTGATCATCATCGTCCTGATGTTCAAAGTGGACTGGGCCCAGATCTTCACCGCAGTGTCGCAGGCGCCGGCCGACGCTTCGCTCATCAATCCTTTCAAAACGGGCCAGACCAAGGATTACAATTTCTGGTATTTCTTCATCGGCATGGTCGGCATCATTTACGGGAAGCTGTCCTGGCAGGGCACCCAGGCTTATAATGCCTCGGCTAAAAGCGCCCACGAGGCGAAAATGGGCGACGTCCTGGCGAACTGGCGGAATATCCCCCAATGGGGATTGTTTCTCGTGTTCGTCCCGGTGATAGCCTACACCGTCCTTCATCATCCCGATTTCGCCGCGGCGGCCGCGCCCATCAAGCCGGTGCTCAACGGCCTGGCCTCCGAGGCGATTCGGAGCCAACTGACCGTGCCCCTGGTGCTGACCCGGCTCCTTCCGGTCGGCCTGATGGGCGCCCTCGCCGCGGTGATGCTGGCCGCTGCGGTCTCCTGCCACAGCACGTATCTCCATTCCTGGGGCTGCATCTTCATCCAGGACGTGGTCATGCCCATCCGCAGGAAACCTTTTCCTCCCGACAAGCATATCCGCTATCTCAAAGGATCGATCTTCGGCGTCGCGGTTTTCATCTTCTTTTTCAGCCTTCTCTTCCGCCAAAGCGAATACGTTTTTCTCTTCTTCGCCATAACCGGAGCGATCTTTGCCGGCGGCAGCGGGGCGGTCATCATCGGGGGCTTGTACTGGAAGCGCGGAACCGCGGCCGCGGCCTGGGCGGCGATGATCACGGGATCGGTCATCGCCGTCGGCGGGATCATCATCCATCAAATCAAAGCGGATTTCGCCATCAACGGCCAGGTGTTCTGGGGACTGGCCATGGCCTCCTCGGCCCTCGTCTATGTCCTGGTCTCTCTTCTCGGCGGCGGGACGAAACGGACGTTCGATATGGACAGGATGCTCCATCGCGGCCGCTATGTGATCAAGGACGAATATAAAGTCATGGACGAACAGCCGGTCAAGGGCTGGAAAGTCCTGGGGATAGGGAAGGAATTCACGAGAATGGATAAGATCATCTACCTCGCCACATACGCCTGGACCTTGATCTGGACGGTCGTCTTTGTCGCCGGAACGATCTATAACCTGACCCATGACGTCGGCAACGGGCCCTGGATGTCGTTCTGGAGAGTGTATGTCTGGGTGTATCTCGGCGCTTCCATCGTCGTTCTCATCTGGTTTTCCGTGGGCGGATTCAAGAACCTGAGGGACATGATCCGGACTCTTCGGACCATGAAACGAGACCACCGCGATTCGGGATTTGTCCAGACCGAGGAGTGAGAGGCAGGCTTCCGGCATGAATTATGGACTTTTCAGCGAGGACGGGAAAGAATATATCATCACCAACGTCGCGACGCCCAGCCCCTGGATCAATTATCTCTCCAACGGCCGCTATTTCGCCACGATCTCGAACAACGGCGGCGGCATCAGCTACTTCAAAAGCCCTCTCCACGGCCGGATCACGCGATACCGGATCAACGATGTGCCGCCCGACCGGCCGGGAAAATATATTTATGTCCGGGACCGGGACAGCGGCGAGATCTGGAGCCTGACTTGGCAGCCCGTCGGACGCAACCCGGAAGCTTACCGGGTGGCCCACGGCTTCGGATACACGAGGGTCGAAGCCGAAGTCGAAGGCATCGCATCCCGCCTACTCTATTTCGTTCCGCCCGATGACGACCGGGAAATCTGGCAAGCGCGGTTATCGAATACGTCGCAACGAAGGCGGCGGCTTTCGGTGTTCGGATACGTCGAGTTCTGTCTCGGCCATGCCCTGGTCGATCTCATAAACCAATGCGACGACCAGCATTTCAACCGCGTCCATTTCGACCTGGAACTCAATGCGCTTTTTGCGACCAAGACCTATTGGGTCACGGAAACTCGCGGGACGCAGCACCAGGAAAACAAGGAATGGGACCAGTGGGCGTTTTTTACGGCCAATGTCCCGGTCGCGGCTTTCGAAACGCTGCGGGAGCGGTTCATCGGTCCCTATCGCAATGAAAACCGGCCCCTGGCCCTCGAAAACGGCGACCTCAGCTCACGCGATACGGATTTCGGGAACGCCGTCGGCGTTCTGAAGGTCGACATCGAACTGCCCCCCGGGGAATTCCGCGATGTCGTTTTTTCGCTGGGTGTCATTCCCAAGGCCGAATTCGACTCGAAGAAACGCGACGTCCTCGCCAAATACCGCGACGCTGTCGAAATCGATGCCGCCTCTGAGAACCTCCGCCGGCGCTGGGACGATTATTTCAGCCGGACGAAGGTCGAAACCCCCGATCGCGACGTCAACATCTTCCTGAATTTCTGGACACCGTATCAAGCCAAAGTCGCTTTCGATGTCGGGCGCGTGGCCAGTTTTTATTATTGGGGCATCGGCCGGGGATTCGGCTTTCGCGACACAGCCCAGGATACGATCGCCATCACCATCGCGGATCCGGGAAAAGCCCGTGAGCGGATCGGACTGCTGGCCCGCCAGATGCGGAGCGACGGAAAGGTCTATCATCATTTCTACGGTGACGGAGAAGGCGAATTCACCCGGCATTGCGACGACCCGCTCTGGTTTATTCTGGCGGTCACCGAATACATCAAGGAGACGGGCGATTTTTCCATCATGGACGCGGAAGAGCCTTTTCTGGACAAAAAAAAGGGAACGATCCTGGACCATCTCTATGCCGTCGCGGACTTCGCTCGAGCCAATGTCGGGCCGCGCGGCCTGCCCATCTTCGGCCGCGGCGACTGGAATGATACCCTGGACTTTATCGGCGGAAAAGACGGCGGGGAAAGCGTCTGGGGGGCGATGTTTTACATCGCCATGCTCAATAGATTGATCGAGCTTGTCGACCGGGTCCAAGGAGCCGAATCGGGGGAAGACCTTTCCTCCTTCCGCGACCGGCTGAGCCGGGCGGTGGAGGAATTCTGCTGGGACGGGGAATGGTACATTCGGGCTTTCGGCGAAAACCGGAAAAAAATCGGATCGAAAGAAAATACGAGCGGCAAAATTTTCATAAATACGCAGAGCTGGGCGGTGCTCGCTTCCCTTCCCGACCGAACCCGGCAGGTCAAAGCCATGGACAGCGCCCAGCGCCTTCTGGACTCGGAATACGGTCCGAAAATCTGCGCTCCCGCTTTCCGCGAGATAGACCCCAAAATCGGCCTGATCACGCGCTGCGTCCGCGGAAAAAAGGAAAACGCGGCGGTTTTCTGCCATCCCGCGGCCTGGCTTATCCAGGCCGAATGCCTCATCGGCCGGGGGGCGGAGGCTTTTCGATATTACCGGACCCTTCTTCCGAACCGGGTCGACTCCGATATTTTCGTCGGCGAACCCTATGTCTATTCGCAATACATCACCAGCGACGAGCATGAAGAGCCCGGCCGGGCAAGCCATTCCTGGCAGACGGGAAGCGCGGCCTGGATGTTCCGGGTAGCCTACGACCACATCCTCGGCATCCGTCCTGCCTACGACGGACTGATGATCGACCCCGTCATCCCCCCATGGTGGATGGGATTCAAGGCGGAGCGCGTCTTCCGCGGGACGCGTTACCTCATCACCGTCGAAAATCCGGGCGGCGTTTCCTCGGGAATTGCATCGATCACGATGGACGGTCGGGCGATCCGGGGCAACATCCTTCCACCCGTCAGTCAGACCGAATGCCGTGTTTACGTCCGGATGAGATCGCGAGAGGAGTGAGGACATGCGCCGCCATCAAAAAAATCCAATTCTGACCAGACGGGATATTCCCCGCGTCCCTCCCCTGATAGACGATGTCGCTTCGGTCTTCAATCCGGGGGCGGCCAAATTCGGCAAAAAATATATCCTGCTGCTCAGGGTCCAGGCGCGATCGCGCGAAAGCCGGATGATGGTCGCGGAAAGCGCCAACGGCGTCGATTTTAAGATCAGGCCGGAGGTGGTGGAATGGCGAGGGATCAATAAAGTTAAAGAAAATATCCACCACATTTATGACGCCCGCATCACATTCCTCGAAAATTCGTATGCGATCATGTTCGCCATGGATATGGACCGCGGCTGCCGCCTCGGACTCGGCCGTACGCGAGATTTTCGCGACTTCCAATTTCTCGGAATCACATCCGGAGACGACACCCGGAACGGCGTGCTCTTTCCGGAAAAAGTCGGAGGCCGTTACCTCCGGATGGACCGGCCGAACACGGCCCGCCTCGGAGGAGGGACGGCGACAGGCCAAACGATCTGGCTGTCCGAATCCGAAGACCTGCTCGAATGGAAGCCGGTGGCTCCCCTCATCAGCGGCCGTTTTCATTACTGGGACGAATGGATCGGCTCGGGCCCTCCGCCGGTGAAAACGCGGGAAGGCTGGCTTCACCTCTACCATGGCGTCGCCACCCACTTCGGAAGCGCCAATATCTATCAGGCAGGAGTCCTGCTTCTCGACCTCGAGGATCCGTCCAAGGTGATCGGCCGCTGCCGGCACAACATTTTCGAGCCCCGCGAAATCTATGAGCTGACCGGGCAGGTGCCCAACGTGGTCTTCCCGAGCGGAATGATCATCGAAAAAATTGATGAGGAAGGCTTCGCCGGGCCTGATAGCCCGGTGAAAATCTATTATGGAGCCGCGGACACGGTGATCGGGCTGGCGACGACGACCGTCAGCGAGCTTCTCGCCGCCGCCCACGAAGGCCCGATCGCATAACCTGAGATGATGACCAGCCGGGAAAGAGTTCAGCGGGCGATTCACTTCGGGAACCCCGACCGCGTCCCGATTTCACATGCCGTTCTGCCCGCCGCCGGGCTTAAGTATGGCCAAGCCCTCGACGACATTTTATTCGAGTTCCACGAGGATTTTGGCTGGGATTACGCGGATGATCTCTCCTTGGATTCCTATCCCGCGCAATATAAGCCCGGACGCAACCGGGACGATTTCGGAACGGTCTGGCGGGTGGAATGGGCGGGAATCTGCGGTATTCCGGTTGAATGGCCGATTCCCGACCTCGACCATTACGATCAATTCCGCTGGCCGGGAGTTTTTTCGGCCGGTCCCCCCGCCGGACGTCAATACAGCGGCCACATGTGCGGCCATGACGACCGCTGGTACGCCCGCGGGGCGTGGATCACATATTTCGAGCAACTCCAGCAGCTCCGGGGCATGGAGAACTTGCTCCTGGATATTGCCTCGGAATCGCAAACATCCGTCCGTCTCATGGATGACCTTCTCGCCTTCAACCTGCGTTGGCTCGAGAAATGGACGAAGCTCGACTATGACGGCCTCCATTTCGGCGACGATTGGGGCGGCCAGCGCAGCCTGATCATCCGGCCCGAAGCCTGGAGACGGTTGTTCAAACCGCGCTATGCCGAGATGTTCCGCCTGGCCAAGAGCGCGGGCAAGGATGTCTGGTTTCACAGCGACGGTTATATCAACGACATTCTCGCCGATTTGATCGAAATAGGGGTCGACGTAATCAATCTTCAGGTCGCGGTCGTCGGCCACGATTGGACGGCCCGCCACCTTCGGAGCCGCGTCGCGGTCCGGACGGATATCGACCGCCAGCATGTTCTTCCCTTCGGCACTCCGGCCCAGGTCCGGGACGAGGTCCGTCGCACCTTTGACGCCTGCGGTGCTCCGGAGGGCGGCCTGATCGCCTGCGGCGAAATCGGGCCGGACGTTCCCTTGGCCAACATCCGGGCTATGTACGCCGCTTTCCGCGAGTTCGGCGAATATTAACGGCGGTAATGATCCGCCGCTTCCCGAGCTCATTGACATCGATCGGCGCCCGGGGATATCATTCTTTCGAGATGGGAGCTACCGATTCCGAGCTTAAGGACAGGCAAAGCTTTAAATCGCGAAAAAGCGAGTTTCCGTCCTTCTCCCCCTTCATGCCTTGATCGCGGGATCGGCAGCACCTAATTTTTAATTTAAGGGAGGGCAGGCGATCATGAAGACAAAAAAATCATTTTTCACTCTTGGGAAAATACGGAACATCGGCAACATCGCGATCAGCCTCTTTTTGGTGCTCGTCCTTATGGCCTTGCCCATAGCGGCGCAGAGCCAGGAAACGGCTCAATCCCTCGAGTACACGCAAGGAAAAACCGACGGTGAGCACGATGCGAAAGGTAATACCGGATATATTTTGGGCGGATTTCTCTGCGGCCTTCTGGCCGTCCTTTACTGTTATCTTCAAGAGTCCGCGCCCCCGGCTTCAGCGCTTGCCGGCAAATCGCCCCAATATGTCATGGGCTATCTCGAAGCCTATAAAAAAACAAAACGGAGCCGGGATGCGAGTTTTGCCTGGGCGGGATACGCGATTGGCTGCATCTTGAATTTGGTCCTCTTCGCGACGGGCGCTTATAAAATCGAATGAGATGAATCGTCGACCGCTTTGGAGGATCTCCGATTTGACAAACCGCCGAGAGGGAAGGATGAAAAAGTTCAAGACATCCGGCATTTTTCTTTTGCTTCTAATCCTGATTCTCATTCCTCTTCTGGGTCAATCGCAGTTCGACAAATTCCTCCCGCCAGATTTTGTTCAAGGGAAGCAAGACGCGGCGAAGGACGCGAAGGGAAACGTCCTTTGGACTCTCGGCGGTTGCCTCCTTGGGCCTTTGGGCGTGTTCATGTGCTACCTGAAGCCTTCGCCTCCTCCGCCCGAAAATTTAATGGGCAAGTCGGACGACTATGTCCGGGGATATACGGATGCTTACCGCCCAAAAAAGAACGCTCGCGATGCGGCCTGGGCTTGGGCGGGAATGGCAGGTTGTTATGGGATCACCGCCCTGTTGTGGTTTGTGGAATAAAAGAACCGACATTGGCGTGGGGACGGTTGATTATGATCACGATCTACGCCTATTCATCCGTTAAGATGACGAGACGCATTGGCCTTTTCAATCGATCAAACATCTGCGCCGGGCTTCTCGGGGACGACGAGATATCTTCCTCTCGCCGAGGGATAAACCGGACCGTGGTAGGAAGCGATAGATATTAAGGATTTTTCTCGATTTTTACACCGACAAAGATTTTTTTCTTCATCGATTCGATCTCTCGAGCAAGGCTGCGATTGTACTCGATGTTCGAGGGAATCGGAACTGAAACATTTTCTCGCCCAAAAATTGCGGAGGTTATAAGTATCAATCCCGCGCACGTCGCATAAGTTATGTTTAATTGAGCCGTCCTTTGTCTATCGGAATCAATCATATTAAGAAAAAGAACGGGGCCTCCCAAGAGAAGCATGGTGAGCAACGCTTCTTTCGTCTTTTTTTTAAGCCCTGTTTCGAGATGCGTTTCGGGCATGAGTTTCTTTCCTTCGATGATGAATTGATTTTCGTCAAGATTTAATCCGCCGGGCAAAGTGATATCAAAAGACATTATTATCTTCTTTTCATCCGAGCTAAAGGCATTGACGGCACGAACGGCCAGATTGACGGATTTCTTTTTCACATAATCGCTTCTCCACTCCCATTCGAAGAGCTGTTCACCTGAGGCTGTGTTCATCTTCGTCAGTTCAGGGATTTCGCCCACATTCAAAAAAAGATCGGCGGGAGCATGCAGGTCGAATTGAATTGCCGGACGCTCGCCCTGGTAGGGATAGATTTCGTCTTTGGCCGGCTTGAGGTCATCGATAAAAGGAATGAGTCTTTCGATCATGTTCAAGTAATGTAGAATTGCGTCTTTTTCGTTCTCCTCAGCCATAGACAGCCCGGCCACACAATCCCTAAAGTTTCCGCGGTTCTCCTTGATGATATCCGTAGCGATTTGGTCGATTTCATTCTCTTTCGATAGCCGCGATCCGATATAAATTTTAAGAAGTCGTGATTCGTTGGTGGGGCTTTGTTTGAATTGTAAATAAGCTCTCGCTAAATTCTCCTTCTCATCGAATAGGGACTGGGCTTTTCGAGCAAGCCGAAGATAATACATTCCTTGTTCAAAAGCTTCTTGAGAAGCCAATAGGTTCAGAGAAAGAATCGATGAAATAAGGAGAATGAAAGCTTTCTTCATATCAATCCTCTCAATTATTTGGCGCGTCCACAGAGTCGTTTCCACCCCGTCACATCGCGAAATGGATTCCGCCGAGTACCAATACCCCGTTCAGGTTCTTTCGCCCGCCGGCAAAGGGGGCGCTGTTGAAGTCATAAAGGGCAAGTGCACTCAATTCTATAAAAGAAGCTGGTCTCCAGCCCAAACCGACCTCGGTAAAAAAACCTGTTCCGTTGACGGCGCTTCCTTCTCCGTCGGCCAACTTCTCGTTAAAACGGGCTTGTGACAGGCCGAAACCGATCCAGCAGCGAATCAGACCCGGAAATATGGGAACTACGGAGCTTAAATTAAAGCAGGCCTTCCCGCCGGCATGAAGAGAATTTTGATTCCATTCGAAATCGCCCCCTAAAGTGCTTTTTCCTTTTTTCTTGAAAATGTAATATCGGCACATTCCATATAAGCTGAAGAATTGATCGGATGTTTTTATGAGACGAACTGAAGCTTCTCCTCCATAAATCACAGCGATGGCCCCATAATACTCGTTAAATTCTGAGTTCAAAGAACTAAATATCCCGGCCATGCCTCCGATAGTAAAGATCGGCAATCTTACGGTGGCGGAATCATCTTCACTCGCCGCTGCTGAGCAGGGAATAATTCCCGATTCTTTTGCCAAAGACGCGAACGCCTTTTGCCATCGTCCCTGGGATAAGGAGCAGACGGTTCCCGGATTTGATGCGGTTTGATCAAATTTTTCTCGTGCCTGGACGATAGCCGTGTCGAAAAAAAACACCCCGGCGGCCAATAATGTGTAAACGAGTTTCTTCATTTATGAATGACTCCTTTCTCTGCCCCCCGAAGGACAACTCCATCCTCCTCGTTCGGCTGAGAACAAGATATGATCTCGGGGGAAGAAAGTCAACTCACTCACGTCCTCACGTTCGAGATGTTATCGAGAAGCCGCAAATCAGTAAACAGCTCACAACGTAGGTCATCGGTTTCAGCACAGAGGATGTCGCTTCGGACCGAATCATCGACCACCTCAATCTTGACGTTTGTCGCTGAGGAGCCGCCGTCGTCGCGTATCTTTATCGAGGTCGCCCTGATGGCGGCCGAGGAGAGGGCGGAATATTTTTGATGACAGGCGATTTTATAAGGGGGAGAGGTTTTACGTCATCTGGGCGAATTGCCAGTCTTTCGCAACGATTATTCGGCCGGACCGCCTCCTTGGCGGCCATCTCCTTGTTTGTTCTTGACAGCCACGCCTTATTATGAATATAATTCAATCTGTAATGATTACAAGTAAGGCTGAAGCCCGGGCCGTTCTGTTGTCCGAGGGCATCAAGCCGACCTATCAACGCCTGGCGATTCTCGCCGCTATTCGCGACAACCGTTCCCATCCCACAATTCAAACCCTCCACGAGAAACTGGTCAAGAGGGTCCCGACTCTGTCGAAGACGACGCTCTATGCCACGCTCGAGCTCTTCGCCGGCCGCGGCATCGTCTCCCCTCTTCATATCGACCGGACGGAGATCCGGTATGACGGACTTGCCCGTCCCCATCATCATTTCCACTGCCGGTCCTGCAGAAAAATCTTCGATCTCGACATCGTCTGTCGCACCGCCCGACGAGCGGAATGCGCCGGGCACCGGATCGACGAAGTCCATGGCTACTTCAAGGGCATCTGCAAGAATTGCCTTTCCAATAATCATAAAAATCTCAAATGCCTCAGGAGGAACCATCATGCCTAACGCCGCCCAAAGGCTGCAGGTCTACAAATGCGACCTTTGCAGCAACATCGTCGAAATTCTTAACGCCGGCAGCGGCGAGCTCGTCTGCCACGGCCGGCCGATGACCCTTCTCGTCGAGAATACGGTCGACGCCTCGAAGGAAAAACACGTCCCCGTCATCGAAAAGACCGCGGATGGAGTCAAAGTGAAAGTCGGCGCCATCCCCCACCCCATGGAGGATAAACACTACATCCAGTGGATTGAAGCGATCGACGGCGAAATTCTTTACCGCCGATTCTTGAAGCCCGGGTACGCTCCGGAGGCCGGTTTTTGCCTCAAGACCGCGAACCCGGTCACGGCCAGGGAGTACTGCAACCTCCACGGCTTGTGGAAGGGGTAAGGGACGGCCGCTCGGCCTCCCCGCCCTGATCATCATTCCAAAAACGAAAGGATTTATCATGACCAAATCGATCAAAGGAACAAAAACCGAAAAAAGCCTTCTGGCCGCATTCGCCGGCGAATCCCAAGCCCGCAATCGCTACACCTACTTCGCCGGGGTCGCCCGCAAAGCGGGGTACGAGCAGATCGCGGACATCTTCCTCGAGACGGCCGAGAACGAAAAAGAACATGCCAAGCGGTTTTTCAAGCTCCTCGAAGGCGGCGACGTCGAGATCACGGCCGCCTTTCCGGCGGGGGTGATCGGAGATACGGCGGCCAACCTCGAAGCGGCCGCGGCCGGTGAACATCTGGAATGGACCAAGCTCTATAAAGACGCGGCCGATGTCGCCGCCGCGGAAGGATTTCCGGTCGTCGCCACCCAGTTCCGCGAGATCGCCGAAATCGAAACCCATCATGAGAAGCGCTACCGCAGGCTTCTGGCCAACGTCAGGGACGGGAAGGTCTTCAAGAAAGATACCGTCGTCACCTGGAAGTGCCGGAATTGCGGGTACCTCCATTCGGGCAAAGAAGCTCCGGCCAAATGCCCGGCTTGCGACCACCCCCGCGACTTCTATGAAGTCCTGGCCGAGAACTACTGAGCCGGGTCTCGCCGGATTCTGAAACTTTCGAAGACTCCGATCCCTCGCGGATCGGGGATTTTCGATTCAGACAATTATCGGCTTGATGACGACGGCGCCGAGATCCGCGAGTTCTTTTTCCAGCCGCTCATACATCGAAGCGCCATGATACATTCCGATGATCGATCCGCCCGACCCGGCGAATTTGGACGATGCCCCGCAGCGTCTTGCCGTTGCGATCATGGCCAAGTTGGCCGGAGTGATCGTCATGATTGAACGCCTCAGGTCGAAATTCTGGTTCATCAGGCCGAACAATGATTCTCGGTCGCCTCGGAGAAGAGCCCGTTTTCCTTCTTCGGCTAAGGCGGCGATTTCCGCCAGCGTCCGAATCGTATGGGGATCTCCTTTGTCATAGTTCGACCGGATCTCGTTCAGGACCCGTCCCGACACTTTTCCTAGAGACGGCTTGTAGGCCAGATAGAGATCGGGAAGAAGGTTCGGGTCGAGCCGCTCGTAGATCCCATGCCCCTGTTCTTGGAGCATCCGCCGGTCGAGGTCCATGTAAACGCAGCCCTCGTAAACTTGAGTGACGCGGTCCATGAATCCGGCGTTGATATCCAGCTCCTCCCGCTCCGCGCTCAGAATGAGCGAGGGTTGGATTTCCACGGGGATATCGATGCCGGTGAACGCCATGAAAGCGCGGAAGGCCGCGGTGATGAGAGCACTTGAGCCGCCCAGTCCGATCTGGCGGGGAATCGAGGACTCGTACCGGACCGAAAAGTTCTCGGGCGGAATGGCAATCCGGGAGGCCCGGCAATACTCCATGAATTTTTTCAGCGCGGCCTTGACCAACCGCACGCCGCCGTAGTAGCCATATAAATCGACGTGCTCGAGAAACGAGGAAGGGGTTGCGTACTTGTCTTCGTCCTCGGCCGCTCCGAGGATCCGGAGCTCCGCGCTCGGTTCCAAAATCACCCGGGCCGCGAAATTTTTGACGGAAATGGCGATGACCTTGCCGAAATAGCCGTCCGATGGATTGCCGAGAAGTCCGGCCCGGGCAAAGGCGGTTCCGACTGTCATAACGCCGCCAGGACGCCCCTCACATACCCGAGCGACTCGGCCGCCCCCGGCAGGGGGTCTTTTTCGTCTTTTTCATACTCCAGGCTCGCCGTTCCCCGATATCCGGTCCGGACGAGCGTCCCTAAAAATTTGGGGACGTCGATCACCCCGCGCCCGATCTCCACGGTTTCCCCTTTCTCAGTCGCAGCATTGACGTCTTTGATATGGATGTCGAGAAGCCGCTCTTTGTATTTTTCAGCCGGAACGGAGGGGTCGATTCCGCAGCGCTGGGTATGGCCGACGTCAAGGCAGAGTCCGAGGCGACGATCGAGGCTTATGACCTTTTCGTAGACGCTTTCCGGCGTCGGATAGATCTTGTCCGTGGGGCCATGATTGTGGATAGCGAGCATGATCCCGTAATCCCGAACGCACGCGGCGGCCAGCGGCAGGAGCTCATGATTGGGAACGCCGATGATCATTCTCATCCCCGCCGCTTTGGCATAAGAGAAAGCCTGGCGGACCTCGGCCTCCGTCCTCATGTAGATGACCCCGCCTCCATAGAGATCCAAACCGGCCTCCCTCACTTTGGCCGCCGCGGCCTGGATTTGAGCGGACGAATCTTCGAGCGGGAGGTGCATGCTCTTTAACGAAATCCGCTTCACCCCAAGCCTTCTGGTCATGGCGATCGTCTCCTCCAACCCGAAAGCCCGGAACGTATAAGAAGCCATCCCCAACCCGAACGGCAGCTTATCCATCCGGAGAATTTCCGTTTGGCCCGGAAACGCCCGGGCGGAAAGTGCCGCCGCGCCGATCCCGGCCGCTTTGATAAAATTGCGACGCGAAGTTCTGCCCATCGTCATAGCCTTAAGATACGGGGAATAACGAACTCGGGTTCACCCAAGCGTCTCCCCTGTCTCTTATTTCGGCAACACCCAGGGGCTCCGGTAATTCCGCCCGAGCAACGTCTGGGCTTCGCTGTCGTCCGCGATACGCTCGGTCTTCGGATCCCAGCGGACATGCCGACGGAGGCGGACGGCGATATTTCCCAGATGACTGGCAATCACCGATTTATGCCCGATTTCGACATCAGCCGTGGGAACCTGCCTTGACCGGACGCACTCGACGAAATTCTTGACGTGCTCGAAATGAAAATCTCCCGACCCGGGCTGCCTGGGAGTCGGCATCATCCGGAAGACGCGTTCCGGCTGCTTGAACCTGTCCGTCTCGCTGCTGACCTCCCAGCCGCCGCGGTCGACCACAAGGATGCCGTTTTCGCCATGAAATTCACACCCGTGCTCCCGCTGCCATGGCCCGATGCCACAGCCGATCATGTGCTCCCAGAGCAGTGAAAAATCCGGAAATTCAATGA
>Ga0315275_10001300_pt1 | contig 21900 bp, 18 predicted proteins | sample YL17G03_0_MG_FD_205557 | JGI IMG/M metagenome (GOLD analysis project Ga0315275, IMG submission 205557) | Sediment microbial communities from Yellowstone Lake, YNP, Wyoming, USA - YL17G03_0 | ecosystem: Environmental > Aquatic > Freshwater > Lake > Sediment | place: USA: Wyoming | collected...
CCTGCTTAAGACTGACCCGGGGGCCAAGCGCGTCGGCGAGCTCTCCTTCGGCACCAACTACTCGATCAAGCAGTTCACCAAGAACACGCTTTTCGACGAGAAGATCGGGGGGACCATGCACGTCGCAGTCGGGCAGTCGTTGCCCGAGTCCCGGGGCAAGAACCGCTCGGCCATACACTGGGACATGGTCTGCGACACGCGGAAGGATTTCACCGTCTATGGAGATGGCAAGCCCATTCAGCGTAATGGCAAGTTCCTAATCTAGCTGAGCTAAGGGTGGTTGGTCGGAACATGTGGATGTATGTCGGCATATTCGTTATTGCCTTCGCAACGCTCGTGGTCGAGATCACTCTGACACGTCTCCTGAGTGTTATCACCTGGTACCACCTGGCCTTCTTCGCGGTGGCCACGGCAATGCTGGGTATGACCGCGGGGGCGACGCGCATCTACCTTAAACCCGGCCTCTTTCGCAAAGAGCGCGTTGAGGAACAAGCCGGGCGCGCCTGCCTGCATTTTGCCTACTCTGTTCCTCTGTCGGTGACAGTGCTGTGCCTCATACCGCTTGAGTTGCGCCAAAATGCCGCATTTGTGATAGCGCTCCTGACCGCCACCCTCGCGTGCGCTCTGCCTTTCTATTTCTCCGGCACCGCCCTGAGCCTGTTGCTCACCAAGCATTGGTTGCCGGTGGGAAAGCTGTACGCGAGCGATCTGGTCGGTGCATCCCTGGGCTGCCTGTTTGTGCTGTTTGGCCTGGAGGCGTTTGACGCCCTGAGTCTGCTGATCCTGGCCGGTGCCCTGGGAGCTCTCGCGGCTGCGCTGATGCTCAGGGACCAAAGGTTCCGCAGGATGCGCCGGCGGGCCATGATTGTGTTCGGAGTTCTGATTGCCGTCGGCCTGCTCAATACCTCGCCGTATGGCATTCGGCCGGTGTTCGTCAAAGCCCGCGTCGAGGCCGACCGCAATCCCATCTACGAGAAGTGGAACTCGTTCTCACGGGTAATGGTCTACAAAGGCCAGATTGGTCCTCCTCATCTATGGGGGCCCAGCCCTCTGCTCCCCAGCGGCATCGAGGTTTTTCAGCACCACATGAACATAGATGGGATGGCCGGCACCGATCTGCGGCGCTTCCGGAATCTCGAAGACATCGATCATCTTCGTTATGACATCACCAACCTCGCATACTACCTGCGGCCGGAAGGAAAGGTGTGCGTGATAGGTGTAGGCGCGGGCCGGGACATCCAGAGCGCCCTGCTGTTTGGGCATACGGATATCCTGGGAGTGGAGCTGAATCCCATCTTCATAAACCTGCTGCGCGGCAGGTTTCGAGACGTTGCCGGTATAGCGTCTCAACCCGGCGTCAGGCTTGTTGTAGATGAAGCGCGAAGCTACCTGACGAGATCACGAGAGACCTTCACGATCATGCAAATGTCGCTCATCGATACCTGGGCGGCCACAGGTGCCGGCGCCTTCTCGCTCTCGGAAAACGGCCTGTACACCGTCGAGGCCTGGAAAGTGCTACTTAGCCGCTTGTCGGACGACGGGATCTTCACCGTCTCGCGCTGGCACTATGTCCGGGAGCTCGGGGAGACGGGTCGCGTGGTCAGCCTGGCGGTCGCTGCCCTCTTCGAGATTGGCGCTGCGGAGCCCTCGAAGCATATGGCATTGGTGGTCTCACATAACATCAGCACACTGTTGATCGCTAGAGCGCCGTTTGGCGAAGCCGACATCGCGCAGCTCAAGAAGACCTGCTCCGATCTTGGTTTCAAGGTGGCGATTCTTCCCGGTGAGAATGTCATCAATGAGACCCTGTGGGATATTGTGTCGGCAAAATCCATGGATGATCTGGTCCGGATCACCAAGGCCACCCAGCTCAATTACGAGCCTCCCACCGACAACAGCCCCTATTTCTTCAATATGCTGAGACCCAACTTGCAGGCGCTGAAGAGCGCTGTGACGCGGAACAAAGCGCCGGGTGGAGTGGTTGGAGGAAACCTGATAGCCACGGCCACTTTGGTCGCCTTGCTGCTATGCTTATCCGCCTTGGCCGCTGTCACTATCATCGTGCCACTGTGGCTGCGCTCGCGGTCCGAGCGCAAGCTTCTGGCCTCTGCCGGTGCTTTGTGGGCGGGTGGTCTCTACTTCTCTTTGATAGGGGCAGGCTTCATGCTGCTTGAGATTGCCCTGATCCAGCGATTGTCGGTGTACCTGGGCCATCCCATTTACGCCCTGGGCGTCCTCCTGTTTACGCTAATAGCGAGTACCGGCTTGGGCAGTTATCTCAGCGAGCACTTGCCTCTCAGCCGCCGCCCCTGGATGTTTGTTTGCTCGCTAGCGGTGGCGGTAATCATAGTGGTTCTGAATCTTACGCTTGGCAAAGCCATCGCTGCCACCATCGCCATCAGTACTCTCAAGAAGATATTCGTGTCGATCGCAGTCATCGCGCCTGTGGGGGTCATCCTGGGATTCTTCTTCCCCACGGGTATGCGCCTCTTCAGGCTGGTGAGCGAGGAGAACCTCCCCTGGTTCTGGGCGCTCAACGGGGTCTTCGGAGTACTGTGTTCTGCTCTGGCAGTATTCATTTCCATCTTCTTCGGTATATCCACAAACTTCTATGTTGCGGCATGCTGCTATCTCGGGATCTCCGGGGCCCTCCTGATTCTCTACAGATCTACGCGGGCCAAAAGTGCGCAGACCGAGGAGCCGGCTCAGGCTAAGGAGAAATAGCCCTCGGCAGGTTGAACACCTGTCGCAGCGTCATCTTCGTGACCTGAGCTGTCCCGTCTCGGCCGAAGGAGATCGACGCGGCGGCGAGTGCAAGGCCTGCCATCGTTAAAGCTCACCTCATCAGATCTGGCTCCTCCGGCGTGCGAAGGTTTCGATCGTGAGGTAAGCCAGGGCCAGACTCACGGCCAGGAAGATCGCCGTGTTCAAGTTGCTGGTGGTCGGATTGTGCTGCTCCATAAAGTCGAAGACGCGGATGATTCGCGGTGGCTCGGAGCCCTGCTGCTTTGCCTGGCTGATCGCCATCCAGGTCGCAATGTTCAAGATCAGCACTACGGCCAAGAGTGCCACCAGCAATATCTTGCCGCGCATCAGGGCTTTGCTGCCCAGGAACCTGTCGCGGAACATGAACGCCAGCGAAAAGACCGACACCACCAAGCCCAGGATGGTGACGAGCAGCCTGAAATTGAGGGGCGTCGACCGCAGAAATGCCAGGTGGAGCAGCATGAACAGGCCCACAAAGGCGGCGCAAGAAATCAGAACGATCAGAATCCGGGCCAGCGCGAGCCGCCGTATCGGCAGCGGCAGCTGAATGTGCTGGAAATCCCGTTTTTCCTTTATCTGAAAGGCATTCCAGTAATTGATCATAAGCACCAACAGCATAAGGGAGAAGAAGCTGACCCCTACGTCCCTGTACCGCAGTTGTACCAGGAAGAGAACCGGTATCGCGGCAAGGAAGAGACTGAAGTTTATCCAGTTATACCTGAATTCGGCCCTAATCACTTGCCACATGTTGGCCTCCCTTGAGGATCTCGACAACAATGTCGTCGATGGTCATGCGCGTTGCCTCAATGCTCTCGGCGCCGATCGCCTGAAGCCCTGTGATGGTCCGCACCTGGTCGGACGATATCAGGCGATGATTGTTGCCCTCGATCTCGTGAACAACGGCGGCCTCGAGCCGAGGGCGGCTGTCCGAGTAGCGGAACGAGATGCTGCGCCACTTGTCCAGCAGATCGTCCTTGGCACTCACCTGGATGACCCGGCCCCCGCGGAGAAAAGCCAGCTTGTCGGCCAGCCTGCCGATATCCGTAAGGATGTGGGTGGCGTAGAAGATGGCCCGTTCGCCGCTCTCCAGGACTTCGAACAAAGTATCGAGGACCTCCCGCCTTACCACCGGGTCGAGCCCCGAGGTGGGTTCGTCAAGCAGCAGGAGCCTCGGGGAATGCGCCAGGGCCGCGACCAGCGATAGCTTGACCCGGTTTCCGGTCGAGAGGTTCTTCGCCTTCACGTCGAGCGGAAGGTTGAACCGCTTGGCCAGTTCGACGGCACGGCTGTGAGACCATGCGGGGTAAAACTTAGACCGGAAGGCAAGATTAGCTTCGCCGGTCCAGCCCTCGTAGAAGGCATGGACATCTCCTACGTACCCGATATCGAATCTCCATTCGGGCATGTGCGGACTTGCCTCACGCCCGAAGACCTCTATTCTGCCGCCCCTGGGCCTGGTGACCCCCGCCATACAGTGAAAGGTCGTGGTCTTGCCCGATGCGTTGGGCCCGATGTAGCCGAGGACGGTGCCCGGTTCCAGCTCGAGGTTGAGGGGGCCGAGCTGGAAGCCCGGATAGGTCTTGACCATGTCGATCAGTCGAAATGCCTGGGTCATGATTACGCTCCTTGGGTTTAGGTCCGCCTTGTCACAATGCTGGTGAAGGCCGCGAGGATCTCCTCGGACGTCAGGCCTTCCGCGAATGCAGCCCTCACGATGGGCTGGAGTTGCTCCTTCAGCCGCCGCCTCGCCATTTCCTTCTTTCGGTCCGCCTTCAGTTCCGAAACGAAGAAGCCCTTACCCCGACGCGAGTGAATCAGACCCTCACGTTCGAGGTCTTCATAGCCGCGCTGAACCGTGATGACGCTCACGCGCGTGTCCCGGGCGAGCGCCCGGATCGAAGGCAGCGCCTCTCCCGCCGCCAGTTCTCCGGCGAGAACCTTGGCTCTGATCTGCCGCGATATCTGGCTCTGCAAGGGTTCGTCTGATAGATCCGTCAGGTTTAGCAGCATCCCTCTTCATCCCCTTGTCGGCTTGCGTGTCCAATCGGGAATCGCAGTTCAGTCTACATAGGCCTTACTGTCTATATACACCATATACAGTTCGGCAGCTCTTGTCAAGCTCTTTATTGGAAATTCCCTGAGGCCCCGAGATCCCTCACAGCCCATTGACAATCGTGGAGATTGGGGGTATCAATTGGAGTCATTGCCGAGACCGGAGGAGATGTGAGCCAATCGCGCAGCCAGGGATCCGCGGGAGCGGCCGTAGCCATCGAGCACGTCACCAAGACTTTTGGGAGCGTGACCGCGGTTCACGATCTTTCCCTCAATGTGCCTGAGGGTGCAGTCTATGGATTCATAGGCCCCAATGGCTCGGGTAAGACCACAACGCTCCGGATGATCATGAACATCTTCTATCCCGACTCGGGCACGATTCGCATCTTTGGGATGGCGGCGGATTCCACCTCGCAGGACTTGATCGGCTACCTGCCCGAGGAGCGCGGTCTCTACAAGAAAATGAAGGTGCGTGATGTGCTGCGCTTCTATGGCGAGCTTAAGAGCGGGCGAAGCGTGTCGCGAGAAGTCGATCAGTGGCTCGAGAAGCTCGACCTTGCCGGCTGGGGCGGGAAGAAAGTCGAGGCCCTCAGCAAGGGCATGGCGCAGAAGGTCCAGTTCATATCGGCGGTAGTTGCCGGGCCGCGGCTCCTGATCCTCGATGAGCCCTTTACCGGCCTTGATCCGGTGAACGCAGATGTTATCAGGGACGCGGTGCTCGCACTCCAGGCAAAAGGCACCACGGTCATCTTGAGCACCCACGACATGAGTGTCGCCGAGCGCATGTGTGACTTCATCTTCATGATCTTTAAAGGCAAGAAGGTCCTGGATGGCACCCTGGGCTCAATCCAGGAGCAGTACGGAACCGACACCCTGCGCGTAGCGTGCGACGGCGGCAGCGGTTCGCTCCAGGGGTTGGGTGGCATCGAGAAGATCAGTGATTACGGGCAGATGCAAGAGCTCAGGATGAGCCGTGAGTGCGACCCTCAGCAGGTGCTGGCGACCATCATGGCCAGATCCCGGGTCACAAGCTTCGAGATCGCCAAGCCTTCACTGCATGATATCTTCGTCCGTATCGCCGGGCCTGAGGCCCGCGAGGCAGCGCTCCAAGATGCGCGGAAGGACTCGGGCGCCAAGGCAGGCAGGCCGGGCGCGCAGGCGCGAAGGGCGGGTACCGATGCTTAAGACCCTCAAGATAGCCAGGCGCGAATACCTTGCGGCCGTGAGAACCAAAGGTTTCCTTGTCGGCCTCTTGCTGATGCCCATTTTCATGGGTGGAAGCGGTCTGGTGATGCTTGCTACCAAAGGCCGCGTGGACACCACCGAGAAGAGGATAGCTGTTATCGACCACTCGGGTGTGATCGCCGATGCGCTGGTCCGGGCGGGGGAGGAGCGTAACAAGAACGACATCTTCGATAAGGCCACCGGCAAGCGGACAAAGCCCGCTTATGTGATTGAGGTGGTCGAGCCCGACGAGGCCAATCCTGCCGAGCAGCGGCTTGCCCTTTCCGAGCGCGTCCGCAGCCGTGAGATCCATGCCTTCCTCGAGATAGGGCGGGACGTCGGCGGCCCGGCCCCCGACTCCGCCGGCAGCCGCATAGCTTACCATGCCGAGAATGCAGTCGTGGATGACGTGCGCGGCTGGCTCGAATGGCCGATCAACGGACAGATTCGCAAGGTGAAGATGGGGAAGCTAGGGGTGGACGAGGCGGCTGCCAAGGAGCTGATGACCTGGCTCAGGGTGGAAGGCCTCGGCCTGGTCTCGATGGACGCCCAGACCGGTAAGATAACCGACGCCAAGAAGAGCAGTGAGGCTCGGGCGATAGGGGTTCCCTTCATCATGCAGATGCTGATGTTCATGATGATCATTATGGGGGCGGTGCCGCTCTTGAATTCCGTGATGGAGGAGAAGACACAGAGGATCGCCGAGGTGCTTCTGGGTTCCGTCAAACCCTTCGAGTTCATGATGGGGAAGGTGCTGGGAGGCGTCGGAGTCTCGGTCACGGCTGCGATCGTGTACGTTGTGGGTGGTGGCGTGTTCATATCCAGAATGGGACTTGCCGAATACATCCCTTACGCCGTGCTGCCCTGGTTCTTTGCCTACATGGTGTTGGCGATCCTCATGCTCGGCTCGATGTTCGCGGCCTTTGGGTCCATCTGCAATGATGCCAGGGATGCTCAGTCGCTCATGATGCCGGCGATGCTGGGAGTGATCGCCCCGATGTTTGTCATGGTGCCCATGGTCGAGGACCCACTGAGCAGCTTTGCCACGGGGCTTTCGCTCTTTCCCATGTTCACTCCCATGCTGATGGTTCTGCGCATAAGTACACCAATAGCACTCCCGGCCTGGCAGCCCTGGGCGGGCGTGCTCGTCGTGCTGGCATTCACCGTGTTCATCGTCTGGGCCGGCGGGCGGGTCTTCCGAGTTGCCATCCTGATGCAGGGAAGGCCGCCGAGCTTGCGGGACATGATCAGATGGGGAATTCGCGGCTGACCCGGATGTCCCATCATGCCTGATGCCGAGGAGGAACTTCCCATGTGGGGCACGCTCATAATCGGCGACAGCCGCAACATGAGAGAGACTGGCCCCCGGGCCGTTGACCTGGTTGTGACGTCACCGCCCTATTGGCACATCAAGGACTACGGGGTCCCCGGCCAGATTGGTTACGGTCAGACGCTCCACGGCTACCTCAAAGATCTCTATCGCGTCTGGACGGAATGTCACCGGGTTCTGAGGGACGGCTCCCGGCTCTGTGTCAACATCGGGGACCAGTTCGCGAGATCTACGATCTACGGAAGGTACAAGGTCATCCCCATTCACGCCGAGGTTATCGCCCAGTGCGAAGGAATCGGCTTCGACTTCATGGGCTCGATCATCTGGCAGAAGAAGACGACGGTCAATACGACGGGAGGGGCCAATGTGATGGGCTCATACCCTTACCCCGCCAATGGAATCGTCGAGCTCGACTACGAGTTCATTCACATCTTCAAGAAGCCCGGCAAGCCCAAACAGGTCTCGAAGGAGACGAAGCAGGCCTCTCGGCTCTCGAAAGAGGAATGGAAGGCGTTCTTCACCGGGCACTGGCGATTCGGTGGGGCAAGGCAGATCGGACACGAGGCCATGTTCCCCGATGAACTCCCGCGACGATTGATAAGGATGTTCAGTTTCGCCGGAGATTCAGTGTTGGATCCGTTCTTGGGCAGCGGCACTACTGCCAAGACGGCTCTCGAGCAAGGGCGCAACGCCATCGGCTATGAGATCAACGAGGGGTTCCTTGAGGCCATAAAGGGCAAGGTCGGTATTGATGACCACGCTATGCGAGGCCTGGACTGGCTCGATATCATAAGGCGAACGGCCAAGGCAACTTCCGCCCGGAAACTTGCCTACACTCCGGCGATTCAGGACGCAAGACCCCGGCCCATAGGTACGGCTCTTGAGTCGCGGGCCGACGTTGCTCACAAGGTGATTGAGATAACAAGTGAAGGCGGGATCAGACTGGATACAGGTCTGGAGATCAAGTTCCTCGGGGTGAACGTGACAAAGCCCTCTGCGACACGCCGCTATCTCAGGCAATACCTGCTCGGTAAGACGGTGGTTCTCAAGTTCGACGGCACGGCCGGCGATCGAAACGCCTTTGGGGGTCCGCCGGCAGGCCCGCTCGGCGCCTACGTCTATCTCAAGAACCGCATATTCGTAAACACGTACCTCATCAAGTCCGGGCTCGCCTCACCAGAGGTCTCGATGGAGCACAGGCTGAGAAGCAAGTTCGTCGAGATATCAAGGCCCGCGAGAGCTCGCTGACGCGGTCAGGGTTTGTCGTACCTCTCGTGGTTGTACGCCAGCACCTTGGCTCTCTCTTGGTTGGCGGCTGCGGAGTCCCCCCGGGCGCGATAGACCGTTTCAAGCAAGTGATGGGCCTCCACGCAATAATCGTCCATCTGAGTTGCCTTCCGGGCAAAGGCCACCGCAGTCTCTGTCTTGCCTAGACGAAGGTAGCACGTGCCCATTATCTCGTAGGCCCGCGCAAAGTCCTTCGGTCCGAGCCGGGTGACCTCTTCAAGCTTGTCCAGGGCGGCGGCGAAACCACCTGCCATGTATGCCAGGTGTATGGCCTCGGCGTAGAGGTCGATGAAGGTCGGATCTGGGAAGACCACGTTCTCCCCGGAATAGCTGCCCTTCTTCCTGTAGGCGGCCCCGCGGATATCGCCGAGGTAGTAAAGGTAGTAGTTCTGGCGGAACTTGGAGGAGAGGAAGAGGGCTTTCTCAGCCGGAGCGCTGGGTCTCATCCCGGTGGAAAACAAGATCACATCGGGGTCCCGGGAAAGCACATATTCGGTGTTGAAGGTCCTTTCCTTCCAGGTCGATGCAAGTCCGGGGACGCTCTCCGGATGCTTGGCTATGTAGCGGTCGGTCAAACCCAGCATGTCGATAACCGTGACGTCGGTCAGGTAGGACACGGCGCCTATGGTGGTTGCGGCGAGCGTGAAACCTTGGCCGAGGGAATGCCTGAGCGACTGCGCATGCCCAACCATCTTGGCATACAGGCCCAACTCGTACGTGCGCGCCGACAGCACGTACGCGCGAGGCAAGAAGAAGGAGAGCCCGGCAAACCCCGTCACCAGGATGGCTGGTACGGTGAGCCACCCGCCCTGCCTCCGGATCTTTCCGAGCGCCGAATGAAGGCTGATCAGGGCGAAGGTCACAACGAGGTAGGCAAACGGGAGAACCGGCAGAAAGAACCTATGCGCTCTCAGGACATCGCCACCGACCAGGATCACGTAGGTCGAGTAGCTATAGAGAAAGGCGAGCACGAATTTTCCTTTGGGCCCGAGACGGCGATAAGAGAGGACCGGCAGGAGATACACCGCGCCCCAGAGGCCGTAATGGTGTAGGAACATCCAGAAATAGGCGAGTCCGCTCTTCAGGTATTCCATCGAGAGCCCCGTCTTGGCATAGAAAGGGTTGGGCAGGATGTCGTGGTAATAGAGGATGCGGAAGACCAGGAAGGGCACGACAAGCACAGCGAAGCCGATCACCTGCTCCAGAACTGCCCGCAGGCGAGCCTCGAGGCGCTCAGTTCCCGTGAGTATCCTGTGCAGTATGATGAGGGCGAAGACAAGCGCTCCCTCGGGGCGGGTGAGGGTTGTCAAGGCGGCGGCCAGAAACACCAGCCGTCCACCTGCCAGGTAAAGGTAGACGGTCAGCAGAACGCCCATCACAAAGAAGGAGGTCTCAAGCCCGCTGATGCTCCAATAGGCGAAAGCGCTGTTGGATGCGAGCAAGATGGGTGGAAACAGGGCGAAAGTCCAGTGGGGGCGTGTCAACTTGCCGGCTGCCGGGCTGACCTTGTGGCCTGAGTCTGCTCCCGCATACTCGGTTCGGATGAGTAGATCTGAGATGCTGTAGGTCAGGATCAAGGCCCCACATCCGGCAGCGACCCCGAGAATCTTGGACAAGGTGATCACATTGGCGCCGAACCTGGCGAAGGCGGCGAGCACAATGATCCATAGGAAGTTGGTGTAGCCCTCGACCCGTTCCCCGGGATTGAAGACCAGGCCGTGGCCCTGAATGAGGTTTCTGACGTACCTGTAGGAGATGAAAGCGTCGTCCTGAGTGAAGTTGAGCGATACGCAGTGAACCACGAATCCGGCGGCAATCGCGGCCAGGATGATGTAGGCCAGGAAATCCACGTTACGTCTAGCCATATGTGGGACAAGTATACACCGCCGGCGGCGTGGTTGCCAAACAACAGTTGTAAGCCTTGCCGGGTCAGGGTTATGATGATCTCTAGAATCACGTACCGCTGGGATCGCGAGGAGGGACCAAGATGAAGTTGGGAGCAGTGATGGCACTTGCGGCCTTAGCTATTGCATCTGGTCTGATGTCGTGCGCTAAGGAGCGGCCCGCCCCTGGCGGATCGGGCTTCGTCGAAGCCACCGAGGTTGCGGTATCGGCGGAAGTGGCCGGCCAGGTCAAGGCCCTCAGGTTCGACGAGGGGACCCTTGTCGCGAGGGGGGATACCCTCGCGGAGATCGACACCCTATCGACGGTGCTCCGGCTCGGCCAGGCGCGTGCGGGCCGGACAGCGATAGAGAAGAAGATCAGCATGGCCTCCATAAGCATTGAGCAGGCCGCCCGCAACGCCGAGCTCGCAGCCAAGGAATTCGAGCGCGCGAAGAGCCTCCTCGCCTCCGGGTCGGTGGACCAGCAGCTGGCGGACGAGGTGGAGAATGCATACAGGCAGGCTGCGCTTGCGCGCAAGCAGGCCGAGGCTGCGCTTGAGGCCGCCCAGGCGGAGCTTGCCAGGGCCGAATCCGACGTCAGGCTGCTGGAGAAGCAGTTGGCGGATTGCTTCCCGCGCTCACCCTTGAGAGGCGTGGTGACCGCCAAGTACGTTGAAGCCGGCGAGTGGGTCGGAGTGGGAAGGGCCATCCTCAAGATTGCCGTGCTGGATACGGTCTGGGTCAAAGTCTATGTGCCCGCGGTCGACCTAACGTTTTTGAAGATCGGTGGCCGTGCCGGCGTTGACCCGGAAGATGGCCGAAGCCGGCCGCTGGACGGCACCGTGACCTGGATCTCGTCCGAAGCGGAATTCACACCCAAGAACGTCCAGACCAAGGAGGCCCGGGCAGATTTGGTATACGCGGTCAAGGTCACGATCCCCAATCCCGGCGGCGTCCTTAAGATAGGCATGCCGGTAGCTGTTAAGATCCAGTAGGTCTTCTCAATGAGCGCCGTGAGCACCATCCAGATCAGCCACTTCACCAAGGCCTACGGCCGTGTGAAAGCGGTGGACGACTTCAGCCTCGCGGTCACAAAGGGCGAGATCGTTGCGCTGGTTGGGCCGGACGGTGCCGGCAAGACTACTCTCTTCCGCGCGGCTTGCGGTCTCATCGCTTTCGATTCCGGCCGGATAAGCGTAGCCGGGCTGGACGTCTCGCGGGAGTTCGAGAAAATCAAACCACGTCTCGGCTACATGCCCCAGGTCTTTTCGCTATACCAGGACCTGTCGGTCGAGGAGAATCTGGAGTTTTACGCCGGGCTCTTCGGCGTCGGCAGCCAGGAGCTCGCCCGCAAGAAGATGACCCTCTATGAGTTCTCGGGCCTGGGCCCTTTCCGGCGCCGCCGTGCAGGCCAGCTTTCGGGAGGAATGAAGCAGAAGCTCTCCCTGAGTTGCACGCTTGTGCACGATCCCGAGGTCTTCGTCCTGGATGAGCCCACCACCGGCGTGGATCCCGTGTCCCGCCAGCAGTTCTGGGACATCTTGAGGGACCTGAGGTCGCGAGGCTCTACCGTCCTCATATCGACACCCTACATGGACGAGGTAGCCATGTCCGACCGCGCCGTTTTCATCTACGGGGGCAAGATGCTTGGAGAGGGAACCCCCGGCGAGCTGGCGAGGCAGTTTAGGGGGCGGGTATACCGGCTCCGGGTGGCGCCAGGCGCCGAGAGCTTCGCCGAGCTGGCTAGGATTCCAGGCCTGGGTGCAAGACGGTTCGGAGCCTCGGTCTACCTCTATACGGGCGCAAACGAGACTATCGAGAGCTTCCGTGACCGGCTGACCGCGCTGGGCATCCCGCCCGAGGCAGTCGAGGAAACATCGGCGAGTCTCGAGGATGCATTCATTCAACTGATGGGGAAGTGACGCACCGGCCGGGGGCCGGAGATTGGAAGACCGGCTTGAGGCCGGGGTGAGGGCTTATGGTGACGCTTGAAAAGCTGACCAAGAAGTTCGGCGGTTTCACCGCCGTGGATGAGATAAGCCTGGTGGTCGAGCGGGGCGAGATATTCGGCTTCCTTGGGGCCAACGGCGCCGGCAAGACCACGACCATACGGATGCTTTGCGGGCTGCTCCTGCCGACATCGGGCAAGGGCACCGTCGCCGGCTACGACATCTATCGCGACAGCGAGAAGATCAAGAAGAGCATAGGCTATATGTCGCAGAAGTTCTCGCTCTATGGTGATCTTACGGGGCGAGAGAACCTGTCGTTCTACGGGTCGGTGTACGGTCTGGATGCGCGGCAGCTCAAGCAGAGGATCGGCGAGCTGGCCGAAGGTCTCGAACTTGCCGAGTTCATAGACAGGTCCGCAGGGTCGATCCCGGTTGGCTGGCGGCAGCGCCTGGCGCTGGCGGCCGCTCTCCTGCACGAGCCCAAGATGCTCTTTCTCGACGAACCGACAGCGGGAGTCGACCTGGTCTTCCGGCGCCACTTCTGGGACATCCTCTATCGGCTTGCGGACGCGGGGACCACCATCTTTGTCACAACCCACTATATGGACGAGGCGGAGTTTTGCCGGCGGATCTCCATAATGGATCACGGCCGGATCGTGGAGCTGGGCACACCGCTCGAGCTCAAGCAGAAGTATGACAAGCGAAGTCTCCAGGAGCTCTTCATCGATCTGGTATCAGGGCGGGGAGGCGACGCTGGGGATGGGGGAAGGCCTTGACGCTTAAGATCACGGGGCGGGTGAAGTACATCGCTCTCAAGGAAGTGCGGCATATTCTGCGTGACCCGCGGTCGCTCACCATTGCCATTGCGCTCCCGGTGCTGATGACCCTGCTCTTTGGATACGCCATAAATCTCGACGTGAAGAACATACGGCTTGCGGTCGTCGATTTGGACCGGACCTCCGAGTCGCGAGACCTGGCGGGCAAGTTCTACACCTCGGGATACTTCGTGCGTCCGCCGAGCGCGCCGGCCGTCACGGATCCACAGAGCCTGCTTCGAGGTGGGGCGGCCGATGCGGTCCTCACCATCGCGCCCGGCCTTGCCCGGGCCGCGATGGCAGCCTCACCCTACCAGCTGGGCTTAGCGGTGGACGGGGCCGATGCGAACCTCGCTGCCGCCGCGACCAGCTACGCGAGCATGATCGTAGCGCGCTTCAACCAGGACCGCCTGCCCGAGGGAATCGACTTCCCCGCCGTGGTGCTATCGGCCCGTATCCTGTACAACCCGGACCTCAAATCCGTCAACTTCTTCGTGCCGGGCATCATCGCAATTCTGCTGATGGTGATCTCGGCGCTCTTGACCTCCATCACCATCGCCCGCGAGAAAGAGACCGGTACGATGGAGCAACTTCTGGTCACACCGGTCACCCCCGGAGAGGTAATCATCGGCAAGGTATTGCCCTACATAGCCCTGGCGTTTGTGGATGCCGTACTGGTGATAGCCTTTGCCGTCTTTCACTTCGGTGTCCCGTTTGTGGGTTCAGTGGCGCTCCTGGCCGGCTTCGGACTCATCTTCATCGTCGCGGCCCTTTCGGCTGGCATTCTGATATCGACGCTCGTGAACACCCAGCAGGTGGCAATGATGATGACGCAGCTCCTGACGATTCTGCCGTCGGTGATGCTCTCGGGTTTCATGTTCGACGTTCGCAACATGCCACATTTCCTTCAGTTGGTCTCGTACATCGTCCCTGCCAGGTATTTCCAACTGATAATCCGGGGGATAATGCTCAAGGGTGCCGGGATCCAGGTGCTGTGGACCCAGGGGGCTTTCCTGGGAATCCTGACCCTGGTGCTGCTCGCCGTCGCTGCGCGGCGCTTTCAGCTCAAGATCGGATAGGTGGCGCGAGGAATGCTTAGATCGACTCTGGCGCTGGTCAAGAAGGAGTTCTACCAGGTACGGCGAGACCGGGTCATGCTCCGGATGATCTTCGTCATGCCGATGATCCAGATTCTCATGTTTGGCTACGTCGTATCGACGGACGTCAAGCTGATACGGGTCGCAGTTCACGACGAGGACAGGAGCGAACTATCGCGCGAATACGTACGGGCCTTGACCGCCGGGGACTACTTCGTGACCAGGTCCACCGATATCGGGCTCTTGGATGCCGATCTGGGTCTTCAGGAGAACAAGTATGACGTGGCCTTGATCATCCCCAGGGACTTCTCGGAGAAGCTGCAAGCCTTGAAACCGGTCGGTGTCGGGTTCATAGTCGACGGGTCTAACGCCAACTCGGCAGCCATCTCCCTGGGCTACGCCGGCACGATCACCCAGCAGTTCAATCAGAGGCTCGCCGGGATGGAGCCTCCCATCAGGCTTCGGGTGAGGAGGCTTTTCAATCCCGAGGGTGAGTCGGTCTACTTCATGGTACCCGGCATTGTGGCCACGCTGCTCACCATGATCACGGTGCTCTTGACTTCGATGGCGATCGTGCGGGAACGCGAAATGGGCACCCTCGAGCAACTGATGGTGACGCCCATATCGACACCGGCGCTGATCCTCGGCAAGACCATCCCGTTCGCCATCATAGGTTTCATCGAGATATCGATCGCGCTGGCCTTTGGCATCCTGTGGTTCAAGATCCCGTTCCTGGGATCGTGGGCGCTGCTTTACGGCCTGGCTTTCATATTCCTGCTCACCACGCTGGGGACCGGCATGCTGATCTCGACCTTCACCAAGACCCAGCAGCAGGCGATGTTCTTCTCGTGGTTCTTCTCGCTGTTCGCCATTCTGACGTCGGGTTTCTTCACCCCGATCGCCAACATGCCCCGCGTCGTTCAGTACATAACTTACGCCAATCCCATGCGATTCTTCTTGCGGATCGTCCGGGGGATAATGATGAAGGGGACCTCACTGGATGTGCTCTATCCGGACGTCATGGTCTTGCTTGTCTTCGGGGTTGCGGTCTTCGGCCTCTCGTGGGTACGCTTCTCCAAGCGCGTGAAATGACGGCCTTACATCTTCCTAGACTCGAGCTCGTGAGCCAGCGCCCACAGCGAACCTATGGGCTCAGTACCGAGATCGATCCGGAGTACTGGCCGGCTGCGCTGCACGAGGGCCTGATAGTCGCCCAGGCTCTGGGCTCGGATGAGGTTGCCCCAGGAACTCGTCTCACCGGACATACAGAAGTCCCGAGGCGACCTGTCCACCAGCTGGATGAAAATGCCGGTGTTGGGGCCGCCCTTATGCAGCTGGCCCGTGGAATGCAGGAAACGCGGCCCGTATCCCGCGGTGGTAGCGAGACCCGTCCTCGACCGGACGAGCAGGCGAATCCTCTGGAGGGCATCCGCGATATCGCGGGACGGGGCGAGATAGGCCTGAAGGCAGACGTAATTTCCCGGACGTGCTCCTGCCAGGAGAGACAGGAGGGCGCCGGAGGCGGCCGCCGGGTCCTGGGACGAGGCCGCGTCTCGGCCTGATGGGTGGTCGGCGCCCGCAGCCTCATGCATCATCTTTCGCGCGATCTGCTTGGAGATCTCAACGTCGGGCTGGTTAAAGGGATGCACCTCGAGAACCGCGCACGCGGCGGCCACGGCTATTTCCCAACGGAACATCTCTGCTCCCAACTCAGACCGCTGCTCCATCTCCGCGCGGAGCACCGGGTGGCCTTGCGATTCCAGGGACCTGAGGAGATCGTGGTGTCGAGGCAGCACTTCGCCTTGCATCTCAAGACTTATGAACACCCGATCGGGGCCGTATGAAGCCGCGTCGTCGAGGGGCTCATCTACAATGGGGATCATGCCTTTGCCGTCCTTCCCGGAGCTTTCGGCAATCAGCTGTTCCAGCCACTGCGGAAACGAGGCGAGCGAAGGCGTGGTGATGAAAGTGACCTTGTCGCGGCCGGCCAGGGCGAGCTCGCCGAGTGCCGCCCCCAGTCTTAGGCCGGATTCGGCATCGGTGGGTCCGCAGCTCTCGGCCATGGCGCGGGCCCGCTGGAGGACATCGTTGACGTCCATGCCGATGAGCGCCGCGGGCAGGAGCCCAAAGGCGCCCAGGGCCGAGTAGCGGCCCCCGATGTCCGTGGGGGCGTTGAACACCCTCAGGAACTTCCGCAAAGTTGCCGTACGCGCCAGCGGAGTCTCGGGGTCAGTTATGGCAACGAAATGGCTCCCCGGCGCATCCCGGAGCGGCGATGCGTCCAAGTCATAGTGACGGAAGAGCGAAATAGTCTCGATGGTGGTGCCGGACTTACTCGAAACGAGGACCAGACTTCCCTTTAGATCGACCTGCTTCTCGAGATTCAGAATGGCATCGGGATGGGTGCTGTCGAGGACGGCAAGCGGCGGATGGCAGGGCGCGTTGCCGAAGGTTGCCTGGAAGACCTCGGGAGCGAGACTGGAGCCCCCCATGCCTAGCAGGATTATGTTTGTGAACCCCTCCCGGAGGACATCATCGCGGAAGGCGCTCCACGACGGGACCTCATCCTGAGATGTGCGGGGCAAATCAAGCCAGCCCAGCCTGTCGGTGATCTCGGGAAGAGGCACCCTTGACCAAACTGTGTAGTCCCTGGCCCAAAGCCTGCGCGCGAATCCCTCCGCCGTCCACCTGCGGACGCGCTCATCGACACGGGCCTCGTAGGCTCCCAGTGCGAAACTGAGCTGTGACATTTGGATCTCCCCCTAGTGGTCGATGGGCTTGCGGGGTTTCATGTAGCGGGCCTCGATGGCCAGGACCTTCTGAAGTCTCCGGCGATGCCGATCCTCGCCCGAGAACGCGGCCATCAGGAAGGCCTGCACGATCTCGCGGGCGAGTTCGACGCCGACCACGCGCGCACCCAGCACCAGCACGTTCATGTCGTCGTGTTCCACACCCTGGTGGGCCGAGTAGGTATCGTGACAGATCGCCGCCCTGATGCCGGGCAGCTTGTTGGCGGCGACGGAGGCTCCGACGCCGCTGCCACACACCAGGATGCCACGGTCCGCCTGGCCTTCGAGGATGGCCTTGGCCACGGCCTCGGCGTAGTCAGGATAATCCACGGGCACGGTACTGTGGCTCCCTAGGTCGATCACGTCGTGACCAAGCCTCGCGATGTTCGGCACGATGTCCTGGCTGAGTTGGTAGCCCGCGTGATCACTAGCTACAGCTACACGCATCTCCTGTCATCCTCCGGTTGGGGCTCTTGCTGCCAGCGATGCGAGCCGGCCATCACTTGCCCCTTGCGATAAGCCGGGTGGCCTCTGCGACAACTCGATCGATAGTGAAGCCCAGTTGGGCGTACACCGTCGGACCCGGCGCGGATGCGCCGAAGTGATCGAGACCTATCACTCCGCCGCTCTCCCCGACGAACTTCCACCAGCCGATCGAGGCGCCGGCCTCGATGGCCAGCTTCGGAACTCCGGGCGTGAGCAAGGCCTTCCGATATTCCTCCGGCTGCTCTTCGAAGATCTCCCAGCAGGGCATCGACACCACGCGGGCGGCGATACCGCGCTTGGAGAGCACGCCGCTTGCCGCCAGAGCCAGGTGAACCTCGGAGCCTGTCGCAATCAGAATGACGGCTGGAGATTTGCCCTCGGGCTCCACGAGGGCGTAGGCCCCGCGGGCCACTCCTTCATCTATCGGGTACGCTTGACGGTCAAGCACCGGCACCTTCTGGCGTGTGAGCACAAGCACCGCGGGCGCCCGCATCTTGAGTATAACCTGCCACGCAGATCGGGTTTCGTTGGCGTCGGCGGGCCTTATCACCGTGAGCCCTGGAATGGCGCGCAGACTCATCAGGTGTTCCACGGGCTGATGAGTTGGGCCATCCTCGCCTAAAGCGATGCTGTCGTGGCTGAAGACGAAGATGGAGCGCGTCTGCATCATCGCGGCGAAGCGCAGCGCCGGCCTCATGTAGTCGGAAAAGACCAGGAAAGTCGAGCCATAGGGGATCACGCCGCCGTGGATGGCCATGCCGTTGACGATTGCCCCCATAGCGTGTTCGCGCACCCCGAAGTGCAGATTCCGTCCATCGGCCGTCTCGGCACCGAAATCGGGGTAGGCCTTGAGCCGGGTCTTGGTTGACGGCGCAAGGTCGGCCGAACCTCCAATCAGGTTGCTCAGCGCGACCGCGAGGGCGTTCATGATCTCGCCCGAGGCCTCCCGCGTAGCCATCGGTCCCGCGCCGGCATCGAAGTTGGGCAAGCTGCTCTCCCAACCCTCCGGCAGGCTGCCCTTGATGGCCATGTCGAGCTGGCCGGCCAGGGCGGGGAATTCCTTGCGGTATTCGCCGAGGAGGTCCTTCCAAGCTTCCTCCCAGGTTGCGCCGCGCTCTTTGGCACGGCCCATATGAATGCGCGCCTCATCGGGGACCACGAAGTCGGGCTCGAGCGGCCAGCCGAGAGCGCGCTTGGTGGCCTGGGTCGCCTCGCGGCCCAGCGGTTCCCCGTGGGCTTCGGCCGAGTCCTGCTTGGGGCTGCCGTAGGCCAGGTGGGTCCTGACTCTCAAGAGCGAGGGCTTCCGGGTCTCCGCACGCGCGGCGCCGAGGGCCGCTCCGATGGCCTCGATATCGTTGCCGTCATCCACGCTCTGGACGTGCCAGCCGCAAGCCGCGAAACGCGCGACCACATCTTCCGTGAAGGCGAGGTCGGTCGGGCCCTCGATCGAGACGCCGTTGTCGTCATAGAGGCAAATGAGCTTGCCAAGGCCTAGAGTGCCTGCAAGGGAGGCGGCCTCCGAGGAGATGCCCTCCATCAGATCGCCGTCCGAGACGATGGCATACGTGAAATGGTCAACCACCAGCAGGTCCGGCCGATCCGGCCGATTGAAGCGGGCGCCAAGAAACCGTTCGGCGATGGCCATGCCCACTGCCATCCCAAAGCCCTGCCCGAGCGGTCCGGTAGTTGCCTCCACACCGGGGGTGCACCCGCGCTCGGGGTGTCCGGGGGTCTTGCTGCCCCACTGGCGGAACTGCCGGAGCTCCTCAAGTGGCAGGTCGTAACCTGTCATATGGAGGAGCGCATAGAGCAGCGCCGAGGCATGCCCCGCCGACAGAATGAATCGGTCGCGGTTCGCCCACGTGGGATTCCCCGGATTGTGCCGGAGCAGCCTGTCCCAGAGGACATAGGCCATGGGAGCCGCGCCGAGCGGCATGCCCGGATGGCCGGACTTGGCCCGCTCGACGGCGTCGACGGCCAAGAACCGCAAGGTATTGACGCAGAGTTGGTCGACGGGTTTCACAGATGGCCGCTCCTTCAATCAGGCCGACGGAGACACAACCCACGTTGATCGGGCATTACGGTATCACACCCGTTCGCTCCGGCACAACAGGGAAGTGGCACAATTGGTATTGCACCTGGGCCGCCCGGTGTGCTCCACTGAGGGTGGAGGCGGAACCTGCAAAGCAGTTGGAACCAATTTCGCGAGCCTGAATCAAAACCTATGATCTTCAACACTGGGCCGAGTTGAGGGAGGTAAATGATGGCGAAAGATGGATCAGTGAAAGGCACGGCGACTGAGCGAAACCTGCTGACGGCATTTGCCGGCGAATCCCAGGCGCGAAATCGATACACCTACTTCGCGAGCCAGGCCAAGAAGGAAGGCTATGAGCAGATGGCCTTCATCTTTGAGGAGACGGCCAACCAGGAGAGGGAGCATGCCAAGCGCCTGTTCAAGTTCCTCGAGGGCGGCGAGGTCGAGATCAAGGCGTCTTTTCCTGCGGGTGTGATAGGGCCGACAGTCGAGAACCTCAAGGCGGCGGCAGCGGGCGAGCATTATGAGCAGACCGAGATGTATCCCGGGTTCGCCAAGGTGGCCCGTGGAGAGGGCCTGGATGGGATCGCCGAGGTCTTCATCAGCATTGCGGCGGCAGAGAGATTTCACGAGAAGCGCTATCGCGACCTGGCTGCCAACATCGAGCAAGGCCGGGTGTTCAAGCGGGCCGAGAAGGTCACCTGGCGATGTCGCAATTGCGGCTATCTCCACGAAGGGACAGAGGCACCGGAGCAGTGCCCGGCCTGCGCGCATCCGAGGGCGCATTTCGAAATCCTGGGTGAGAACTGGTGATGGCTGCCGTCAGGCTGCCAGGGAGGAGGAATTGCGATGACACAGAGACTCCAGATTTACAAGTGCGAAGTATGCGGCAACATCGTTGAGGTGCTCCACGATGGGCAGGGCGAGTTGGTTTGCTGCGGCAAGCCCATGAAGCTCCAGGTTGAGAATACGGTCGATGCCGCCAGGGAGAAGCACGTTCCGGTCATCGAGAAGACGCCGGACGGGATCAAGGTCAAGGTGGGCAGTGTCCCGCACCCCATGGAAGACAAGCACTACATCGAGTGGGTCCAGATAATCGCGGGCGGATACGCCTACCGCATCTTCCTTAAGCCGGGCGGCCAGCCGGAAGGCGCATTTACGAACGATCCGGGAGCGGTCGCGGCGCGCGAGTACTGCAACCTCCACGGCCTCTGGAAGTCATAGTAAACTGGGGACACATACCGATTTCGGAAAGCGGGATGTGTCCCTCTTACTTCCAGGTGGAGTCGAAAAAGCCGGCGAGCCTGACCCCGGCCCAGCCCCGGGTGCGAACTGAGGCGTCAAAGATCATATAGTCGGGGAGGCCGGCCGCCGACGAGAGGGCTCCAAAGAAGGTTGCGAGCTTGAGGCCCTGTAGCCCAATTCCCTCATGAACCACCACGAGCCTATCGGGCGCAAGGGGATTCGGATAGATGAACTTGGCGGCAAGGCCGTCGCCACTCAGCTCGTCGCCTCGGGCGAGGAGGCGGCCGCCAACCAGCCTGATCGGCAAGTGCCTGTTGAGGGCTCGCGTCACGCGATTCTCCCCCGGACCGCCGAAGAGGATCAGATTGTAGCCTGCCATGGTGTCGCGGGTGACCTCGCTGTCAGGGAGGACCTCAACGAAGCCGTTGCCCCGTATCCACCACTGCATGGCCTCAAGTCTTGCCTGGTGGAGCAGTAGCTCGGTGGTGGCAGCCTCGCCCAGGGTGCCGTAGACCAGCACGAAAGGCGAGAAATAAGCTTGTTTGATCGGACCGTATGACGACGCTGTCTTCGCGAGGCCCCGGCTGCGGGTCTCGCCACGTCTGAATTCACCGCCTCGCCACGCGAACACCACGGGGCGACCGGACCGGGCGTCGACTATCCACTGCTTGCCGTCCACCCGCACCCGCAGTTGCCTGGCCGCGAGCATCTCGCTGCACGGATAGATTGCGAATTGAGCGACGTTGGCCGTCTTGACCTCCACGATGGTGGCCGTGCCGCCCGAGGCCTCGGCATGGCGACTGACGCCGGCATCGATCCGCGAATCGCGGAACGGCTCGCCCTGCTCCATGATCTCGAGCCAGTAACATCGGTTGCTCTTGTTGAGATCCGAGGTCTTGAAGGTAACGTGAGCCGGGCACGTCTCGCGCCTCAGCCCCTGGA
>Ga0315275_10001301_pt1 | contig 21884 bp, 16 predicted proteins | sample YL17G03_0_MG_FD_205557 | JGI IMG/M metagenome (GOLD analysis project Ga0315275, IMG submission 205557) | Sediment microbial communities from Yellowstone Lake, YNP, Wyoming, USA - YL17G03_0 | ecosystem: Environmental > Aquatic > Freshwater > Lake > Sediment | place: USA: Wyoming | collected...
CGCGCATGTACTTCGCCACGGTCTTTCGGTCGATCTTCAGGCGGCCGGCGATCTCTTGCGATCCCAGCCCCTGTCGCTGCAGTTCTTTGATCTGATCAATCTGGTTCATTCGGAGCATGTCTCCTCCCTGCAGGGTATCCTACAGGGTTTTCCCGTCGATTCTAGTCCACGATTTTCATGGGGAATTTTGACGATTTTTTTGCCCATTTCACTTTGATCATTCAGGGGTACTTTGGGTTTATCATAAAGATTCCGCGAGGTCCCGACAAAGCTTTTGACCTTGAGCTGCTGCTTCAGGGCCTTGAAGAAAAGCTCTATCTGCCAACGATCTTTATAAATGAGAGCGATGGTTTGAGCTGACCAGTCGAACTGATTCGTCAGGAGAACGATGATCTTGCCTGTTTCCGGATCCTTGGATCGAATCCGCCGCAGAGGATAAGGGCATTTGGGCGAAGTCAAGACGCCTTTGAACTCAATAATCTGGTCGGAATAGATATTTTCCAGATGGCCAACGTTCCGACGTTCCAAGACCCGATAATCGGCATTCTTTCTCAGCCGAGTGACAAAGTAAATGCCTCGTTCTAAAAGACTTGCATACCAGGCGAAGTTGGTGAAGGCTTTGTCAAAAACGGCCACATCCCCTTTCTCCAACGGGATCAACGGAGCGACGCTCTGCTCATGTTCTTTGCCCGTCGCCACATGCACAAACGTCGGAAGATAGCCCGCGTGATTTAACTTCACATGAAGCTTGACAGCTCCCTTGGTCGTCCGGAACTTCGCCCAGTCAAAAAGACTCAGGCAGAGATCGATGATCGTCGCATCCAAACTGTAAAGAGGATTCTTGAACCGGAATTTATGCTTGGGCGCCAGCGGCAGGCATTTGGACAGCATCCGCTCGAAGATTTTTTTAAACAGCTCATGGGTCCGGTGCTTATTGGCATAGGCTAGTGTCGAACGCCTGACAGGTTTAACCCCGAAATGATAAAGAGAACGGCTTTGAGAGGCCAATCCGGCCTCAATCCCTCGCAGACTATCTTGGCCGGCAAGCTGACCAAATAACATGGACACGAAATGGTTCCAGGAGGAAAATCCCCTGGCGTGGCGCTCCGTTTTCACCTCTTGTACCGCTTTCCCGAATTCATATCTCGAAAACGTTTGTAACATCTGGCCGAGTATGGTAACATTTTTTTTCAAGGCCCAACTCCTTATGTCTCAATGGTTTATCTTGGGAAGGAAAAACCATTATAAGGTTAAGTTGGGCTTTTTCAATTCCTATCTTGGACACTCATGTTCTTACATAATATTTTTTCAATTCATCAACATCAATAGTGTGGCCCTGCTTCAATTGTTTTTTTGACTTGATAAGGTTTTCCCAACGGGATTTTTCAAAACGAAAATGCAGCCATTCCAAAACATTAGATATTAATAGCCAATCAATTTTTGATTTTATATTTTTCATATACAAAGCCCAATAAAAGGCAACTTCATTCTTAAATCTTGGAGGAGCACCTTTATAATTGGTCTTACGAATATCCATTTTTAGATCAGCGTATTTTTCAAAAATAATGTTTAAGGGTTCAATAAAAGTCTTTCCAGGCCACTCAAATTCTTTTATTGCTTTATCTAGGTTTTCATAAAGCTTCTTGAGTTTATCCACTTTTATCTTTTTGAATTCTAAGAGCGCGCCTCCATTAATTTGTGTATATCTCATGTCTCTTGAAGTGATTTCCGAATATATTTCTACGAAATTTCGTATAAAAGGATACAACCCTTCAAATCCTTTTTTTAAAATTATGAAATCAAGATCCTTTGGAGAACTGCTTTCTGTATCTATATCCACCATAGACTTCTTCATAAAAACTCACAGGGACATAATTATCCCTAAAAAACTATTTTCTGTCCTCAGAATTATAGATAAATGGGGATAGACTATCAATGAGGTCAATATATGCAAGCAGAAAATAATAAGCTTCTTACCGTAAAAGAACTATCGACAATTCTCAATTTGAAACCTGAGACAATTTATCAATGGTCCTGGCTAAAAAAGAACCTGCCATTTGTTAAGATCGGAAAAGCATTGAGGGTTTCTGAGATTGATTTAGCTGAGTTCATTGAAACGCAAAAAGTCAAGTTGAGGACTTAATGAATCAGGAATTGCGTGCAAGCAAGAGGCGGCGGGGCTGCTCGGTCGGCTGGTCCCTTCTGTTTGTGGCCCTTGCCGCCTTTTTCGATAAAAGGGACCAGAATGAAATTCCGACATGATAAAGTTAGAAAGGCCTATCAACCTTCGCGACCGTTCAAGACAGTTGAGGGCGTCGGAACGGAACCTTTCCGGCGACTATCCCCCCACGCTAATTGGGTCCTCCTGCGCTTCTACGAGAAATTCACAGGATTCAATCGTACTGATCTCAGCCTCACCTACCGAGAAGTCAAGGATACAATGTCCAGCCTGCTCTTTACTAGGTCGATTTGGGAACTCGTCGGCTATGGCTTTCTCGACATCCTGCGATTTGGCCGTTTGGAAAGAAATTGCAGTCTCTATGGCCTCAGCAATCGTTGGCAAAACCTTTGTGATTCCCAAAAATGCGACAAGATCGAGGCCATTCTCAGAGAGATCGAAATATTACAGAGAGAAAGAGGATCGTTCGAAAAACGGGAGCACGTTTGGAAACTTCGACACCAACTCTTCCGGACGAACAAGCCTTAACATGGCTATAGTTATAAATAGATTATCACCTGGCGATGCTGAGAAAGACGCAGTTTTATCACCACGTGATGCTAAACGGCCCATTGTTTATCACCACGTAAAAAAAATCTATCATCACGTGATATTGAAAATTTATTCGTGGCCCAAAAAAAGATGCTTGGGAGCCGCTTTATTTCTTCAGGGAATATGCGACGAGTGTTGGACACACAATCCGTTGTTTCTTCAAATTACATTATCCGTGCATCGATGCAAGCTCTTTCCGATAGCACTTTTATTTTCGTCGAGGACTTAATAAATGATGAAGAGATATTGCATCCGATTTTCGAGGTAATGAGAAAAAACCAATATTAAAGGCATGCGATGGACATTCCTGAACATTCTTCAACAAAAAATGATGTTGATATTCTCACCCTAGCTCAGCTGAGGACTATCAGTTGTCTTCTAGAAAGCAACTCTATCGAGGATGCGGCCCAGAATGCCGGCGTTAGCCGAGGAACAATTTACAATTGGCTGAAGGACCCATCTTTTAAAAAAAGGCTCCGGAGTGAACGAGATACGTTGTTCGCCGAAAGCTTGGATCTCCTGAGACAAGCATCAGGTACAGCAGTCCGGACGCTCGTCAAACTTTTGGAAAGCCATGACGAATCAACAAGGCGCCTGGCTGCAAAGGATTTGCTGACAATTGCCCTGAAGGCAACAGAGCTCATAAGTTTTGAGGATCGTCTTTCTAATGTTGAAGCTATCGTTGAAAGAAAGAGCAATATTCCGTAGAGGACGGAATCTGAATGAAAGACCGGATGAAAAGATTGTCAGCACTCGAAAACAGGCTTCCCAGCTTAGAGGCGTTAGAGCTGGATGAAGTCTTATTTCAACTTTTTGAAAAGTTTGAATACGTGCCGTTGCCGGAAGATTTTTATCTCGCAATTCGAAACGCTCATCAATTGGAATCACTCGATACGGATTGGGCGAGAAAGCTCATTTCCAATGGGGGAAAGGAGTTGTTATTCAAGCTAAAAAAAATGAGACCTGGGATATTTGAAGAAAGTTAGGCCATGTCATTTTCGGAATTCGCAGATAAGAACGGGCTATTATGGCTCCCTGCCAAACTCGTTGCTAGGCTTATGGCCTGTTCTTTAGAGCATGTCTACGACCTTGCGAAATCCGGTAGAATCCCCTATATTCAGGACGGGCGGAACATTCGCTTCCGTCCAGAGGACTTGGATGCTTATGAACGGCACAATCACGGCACTCAGAGACGGCGTAGAAGGAGGCGCTATGGGGCTGTCCAAACGGAAGGGCAGTGAGTGCTGGCATATGTGCTTCTTCCTGGAGGGAAGAAAGGTCCGCAAGTCCACCGGCACGTCCAACAAGAGGGACGCGCAGAAAATCTATGACACCGCCCGTTTCAGAATTGCCCAGGGGACGTACGACTCAAAGCTTCGCCGCGACATGCCCTTCTTCGAGCTTGTCGATCAGTTCCTCGAAAAGCACAGCCTCGTTGAGAAAGCCAGCTACAAGAGGGACAAGGTCATCGGCACTGTCGTAAAAGCGTATTTCGGAAAGACACCCGTCGGCGACATCACTCCCTTCGACATCAAGGAATGGCGGAAGTGGCGGATGAAACGCGTCACGCGCAGGGGCAAGCCGATCACCAAGGCGGCGCTTAACCGCGAGCTCGCCTTTATGAAGACCATGTTCAATCTGGCCGTTGAATGGGGCTGGCTCAAGTCGAATCCGGCACAGGACGTGAAGCTCCTCAAAGGCGAAACGAAAAGGCTCCGCATCCTGGAGAGAGAAGAACTAACTGGCCTGATAGGGGCGGCGGCCAATTATCTGAGGCCTATCATTATTGCGGCAGTCTCGACGGGCATGCGGAAAAGCGAGCTTCTCGGTCTCCGGTGGAAGGACATCGATTTTGGCCGCGGCTTCATCAGGGTCGAACATTCCAAGAACGGCGAGGCAAGGAGCGTTCCCATGGACGACTTCCTAAAGGAAAAGCTTCTCCCGATCAAACGAGGGAAGGCGTCGAATGATGCCGTCTTCACTCGTGAAGGAGCGATCGTCACCTGTTTCAAGGAAGCGTTCAAAGCGGCGTGCAGAAGAGCCGGAATCTCGGACTTCAGGTTCCACGACCTTAGGCACACGGCGGCGAGTTTGTTGGCCGCAGGGGGCTGTGATATCATCACGCTCCAGAACATTTTGGGTCATAAGTCGATCTCTATGACCCAGCGATATGCGCATCTCATCCCCGAGCGGTTCGAGAAGTCGCGGCAGATCATGCAGGACTTCTGGCAGGGGAGTGGGCCGCAAACAGGTGACACAAAAGTGACACAGTTAGTGGACGGCGAAGTTCAAGGGGCCGTAATTCATTGATTCTATTGATGCCGGGGTGGCGGAAGTGGCAGACGCAAGGGACTTAAAATCCCTCGCCCCGTAAGGGGTGTGCGGGTTCGATTCCCGCCCCCGGCATTCCTTTTCAACAACGTACCCGCCCCTAAGATTATTGAGAACGATGTAGCCGAATTAAGGGAACGCGAGAAAGTCGATGACTTGAATCCCGCGGCGAAGTCCGCCGAGTTGACCTGCCAGACGTATTACGGCACGCTCCCGGCCTAGAAAATCGGCGTCTTTCGTTCGACCACGGTCAACTCACCTAGGAGATCGATGCCTTCGCCCGCTACCTGAAGATCGTAGGTCCCCGCGTCCGCATAGACTTCATATTTGACGAAATAGGGCTGGGGGCTCTGGACCCGGGTGGTGACGAGGTCCCAGCGGAACTGGCTGATCCCGCGCCGGGCTGCCAACGGGACGGACCAGATCACAGTCCCATCTTTCTTCTTGACCCGGACTTCGACGTTCGCCGCCCTCGTCAGATAGAACGTGAGCGCGGCTTTCTCCGCTGTGCTGGCCCTCAGGTCCCTGTGGGTGTCGTTGATCCAGGGCAGGACTGCCCGCGGCGCCTCAAAGAGAACGTCGGCCGCCGGGCCGCCGGCCTTGGAGATCTGCTGGATCGGCCGGATATTCATTTTATATAAGCCCCGGCCGTATGTCGCGGCCACCAGGTCCATCTCCCGCTCTTGGATCGCGAGATCCGAGATGCTCGCCCCGGGCATCCCTTTCCCGAGCGACGACCAGCTCCGGCCGCGATCGGTCGACACGTAGACGCCGCGATACAGGCCGGCATAGAGGATGTTCTCGTTCACCGGATCCTCCAGGATGGCGTTCGCCGGCTCGCCGGGGAGATTCGCCCGAAGCGACCGCCAGGTCCGGCCGTCGTCCTCCGAAGCGAACAGGTGGGTAGCGAAGTTGTCCTCGTTGAGGCCGGTCATGGCCAGATAAACCCGTGCCGGGCTGAACCGGGAGGGGCAGATGCTCCGGATATAGAAATTCGGAAGGCCGGCGGACCGCTCCGTCCACTCCCCGCCATCATTGTGCGTTACCCAGAAGGCCCCCTTGTCTGTCCCGGCGTAGAGCACCCCGGGCGCGAGGCGGGATTCGGCCAGCGCTCCGACTGCGGTCGAGGTCTTGGCCTTGTCGGCCGACTTCGCCAGGTCGGGGCTGATCAGTGTCCAGGAGTCCCCCCGGTCGGCGCTCTTGAAGACGAAGTTCCCGGCGTGATAAAGGACGAGGTGATCGTGGACCGAAACGAAGTAGGGCGCCACGAAATCGTACAGCAGTGTCCCGGCCCGGTCCTTCGGCAGCCGCGGCCGGATGGACTTCGAGCGGTCCGCGCCGAGATCCTTGCGCATGATCCCGCCGTTTTGCGAGGAGAAATAGACCGTGTTCGGATCCATCGGATCCGGCACGGTGTAGCAGCCGTCGCCTCCCGACCAGGAATCGAGCCAGATGTAGCGCCAGCCGTTCGCGAAGCGGGGGTTCCATTCGCGGGCCGGGCCCATGACCGAGGCGTCGTCCTGCGTTCCGCCATAGATGCGGTAGGGGTCCTGGTCGTCCACCGAAATGTCGTAGAACTCGCCGGTCGGGAGATTGTTGTAGTGGAGCCATGTGCGGCCTCGGTCGTGGCTGACGTAACAGCCGCCGTCGTTGCCGACCGCAAGGTGGTCGGGGTTCTCTGGGTTGATCCACAAGTCGCACTGGTCGAGGTGCAGGGCCTCGGCCGGGCTGGGAACCAGATGGGTAACGCTTCCGCCGACGAGATCGAACGTTGCGCCGCCGTCCGCGCTGCGAGCGACGCGGATGCCGAGGGCATACACCTCCTCGTCGTTTTGAGGATTCACGGCGCAGCGGGTGAAATACCAGCCGATGTTGGCGAAGATCTCGAGCTCCGCCCGGTGGGTCCGGGTCCAGGTCCGGCCCCCGTCCAGCGTGCGATAGACTTCGGCGTTGTTTTTCTCCTTGTTGAGGTTGTCCACCAGGGCATAAGCCTTGTCCGGATTGGACCAGGAGACAGCCAGCCCGATCCGCCCGGTCTTGGGCCCGTCGGGCAGGCCGACTTTCAGGCGGACCCAGGTTTTGCCGCCGTCGGAACTCTTGTAGACGCCGCTCTCGCTCCCGGAGATGCCCGGATAGATCTCCCACGTCGAGGCATAGACGACGTCGGGATCAGAGGCTGCGAACGCGACGTCCGCGGCGCCGGTGCGGTCGTTGACGGAGAGCACATGCTCCCAGGTTTTGCCGCCGTCGGTCGTGCGATAGAGCCCCCGGTTGGGATTCGGCGTCCAGAAATGGCCCAGCGCGGCCGCGAACGCGACGTCCGGATTCCGGGGGTGGACCGCGATTTTCCCGATGTGATAGGAATCGAGCAGGCCCATGTTCGTCCACGTCTTGCCGCCGTCCCCCGAACGGAAGACCCCCGTCCCGGGCTGGGTGAAATTCCGGGGCTTTTTGAGATTGACGCCGGTGCCGAGCCAAAGGATCTCAGGATTCGACGGAGCCAGGACGAAATAGCCAATGCCCAGGGCCGATTGATCATCGAAAATCGGCGTCCAGCTCAGGCCGTTGTTGACCGTTTTCCAGAGGTTGCCCGCGCCGAAAGCTGCATACAGCGTCCCGGGATGGGCCGGGTCGCCCTGCACGGTTTCGGCCCTGGAGCCATTCATGACCGGCCCGAGCGGAATCCAATCCAGGCCGAATTCCGAGCTCTGCTGCAGCTTCACGTGCCTCTCCCAGGACGCCAGCAGGGGGCTGCGCGCTTCCTGTCCCGCTTCGAGGGACCGGCCGGCCGGAATTCCGGGAACGGTGAGGATCAGAAGAGCGAGAAGAGGCGCCGTCCGGCCGAATCGAACGCGCTCGATCTTGACCCTGGAAACGCAAGTCTTCATTTTTCCTCCTCGGCGGAATCGCGGCCCTCGATCTTTCATGCCGTTCCTTTGCCCGTCGCCCGGCCTTTAGCGCGACCGACGGGGTGATAATAAAACAAACAAAATGATGTTACAACAAACGACTTGATTTATCTCCCGATTCGACATAATTTATTAAATACAGTTAATAAGATAGGCTATCAGCGGCTTGAGCGCGCCGACCGTGTCCCGGATCATCGAGGACCTTCTTGCGGAAGGCTTGGTCCGGGAGATCGGGGAAGGCGTATCGCAGGGAGGGCGGCGCCCCACGTTTGAAAAGGTCCGGAAAACAGTCAACGCCCGATCCCTCAGCATGATTTCCTCCAATGTGATGATCAGACCCGCCACCTTCGGCGTGAAAACGGCCGTCACGGGTGCGGTATCCTTGATCCTGAGCGAAGTCATAAGTCTCAACCGCGACGAGACCTTGAGCCGGCCGAAGTCCCCTCCCCATAAAAAATGCTTGATACTTTAGGCTTTATGATGATAACTTTCTTATCATTAGTAACGATGCGCTAGGATGGTGTGTCATTCGATTTGTCGGGGCCTTACCGCTTCGAGATACATCCGCTTCTTTAATCACTTTTTCTTTTTCCAGCCCAATGTCTTGGCACTGGAGAATGACATATCTTCAATCGAATCTCACAAGAGGAGACTTCATTAAGGTTTTGAGGCAGGGATGTCTTTCGTTTTGATCTTTCTCGCGGCCTCGGCCCGAAGAATCTGATTTTCGGGAGGACGGAAGCATGCGACAAGCCGTCATGATCTCGCCGGGAACGATCAAGTTCCGGGACGTCCCTCCGCCCGCGCCGGGAAGGGGACAAGTTCTCATCCGCGTCCGCCGCATCGGGATCTGCGGCTCGGACGTCCATGTCAACCACGGGAAGCATCCCTTCACGTCCTACCCCGTGGTCCAGGGCCACGAATTTTCGGGCGTCATCGAAAGCATCGGGAAGGGCGTGGCGAAGCTCCGGCCAGGGATGCGAGTGACCGCCGCGCCGCAGGAGGTCTGCGGGACGTGCGGCCCGTGCCGCAGGGGAGATTACCACATCTGCGATCATCTCAAGGTCCGGGGATTCCAGGCGCCGGGCTGCGCCCAGGAATGGTTCGTGACCGAGGCGGACAAGATCGTGCCGCTTCCTGCGGACTTCACCTTCGAACAGGGCGCGTTCGTAGAGCCCGTCGCGGTCGGCGTCCATTCCGTCGCCCGGGCTGGCCGGCTCGCGGGCCGCAACGTGGCCGTTCTGGGCGCGGGCCCGATCGGCAATTTCGTCGGTCAGGTGGCCAGAGCCCGGGGGGCCAAGGTCCTGATCACGGACATCAGCGATTTCCGCCTGAGCGTCGCCGCGGCGTGCGGGCTCAAGGCTGTCTCGCAGGCGAAGAGCGAAAGTCTGGCCGATGCGGCCGGACGGGTCTTTGGCAAGCGGGGGTTCGATGCGGCCTTCGAATGCGCGGGCGTGGAAACCACCCTCGGAGCAGCGGTCGAATCGATCCAGAAGGGCGGAACGATCGTCGTCGTAGGCGTGTTCGGGGACCGTCCGCGGGTCAACATCGGGCTAGTCCAGGACCGGGAACTGGCCGTCGTCGGGACGCTGATGTACCAGTACCGCGACTTTATCACGGCCGTTCGTCTGATGAAGGCCGGGGGGGTCGTCACGAAGCCTCTCGAGACCCGCCATTTTCCTTTCGCTGCCTACGCCGAGGCCTACGCCTTCGTGGACCGGCAAGCGGATCAAAGCCTGAAGGTCTTCATCGACCTGTAACGACGACATGTCCGCTCCCCTCACAGCCGGACGATCGGATCAAGGGCCCTCCGTCTTCCGTCCCTTGGTTGTCGGGATCGGGGAGGTTCTCTGGGATCTGTTTCCGTCGGGAAAACGAATGGGCGGCGCACCGGCCAATTTCGCCTTTCACGCCCGGGCGCTCGGCGCCGATAGCCGGATCGTGAGCGCCGTGGGCGACGACGACGAGGGCCGCGAGATCCTCGCCTTGCTGTCGGCCCGGGGGCTCGATCCGAGCTTCATCGCCGTTGCGCCTGCGGCTCCCACGGGATCCGTCTCGGTTGGTCTCGACGGCGCGGGCGTTCCGAGATATGCGATTCGGGACGGCGTCGCTTGGGACGCCCTGCCTTGGACGGGGGAATTGTTCCGGCTGGCCGGCACGGCGGACGCCGTGTGCTACGGCACCCTGGCCCAGCGCTGCGGCCCGACGCGGGCAACCGTCCGTGCCTTCCTTGAAGCGGCCCGGCCTTCCTGCCTGACCGTCCTCGACTTGAATCTCCGGCAGGCCTACTACAGCGGGGAGATCGTCCGCGACCTGCTAGGCCGGTCGCGAATCCTGAAATTGAACGGGGAGGAGCTTCTGGAGATCGCCAAGCTCGTTTCGATCTCCGGCGGCGAAACGGACCTCCTCGTCAGCCTCAGGAATCTTTTTTCCCGCGAGCTCATCGCCCTCACCAAGGGGAACGAGGGGAGCCGGCTTCTCGGACGGGACGGAGATTCCGTCCATCCCGGATTTCCGGTTGAGGTCGCGGACACGGTCGGCGCGGGCGACGGCTTCACCGCCGCGCTGGTGATGGGGATCTTGAAGCACCGGACTCTCGACGAAATCAACGAGCACGCGAACCGCGTCGCGAGCTATATCTGCTCTCAGCCCGGAGCCTGGCCCGATCTGCCGGCTTCGTTGACGGACGGAGCTTGACCGGAGAGAACAAGCACTTGGAGAGAGAAGGAGAGATGAGGAGGAATCCGTTCCAATATTTCCAGCCGACGGAGATCCGGTTCGGCGCCGGCCCTGCCGCAGATTATCGAGAGGCCTGGTAGCTGACGAAGGGCCAAAACCACACCTTGTATTCGCCGGTTTTTCTCGAGAGAAAAAGGTAGGGGAAGACTACAGCCTTATGTGAGATTCAACACCCCCCCCAGGGAATGGAACCGGGCGAAGCGATGAGGGCGCGGTTTACTTCGCTTCGATCTGCTTGACCGCAGCTTCGGCGGCCCGCTTGATCATGTTCTGCCGCGAGGGGACCTCGGCCGCTTGCTTCAGGAACGGGACGAGGGATGCGTCGCCCGTCTTGCCGAGCGAGCAGACCGCCTCGGTCCTGACTTTCAGGCTCGCGTCCTTCTTGAACAGATCCTTGAAGAACTCGATCCGGCCCTTGTCCTTGAGGTCGCCCAGGGCCAGGACCGCCGCGGTCCGGACGTTGGTGTCCGCATCCCGGCAGGCCTGCGTCAGGGCGGGCGCGGCGCCGGCGCCGGCGAGCTTGGCCAGGGATTCGAGAGAAGCCTTCCGGACCGCCCAGAACGGATCGCCCTTGACGCTCGCGGCGAGGGCGGGGACGACACGCGCGTCGTCCTTGAACTTGAGGAGCTCGCCGGCCGCGTCCATTCGGCCGATCACGTCGTCGCTTTTCAGCTTGTAGAGGAGTTCGTCGAGATCGCGGGGGAAGCTGACTTCCTTGATCAGGACATTGCCCTCGTCGAACCGGACGAGGAGCGGCTTGGTCTCGGCCGGGAACTCGAACGACTCGCGTTTCTCCTTGAGCCAGATGGTCGTCGTGACCGCGCCCGCGGCCGTCACGATCTTGACGGCGACGGGGACCCGGAAGACCGGGCGCATAATCCTGGGCTTGGGCCACCGTCATCTGGACGGCCTTGCGGGCCGGCAGCCACTGGGCGCCGATGTCGAAGACGGGGTGGCCGGGCTTGAACAGCCACTGGTCGAAGAACCAGTCGAGGTTCCGGCCGGTGGCGTCCTTGACCGTCCGGATGAAGTCCGAGGTCTCCGCCGGCTGGAAGGCGTAGCGGTGGAGGAACGCGCTGATCGTCTTGAAGAACGCCTCGTCGCCCAGGATCGACCGGAGCATGTGGATCACCCGCGCCCCTTTGGGGTACGTGTGGGAGTCGAACATGTCGCCGGGCTTTTCGTAGCGGTCCGAGACGATGGGCCGGATGTAGCGCGTTTTGGCCTCGCGGAGGTAGGCGGCCAGCTTGTTGGCCAAGTTCAGAGCCCCCTCGTCCTCGCCCATCTCATAGCGGTGGTACAGGTAGTCGGAGTAGGTCCCGAAGCTCTCGTTCAGCCAGGTATGGGCCCAGCTGCGGAGGGTGATGAGGTCGCCCCACCACTGGTGGGCCAGCTCGTGGGAGACGATGCCGATGGCCGGGAAGTCCGCTTCGTCGGCCGCGCCGACCATGATCCGGTGGGTCATCGCCGTGGCCGAGGTGCTCTCGGCGCCGCCGCCCGAGGGGACGGAGATCTGGTCGTACTTCTGCCATGGATAGTCGTAGCCGTAGGTTTTATTGAAGAAGGCGATCATCTTCGGCGTCTTGCCGTAGGTGGGCCGGGCCTTGGCCTCGTCCTGGGGATAAACCCAGTAGTTGACCGGCAGGGTCCCGAACGCGTCCTTGACGACCACGTAGGGCGCTGCGGCGAAGAAGATGAGGTACGTGGAGTGGGGGAAGTCCTGGGACCAGTGCCAGGTCACGGTCCCTCCGGCCCTATCCTCGGTGACCCCGACCAGCCGGCCGTTGGCTCCGACCTTGTTGCCGGACTTGACCGTGACGACGAGTTCGTTGGTGACCTTGTCGTTCGGATAGTCGTAGCAAGGGAACCAGTGGTGGACGTTGACCGGGAAGGAGTCGGAGAAGACGATTTTGGGATTGTCGGGTGTCGCGTCCATGAAGCGCAGCCCGATCTTGGGATCGCGGCCGGCGTAGGCGACGGTGAACGTCACGTGTTCGCCGAGCTTGGCCGGTGCGGGCAGGTTGACGGTGAGCTCCGTCTCCGATTGGCTGAACGTCAGGGGCTCCCCGTAGTCGTTCCGGACTGAGGCCACCTTGAATTCCTCGGCGTCCAGGACGACGGTCTTCAATCCTTCTCGCAGCGAAGCCACGGTCACGGTCGTCTCGCCGCCGAACGACTTCTGGTCCAAGTCGACCCAGATCTTGATAAGGTAGTGGAGGGCGTCATAGGTCTGGGTCCGTTCCGACTGGAGCGGCTTCGTCGACCAGTCGACGGGATTTTGGGGCTGTTGTCCGGGCGCGGCGAGGGCCAGGGCCAGGAGCAGGGCTGCGAACGCTGGGGCTTTCTTGATCATGCTCATTCTCCTTATTTTGATCCGTTCGCCGGTCTGATCGTGATCCGGACGGGAGCGGCGGACTCCAGCCGGAGCCAGACGACGAGATCGTCTCCCTCAAGCTTCGGGACGCGGCCGACGCGGACGTCCCGCCCGACCGAGGCGGGGCGCCCATCGATTTCGATTCGCGGCTCGGCGACGCCCCAGTTCCGGACATAAAGGGCCGGGTTCACGACGGGCGAATCCGCGCCCGCCCGGAGCGTGACGTCGAGCGCCGCGGGGGCGGCCGGGCCCGGGCGGGCGGCGACGAACGCCTTCTGGGCCGGGTCGAAGCCCTCGGCCCGGAACGCGCCCGAGGCGACGGTCATCTTGGGCGGCGCGAGCCAGGAATTGGCGAGCGGCACCAAGGCTTCGGCCGGCTTGTCGCTCAGGCCGTTGAGCATGAGCATGGTCAGGCCGTCGGCCGACTCCTCGTAGGGCCGCCAGGATTGGATGTGGGCCAGGGAGCTGTGGGAGACCCGATCGGGCGCGACCGCCCAGCGGCCGTTCGAGCGGATCTGCTGCGAGACTGGCCAGTGGTTCCACCAGGGGAATATGGAGCGCTCGCGGATGATCTCCCCGGCGTAGCAGTCGATGGCCACGCCGCGGGGATCGACGATGACATAGGGGCTGGTCCTGGCCTTGAGGTTGACCCGGAGGATGTTGCCCTTCCGGGGGAGCGTCAGCCACTTGTGGGCGGCCGTGTCCTGGTCGCTGATGCGGTGGAGGAGGCTCAGGGTCTCGGCGTCGAAATCGGCGGGGAAGCCCGGCGCCTCCTTGGCCCAGGAGTAGGTTTGAGTCTCGCCCTTCATGTTGGCCAGGGTCAGGGCGTCGGCCTGGATGTTGTCCTCGGGGCGGGTGCCGGGGGGATTGATGATGATGGCCTCATGGAATTGGCGGAAATTCTCCAGCCCCTTTCCCTCCGTCGGGACGACCGTGGGCTTCGTGGACCAGGTCCGGATCTTGCGGACGCACGTCCGGTCCGGGTAGACGGTGTACGTTTCCTCGACCCAGTCGTTCCAGCCCGTCAAGGGGTCCGGGAAGACGAGACCTGTTTCGACCGTCACCGGGGCGTAGCGCCAGAGGACGACGGCTCGCGCGTCGTGGCTTTCCAGGATGCGGGCGTGGGAGAACCGGGCCTGCTTGTCGGCCATGGGCTCGACGCTCGTCGTCATCGACCCGTCCTGAGTCTCGTAGAATTCGTTGTTGTACCAGATCCCGTTCTCGGTGACCCAGGCGGGGATGTAGCTCGTGCCGCGCCAGAAGACCAGCCGCTCCGCGCTCTCGTCGAAGCGGACGACCACGTCGGGGGCGTCGCCCACGCGCCAGGGCCGCTCCCATTCGTCTGTGTAGCGCAAGCGGGTCGCATAGGCGCCGAAGCGGCCGGCGCCGGGCGGCCCCGCCGGGAGGACGGGCGCACGGAGCGGGGCGGGGCCGGACGGCACCAGGGCGGAGTGTGCGGCCCGGATCTCGTCCGGGCCGAGGGCCCGATTGTGGATCCGGACCTCGTCGATGATCCCGTCGAAGGAATAGGCGACCTCGGCCACGACCTTGACCTCCTGGATGAGTCCGAGGGGCGTCAGGTTCCGGCCGAGCCACAGGTCCGCGTCTGGCGCGAAGGCGGGCTTTCCGGATACGGCCTTGCGGCCCGCGGGTTTGCCGTCGCGGTAGAGCGTGATCCCCGAGGCGGCGTCGTAGGCCGCGGCCAAGTGGCTCCAAACATAGAGTGGGAGCGGGGCGTCGGAGCGGCATTCGACCCACGTCCCGCCGACGGCGAGATGCAGGCCGAAGTAGCCTTCGGGATCGATGCCGAACAAGTACCCGGCCTTGTGATCCTTTTCCTGGTTGACGAGAGCGCACCACGTCCAGGGGTAGGCCTGGATCGCGGCCCAGGCTTCGATCGTGAATGCGCCCCCGAGGCGGGGCGCCCTGGCCGCGGCCCGGACGACGTGCGTCGTCTGCCCGTCGAGGCGCAGCCCCGCTCCCGATACGCCGGGCACGAACTTGGAGTAGCCCAAGATGGGATCGCCGCCCTTGGCCCGGTCGAAATTCCAGGATGCCAGGGGCGTTTTTCCGGCCGCGAGGGACAAACTTACTAAAAGGACCGTAAGAAAGCTGTTTCGGAGGAGATGACGAGGTGGTAAGGACACAATCTCTCCTTTTTTCTGGGAGTTATGAAAAAATTATATCCCCATCGGACGATGTTCCGCCAGCGATTTCGGCGGCTTCTTTTTACCGGCGGCCGAAGTTAATATACATTCCCTAATAAAGTGCGGCTCCGATCGGCCGCCTCCGGCGTCGCCCGGGAAAGCGAGGAGGACGGCGGTGACGGAGCGGCGCGGGGTTATGGGGCCGTTATCTCCGGACGGGATACGCTTGGACCATTGGGCGACGAAGGGGACCCGGCCCTTGCGCGGACTGCCTTCCTCGCCCTTGGCCATATCGTAGAATTCCGAGACCTGACGGGTCGGGAGGCCCACGGTCCGCGTCTTGTCAATGAAGGCGAAGGGGCCCCCGGGCGTCGAGCAGACGGGAGTGGGGAATCCGAAGCCGCGGGCCGGCCAGGCCGTCCGAATGGATCGGCCCAGGCCGCGGCGCCAAGGACCATCGTGCCCAGGAAGTCCCGTCGCTTGATCGCGCTCATGATACACTTCTTTGGCTCCCCCAGTTGGGCCGCCGGGCGGGGGACGCACTTAATTTCGCCGGGGTGACCGGCGCCGAAAACTCATACCGGCCAGAGCCGATTTCAAACACGCAGTTTCCCGATTCCATCCGCTTGAAGGCGACGCCCTCGGCCGCGGTTGCGGCCGCGCGGCCCTCCAGGACCGCCGCCGGATCGGTCCCCGGAATGTAGACGACCGCCCGCGCATTGGGCGGGACGGTCACGGCCAGGACGAAGCGGCCGTTCTCGATCCGCCACGCGCCGGCGACGCTGCCCCGGGCGGTGCGAAGGCTCGCCCGGGCCCAGGCGAGACCGCCGACGGGCTGAGGACGGAAGACGATCCTGTCGAATCCGACGGCGTCCGGGTCGGGCTGGATGCCGGCCAGCCAGGAGATGAACCACTCGCTCACTGAGCCGAACATCGGATGGTTGTGCGAATAGGTGTTGTCGCTGTATTCCCAGTGCTCCCAGAGCGTCGTCGCTCCGCGCTCGAGCATGTGGCCCCAACCCGGGAAGGAGGTCCGGTCGACGAGAGCGTAGGCGAGGTCGGCCCGGCCGCCCCGGGACAGAGCCGCGAGGAGGAACTTCGTCCCGAAGATGCCCGTCGACAGGCGCGGTCCCTCCGGTCCCTCGGTGGCGGCGACCATGGCCTTGAAGGCCGCGGCCCGCTCTCCTTCCGGTACGAGGCCGAGCTCCAAGGCCTCGGCCAGCGCGGCCTGGGTTAGGGCCGCGTATTTGTCCGGGCCAGATCCGAGGACCTTCTCCCGGTAGGCGGTCCCGACGGCCGCGGCGAGATCCAGATTGCGGGCTTCGTCGTGCTTCCGTCCCAGGAGACCGGCGAGGCGGGAGGCCAGCCGGGCCGTCTCGCCGTAGAGCGGCATGACGAGCGCCGGGACGGGCGTGGCCTGGAGGCTCTCGTGGTCGGCCAGCCCGTCGGTGATCACGCCGCCCGGATTGGTTTGCGTCACGAGGTCCAGCCAGCGTTGCGTCGCACCGAATTGCTCCTCGACGAGGCGGCGGTCGCCGTAGTATCGGAGGAGCCGGTCCTGGATGAGCGGATGGGCCATGGCCCAGGCCAGGCCGCAGTATTGGATCCCGACGAAGGGCGCCGTGTCGGTGAGCATGCCATCGGGGCGGGCGGCGTCCGTCCAGTCGGCCGCGGCCTTGGCGTAGAAGCCCTGCATGTCGAAGTTCGCCAGGAACGCGTCGGCGGTCGCGACGAGGTCTCCGCCGTAGCCGAATTTCTCGCGGTGGGGGCAGTCGGACTGGACGCTGAAGACGTTGCTCAGGAACGTCCGCCGGGTCATCTCCTGGATGCGGTTGAAGAGATCGTTCGAACAGGCGAACGCGCCGGCTTCCGAGAGATCGGCGCTCAGAGCCAGACCCTCAATGTCGCCGAGGGCGGGCGCCGCGGGCAGCCCGGAGATCTCCGCGTAGCGGAAGCCGTGGAACGTGAAACGGGGGGCGTACGTCTCCGCGCCGCCGCCCCGGGCGACGTAGACGTCGGCTTGCTCGGCGATCTCGGGCGCGCCCGGCCCGCCGATGAGCGTCCCGTTCCTGCGCTTTCCCTTGATCTGGCCGGCGACCGAGGTCATCGGATTGAGGCCGCCCTCCTTGTCGAGCAGCTCTCCGAAGCGGATCCGGACCGCCGAGCCCGCGGAAGCGCGGAGGCGGAGCCGGGCCCAGCCGGCGAAATTGCGGCCGAAGTCGACGAGATGGACGCCCGGCCTCGGCTGGGTGATTGCCACGGCCGGAATCCGAGTCCGGATCCGGATCGGCGGCTGAGGCTGGGCTTGGAGAACTCCCCCCGGACCGGATCCGGGGACGGCCGGTGACCAGCCGGCCTCGTCGAGGCCGGGCGCGTCCCATCCCGGGATCTCCCGGCGGGCGTCGTACACTTCGCCGAGATAGACGCTGTTGCGCAGGAGAGGTCCGCCCCGGGTCTTCCACGTCGCGTCCGAGGCCACGACGGCGGCCGGGCCGTCCTCGCCTTCGATCCGAAGTTGGGCGATCAGGCAGGGCCGCCCCAGGGGCAGGTCCTTGCGCAGGTTCCGGTTCCCCCACATGAGCAGGGGAAGGGGATTGTACCAGCCGTTGCCGAGCATGACGCCGAGGCAATTGGCCCCTGGCCTGAGGAGGCCGGTCACGTCGTAGACGCTGTAGAAGACGCGCTTCGCGTAGTTCGTCCAGCCGGGATCGAGGACCCGGTCGCCGACGCGCGTCCCGTTGATCGACGCCTCGTAATATCCCAGACCGGTGATGTAGAGCCGCGCCTTCCGGATCCGCTTCGGAGCGTCGAACTCTTTCCGGAAAAGCGGCGCGGGATCGTCCTTGTAAAAGTCCTCGTCGCGCTCGGGGAGCGGCTTCCCGTCGCTAATCCAGCGGGCCGTCCAGTCTTCGGGGTGCAGGAGGGCCATCTCCCAGCGCGCGGGAGCGCTCCAGGCCGACGGCTGCCCGTCCTGGTCCCAGGCCCGGACCTTCCAATAGCAGGCCAGCCCGGCGGCGAGAGGTGCCCCGGCATAGGCGATGGATAGGCTGTCAGCGGACGCGATCCGGCCGCTGTCCCAGAGATCGCCCCGGTCGGCGGCCAGGGCCTCGAGCGACCGGGCGACGATCACCCGGTAGGCGGTCTGGATCTCGCCGCGCCGGGGGGAGGCGAGGACCCAGCTGAGCCGCGGGCGTGCGGCGTCGACGCCCAGGGGATCGACGCGGTATTCGCACCGGAGATCGGAGATGGAGAGTCCGGTCGGAGGCGGAGCCGCGGTCCGGGGGACTTGAACGGCGCCTCCCGCTCCGGCCGCCAGAAGGATCGCCAGCGCCGCCGCGGCGAGGAAAGGAGTTCTGCGGAAGTCGGCGGCGGTCATTCGAATTTGGCCTGGTCGGCGAGCAGCGCCAGAATCCGAGCATTGCAGCGCGCCCGAAGCTCCGCCAGCTCTTTCGCGAAGCGGGGGTCCTTCGCCAGGTTCCTCTTCTCGTCGGGATCGTCCCGCAGGTCGAACAGCTCGATATGCTCCGGGTGGGCGGGATACTGGATGTATTTCCACCGGTCGGTGCGGATGCATTCGCTGCGCGGGATCTCCGGATGGTCCCAGAGCTCCTCGCAGAAGATCTCGGTCCGCCAGGCGGGCGCCGCCCGGCCGAGGAGCGGCTTCAGGCTCCGCCCTTGGACGAGGGAGGGGATCGGGGCGCCGGCCAGGTCCATCATCGTCGGGCCCAGGTCGACGTTGAGGGCCATGTCGTGCTTGACCAATCCGCGGGCCTCCCGCGGCGCCCGGGGGTCGTAGACGACGAGCGGGACCCGGATCGACAGGTCGTACATCAGCCACTTGTCGGCGTATCCCCGCTCGCCCAGGAAGTAGCCGTTGTCCGAGGCGAATATGATGACCGTGTTGTCGGCCAGCCCGAGGCGGGCGAGCTCGGCCCGGATCCGGCCGACGACCATATCGATCCCGCTGATCATCCGGAAGTAGCCCTTGACCATGGTCTGGTATTTCTCGGGCGTGTCGAACCGCCAGCCCCAGCGCGTCCGGCTCATGGTGTTCTTCAGGAACGCGGGCTGGGCGTCGTAGTAGGCCGGGGCCGCCATCTCCGGCACGGGGACATCGACGTCCCGGTACAGGCCGTCCACGGCGGGCGGCCAGAAATATTGCTTGGGGTTGTTGTCCTCCGCGTGGGGCGCCCACGGGCACCAGACGCAGCAGAACGGCTGGCCCTGAGGGATGCCGCGGAGGAACTCGACGACGGCCTCGCCCTCGACTTCGGTCATGTGCCGTTCGACGCCCTTGATCGTCTGGACGTGGGGCAGGTTGTCCAGCATCGTGAAGTCGAACATCTTCTTCTGGACGTCCTTTTCGACCGCCACGCCGAACTTGCCCACGAAGCCGGTGCGGTAGCCGGCTTTGCGCAGCACGGCCGGATAGCTGATGTCGGTGAAGGACCGGGCGAGGGGCGGCTTCGTGAACGTGTAGGTGTGCGTCCGCTCGAACGTCCCGGTGAAGATGCTGGCCCGGCTGGCCGCGCAGATCGGGGTCGTGACGAAGGCCCGGTCGAACCGGATCCCCTCGCGGGCGAGCGCATCGACATTGGGCGTCTTGAGGATCGGGTGGCCGGCGCAGCCCAGGAGGTCGAAGCGCTGGTCGTCGGTCAGGATGAAGAGGATGTTCGGTCGGGCGGCGGATCCGGCGCCTCGGAGGGCGCCTGGCCCGAGGGCCAGCGCCCCCAGGCCGGCGGCCGACGCACCGAGGAACTCCCGGCGCGTGAGTGGGGCCATGGCGTTCACTTCTCCTTTTGCTTGTCCGAGTAGATCTCCCGGACGCGGTCCACCACGATCGCCAGGAGGATGAGCAGGCCGAGGAAGGAGTTCGCGTAGTACGGGTTCGCCTTGACCTCGACCAGGCCGTGCTTGATCAGCATGAAGATGGCCGAGCCCATGAGGACGCCGAGGGCGGAGATGATCCCTCCGTTGAGGCCGGTCCCGCCGATGATGGCCACGGCGAAGGAGATGATCAGCCAGTCGTCGCCCGTCTCCGGGGCGGCCGAGCCGAGCTTGGACGCCCACAGCACGGCGGCCAGGGCGGCGAAGGCGCCCGACAGGATGTGGGCCCAGACGACCATGCGGTCCGTGGCGATGCCCGAGAGGCGGGCCGCGGCCGCGTTGCCGCCCGTGGCCAGCATCCGCCGGCCGAAGACCGTGTTCCGGTACATGTAGCCGGCCCCGCCGAGGAGGGCCAGCACGAGCAGGAAGACGTAGGGCACGCCGAACAGGCTCTTCTGTCCGATGAACGTGAAGGCCTCGGGGACCTTGTACGGGGACCCGCCGGAGATGCCGGAGCGGAGGCCCATGTAGATGAACATCATCGACAGGGTTACGATGAAGGAATCGATCTTGAGCCGGGTGATGAGGGCCCCGTTGAGCCAGCCGGCGAAGACGCCGACGCCCAGGGCCATGACGACGGCCAGAACCGGCGGCAACCCCCACGTGTCCAGGCCTAGGCCCAGGACGATGGTCGTGATGCTCCCGATCGCGCCGACCGCCAGGCTCATCTGGCCGATGACAAGGACGAAAGCTTGGGAGAGCGCGATGAGGACGTAGAACGCCATCTGCCGGGAGATGACGAACATCGTGTAGCCGCTGAGGAAGCTCTGCGAGAGGAGGGCGAGAAGGGCGAAGAGGGCCGCGGTCGAGATGATCAGGCCGAGAGTGCGGCCGCTGATCCGCTCGCGGCGGTCGCCGGTCGGGCGGCAGGCGGGGGGAGGGGCTTCGGGCCGGGGTTCGTTTGGGGTCATGATGGAGTCTCCGTCAATTCAGGTAGCGCCCGATGGCCGCGCTGACCTCGGCATAGGTCTTCGTCCCGTCGTCGACGCCGGCGATCTCGCCCGCGATACGGCGGTCCTTGAAGACGAGGATCCGGCTGGCCACCCGGATGATCTCGGGCATGTCCGAGGAAATGAGGATGATCGCCTTTTTCCTGTGGCGGGCCAGGTCCCAGAGGATCTGGTGGATCTGCTCCTTGGCCCCGATGTCCACGCCGACGGTCGGCTCGTCGACGATCAGGATGTCGCAGTCCGCCGCCAGCCACTTGGAGATGCAGATCTTCTGCTGGTTGCCGCCGCTGAGGTCCTCGGTCCGCTGCTCGGGCCCCGTAACGCGGATGCTCAGGTCGCGGATCATGTCCCGGGTGATCCCGAGCTCCCGCGTCCGGCTGATGTAGCGGGTCAGCTTCCGGACGAGGCGGGGCCAGACGGAGATCGTGACGTTCGTCCGGACCGGGGATTCGAGGAGCAGCCCCTCCTCCTTCCGGTTCTCGGTGACGTAGCCGATGCGGTAGCGCTCCAGGCTGTCTGCTACGTTTCGGATGCGGGCCTTCTTGCCGCGGACGTGGATCGCTCCGCCGTCGAGTCGGTCCTCGCCGATCAGGACTCGGGCGAGCTCGGTCCGGCCCGCTCCGACGAGGCCGTAGAAGCCGAGGATCTCGCCCTCGCGCAGGGTGAAGCTCGCGCTCTCGACCTTGCCCTTGCGGACGACGTCCTCCGCCCGGAGCATCTCCCGCCCGGCCTCCGCGTCGAGCCGGCCCATGTGGGCCTGGGTGACGTCCCGGCCGA
>Ga0315275_10001303_pt1 | contig 21846 bp, 25 predicted proteins | sample YL17G03_0_MG_FD_205557 | JGI IMG/M metagenome (GOLD analysis project Ga0315275, IMG submission 205557) | Sediment microbial communities from Yellowstone Lake, YNP, Wyoming, USA - YL17G03_0 | ecosystem: Environmental > Aquatic > Freshwater > Lake > Sediment | place: USA: Wyoming | collected...
CCGCGCCAGCACCACACCCGTGATGGCCGCGGCGAGCTAGCGGAGCGTAGGTAAGGGCCGTTTCTCCACGACCCAGGCGATGCCGGGGACCATGAGCGCGAGCGAAACGGTGAGCCAGCCTTTTTCCAGCGCCATGGTGAGCGCGAGCGCGAGCGAGGCGATGGCGCCGGTGGCGAAGATCGCGGAGGCCGAGGCCGTGCCCGGGTGGGAGGGACGCCGGATGAGCGCTTCGGTGGCAAGCGCCAACAGCCCGGCAAGCAGGAGGCTCGCACCCGCAAAGGGAACCGAGCGGTCGAATTCGGCGATGCGGTAATAAAGCGCGATCAGGATCGCGATTGGTACAAAGACCGCCGAGGCGCTCCACAGGATCGGCGGCAGAGGCCGCTCACTGCGGCCTTGCGCGAGAAAGCCCGAGGCCCCGAACAGAACCGCGAATGCCCCACCATGCGCCAGATGGGTCCCGGACAAATAGCCCTCCGGCTCAGGCAGCTGGCCCGCTCCGTAGGCGAACCCACTGACATCGAGTTTGATCGCCCATTGCGCGAAGACGAGGGCGACGAACGCCGCTGCCGCGGGCACTGCCGCACTGGCGCTTTCCGCGCGCCAGGCGATAGCCACCGTCGCTGCGACCAGGAGCGAGAACGCCGCAAGCGCCGCCGGATCGTGACGGGTGGCGAGCACGAGAAATGCGGCGCAGCCAAGATAGACGGCGAGCGCGCCGGACGAGATGGCGTCGACGCGGCCGGGGGCGGCGTCTGGGCCGAACAGCAAGCCCGAAACGATCAACGCGGCGACAAGCACGAAGCCGACCACAACGTGGAAGATGTGCGGCGCCAGAATGTCGATGCCATAGGCGGCGCCGGGAGGCAGCGTCCATAAAGCGCCAAACACGACGGCGGTGATGGCGAGCCAGCGCCACAGGCGTGCGCGGGCGAGCGCGAAGGCTGCTGCCGTGACGACCGCAAGATAGAGATAGAGCGCCCAGTAATTCGGCTGCTCGCTCGAGACGATCAGGGGCGTGACGAAGGCGCCGACCAGGCCGAGGCCGGCGAGCGCCGGACCGTGCAGCAGCGCAGCCGCCAGCGTGCTGAGCGCCACCGCGCCGAGCAGCAGGAAGACGACGGCCGGGCCGATAAAATCGTAAAGCGCGTAAGCGGCGTAGACATCGGCATAGGCGATGGCCGTGCCGGCGGCGGTCAGGATGCTTGGAATATGCGCGGCGGGGAAACCGGTCACGCCGGTATGGATCTCGGTGCGCCGCGTCCATTCGCCGGCGGTGATGAGCACAAACGCCAGCACCGCGCCGAGAATGACCCGCATGCCAGGGCCGAACCATCCCTGCTCGATCGAGTAACGGACCAGGAAGAAGCCGCCGAAGACGAGCGCGATGCCGCCGACCCAAACCACCCATTGAGTGCCGAAGCGCTCCTCCAGGCTGATCGCCGGCCTTGGCGCAATGCTTGGTGGGGCGGACTCAGAGGGTGGCGTTGCCTCCAGCTCCGCGGGCGCTTCCTGCTCCTCCGGGGCAGCCGGCTCCGGCAATGATTCGATGACGGTTTCGGGCGGGACTTCGCTTGGACGCGGCGCCAAGTCGACGCCGCCCGCCAATCCGGCTAGGCGCTGCTCAAGCCCGGCAAATCGGGATTCGAGCATGCTGAGCCGGCTGCGCGTCCCGATCGCCATGACGAGGCCGGCAATGGCGGCAATCGGCACGGCGATAATGGTGAGAACCAGTAGACCCCACATGCATGCCCCCCAAAGCCTCGCTGGCCAATGGCGATGCTACGACGGCAGCCTTTTTCTCGAAAGCGTCCTTCGAGGGGGTTAAAGCAGCCGCGGCTGCACAGGCTCCTGCACGCCAAGCTCGTCGTGCCGGGAATCGTTGAGCTTCGGGTTCATCTCGACCGCCTCGAAGAGATCGTCGGGCGCGGGCTGCAAAAGTTGCGAGGCCGCCTCCACCTCCGTCGCCTCGCAGTCGAGCCAAGCCTCGAAATGCTCTGAGCCGAGCGCCACCGGCATGCGGTCGTGCAGCGGGGTCACGGTGGCGTTGGCGGCGCAGGTGATGATGGCGACCGTGTCGATCTCGCCGCGGGCTCTATCCCGCCAGCGTTCCCAAACACCGGCAAACGCGATCAAGCCGCCCTTCCGCGGGCGGAGCAGGAAGGGTCGCCGCGCGCCCTTGGGTCCGGTCCATTCGTAGAACCCGTCCGCGGGCACAAGACAACGGCGCTTGGCGTAGGCCTGGCGGAAGGCCGGCTTGTCCGCGATGCCCTCGGCGCGCGCATTGATGAGCGTAGTGAAGGTCTTCGGGTCCTTGACGAAGGAGGGCAGCAAGCCCCATCGCATCAGCCTGAAGCTGCGTCTGCCCTCGGCGTCGAGGCACACCACGCCGATGCCTTGCGTCGGCGCGATATTGTAGCGGGCCGGGAAGTTCGGGGTCTCCCGATAGCCGAATGTGGCCCGTACCGCTTCGGGCGGTGAGGTGAGGCTATAGCGCGAGCACATGGGCGGACGGCACTCGAAGTGACCCTTTGGCAATCATAGTCAGGCAACACTCGGTCGGTAGATGGGGCAACTGAGCAGCGTGTCAATGTTTGCCGAGCCGCAGAAGCGCGATGACATGGGCCGGTCAGGGGCGCGGGAGGATGTGAGCCTCGAGGATATCGTGACGGTCTTTCGCTCGGTCATGATCGGCCATTTCCGCTCCCTTATCCCCGGCACCAATATCAACGAATCGACGTTGCTCGCGAGCGATTATCTGAACCATTTCCACGGGCTCGTCATGCTGCTCGAAGCGGTCGCCACTGATCCGAAGGGCTTTGCCGACGATCTCATGGGCTGGCGCCCGCTGACTTACGAGGAACATTTCCGATATCGGCCCCCAGGGCGCGATCGACTGTTGTTCAACACGCGCTGACTGGCCAATACACTGGCCAATATGATGGGACCGCTGAGCTGATTGGCCTTGCGGCGTGGCGCCTTGGTCCGGGACGCGCGCCTAGCTTTCGCCGCCAAGACGCGTTACTCAAGGCTCCATGAAAGGTCCCGCGCCCCGACCCCTCGCGCTCGGCTTTGGCTTCTGCTTGCTCGCCGCTTGCGTGCTTGCTTGGGCGCCGGTTGCTGAGGCGCAGTTTTTCTGGTCGCCCTTTTTCCAACAAGAACAGCCCCGCCGTCCGAAAGTGCGCCCGAGACCTGCCGCGCCGCCTGCCGACGACCTGCCCCCCATCGTTCCAAGAGAGAGCTCGGTGCCGCCCCCGCCGGACGACCGGCCCTATGACACGAAGCTACTGCGGCTTGCCGAGGTTCTTGGCGCCGTCCACTATTTGCGCGAGCTGTGTGGCGCCCAGGAAGGCCAGCTGTGGCGCGATGAGATGAAGGAGATCCTCAAGAATGAGGGCTCCACCGCCGTCCGCCGGGCCAAGCTCGTGAACAGCTTCAATGATGGCTATCGCGGCTACCGCCGCACCTATCGCAGCTGCACGCCGTCGGCCACCGTCGCCATCACCCGTTTCTCCACCGAGGGCGCCCAGATCGCCGCGGCGCTGGCGCAGCCATCGCATTACGCAAGCCGCAATGCGCCCGATCAAACGGCGCCGCCGTCAACCAATGAGCAGGCTCCACCGGCAAACAAGGATGAGACCAATAAGGGAGAAGCCAAACCCGGCGAAGTCAAACCAGCCGAACCGAACAAGGGTGAAGCGACGCCCGCCGAAGCCAACACGACCGAAGCCAACACGACCGAAGCCACCACGGGCGCGATCGGCGGGCCGCATCGGCACGAAAGGCACAAGGGGAAGAAGGCCGATCACGCTGCGCCGGCCGAAGCGAGCCAATCCCCAGCCGACCAGTTTCCCGGGATTAACCGTTAGTTCACCTTATTTGCCCATGGGCAACTCCGCCGTGCCAAGGTTGAGGCTAACTTGGCGCAAAGCAGGGGGGTACCCGTTGCGGTCGGCCCAGAGAACACCGGCGAGCCCGGAGGACGGCGCTCAGAAGCAAGCCGCTTTGAGATACATCCTCGATGCTTGGGAGGAGGCGTTGCATGATGGCATTGAGCCGGAAATGCTTGCCAACGCCGCGCTGTTCGCCTCCCTTGCGGATCTCATCGCCCTTTATGGCGAGGACGCTGTGGCGAAAATGACGGGGGGCCTGTCCCGCCGCATCCACCATGGCGAGTTCACGCTGAAGCGCACCTCGCAATAGGTGCTCGCGTTCGAAGCGCTAGCTCTAACCCCAATGCAGCACCAGCTCGTTGAGCAAGAGGATCGCGCCGAAGGCGATCAGTCCCGTTCCCGCCACCCGGTTGACGAGCCTGAGCCGGCTCTCGTTGAGCTGATGCCTGATCGTGGAGATCAGCTCGGCAAGCCCAAGCCACCACAACAGGCTGCCGCCCATCACCGAGGTGACGAGCAGCAGCGCCTTGAGATAGGTGTCGAGACCACCGATCAGCGAGCTCAATCCGCCGATCACCGCGAGCATTCCGATTATGGCGCCGGGGTTGCTGATGGTGAGGAAGAACGTCTGCGGGATGATGCCGGTGTGCTCCCACAGCCGGGACTTCTGCTCTGGGGCGATCGCGAAAGCCGGACGCGTGAACAGCAGGCCCGCGCCGAAGGCGATTAGCAACAGGCCTCCAAGCAATTGGATTGGTCCGGCATAGGCGATCATCACCTCGGAGATCGCCGTCATGCTGAAGGCCGCGATCGCCGCGAGCAGCCCGTCGCCGAGGACGGCGCCGAGCCCCGCGGCCACGCCGCCCCAGAAGCCCTTGGTCACCGCCCGCTGGATGCAAAGGACGTTGACCGGCCCAATGGGCGCGGCTACCAGCTCGCCAATGCCGATGCCGGCGAGCACCAGCTGGATGCCGGAGAGGACGATATGCACGCCGGACAGCACGTGCAGCCTATCGCTGCGAGACGACGCGCTGAGACGAACGATTGGACCCCGCGCATCGCCTGCGGGATGCCCCGCCGGCCCCGTGCGAAAGGAGCCGAGCGCTCAAGGAGGATTGGATGAATCGCCGCGCAAGATCGTTCATAGTGGCCCTTGCCGCATTGGTAGCTGGCACCTTCCTTATTGTCTGCGTCTACCGGGCCGGGCACGGCGCGCTAGACCTTGCTGAAACCAACAGCCAACAAAATGCGTTCCACGCCGGCGCTGCCGAGGCCGGGGCGCGCGCCGCGAACGAATCCTCAAGCCCGAAGAGCGAAGCCGCCAAGCCCGCCAGCGAGCCGGCCAAACCCCAAAGCGAAGCTATCAAACCTGAGGGCGAGGCTGCCGCGCCCGCAAGCGAAGCCCCGGCACCCATGCCCCCCGCGGCTCCGCCAGCGGGTCCGGCGCCAAAGGTGCAGTACGACCTCAATCAGTTGCCGAAGCCGATCAAGCGCATGCTCGAGCACATCGTCGTCGTGGCGCAAAGCGGCGACATCGACGAGATGCTCCCGGTGCTGGAAGAGAACGAGCTGCCGCCGATACTGAGCACGTCGGCCGTGAGCGACCCGATCGCCTTCTGGAAGAAGGCGTCCGCCGATGGGCAGGGCCGCGACGTGCTCGCCGCCATGCTGAATGTTTTCAGCTCAGGCTTCGTAAAGAAAGGCGAGGGCAAGAGCGCGATGTATGTCTGGCCTTACTTCGCCGAGCTCGACCTTAAGACCCTGACGCCGAGCCAAGAGGTCGAGCTTTACCGCCTCCTGCCTCCCGCCCAAGCTCTCGCCATGAAGCAAAGCGGCAAATACACTTATTACCGCGCCGGTCTCGGGGGAGACGGCGTCTGGCACTATTTCATGCAATAGAGCGAGAGCATGATCCCGAAAAGTTGCAGACTTTTCGGATAAGATTACGCGTCAAGACAACCGCGGCTCGCGCGGCAAGGCGTCGGCGAAACGGACGGGCTCGCCGCTCGCCCGCCCAAGCTCGCCCTCCCACATGGCGACGCGGCCGCGCACGATCGTGCCGATCGGCCAGCCCTTCACTTTACGCCCGGCGAACGGCGTCCAACCGGATCTGCTGCCGATCCATGCATCCTCGATCACGCGCTCTGATTTGAGATCGACGATGGTGAGGTCCGCATCATAGCCGACAGCCACGCGGCCTTTGCCGGCGATCGAGAACAGGCGCTGGGGTCCGGCGCTGGTCAGATCCATGAAGCGGGCGAGGCTCAAGCGTCCCTTGCTGACGTGGTCGAGCATGACCGGCACGAGCGTCTGCACCCCCGGCATGCCGGAGGGCGAGGCAGGGTAGCTCTGGCTTTTCTCGTCGAGCGTATGCGGCGCGTGATCAGAGCCGAGCACGTCGACCACACCCTGGGCGAGCCCCCACCACAGAGCGTCCTGATGGCTGGCATCACGGAGCGGCGGGTTCATCTGCGCCTTCGTGCCGAGCGCCCGATAGGCTTCCGCCGCGGTGAGCGTCAGGTGCTGCGGCGTGACCTCGACGCTGGCCAGGTCCTTGTGCAGGGCAAGCAACTGCATTTCGGCCGCCGTCGACACATGCAGCACATGCACGCGCTTACCCGCGGCGGAGGCGAGCCTGAGCAGCTTCGCGGTCGCCGCCAGCGCCGCCTCGGGGTCGCGCCATCCGCTGTGGCTCGTGGGCTCACCCTCGCGCCGGAGCGACGCGCGCTCGCGCAAGCGCGCCTCATCCTCGGCGTGGAAGGCGGCGCGCCGCTCGATAAGCGAAAGGATGCGGGCAAGCGTTTCTTCATCATCGACGAGCAGGTCGCCGGTGGAGGAGCCCATGAACACTTTGACGCCCGCGGCGCCAGGGAGCGTTTCGAGGTAAGGAAGCTCCTCGACATTCTCGCGCGTGGCGCCGACGAAGAAGGCAAAGTCGCAATGCATGCGCCCGCGCCCGCGGGCGACCTTGTCGGCGAGAGCCTCGGCGCTCACCGTTGCGGGCCGCGTGTTGGGCATCTCGAACACAGCGGTGACGCCCCCCAAAACCGCCGACCGGCTGCCGGATTCCAAATCTTCCTTATGCTCGAGCCCTGGCTCCCGGAAATGCACCTGAGTGTCGATGACGCCCGGCAACATATGCAGCCCGGTCGCATCGAGGGTCTTGCCGGCGGCATTGGCAGTGAGGCTGCCGATCGCCGCAATGCGGCCGTCCCTGATGCCAATATCGGCAAGACCCTCGCCGGCATGGTTGACGAGGGTCGCGTCCTTGATGAGGAGATCGAAGGTTTCGGCCAAGATGGGGCTTTCGCTAGCGCTCAGGCTTGTGCCCGCTTAAATAAGTCTTGAGCACCTGGCAAGCGGAAGACCTGACCATGAGCCAAGGCAAAATGGCGATTCTTGCCGATCGCGCGGTGGTCCGCGTCGCAGGCCCGGGCGCGCGCGCCTTTCTGCAAGGGATGATCACCAACGATATCAACAAAGCGGGGAACGGCGCCGCGATCCATACCGGTCTGCTCGCGCCGCAAGGGAAGATTCTGTTCGATTTTTTTGTGGTGCCCGAAGGGGACGGCTATCTGCTCGAATGCTGCAAGGCGCAAGCGAGCGCGCTCATGCAACGGCTCGTCTTCTACCGCTTGCGCGCCGAAGTGGAGATCAAGGAGGAACCGTCGCTCAGTGTGGCGGCGGCGTGGGGCGCGCCGCCCCGCTTGCCGGAGGGCGCTATTGCTTACGCCGACCCCCGGCTCCCCGCGCTAGGGCTTCGCATCCTGCTCCCCCAGGATGCACGCATCGCCGATCTCGGCTGCGCGCTTGTCCCCGAGGCCGACTATCATGCAAGGCGGATCGGGCTCGGTGTGCCCGAAGGCGGACGCGACTATGCCTATGGCGACGCGTTTCCTCACGAAGCTCTGTTCGACCAGCTGAACGGCGTCGACTTCAAGAAAGGCTGCTACGTGGGCCAGGAGGTCGTGTCGCGCATGGAGCACAGAGGCACGGCGCGGAAACGCATTGTCGGCGTCGAGGGGGAGGGGCCGTTGCCCGCATCCGGCACCGAAATCACCGCGGGCGGCAATCCGATCGGGACGCTCGGCTCGACGAGCGGCGCCGCAGGGCTTGCGCTTCTGCGCCTCGACCGCGCCGAGGAGGCGAAGGCGGCGGGTCTTCCCTTGCGTGCGGGCGACGTCACGGTCGCTGTGCGCATCCCTTTCTGGGCCCGCTTCAAGACCCCGGCGCCCATTGCCTCATGAGCCGCGGCGAGCTGAAGCGTTGCCCATGGGCCGGATCTGACCCGCTTTATGTCGCCTATCACGACGAGGAATGGGGCGTGCCCAAGACCGATCCCAGAGCGCTGTTCGAGAAGCTCGTGCTCGAAGGCTTCCAGGCAGGCCTTTCCTGGATCACCATCTTGCGGAAGCGCGAAAGCTTCCGCGCCGCCTTCGACAATTTCGATGCGGAGGCCATGGCGAATTACGGGCAAAGCAAGATCGAGAGCTTGCTTGCCGATGCGGCCATCGTCCGCCATCGCGGCAAGATCGAGGCTGCGATCGGGAACGCGCAAGCTTTCCTCAAGCTGGAGTCCGGGCCGGGCTTCAGCCAGTTCCTGTGGAGCTTCGTCGAGGGCAAGCCGAAGCAAAGCCGCTATGAGAGCATGGCTGAAATCCCGGCGAAGACGCCGGAAAGCAGCACACTAGCCAAGGCGCTAAAAGACCGGGGCTTTCGCTTCTGCGGACCGACGACACTTCACGCCTTCATGCAGAGCGTCGGCATGGTCAACGACCATTTGACGAGCTGCCACCGTTACCAAGCTTGCGCGAAACTCGGCGGAGCTCAGCCCCTGCCGCGGGGATCCATGCTGCGCGGGTAGGTCCGCTCTTCTTGGATCTTTCCGTCCCGCTTCCTGATCCTGACCGAACCCATGTTACCAACGGCCTTCTCCAAGACGCCGCCTTTCGTCGCCGCAGCCTTAGTCGCAAATCGCTTCACCACCTCGCCAGAGCCCTCGTGCTTGAGCTCCCACTTCTTCTTCTGGTCGTTGTGCGAAAGTGAAAATTTGGGCAGCCTTGCCATGTGCGTCTCCCGAGTCTTGAACTGAGGTGGGCCTGTACTCGAACAAGAATCGGCTAATGAATGGCATTATGCATCCATTTCGTCCATGTTTTCCTGATGCACCTACCAAGCTATCCACTATCGGCCAGGGCAAATGCTCTTCGCTTCTCCTGCGTGAGGACTGGGTGAGCCATGCATAATAATGTTGCCGCCGAAGGGGGTGCGCGCGCATGGCAGCGCATGCTGAGCGGCCGTCGGCTCGACCTGCTCGATCCTTCGCCTCTCGACATCGAGATCGAGGATATAGCCCATGGGCTTGCCCGCGTCGCCCGCTGGAACGGCCAGACGCTGGGTGCGCATGCCTTCTCGGTGGCGGAGCACTGCTTGCTCGTCGAGACCATTGCCGGTGCCCTTTCGCCCGGGCTCGACCGCCGCTTCCGGCTCGCGGCCTTGATCCACGATGCGCCGGAATATGTCATCGGCGACCTGATCAGCCCCTTTAAGGCGGCGCTGTCGCTCGACTACAAGGCCTTCGAGACGAGGCTGCTCGCCGCCATCCATATTCGTTTCGGCGTGCCCGCCGAGCTCCCCTCCGAGGTCACCAAATTGATCAAGCGCGCCGACAAGATCGCGGCCTATTACGAGGCGACCGCGTTAGCGGGCTTTTCGGTCGAAGAGGCCCGCCGCTTCTTCGGCCAGCCGCGCGGGCTGAAGCCGGGCCTAGTGACGAAGCTGTCACAGCTCACGCCGCTCCCGGCAGCGGAGGGCGAGGCCCGGTTCCTCAACCGTTTCAATGAGCTCGCCCCATGACGGCCCCGCTCAGGCAGACCGGTTTGCCAAAGGAAGACCGGAGTGCCACCCTGATTTCGCCAAGAGACTCACTAGAGTGCCGCGCATGATGACGCCAGAGACGATCTATGTCGCGCCGCTGAGCCTGGTCGAGACCACGATTGCCGAATTAAGCGTCAGCCATCTCGTGACACTGATCAATGGCGAGACCTTGGTGCCCACCCCGCCATCGATCGGCCCAGACCGCCATCTCAGGCTCGCCATGAACGACATCTGCGAGCCTGCGGCGGGCCTCGTGCTGCCTTGCCAGGAGCATGTCGCCGATCTCGTCCAATTCGCGCTCGACTGGGACCGCAAGGCGCCCCTCCTGATCCATTGCTGGGCCGGCATCAGCCGCTCGACCGCAGCGGCCTTCATCTCGCTCTGCGCGCTCAACCCCGAGGCCGACGAGTTCGAACTCGCCCGGGCGCTACGGTTTGCCTCTCCCACCGCCTGCCCCAACCGGCGGCTGGTGGCGCTCGGCGATGAGACGCTTGCCCGCTCCGGGCGCATGGTGGCAGCGGTCGAGGAAATCGGCCGCGGGGCGGTTGCCGAGGAGGGGCAGGTGTTCGCTTTATCTGCTCTGCCTGCGGCCTGATCCCATGCCTGAGGCCATGCGTGCCGCGGAGACAGCAGGCGAGACCCAAGTCGAGCTTGGGCTGAACGCGGCGATCGTCAGCGTTCGCGAGCAGCAGCCGCAAATCCTTGTGGTGCGTCCGGGGACGGTCGGGTCCGGCGAATGGGACACGCTTCCTTTCGGCCCCTTCTCCCCTCGCGCCCACCGCACGCTCGACATCGGCCTCCGCGCCTGGGTGAAGCGTCAGACCGGGCTCGACCTCGGCTATGTCGAGCAGCTTTACACTTTCGGCGACCGGGGCCGTCACGCCGAGCCCGGCGATATCGCCTCGCACATCCTATCCGTCGGTTATCTCGCTCTCACCCGCAGCTCGGGCGAGGAGCTGCTCGGGTCGCATTGGTCGCCCTGGTACGCTTTTTTCCCCTGGGAGGATTGGCGGCGCGGCAAACCCGAGATTCTCCTGAGCGAGATCGAGCCGAGGCTCAAAGTCTGGGCCGAGCGGACGCCTTTACCCGACGAGCCCGCGCGGCCGCTCCGGCGCGCCGAACGGCTGAAGGTCGGCTTCGGCATCGGTGCCGGTTTCGACGAGGAGAAGGTGCTGGAGCGTTACGAGCTCCTCTACGAGGCGGGGCTGGTCACGGAGGCCGGGCGCGACGGACGGGCGGCTGCGGGTCAATGGGGCGAGCTCCCGGAGCTTGGCCGCTCCATGGCCTTCGATCACCGCCGCATCCTCGCCACGGCCATGGGGCGATTGCGCGGCAAGCTCAAATACCGACCCGTGGTGTTCGAGCTGCTGCCCCCCGAATTCACCCTGCTCGAGCTGCAAAAGACCGTGGAGGCCATCTCCGGCACGCTGCTGCACAAGCAGAACTTCCGCCGTCTTGTTGAGCAAGGCGGCTTGGTGGAACCCACCGGCAAGGTCTCGACCGAGACCGGCGGGCGGCCGGCGAAGCTCTATCGCTTCCGCCGCGAAGTGGTGCTGGAGCGGCCGGCGCCTGGCCTGCGGGTGAAGGCCGGCCGCGCCTAGAGCGCCATCGCAGCACATAGCTCGGGCCCTGCATCGAGGCCGCATGGGCGGTTGTGCGGTGAGAAGAGTCGATGATCCTTCGAACAGCTTCCAAGAATTTGTACAACGGAGCAGTCAGGAAAAATTGATGGTGCTGAATTAGATTTGGCTCATCTCTTGTGTTTTTGGCCATTCCGCGCTACATATTGCTGCAGCTTGGATGATGATCATTCAAAGGATATTGCTTCTATTTTGAGGCGGCTTCCGGTGGCTTCGATTGTCGTGGTCCGCACACGCCGCAATCCGGCAAGTAAGGCTTTCAGCAATGAGCGCATTTGATTACACCGCAGAGGCCGAGTTGTTCCCTGCCAGGAATTGGAAGTCTAAATCCCGTGGCGTTGGCTATAAGCGCTTCACGGCTGCGGCGGATGCCATCCGCTTTGCCATCGAAGAGCTCCCGCCAGAGTTCCTGTTGGGCGCTTATCTGGAGGTCGAGGAGGATCGGTTCGACGGCAGTGGAATCCGCCGCCTCTACGAGAGCACCGAATATCCTCTGCCCCGTCGCGCCGCCGACTCGAGCGCCAAGAGGAAGAGTGGGTAAGCTGTCCGGCGACGGACGGGCTCGCTGATCACCCAAAATGATCTTGTCCGGGTCTGGAGGCTCTGCAAAGACGCACATCGCTGCGCATCGTGTGCGTCCGCAGTGACGCCCGCCGTCGAAGCTCAGGCAAGCCGGCCGGCACTCAAGCGCAAAGCAACAGAGGCCGACAAGAGGACGACTTCATGCAGACCTATGTCGCAGAGATTGACGGACGCGCGATCTTTGCCTTTCGCTCGGTCGACGACTCCGGTGCACAAGCCTGGCTCGACGTCCATGGCTTGATGCGCCGAACTCTCGAACGGCTCCAAAGCGGCGGCCGGGCCGTATGGGATGGCCAATCGGCAATCATTGCACGCAAGGCGACCTCAGGTGAATCGGTGACATGGAGTCAATCGAGCGACCGGGCTGCCGATGACGATTACCTCGACGAGCCGGACACCATTACCGTCTGGCTGATCCCCACCCCTGCGGAACCGTTGCCCCCGCTAACGTCCGGCCGAGCCCGGCAGCGAAGGAATGGGCGAGCGGAACCCGCCAAGCAGGCGTGACGTCGCGAGATAGAGCCTCGTTCGCACGGCGCATCTGGTTAGGTGTGCGTGAGCTCCACGTCACTGGGAACGCCATCTAGAGGACGGCCATACTCTCGGGAGGGTCACCCACGCACCTTGCGACCCTGCGCTCATTGCTTAGTCGCGTCGAGGCCTTTCGCGTGCGGCTTCGCCGCGGAGTTGGTACGCCAATTTGTCTCTGATGGTGACGGCATTCCGTGATGTCCAATTTGCCGCCCACGCTCCCCAGAATGAGCTACGAGCAGCCCGTGCGTTTCCTCTCGCGGATCGGACCGCGGGGCGAGCGGATCTTCCTGATGCTTGAAGGCTGCGACGAGCTGCAGGGTATCTGATCGGCCGCCCGGCGCCCATCGCCACCTACGCCACTCGCTCTGCACTTTGCATGCGGGTGGCAATTGCGTCTCCGCGAATCGTTGCGGGGGCCGAAGCAAGGCCGCGATCCTGAAGCTTGGTCTTTGGATGCGTGCTTGAGCGGCTTATTGTGGCCGTCCCGACCATGTTGAGACCGATCATAAAACTTGCGCCGCTGGCGATCACGGCGACCATGGCGGCAAGCCGCAACGCATCTCTCAACTGAATTCGCCCCGGTCCCTCTATTCGGACAACCCGGTTGAGATAAGCGATCAACGAGCTGAGCAACCCTGCCATGGCGCCACTGCCGAACACCAGCATGGCCGCGACGAGTTTCGGCTCGGTGTCTTGAAAACCGAGAGCGAAAGCCGCTAGCAAGAGAAGCGCGGCAGCGCCGTTGAGGAGGACGAGATAACCAAGCGCTCGCCCGGCATACCGGTCTTGCTGACCGTCAATCACAACTGGATCGGGCCGAGAAACATCGACTGGCCGGGAACTGGACGGTGGCATCGCCATTGTCTCCCTCATTGGGCGATCAAGATCGGCATGGCCGAGCAGGACTTGAACATGCCAACCCGCGCTCGGCCAAGCCATCGAAATTACATGCCTTTGCGGCAAGCAAAGGGCTGATCGTGTATTCTCCCGGGAAATTGGCTCGGACTAAAGGGTAAATCTTGGGCCGGCAACAGAAACGACAACAAGCCGCACCTCCGGCTTTCCTCGCCTTGGCGGCGTTCGTGCTCATTTCGCAGCAGGGTTTGGCCGCGGGTCGCGCGATCGGCACCGAGGCCGGGCGGATCAAGGTCGAAACCGTGGTGAACGGGCTCGATCATCCATGGGGTCTCGCTTTCCTGCCGGATGGGCGGATACTGGTGACGGAACGTCCGGGGCAGCTCCGTCTGGTCTCGAAGGACGGCGGGCTTTCCGAGCCGCTTGCCGGCGTTCCCAAAGTCTTTGCCAAAGGTCAGGGCGGACTGCTCGACGTGGTGCTCGACCCTGATTTCAAGGCGAATCGCCTCGTCTATCTCTCTTATGCGGAGCCAGGCGAGGGCGGCGCCTCGACCGCGGTCGCGCGGGGCAAGCTGACTGACGATGGCCTCAAGGACGTCGAAATCATCTTCCGCCAGGTCCCGAAAGTAAATGGAGGCAACCATTTCGGGTCGCGGCTTGCCTTCGCCCCAGACGGCAAGCTCTTCGTCACGCTGGGCGAGCGCTTCCAATTCACCCCTGCCCAGGATCTCTCCAACGATCTCGGCAAGATCGTGCGCCTCAATCCGGACGGATCGGTGCCAACGGACAATCCCTTCGTCGGGCGAAACGACGCCCGTCCCGAGATCTGGTCTTACGGCCATCGCAACCCGCAAGGCGTTGCCATCCATCCGAAGACCGGCAAGCTCTGGGAAAGCGAATTCGGCCCAATGGATGGCGACGAGCTCAACATTCCGGAAGCCGGTGCGAACTATGGCTGGCCCGTGGTGAGTTGGGGCAAGCATTATGACGGCCGCTCTATCCCGGAGCCGCCGACACAGCCTGAATTCGCCGATGCCATCTATCATTGGACTCCGGTGATCTCACCGTCGGGCATGACCTTCTATACGGGTGAGGCAATCCCCGGTTGGCGAGACAATCTCCTGATCGGAGGCTTGTCCTCGGAAGCCATCGTTCGCCTGACCCTCGATGGGGAGAGCGTCACGGCCGAGGAGCGGATTCTCATGGGGACGCGCATCCGCGACGTGGCGCAAGCGCCGGACGGCTCGGTCTATGCCCTGACCGACGAGGACAACGGCAAGATCCTGCGCCTCACGCTCGAGAATTCGCCCCAATGACGCGCAAGGTCTAGAGTTTCGTTGCAAGGCCGAGTAGGCGAATGCGCCCTTTGGTGCGAGCAGGACTAGAGGAACGGCGGCAACGACCCCGGTTTCGCCACATAAGCCCCTTATCGCGCTAACCGGTGCCACGGGCTTCATCGGGCAGCATCTGTTGGCCAATCTGCGCGGGCGCGGTTACCGCTTGCGCGTGCTGCTGCGCCGGCCGACGCCCGTGCCGATCGAATGCGCGAGCGCTCTGATCGGCGATCTCGCGCAGCCCTATAACATGTCGGAAGCGCTCGCCGGCGTCGATGCGGTGATCCACTCCGCCGGCGTCGCGCAAGCCATGTCCGGCTTGCCGGAGGACGACTATCGCCTGCTCAACACGGAGGCCACGCTCAAGCTCGCCCGCGCGGCAGAACGGGCGGGCGTGCGGCGCTTCGTCTTTCTGTCCTCGATTCGCGCGCAAACCGGTGCCACCGCGGACGGCGTCCTCACCGAGGCTATGCAGCCCGAGCCCACCGACGCCTATGGCCGATCCAAGCTCGCGGCGGAACAGGGATTGGCAGCGACGGGCCTCGACTGGGTCGCGCTCCGGCTCGTGCTGGTCTATGGCCCGGGCGTCCAGGGCAACATGGCGCGGCTGGTGCAGCTTGCGCGCTCTCCTTACCCGCTACCGTTTGGCGCGCTGAAAGCGAAGCGCTCGCTGCTCGCGCTCGACAATCTGGTGGAGGCCGTGGCCAAGGTTCTTGCCGCACCGGCCCCGCTCAAGCGCCCCTTCATCGTCGCCGACCCCGAGCCGTTGACTATTGGGCAGATGATCATGGCGATGCGCCGGGGCCTCGGGCAGCGGCCTGGGCTCTTTCCGGTGCCGCGCTTGGTTCTCGCGGCGGCGATGCGGACGCTGGGGCAAGCCGAGACCTATCGGCTTCTCTCCGGTGCTCTCGTTGCTGACAGCTCGGCGCTGAGCCAAGTCGATTGGGTCCCGGTCACGGCAACGCAAGCGGGGCTGGAAGCCCTCATGCGCAACGGCAATCACGGAACATTGACGCCTGGAGCCTGATCCGGAAAAGTGGCCACCGGTTTTCCGAAAAGATCATTCTCCAACATGAGCCTGATCCGGAAAAGTGGCCACCGGGCAGGGGCGGGGACAACGCGTGGCCAAGGACATCGTGATGCTGCATGGCGCCTCCGCGGGCGGCTGGTGCTTCGATCAATTTCGCGGGGTGTTCGACAGCCTGGGCTTTACTTGTCATGCGCCGGATCTGATCGGTCATGGCAAGGACGTCGCTGACGCTGACGACAAGCTTGCCGGCGTCGGCATGGCCGACTATCGCGCCGCGCTCACGGAATTCCTGAAGACGTTATCAGCGCCGCCCGTGCTGCTCGGCCATTCCATGGGCGCGGTGCTCGCCCAGCAGCTCGCCACGTCCGGATTTGCCCGCGCGCTGGTGTTGGTCAGCCCGGCGCCGCGCGCTGGGATACTGCCGGCCACCGACAGCGAGCGGCAACTCGACCAAGATCTGATGACCATCGCGGCCTTTTGGAAGACCGTCATTCATCCGGATTTCAAACTGGCTTGCGTCTATTCGCTCAACCGGGTGCCGAAAGAGCAACAGCGGAGCGTGTTCGACCGGTTCGGTCCGGAATCCGGCCGGGCCTATTTCGAGCTCTTCTTCTGGATGTTCGACAAGACAGGGGCGACCGCGGTCGACACGGCTAAGGTTCGCTGCCCGGTGCTGTGTCTCTCGGGAACCGACGATAACCTCGTGTCGCTGCCGACCGCCCGCGCAACGGCGGCGTCCTACCAGAACGCCCCGTTCTGGGAGGCAGCCGGGCACGGACACATGCTCCCCGTGGAGCCGGGTGCAGTGGATATTGCCCGCCGCATTGCGGACTGGATTCCGGCCTAAACCGTGCTCCTCTTGCACCTTTAGGCCAATCGCGGTCGACTAGCCTACCCTCCGCCAATCAGGCGATCCCCCAATCGACATTTGCCCTTCGTCAGCCGCGAGCGACATCAATACATGCAGCCGATCATCGCCATTTCCGATCTCTCCAAGACCTATGCCTCCGGTTACGAGGCCCTCAAAAACGTCAACCTGGAGATCAGGCGCGGCGAGATTTTCGCCCTGCTCGGGCCGAACGGCGCAGGCAAGACGACGCTGATCAACGTAGTCTGCGGCATCGTCACACCATCCGCGGGCACGGTCTTGGTGGGCGGTCACGACATCATCACCGACCCCCGCGCCACCCGCTCCATGATCGGGCTGGTGCCGCAGGAGCTGACCACCGATGCCTTCGAGACCGTTTGGGCGACGGTGTCCTTCAGCCGCGGCCTATTTGGCAAGCGGGAGAACCCGGCGCATATCGAGAAGGTGCTCAAAGAGCTGTCCCTGTGGGACCGCAAGGACAGCAAGATCATGACGCTGTCCGGCGGCATGAAGCGCCGGGTGCTCATCGCCAAGGCGCTGTCGCACGAGCCCGAGGTGCTGTTCCTCGACGAGCCGACGGCGGGCGTCGATGTCGAGCTCCGCCAAGAGATGTGGCAGGTGGTGCGCGCCTTGCGCGCCTCCGGCGTGACCATCATCCTCACCACCCACTACATCGAAGAGGCCGAGGACATGGCCGATCGGATCGGCGTGATCTCCAATGGCGAGATCATCCTCGTCGAGAACAAGGCCGCGCTCATGCACAAGCTCGGGAAGAAGCAATTGAAGCTTGAGCTGCACCAGCAACTCGAGGCCCTGCCGGCCGAGCTTGCCCGGCACAATCTGGCGCTTCAGTCCGACGGTCACGAGCTCGTCTACACCTACGATAGCCAAGGCGAGCGCACCGGCATCACCGGATTGCTCCAGGACCTGAACCAGGCGGGTGTCAGGTTCAAGGACCTCAACACCACGCAAAGCTCGTTGGAAGACATCTTCGTCGATCTGGTGAGGCAGCGAAAATGAACGTGCCAGCATTACGCGCAATTTACAAATTCGAGATGGCGCGCGCCCGGCGCACGCTGATGCAGAGCATCGTCTCTCCGGTGGTCTCGACCTCGCTCTATTTCGTGGTCTTCGGCGCGGCGATCGGCTCGCGCATCGCCGAGATCGAGGGAGTGAGCTACGGCGCCTTCATCGTGCCCGGACTGATCATGCTGATGCTGCTGACCCAGAGCGTCGCCAATGCCTCTTTCGGCATCTATTTCCCAAGGTTCGTGGGCACGATCTACGAGCTGTTGTCGGCGCCCATCTCATCCCTTGAGATCGTCATCGGCTATGTCGGCGCCGCGGCGACGAAGTCGATCATCCTCGGCCTGATCATTCTAGCCACCGCCGGGTTTTTTGTGCCGCTCCGCATCGAGCATCCGCTGTGGATGCTCACCTTTCTGGTGCTCACCGCCGTGACCTTCAGCCTATTCGGCTTCATTCTCGGCATCTGGGCGGATGGCTTCGAGAAGCTGCAGATCGTGCCGCTGCTCGTCATCACCCCGCTCACCTTCCTTGGCGGCAGTTTCTATTCGATCAAGGTGCTGCCGCCGTTCTGGCAGAAGGTCACGCTGTTCAATCCGGTGGTGTATCTCGTCAGCGGCTTCCGCTGGAGCTTTTACGGGGTAGCCGACGTGAGCGTGGGGCTAAGCCTCGCCATGACGGCTCTGTTCATGGCGATCTGCCTCCTGGTCATTTGGTGGATCTTCAAGACTGGTTATCGGCTGAAGAGCTAGACAGGGTTCGTTGCCTTCAGGGTGGTGATGGGGTCTGGCCCAAGAGGATTAAGTGCTGACAGAGCTAAGCCCACCCGAACGGAGGGACCGCCCACGCTACGCCGCTCGATCGGACCGGCGCAGCTCGCCCTTTACGGGCTAGGCAGCATGTTGGGGTCGGGCATCTACGGGCTGATTGGCCAAGCGGCGGGCCAAGTGGGCAACGCCGTCTGGCTTGCCTTCGTTATCGCCCTGGTCGCGGCGCTCCTCACGGCGCTTTCCTATGCCTCGCTCGGATCGCGCTACCCGCGCGCGGCCGGTGCTGTCTATGTTACCGAGCGCGCCTATGGGCTGCCGCCCCTGAGCTTCTTGGTCGGGCTCGCGCTGGTCTGCTCCGGGCTCACCTCGGTGGCCACGCAATCGCGGGTGTTTGCCGCCAATCTCGCTGCCCTTGTGCATCTTGAGGCCATTCCGCTCTGGTGGATCGTGCTCGGCTTCCTGCTCGTTCTCGCGAGCGTTGTGTTCCGCGGCATTCGTGAATCGATGTGGCTGAATGTGCTCTGCACCTTGGTCGAGGCTTCGGGGCTGGTCCTCGTCGTGGTGGTTGGGCTCTCCTATTGGGGCAGCGTCGATTATCTGGAGATGCCGGAGGCTGCCGGCGGGGAGGGCGATTGGCTCGTCCTGCTGCAGGGCGCCGTCCTGGCCTTCTTTGCCTTCATCGGCTTTGAGGACACGGTCAACGTCGCCGAAGAATGCCGCGATCCGCACCGAACCATCCCGATCGGGCTTATCCTCGCCATGAGTCTGGCCGCCATGCTCTATGTGGCGGTGGCGATCACCGCCGTCTCGGTCGTGCCCTGGCCCGATCTCGCCGCGGCGCCGGGTCCGATCACCGAGGTGATGCGGCGGGCCGCACCCGCCCTTCCGCCGCTCGTCTTCACCGGGATCACGCTTTTTGCTGTCGCCAATACGGCGCTCGTCAACTACGTCACGGCCTCCCGCCTGATCTACGGCATGGCCCGCCAGGGTCTGTTGCCGTCTCGCTTTGGCGATGTTCACACCGATCGTCGGACGCCCCATGTGGCGATTGCCGCTCTCTTCCTCATCGCCACGCCGCTCGCTCTGTTCGGCACGATTGGGCAGCTCGCAGCGGCGACGGTGCTGCTGCTGCTCATTGTCTTCGCCGTCGTCAATGGGGCGCTGCTCATTCTGAAGCGGCGGTCGGCCGAGCCGCGTGGGTATTTCGAGATTCCGCTGTTTGTTCCCGCGTTTGGCGCGCTGGTTTGCGTTGCCCTGGTCGGCGTGCGCGTCACGACAGGAGATTGGCGCGCGCCGGCGATTGCCGGGGCCCTGCTGCTTGGCTGTGTCGCGATCTACGTCTTGGTAGGGCCGAAAGGGGCAGGGGCCACCGCCCCGCCATGATTCTCTGCCCAACTAGCGAATAGTGGTTTGAGGTTATCGCCAATGGACGAGACGACGATTGACAGCGCAGCCATGGGGCGCTTGGCGAAAGCCCTGGTTTTCATCTGCGGCGCGGATCATCCGACGACGGTCGCGCTCCAGGCGGCCGCCGAGAGTGGCTCCGCGCGAGACATCAAGAATGCGCGAACGCTGTTTCTTCGGTTGAAGACGGGAGACCGCCGGGCCGCATTGGCGATGATCCAAGACTGATCCCTGGTTCAGACGGGCGGGAGCCTTGCGGCGCCTCAATTTCGCCCGGGGTGATGGATTTGCCATACTTTCCGGCCCTCTTTCACAATCTCGCCATTGGCCCTTTGAAGGGCCTTCCCAATACCCTATACTCCGAATGAGAATAGCTCAGCATAGAGGGGGCCGGCCTTGTGCCGGATGTTTTAGGTCCCATATATACTCATTGTGAGCATTATTGATCGAGAGGACGGGAGTGTGGCTATGACGGTGCAGTCCTTGGCGGCAACGAGGAGCAGGAAGCTTAAGCCGGCGCCAGAGCTTCAGCCTGCTATGCTCCCCGATCTTGCCTACACACCGGAAGTGGCGCGCGAGACGGCGCATCTCTACGAGCGCGTGGCCCGCGTGATCCCACCCATCGAATGGCCGGGCTTTGCCCCCTATATCGTTGCCATCAACGAGCTGAAGCGGTCCCGTAACGCCGTGGTGCTCGCCCATAACTACATGACGCCGGAGATCTTCCACTGCGTCGCCGACGTCGTCGGCGATTCGCTCCAGCTCGCCCGCGAGGCGGCCAAGAGCGACGCCGATATCATCGTCCAAGGCGGCGTGCATTTCATGGCCGAGACCTCCAAGCTGCTCAATCCCGACAAGATGGTGCTGATCCCGGATAGCCGCGCCGGCTGCTCGCTGGCTGCTTCCATCACTGGCGCCGATGTGCGGGCCTTGCGCGAGGCCTATGCGGGCGTGCCCATCGTGACCTACGTCAACACTTCGGCCGAGGTGAAGGCCGAGTCGGACATTTGTTGCACCTCGTCCAACGCCGTGCGGGTGGTGGAGTCCTTGGGCGCCAAGCGCGTCATCATGATCCCCGACGAGTATCTGGCCAAATGGGTGGCGACCCAAACCAAGGTCGAGATCATCACCTGGAAGGGTCATTGCGAGGTGCATGAGCGTTTCACCGGGGACGAGCTTCGCGCCTATCGGACGGCCGACCCAGGCGTGAAGATCATTGCCCATCCGGAATGCGCGCCTGACGTGATCGCCGAAGCCGATTTCACCGGCTCGACCAGCGGCATGATCAAATGGGTGAAGGATCATCAGCCGAGCAAGGTGCTGCTCGTGACCGAGTGCTCGATGAGCGACAACGTCGCCGTCGAGACGCCGAATGTGCAATTCGTGCGACCCTGCAATCTTTGCCCGCACATGAAGCGGATCACGCTGCCGAAGATTTTGGAGTCCCTCGTCTTTCTCAAGGAAGAAGTCACGGTGCCTTCGCATGTTGCCGAACGGGCCAGGGCTGCGGTCGAGCGCATGATCAATCTCAGCCACTAGAGCGTGGCGGTCAGGTAGGTCCTATGACCAAGACCAACAGGCGCACCGCTGCGAGGTCTCTGCACCGGGCGTCCGGGGGCGGCGTGGTGATTGTCGGCGCTGGGCTCGCGGGACTGTTCACGGCGCTGAAGCTTGCGCCGCTGCCGGTGACGGTGGTCTCCGTCGCGCCCCCCGGCCAAGGCGGCTCCAGTATCTGGGCCCAGGCCGGCATTGCCGCGGCGCTTTCAGAGGGAGATAGCCCGGAAGCTCACGCTGCCGACACCATCCGCGCGGGCGCCGGCATCGTGGACGAGACGATCGCGTTGCTGATGGCGCGTGAGGCGCGCGACCGCATCGAGGATCTGCTCCGCTTTGGCGTGCCGTTCGATAAGGACCTCGAGGGCCATCTCGACCTTGCGCGCGAGGCCGCCCATGGCACGCGCCGCATTCTCCACGTCAAGGGTGACACCGCAGGCCGTGCCATCATGGCCGCGCTGACCGCGGCGGCCCGCGCC